>Ga0209567_10000291_pt1 | contig 27439 bp, 28 predicted proteins | sample COG_12_FD_184756 | JGI IMG/M metagenome (GOLD analysis project Ga0209567, IMG submission 184756) | Pelagic marine sediment microbial communities from the LTER site Helgoland, North Sea, for post-phytoplankton bloom and carbon turnover... | ecosystem: Environmental > Aquatic > Marine > Neritic... | reverse complement strand
CCTCGCCGCGGCGGGACTCGAGCCGCTGCTGTGGAACCGCACCCGGGGCCGGCTCGACGAGCTCACCGCCGAGGGCTTCGAGGTGGCCGACGATCCCGCCGCGCTGGCGGCGGCGTGCGACATCGTGATCGCAGCTGACAATGCCCTGCTGGGAACCCCGGAGATACGGGTCGGCTTGTGGCCAATGATGATCAGCGCGGTGCTCAAGCCGCTGGTTCCCCAGAAGGCGCTGTTTGAGATGATGGCGACCGGCCGCCGCATCTCCGCCGAGGAGGCGATGCGGCTTGGGGTGGTCTCGCGGGTAGTGCCGACGGCCGAACTCGATCGTGCGGTCGACGAGACGGTGGATGCACTGTTGCGGCACAGCTCGGCGACGCTGGCCTTGGGCAAGAGCGCCTTCTACGCCATCGAGGACATGGACCTCGATACGGCGCTCGACCATCTCCATATCGGTTTGACTGCAACCGGGACCACGGAAGACGCCGCCGAGGGCATTGCCGCCTTCATCGGCAAACGTGACCCGAATTGGAAGGGACGCTGACGGGGATTCTGGCGGACAATGGCGCAGCATGATGCGCATATGTCCGCCAAAACCCTGGGCGCCTAGCCGAGATTCTCCTCGAGGAACCTGGTGATCTCGTCTGCGGTGATGGCGCCGATGATGACATCCAGGATGACGCCGTCCGATGAGATCAGGTAGGTCGACGGCATGCCGAGAGCCGGGTAGCCGTCCTCGACCATGTCGTCTTCATCAAATCCGATGAGGTACTTCACGTCGATCTCGCGGGCGAACTCGGTGGCATCGGCGGTTGAGTCCTGCACCGCCACACCGATGAACTCCACGTCCGGGTGTGCTTGTGCGGCGACGTCGATGTCCGGCATCTCGGCCCGGCAGGGGAAACACCACGATGCCCACAGGTTCAAGAACACCGGCCGACCGTCCTCGGCGAGGTGGGTCGAGAGGGTGAAGGTCCTGCCGTCGAGCGTCGGTACCGTGAAGTCGGGCGCCTGGTCTGCGGCGGCCGGTGCGTCACCGGCCAGTGATGACAGATCGGCGAAGGTGGTCGAGGGGGTGGCGTCGTCGCTGCCGAACAAGACGACCCCGATACCGACGAGGGCCCCAACCATGATCACGCCGGCGATCCACATCACCCAGGGGGGGAGACGGCGCGGCTGGGGGACATCCGATCCTTCGGGGGCGGGGGACAGGTCGGTCATGGTGAGGCGACGTTAGTGGTGCGAGCGGATCGTGTGTGCGCTGCGCTCGAGCCGACCGCCTATGGCGCGCAGCCGCCCCAGGGGCTCCAGTTGTCGTAGTAGTCGTAGAGCCAGTATGTGGCCGCGATGTTCGCTTCGGGGTGGAACGCGGTCGTTCCCGTCCAGCCGGCATTGGCGGCCCGTCCCGGCCAATACGACTTGAGGTGTTGGAAGAGGCCGAGCGGCGGATTGCTGCCCGGACCAACCGAAAATGGGTCGCCACGGCTCTCGCAATGCATGACCGCAAGCGCGTTGTTGGTTTGACCGACATCCCCGAAGTACTCATCAACGAGGTCGCGCCACTCCTCAACGTCACGGATTCCCCGGTAGTCCATTTCGCAGGTCTTTTCCGTTTCTGCGACGCAGACGTCCGACCCGGACATGCCGTGGATCAAATCGGTGGATCCGTTGCCGTAGGCCTTGTCGTTGCCGTTCCCGGCCTTGATGGTGTCGGCGCCCTTTCCGCCCTTCAGCAAGTCGTGGCCGCCGCCACCGAAGATACGGTCGGTCCCTGCACCGCCTTCGATCCGGTCTCTGCCCGAACCACCGCATATGACGTCGTCGCCCCCTAGACCGTAGATCACGTCTTTGCCGCCGAGGCCGGCGATGACGTCGGGTCCGTTGGTGCCTGTGATGGTGTCATCTCCGGCGGTGCCCGGATGGGTCGCCGCCAACCCACGGCAGGTGATGTCCCCTGCCGCGTCCGCCTTCGGGGCGGCGATCAAGGCCATGACGAGGGCTGCCAACCCTACGAGAAGGGCGACGATGAGACGTGAGGTACGAGTCGTTGTGGTATTCACGGCGAGTGAGCGTAGTAGTGGTTTGGATTCATACAACGTGAGCCATCCGTATGTTGGGGGGTCCGACTAGTTGTCGATGGTGTTGCGCAGGGGTGCGGTGATGCGCCAGGCGCCCCAGAGAGCGGCAGCGATCACCGCGGCGCTGATGACGACGAAGACCCAGGTTGGGGCGCCGCCGCGGGATGCGTAATCCATCGCCAGCGCTGCCGCTGCTCCCGTCGCGAAGAGACCCGCGAATCCGGCCAGCGTGACTCCCACAGCTGCTCCGGTCGATCGTGTCGCCCGAGCCGTGCCATAGAGGATCCACCCGAGCATCCCGGCAAGACCGACGAGGAACGCCACCCAGGCCAAGAGGCTCGAGACCTGGGTCCACACCAGGATGGTGCCCGCAAACGCCCCGAGGATGAACCACCGCCGTTCCGAAATGGACTGGAGTGGGCCTTGGAGTGATGCGGTGCGAGCGAATGTGGGGTTCGTATCGATCTTGGTAGTCACGGTGTTGTTCCTTCTGCAGGCCTCCCCTCAGCATCGGCCGGAAACGCAAGATTCTTGAACTCGTCCGCGATCGAGTGGATTCGCCGACCGGCCCTTTGACGTGGGCAGGAAGGCCGTGGTGCCCGCACGGCCCACCTTCTAGCGTGATGTTGTTGCTCACGACGGAGAAAAGGAGTGGGATGGACCGCACGTTTCTCGTGCTTGGTGGCGCCGGCCTGGTCGGCTATCAAGTCGCCCGCCAGATCGCAACCGAGTTCCGGCCGGAGCGGATCGTGATTGCCTCGCGCACCGAAGCCAGCGTCGAATCTGCCGTCGCCCGCTTGCGAGATGACGTGCCCGGCGTCGACTTCGTTGGTGAGTGGGGTGACGTGTTCGTGCGAGAGGAGTACGCCCGCAGGGGCCGTACCGAGCTGCTGGCCGACCCGGAGGCTCGGGAGGGGATCTTCGCCGACCTGTTGGGGCCGATCGACCTTGCCTATGCGGCCAGCAGGCTGGCCCATCTCTTTGAGCGGTACCACCCGGAAGTTGTCGTTGATGCGGTGAATACCGCAACGGCGATCAGCTATCAGGATGTTTATACGGCTTCGGTGGTGGCGAAACAGAGCATTGAAGCCGGTCCGTCAGCCACAAACGCGTCCGACCGCTGGCCGGAGATCGAGGGCGACGTCGAGTCTCTGATTCTGTCACAGTCCGTTCCGCAGCTGATTCGACACATTCTGATTCTGCATCGTGCCGCCCGGGAGGCGGGAACCCGGCTCTACCTGAAGGTGGGGACGACCGGCACTGGGGGCATGGGGCTCAACATCCCTTACACCCACAGTGAGGATCGGCCCTCGGCCAAGTTGATGACGAAGACGGCCGTTGCCTTTGCCCACACCGGTTTGCTGTTCCTGATGGCGCGCACCGACCGCGGTCCCACGGTGAAGGAGGTCAAGCCGGCGGCCCTCATCGGGTATGCCGCTGTGGCGCACCGGACCATCAGCGAGCACGGCCGACCCGTGATCCGGTACCGGGCGCGCCGGATTCCACTCGACCAACAACTCGAGCTGACGATCGATGCAGAGGGGTTTGAGCCGCTCGGCAAGGTGGAGATCCCCGTCGTCGACACGGGTGAGAACGGCGTGTTCACCAAGGGCGAGTTCGAAGCGATCACCTCGATTGGGCAGATGGAGTTCGTCACCCCCGAGGAGATCGCCGGCCTGGTGGTCGCCGAGATCCGCGGGGCGAACACGGGGCGGGACGTGATCGGAGCGCTCGACGGCGCGGTGCTCGGGCCTTCGTATCGGGGCGGGGTGCTGCGACATCGAGCCCTCGAAGTCCTGCGTCGCCTGGAGCAGGAGACGGGTACGCACTCGGTCGCGCTCGGTCAACTCGGACCACCTGAACTCTCGAAGCTGCTGTGGGAGGCGGAGCTGCTGCGGTTGGAGTTCGGCACCCTCGGCGCAGTTGGGGCGGTCTCGTCCGACGAGGCCAGCGCCCGCGTGACCAACCGACTCGAGGCGATGCCCGACCTGTGCGACACCATCACGTCGCTGGGGCTCGGCATCCTCGATGCTGACGGTGCATCGTTGCTGCGTGGTCCGCGCCTGAGGATCCCGGAGGTGGCAGGCACCAACGTCGTTGTGGTCTCGGCCCAGGAGCGGGATCTCTGGGCCGGCAAAGGCTGGGTCGACCTGCGTCCCGCCAACTTCGCGCACTGGCAGCGGCGCTTCGCCGCGATGCACGCCGCCGGTCCGCCCGACCCGGCGGCCGGTACCGACGATGTACGTCTCGAGCGCTATGCCCTCGAGACCATCGAGATCGGCGCCGTCGTCGCCTGGGTGCTGGCCAACGAACACGACGGCTACCGCAGCAAGTAAACCCGTTCTGGCGTGGCCGAGGTACCAAGAAGCGCGCCGCAGCCACGCAAGAACGGGAGTTCTTTCTCCCAGCGCGCTCTCCGGCATGGTTTACCTCGGAAAGGGGGTGCTCGGACCGTCGGTAGCATGGTTGAACTGATTCCAGGTTCTTGGTTGACGGAAGCGAGGCGACCCCATGTCCGGCGTGCACGACCCCTTCGAAGCTCGAACGACGATTGACACCCCACTCGGGCAACGGACCGTCTACCGACTGGACGCTCTCAAGGATCTCGGCGACATCGACGCCCTGCCCTACACGATCAAGGTCCTGCTCGAGTCGGTGTTGCGCAATCACGACGGCATGGTGGTCACCGACGACGACGTCACCGCCCTCGCCCACTACGACGCCTCCAAGGTCGAAGAAACCGAGATTGCATTCACCCCGGGCCGCGTGGTGCTCCAGGACTTCACCGGTGTCCCCGCCGTCGTCGACCTCGCCGCGATGCGCGCCGCCATAGTGCGGATGACGGGCAACCCCGACGATGCGCAGAAGGTGAACCCGCTCGTGCCCGCCGACCTGGTGATCGACCACTCCGTCCAGGTTGACGCCTTCAACAGCGGCATGGCCCTGCAGATCAACAGCGAGCGCGAGTTCGAACGCAACAACGAGCGCTACGAGTTCCTGAAGTGGGGCCAAAGCGCCTTCGACAACTTCCGAGTCGTGCCGCCTGCCACGGGCATCGTCCACCAAGTGAACCTCGAGTACCTTGCAAATGTTGTCTGGGACAACGGGACCACCCTGTATCCCGATAGCTTGGTCGGCACCGACTCGCACACCACCATGATCAACGGTCTCGGCGTCGTCGGCTGGGGTGTTGGCGGAATCGAGGCCGAGGCGGCGATGGTCGGCCAACCCATCTACATGCTGTTGCCCGAAGTGGTCGGGTTCAAGCTCACCGGCAAGCTGCCGGAGGGAACCACCGCAACCGATCTGGTGCTCCGCGTGACCCAGATGCTGCGCGAGCACGGGGTGGTCGGCAAGTTTGTTGAATTCTACGGTCCGGGGTTCGCCGACATGCCCTTGGCGAACCGCGCCACCATCGCCAACATGGCGCCCGAGTACGGCGCCACCGTCGGCTTCTTCCCGGTCGATGAGCAGACCCTCAAGTACCTTCGGCTCACGGGACGATCCGAGGCCCTAGTCGAGACGGTCGAGCAGTACCACAAGCTGCAGGGCATGTGGCGCAACGATTCGCGTGAGATCGTATACAGCGCCAACCTCGAGCTCGATATGTCGACCGTTGAGGCTGCGCTTGCCGGGCCGAAGCGTCCCCAGGACCGCATCGACCTCTCTGGGATGAAAGACCAATGGCATTACGACCTCGCCGAGACCTTCCACAAGTCGGCGCCTGCTGGGCCGGGAACTGTCGAGGAGATGGTCGACGAGGGTGGCCCGGTCCTTGGGGAGCCGTACCCGGACGCCGTCGACGACGCCCTCGTCGAATACGACGGGGAGACGTTCCGGCTGAAGCACGGCGCGGTGACCATTGCGGCCATCACGTCGTGCACCAACACGTCGAACCCCGACGTGATGGTGGGGGCCGGTCTCGTTGCCCGCAAGGCTCGGCAGCGGGGTTTGACCCGCAAGCCATGGGTGAAGACTTCGCTGGCGCCCGGCTCCAAGGTCGTCACCGACTACCTCGACGACTCGGGCCTCACCGACGACCTCGAGGCTGCAGGCTTCTACCTGGTCGGCTACGGATGCACCACCTGCATCGGCAATTCGGGTCCGCTCCCGGTCGAGATCAGCGCCGCCATCAATGAACACGACCTCGTGGTTGCCTCCGTGCTATCAGGCAACCGCAACTTCGAAGGCCGCATCTCGCCGGACATCCGAGCCAACTACTTGGCATCTCCACCGCTCGTGGTTGCCTATGCGCTGGCCGGAACTGTTGACATCGACCTGACGACCGAGCCGATCGGCACCGACGCCGCCGGCAACGATGTCTACCTTCGCGAGATCTGGCCGACCCAGGCAGAGATCGATGACATCGTCGGGCGCTCGGTGAAGACGGAGCAGTTCACCACCGAGTACGGAGCCGTCTTTGAGGGGTCCGAGGAGTGGCGGGCGATTCCGTCTACGGACGATGCGTTGTATGCGTGGAACCCCGACTCCACCTACGTCCAGGAGCCACCGTTCTTCCTGAACCTCGGACTCGAGGTGAAGCCCATTGGGCGCGTCGATGGGGCCAGGGTCCTGCTCAAGCTCGGCGATTCCGTGACCACCGACCACATCAGCCCGGCTGGTGCCATCGCCCAATCCTCGCCGGCAGGTCGCTATCTGACCGATCACGGAGTCGAGCCGCGCATGTTCAACAGCTACGGTTCGCGCCGCGGCAACGATCGAGTCATGACCCGCGGCACCTTTGCCAACATTCGCATCCGCAACCAGCTCGCTCCCGGCACCGAGGGCGGCTACACCACCGACTTCACCGATGGGGAGATCAAGACCGTGTACGACGCGGCGCTGAGCTACCGGAAGGCCGGGGTTCCGCTGGTCGTTCTGGCCGGCGACGACTACGGCATGGGTTCCTCGCGGGACTGGGCCGCCAAGGGAACATTCGAGCTCGGAGTCAAGGCGGTGATTGCCGCCAGCTTCGAGCGGATCCATCGTTCCAACCTGGTGATGATGGGTGTGCTCCCGCTGACGTTCCCAGATGGCGAGACCGCCGACAGTCTCGGGCTGGACGGCACCGAGACGTTTGCCTTCGACATCGACGACGGTCTGCAGCCTCGTCAGTTGGTCAAGGTGACGGCCACCAAGGCAGATGGGTCCAGCATCGAGTTCATGGCGAGGTGCCGTTGCGACACACCGGTCGAGGTCGAGTACCTGCGCAACGGCGGGATCCTCCACATGGTGCTGCGTCGGATGGCGCGTGATTCGTGAGCGGAGCTCACGAATCACGTAGGAGGAGTTCACGTACCGTAGGCAGCTCGTGCCCGACCTACGGTTCATTCCTCGTGTTTACTGAAGTGGGAACGGTCCACGCTTCGGGAGGCACGCATGGAAAACGGTACGAGAGTCATCCAGGTCAACGAGTATGAACTCGAGGCGCCGGCGCACACCTACATGGACGCCATTGCTGCGTTGGCCCGACGGACCGAGGCTGAGGGTCATCTCGGTGTTCTGACCTACCAGTTCTATGTCGACGCGGACGAGGGCACCGCCGGAGCCACGATCGTCTACGAGGACGCCGAGGCCTGGGTTGCCCACCACCAACTCGCCTATCAGTGGGAGGAGATGGCCGCACTACAGGCAACCGTCGCACTGAAGCGGCTGACCGTGTTTGGCCCCCTCAGCGAGCAGGTCGAGGAATGGCTCGCCGGCTCCGGACTCTCCTATGTGCACTATGCCACGTTGGCGGCAGGTTTCGTGCGCTCCGCTGGGGAGTGATCGGCGGGACGCTCCCGGCTCACCCAGACGCGGCATGCTCGGCCGCCTCGAGAACCCTCAAGGTGTTCTCGCCGAGGACCTTGCGGATGTCGGGCTCCGACCAGCCTCGGCGGAGGAGCTCTTCGGTGATGGCGGGGTAGCAAGAAACGTCTTCGAGACCCACCGGGGTGAGGGTCATCCCGTCGAAGTCTGAGCCGAGACCGACCCCGTCAACGCCCGCCACCGCGGCGATGTGCTCGATGTGGTCGACGACGGCACCGACATCCCCACGGTCGAGATCGATGCCCCCCTCGATGCGGTCCATCGCCTCCGCGATGGCGGCCTCGTCGCCGCCCAACTCCACTCGGAGCCTTCGCCACGTCTCGAACATCTCGGTCATGGCTGCCGCCGTTTCGGCCACCACAAACCCGGGGAAGAACACCGCCATCACCACACCTCCCCGCCGGCCGATTTCGGCCAGCACGTCGTCTGGAATGTTGCGGGGATGCGGCGCCAGCGTTGCGGCGTTGGAATGGGATGCAATCACCGGAGCTGCAGAGGCGGCCAGGGCATCTCGCATTGTGTCGACGGCGACGTGAGATAGGTCCACCAGCATGCCGAGTTGGTTCATGCGGCCAACGACTTCGAGGCCGAAGTCCGTCAGGCCGCCGTGTTGGGGATTGTCCGTGGCGGAGTCGGCCCACGGCAATGTGTCGCTGTGGGTGAGCGTCAGGTAACGCACGCCCCGTTCGAACAAGGTTTCCAGCTTATTGAGTGAGCCTTCGATGCTGTGCCCACCCTCGGATCCCGTCAACGATGCGATGTGGCCTGCGGCGCGGATTCGGCGGACATCCGCGGCCGTGGTAGCCAGCTCGAGCCGCGGGTCGCGGGCCACCATGGCTTCAACGAGTTCGATCTGCTCGATGGTGCGCGAGTAGGGGTCTGCAATGTCGGCTGGGACGTACACCGACCAGAACTGGGCGCCGATCCCGCCTTCGATCATTCGCGGGATGTCGGTGTGGTAGTTGGGCAGCGTTAGGCGGGGGTCGGCGGAGTCGAGATCGCCGTCGGCCGCCGTACGCAGCCTCCAGGGCAGGTCGTTGTGTCCGTCTACGACGGGAAGGTCGGCGTGGATGCGGAGGGCGGTTTCTAGGGGTTCGTCGGCCATCGCCGAGAGGCTAGCTCAGCCGCAGCCAGCCGGGTGAGGGCGCTAGGACAGCACCATATCGTCCACGTTTTGGTCGTAGGCGTAGTTCCAGACCTCAGCGATCTTGCCGGCGACGAACCGGAAACACAACACGTTCCAGAACTCGGCGACGCCACTCTCAGTCAGGGCTGTGGCCTTGTGGAGGCTGTAGCCACGGTCGCCGGACGTCGCAATGCTCTTGATCTCCACCTGGAAGGTGCCTTGGGTGAGCGCCATCACGTCGCCCAGCATCGCGAGGATTTCGTCGACTCCGATGTGGTTGCCCGACACCGTGTTGGATCCGGCGATGTGCCACACGATGTCGTCGCGCCACAGCTCGGCCATAGCGTGAGCGTCATCTGAGCTGAAGAGCTCATAGGTCTGTCGGATGATCTCCGCATGTTTCTCTTCCGGGCCTATGCGGCTACCTGCCATATCCCAACGGTACGCCACCGCCGGCGATTGTGGGGAGAACCTTTGCAGAAGACTGGGGAAGCGTCGGCTTCGTCTACGCCGCGGCTACCAACACCAGCAAAAGGAAGCCGAGTGCGAGGAAACCCAAGATCAGGAGCACCGACCCGATGATCCCGAGGATCCTGCCGGCGTTGGCGACGCTCCGGCCGGAGGGGTCGCGCCGCCCGGTGTCGATGGCGGTGAGCTCCTGGTTCCCGAGGAACCAGGCGATGGGGGAGAGGATCTGGCAGACGACGAGACCCAGAATCCCGAGGACGAGGACCAATGTGGATTGGCTCGCCTCCGGATAGCCCTGGTAGTACGGCTGCTGCGGCGGATACGTCATGCCGGCAAGGTCCCGGTCGCGATGCGGACGACCCACACGCCTATGAGTAGCGGGATGTTGGCCGCCAGCCACAGGGTTCCGAGCCGCAGCCAGTTGAAGCGAACGTGCCCCCGGCTTGTGAGCCAGAACAACGCCGTCGCCACCAGGGCCTCGACGACAACCAGGATGGCGAGCGGGTGGTTGTGCCATGCGGCGGCGAAGTCACCCCGAACGACCTGCGCCATGCCACGGGTCAGACCGCAACCAGGGCACGACGTGCCGGTGCAGCGTCGGAACACGCATACCGTGGTGGCCCCGTCATCAGTCGGTGTCCAGAGACGGAGCCCGAGCGCAGCCAATGCCAGGAGCGCAGTGACAATCCGCGGCGAGATCGACAGCGTGGGCACTCCTAATCGGGCTGCTCCCGGACGTAGCGTTGTCATCGGCCCGACTCGGATCCGAGCAAGAAGAAGAGAAGGATGATCCCGAGGCCCATGAGCACCGTGCCCACGATGCCCAGGATCCGACCGGCATTGGCGGTCCCGCGGTTGGTGGGATCGCGTCTGCCGGCGTCGATGGCGCGCACTTCCTCGTTGCCCATGTACCAGGCGATGGGGGCCAGGATGCTGCAGATCACGATGCCGAGAATCCCCAGCACCAAGACGGTGGTGGCTTTGCTCTGCTCTGGATAGAACGTATCGCCCAAGGCGGCTCCACTCCTTGTGAGGTGTGACGCCGACTCTACGATCGTGTCCACCGCGCTCCAACAATCCGAGCTGGGGGTTCTATTGGCGCTCGCCGCGCTGGTGGGGCAGGTCCGTGGCGGGTGGGGCGAGCCCTCACGATCGTTGGCGAGCAGTCTCAGACTTCCGTCACGCAGTTCTCATCTGCGGTGCTGTGCGGGATCACGACGGGGATACCGGTTTGCTGTGCCGCCTCGAGCAGGCCTTTGACGATGCCCTGGTCGATCTTGCAGACGATCTCGGGATGATTGACGGCCGTCTCACCGAACGGGCAGAACCGTGTGACCAGGATGCGATCGTCCGAGTTGGCTTCGGTGTCGAAGCCAACGCCCATCATGGCGCGAGCCACGGCCTGCACGGCAGCGTCGAAACCGGCGTCTTCGGGGAGGCCAATCTCGGTGGCGAGTTCACGCCCGTAATCCCGGCCTACATCTTCGGCGATCGTCGCCGCGTCGTCGGGAGCGACCCGATGCACCACCCGCACCAGCAATTCGGCCAGCAGGTCGTAGCGGCGGGCGGGGAACTGAACCGAGACTTCTTTCTCGGTGGGTTCGTAGTGCTTGGCGGGTCGGCCGGCACCGGGCCCGCGGCGTCCAGAGCGTCGTTTGTGTGTCACCTGTAGATAGCCGTCGGCGACCAGGCGATCGAGGTGGTGCCGGGCAACGTTGGCGTGGATCTCGAACAGGTCGGCAATCTGGGAAGCGGTCACCGGTTCGGGGGCTTCGCGCACCGAGATGTAGATGCCGCGGCGGGTTGCATCGCCGAGGGTAGAGGCGAGATCGCCGATCTGCTGGTCGAACGCCCTGGTGTCCACGGCGCCATCCTTTCCGGCGTTCGAGGGCCGGATAGTTGTGATCCGGCCCTCACTATAGTTTCTATCCACTACGTAGATAGGAGAAGCTGAGTTGGTCGATGCCGCCGCCGTCCGGGCCGCAGTAGAGCAGGTCGAGGACCCAGAACTACACCGTTCCCTCGCCGAGCTGAACATGTTGCGGGAACTCGACGTCACAACCGAGGGGAACGTTCGGGTCCTCGTTGCGCTCACGATTCCGGGGTGCCCGCTGAAGGACAAGCTCACGGCCGACGTCACCGCGGCGGCAACCTCAGTTGCCGGGGTGGAATCCGTTTCCGTCGAGTTCACTTCGATGACCGACGAGGAACGCGGGGCGCTGGTGAACGAGATGCGTGGGGGTGCCATGCGCGAGATCACCATCGGCAAGCCGGGGACGAAGACCAGGGTCATCGCCGTTGCGTCGGGAAAGGGCGGGGTCGGCAAGTCGTCGGTGACGGCCAACCTCGGGGTCGCTTTGGCCCGTATGGGGCGAACCGTCGGCATCATCGACGCCGACGTCTGGGGCTTCTCCATTCCCAAGATGCTCGGTATCGATCGCAACCCGACGGTGATCGACGAGACGCTGATTCCCCCCGAGATTCACGGCGTCGCCGTGATGTCGATGGACTACTTCGTCCGCCCCGATCAGGCCGTCATTTGGCGTGGCCCGATGCTGCACAAGGCAATGGAGCAGTTCCTTGCCGACGTCCATTGGGGTGATCCCGATTTCCTGCTGATCGACATGCCACCGGGGACGGGTGACATTGCTATCTCCATGTCTCAGTTCCTCCCACGGGCCCAGGCCATCGTGGTGACCACGCCTCAAGTGACGGCGCAACGGGTCGCCAAGCGTGCCGGTCTGATGGCGCGCAAGGTCAATCAGGACATCATGGGCGTAGTGGAGAACATGTCGTGGTTCACCGGCGACGATGGCAAGCGGTATCCGATCTTCGGCGAGGGGGGCGGAGCGACGCTGGCTGTGGAACTCGAGGTGCCTTTGCTCGGTCAGATCCCGCTGGTTCCCGCCTTGCGGGAAGGCGCCGACAATGGCCAGCCGGTCACGATGAGCGATCCCGGCGGCGAAGCGGCCGCGGCGTTCGAGAGGCTGGCATCCGAGGTGGACGAGCGGCGCCCACGGCTGCGCAGCCATCCCGAGCTGGTGATCAGCTGACGGCCCGACCCGTATCGGGTCACCTCCTCGCTACGATGACGTCGTTCCCACACCTCGAAGGCGGTTCAACATGAGCAAAGACACAATCAAGGTACGCATTGGGCTCGAAGGCGCCCGCGAACTCGAGTTCGATGTCGATGACGGGGAAGCACTGATCAAGGACGTCGAGGCCGCGATCAAGAAGGGCGAAGCTCTGGTGTGGGTGACCGATGCCCGGGGTGATCGCCACGGGCTGGCCGCCGGCAAGATCGCTTTCGTACAGGTCGAGGGTGAGAAGGCTCCCGGAGGCGTCGGTTTCTGAGTCATGGCGGCCGTATGGGCGGTGCTGAACGAACAAGAACCCGGCCGGCGGCCGGGTTCTCTGTGTCGGGAGAGTGGATTTCTCGGAGAGCGTCGCCTAGCTGGCTTGACGCTGTCGGCGGCGCTCGGCGAGCCAGCGCTTGCGTAGCCGCCGCCGGTCGTCTTCGGCGAATCCGCCCCAAACGCCTGCTTCTTGGTTTGTCTCCAAGGCGTACTGGAGGCAAGCCTCCTGCACGGAGCATTCGTCGCATATGATTCGGGCTTTCTCAATCTGGTCAACAGCTGGGCCGGTACTGCCTATCGGGAAGAACAGATTCGGATCAGAGTCGCGGCAGGCAGAAAGCTCCCTCCAGGTGGTGAGTGTCAGCATGTGCCCTTCTTGCCCCTTGTCATCGAGAATCGATTGTGAACGCATTCACAAGAGCTTGGACGAGCATACGCGCGCGTTCCGGCCGCGCGCAAGCGTTATTGGGCACTTTCTTGGAACCTTCCAAGTGAAACCCCAGAATGGGTCCCAATCCGCCGCAACCCGCGCGAACACGGCTACGGAATGTGGTCTTCTGGCTCATAGCGAAGGCGCGTGACGGACCTTGCCGGCACCCGGTGAGGTACGCTCGCGGCGGCACAACGGAGGCACAAATGAGTATCCACGACGAACTGGCGATCGAGCTCAAGGCGGCGATGCGTGATCGCGACAAGCCACGCATCAACGTCATTCGACAGATCGAAACCGAGGTATCCGTTGCCAAGTCGGCCCCAGGTTTCTCGGGTGAAGCCGATGATGGTCTTTACCTCAAGACCATTGAGTCCTACGTGAAGAAGATGGACAAGGCGCGCGTCGAGTATGAGGCGGCAGGAGAGCGTGGGCAGGAGAACGCCGACAAACTCGCCTACGAAATCGCCTATCTCGACCGATGGTTGCCCGAGAAGCTCGACGAGGACCAGACCAGGGCCCTCGTCAAAGAGGCAATCGCGGAACTTGGCACCGACGATCCCAAGATGACCGGGCGTGTCATCGGCCAGGTGATGCGTTCGGGCGGGGAAATCGACGGCGCATTGGTCAACCGGCTGGTACGCGAGGAGCTCGGGGCATAGCCGGCTCCCTTCCGGTGTATCAGGCGATGCTGGCGGCACGCCGGTCCGAGCCGTTTGTCGACCCTGATTGGATCTTTGAGCTGAAGTGGGACGGCGTGCGCGCCCTGCTCGGCTGGGACGGAGCGACCGTGGCGTTGCACAGCCGGGCGGGCAACAACATCTCCGCGAGGTATCCCGAGCTGAGTGGCTTTCGAGCCGATCGCCCCCTCGTCCTCGACGGAGAAATCGTCGCTCTGGATGACCGCGGACGCCCTTCCTTTGAACGACTCCAACAGCGAATGAACCTATCGGGAGTACGGGAGGTCGCGGCGGCGGCGATCGCCGTTCCGATCTCGTATGTCGCCTTCGACATGTTGTTCGACAGCGGCGACATCACCGACGAATCCTGGGAAGTGCGCCGCGCCAGACTGGACGCCCTCGATCTGCCCCCGCCGTTCGTACCGTCCACGGTGGTCCAATCGGACCCCACCGCGCTATGGGCGCTGGTCGAGGAGCGCGGCTTCGAGGGGATCATGGCAAAGCGCCGGGGGTCGAGATATCGCACTGGAGCGCGGTCGGCCGACTGGCTCAAGATAACCCGCTTCCGCCAGGTCAGGGCCATGGTCGGCGGATACCTACCCGGCGACGGGGCCCGGTCCCTGGCATTCGGCTCTCTGCTGCTCGGGCTGTGGGATGCAGGCAGCCTGAGATGGATCGGCGCCGTCGGCTCGGGATTTGGGGAGACGGCGCTGCGTGCCATCCGAGAAACGCTCGACGTGCTCGAGGTGGCCGACTCGCCGTTTGGCATTGACCCCGACCTCCCCGGCAACGCGGTGTGGGTCGAGCCGCGGCTGGTGGCGTTGGTGCAGTACAAGGAATACACGGACGCGGGGCGCCTGCGCGGCCCGTCGTTCGGGGGATTCACCGATGACGATCCAACCCTGATCACTTGGGAACGTGAAGGTCCGGGGAGTCCGGGCTGAGTCGCGAAATCTGGGGATAAACGTCGTCCCCGATTCTGCCGATGACAGGCAAATGGTCGTTGTCCAGTCAATCGTCATCGCAGTAACCCTGCTATGCATCGTTGTCGGCGCCCGTCTTGCCATCGAGATGGGCCCCGGCGGAGGCGACCGCCCCTAGGACGCCTGCTTGGTCGCTTCGATGCTGGCTCGCAGCGCGTCCATCAGGTCTACCACTCCGGTGGGTTGGGGCGCATCTGGTGCGACGATCTCCTGACCGTCGATCTTCTGTTGCGCCGCCGCCTCAACTGCTTCGCGCGACGTGTCATGCCATGCCGAGGGATCGAAGGTGGTTGTGAGGTTGTCGATGATCATCTCGGCCATCTTGATCTCTTCGTCGCGGATCTCGATGTCTTCTTCGAGTGACTCGAAGTGGGGTTCCCGAATCTCGTCGGGCCAGTACATCGTCTCGAGGATGATCACGCCTTCATCAGCCCGCACCGTTGCGAGGTGCTCACGTTCGCGGATCGCGACCTTGGCGATGCCGACCATTGCCTTCTCCTCAAGCGCACGCAGCAAGAGCTGATAAGCCTTGACACCGGTCTTCTCCGGCGCGAGGTAATAGGACGAGCGGTAGTAGATCGGATCGATGTCGTCTTGGGAGACGAACTGGACCACGTCGACGATGCCGCCGGTGAGGCCCGTCATGATGTCGGAGAGCTCCTCTCCGGTGAACACGACATAGCGTCCCTTTTCGAACTCGTAGCCCTTTACGATGTTCGCGAAGGGGACTTCTGCGCCGTCGGTCTCCGCCACCCGTTTGTATCGAATGGGACTGTGGTCTGACTCGCGCAACTGCTTGAACTTGGGGCGCTTGTCCGACACAGCCGAATAGAGGCCAACGGGAATGGTCACCAACCCGAATGAGATGGCGCCTTTCCAAATGGATCGCATAGTTGATTCCGGCATGAGCTCGCGAAAACGATAGCCTGCGGCAGCGGGCTGCGGAAGGGGTCCCTTCTACACTCCGCCGCCATGCTTCCCGAGCGCCTCCAGATTCCCGACCTCGAAACCTCCGATGACGCAGACGCCACACGCGAAGCGGCCATTGTTCTGGTGGCCGGGGCGATCCTGCTGCTTCTGTTCAACTACTGGGGCCGGCCGGGGTTCTATGTCACCAGCGGCCTGATCGATTGGATGGCCGAAACAGTGGGCGGTCCGCTCACCGAACACCCCGGCGTCGGTGGCTACCTGTGGTGGGGGTTCAGTTCGCTACTTTTCCGGGTCTTCCTTCCTCTGGTTGTGATTGTCTTCATCCTGAAGCGGCGACCGGTCGAGTTTGGTTTCCGGCTGAGGGGAATCGCCTCACATCTGCCCGTCTACTTCGCCATGTACCTGCTGATGTTGCCGGTACTCATCTGGGTATCGAGCTTTGATTCGTTCCGTACCTACTACCCGTTCTACGACCGCGCCGGCGAGGGCGGGGCCGCCTTCTGGCTCTACGAACTGGGCTACGTGGTCCAGTTCATCGGTGTTGAAGCCTTCTTCCGCGGCTTCCTCACCTTCGGGTTGCTGCGCCGCTTCGGATTGTTGTCGGTGGTGGTGATGACGGTGCCATACACGATGATTCATTTCGGCAAACCAATGCCGGAGGCGACTGCCGCCATCGTTGCCGGCCTGGTCCTCGGCTACTTGGCGGTCCGCTCCCGCAGTTTTGTCCCCGGGGTGATGCTCCATGTATCGGTCGCGCTCACGATGGATCTCCTTGTGCTCGGCCGCAGCGGTCTGCTGGCGAGCATCTTCTAGCGGTGCACCCGGCGACGGAGCTGTTGCGTTGTAGGCTGGGTTGATGCGCGGGTTTCTGATCAGAGTGTTGGTAAACGCTGCCGCCCTTTGGGTGGCGGGCCGGGTCTTCGACGGCATCACGATGACGGACGACTTCTGGGACATCCTGCTCGTGGGGCTCATCTTCGGACTCGTCAACGCCTTCCTCAAGCCGATCGCCAAGCTGATCTCGCTGCCCATTCGAATGGTCACCTTTGGCCTGTTCACGCTTGTGATCAACGCCCTACTGCTGATGCTGACCGCCTGGATCGCTCCCGGGTTGGAAGTCGATGGGTTCTGGTCGGCGCTGCTCGGAGCGATTGTGATCAGTCTGATCAGCTGGGCGTTGACCCTGTTGCTTCCGGACTAGGCGATGTCACCCCTCGGGGCCTGTATCAGGTCGGTTACACTCCCTGATTCCGCCCCAGTAGCTCAGGGGATAGAGCACCGGCCTCCGGAGCCGGGTGCGCAGGTTCGAATCCTGCCTGGGGCACGTGTAGCGGTATGGGGCGTCGGTCTCTCCACCCCTGCGGCCCACCTTTGATCCCTCTCAACCAACCGACAGATACGGCCCGCCCATGTCAATCTTCACCCATCTCGGCTCGGCTTTCGGGGATTCGTTTGCGTCGCTCGGGCTTGACCGCGAGTTTGGGGAGGTGGTGGTTTCGCAGCGGCCGGAGCTCGCCCAGTTCCAGTGCAATGGGGCGCTGCCGGCCGCCAAGCCTGCCGGGCGGAACCCGCGCGAACTGGCGGAGCAGGTGATAGGGGCCCTGGCCGATAGCAGCCCCTTCGCCGACTTGTCGATCGCCGGTCCCGGGTTCATCAATATCACCCTGATCGACGACTACCTCGGCGAATATGTCGCCGGCGTGTCGGAGGATGCCCGGTTCGGGCTCGACGCCGTGTCGCCACAAACGATCGTCGTCGACTACGGCGGGCCCAACGTCGCCAAGGAACTCCACGTCGGCCATCTGCGCACCGCCATCATCGGGGAAAGCCTGAAACGGCTGCTTCGGTTTGTAGGCCACAACGTCATCGGTGACGTCCATCTCGGCGACTGGGGCACCAACATGGGCCAGTTGATTGTGGAGATGGAGGAACGCCACCCGGAGTGGCCGTACTTCGATCCGTTGTTGACCGGCCCATACCCCGATGAATCGCCGGTGGGGATGGACGACCTGCAGGAGATCTATCCGGTCGCCGCCGCCAAGGCCAAGGAGAACTTCTCCTACGCAGAACGGGCGCGTCGGGCCACCGTCGAACTCCAGGAAGGTCGCCCCGGGTACCGGGCGCTCTGGCAGCACTTTCGCGACGAATCGATCGACGCCATCCGGGCCGTGTACGAGGACTTGGGCGTCGAGTTCGACCTGTGGCACGGAGAGAGCACCATCAACGACCGGCTGGCCCCCATGGTCTCGCGCCTGGTCGGAAGCGGCGCCGCCGTCGAGAGCGACGGGGCGCTGATCATCGATGTCGCCCGTGAGGACGACACAAAAGAGATCCCACCGCTGTTGCTGGTGAAGTCCGACGGCGCCACGTTGTACACGACCTGGGATGTGGCGACGATCGAAGACCGCGTCGAGGCTCTGGGAGTTGATGAGATCATCTACGTCGTCGACGTTCGCCAGGCGCTCCACTTCGAGCAAGTATTCCGAGCCTCGCAGCACACCGGAATCGCCTCGCCGGATGTGCGTCTCGAGCACGCCGGGGTCGGCACCGTCAACGGGCCGGGGGGCAGACCGCTCAAGACTCGCGACGGCAACCTGCCACTGCTGCGCGACCTAATCACCGACTCGAAAGTCAAGGCGGCCGAGCGCCTCGACGAGAATCACCTGGCGACGGAGTACCCGGCGTCCGAACGGGAGGAGATTGCCGAGATCGTCGGTGTTGCGGCTCTCAAATTCGGCGACCTCAGCAACCACCGTTCGTCCGACTACATCTTCGACTTGGACCGATTCACCTCCTTTGACGGCAAGACCGGGCCCTATCTGCTCTACGGAGCTGTGCGGATGCAGTCGATCTTGCGCAACGCCGAGGCCAAGGGCCTCGGCCCCGGGCCGATCCTGGCCCCGTCCGTTACCGCCGAACGCAACCTGATGCTGCAACAGGTGCGGCTGCCCCTCGTCGTCGAGCGCGCCGCTGAGCATCGTGCCCCCAACCATCTGGCCGAGTACGCCTACGAACTAGTTGCCTCCTTCAGCCGCTTCTACGAGGCGTGTCACATCCTGAGCGAACCCGATGCGGCGCGGCAGGCCTCATGGCTCGCCCTGGTCGACCTGACCTTGCGTCAGGTGAGGCTGCTGCTGGATCTGCTCGGCATCGATACCCCGGCGCGCATGTAGCGCGGCCGGACTCCATCTTGTCTGTTCTCCCATTCCGCCTTCTGCCCGATACGGCGACGATCGGCGACGACGGTCGTCTCCAAATCGGCGGGTGTGACCTGCTCGACCTCACCGCTGAATTCGAGACCCCACTCTTTGTCTACGACGAGGCGCATCTGCGGGAACGGTGCCGGGAGGCGGTTGCCGCCTTCGGCGGGGGAGTGGCCTATGCCACCAAGGCGTTCCTCTGCCGCGCCATGGCCAAGTTGGCGTATGAGGAAGGCATGAAGCTCGACGTCGCGACCGGCGGAGAACTCTTCGTTGCCCTTGATGCCGGGGTTCCTGCGTCGCGTCTGGTTCTGCACGGCAACAACAAGTCGACCAAAGAGCTGCGGTCAGCCCTCGAGGCGGGGATCGGCCGCATTGTGGTCGACTCGTTCGACGAACTCGACAGGATCGAGGCCTTGGTCGCAGAAGGATTTGATGCTCCCCAGGTCATGATCCGGATCAATCCCGGGGTCGATGCTCACACCCACGAGTATCTCCAAACCGGGGTGGCCGACTCGAAGTTTGGGTTCGGCCTCGCCACCGGGGCGGCTGATGCCGCCCTCGAGCGCGCCCGCGGGTCATCCGCAGTCGACCTCGTCGGAGTGCACGCCCACATCGGGAGCCAGGTGTTTGTCGTCGATTCGTTCCGACGGGCGATCGCCGCGCTGGCGCCGTTTGTGGCGGCTCTCGACATTGCGGAGTTCTCGATCGGTGGTGGGCTCGGTGTTGCGTACGTGACCGGCGAGCAGGCACCGACCATCACTGAGTGGGCAGCCACCGTGCACGAAGCCTGCGCCGACGCCGGGATCGAGGCTCGGGTCACCGCCGAGCCGGGGCGCTCGATCGTCGCCCAAGCAGCCTTGACGCTCTACACGGTGGGGACGATCAAGGAGATCGAGGGGGTCCGTACCTATGTAGCCGTCGACGGGGGGATGAGCGACAACCCGCGGCCCGTTCTCTACGGCAGCGGCTACGAAGCGTTCCTGCCGCGAGAGACCACGGCCGAAAGGCCCCGCCGGGTGCGGATTGTCGGCAAGCACTGCGAATCGGGCGATGTCATCGTCCATGACGCCTTGGTACCGGTGGACCTCTCCGTTGGCGACATCATCGCCACCCCGGTGACGGGAGCCTACGGCCACACCATGGGCTCCAACTACAACATGATCCGTCGCCCACCGGTGGTATTCGCCTGCGACGGCGTAGCCCGCCAAGTCGTTCGCCGCGAAACCTACGAGGAGCTCACGCAACGCGACGTCTGAGTCAGTGAGTCGTGATCGGCTGCACTGTCGCCGCTGAGCGGTACTATCGCCGCGCGATGAACACCACAGTTGGCATAGGAATCCTTGGAGCAGGCACGGTTGGGGGCACCCTGATTCGGCGACTCGTCACCGATCACGCTGCCATCGAAGCCAAGACCGGGCTAGACCTCGAGGTCCGCCGGGTTGCCGTGCGCTCCCTTGACAAAGAACGTAACTTCGAGGTCGGCCCCGGGGTGCTCACCGACAACCCGCATGAGGTCGTCGACGACCCAACGGTCGGCCTGATCGTTGAGATGATGGGCGGCCGCGATCCCGCCGGTGACCTGGTCCTGGCGGCGCTCAACGCCGGCAAACCGGTGGTCACGGCCAACAAGGAATTGGTCGCCACCCGCGGCCACGAACTCATCGCCGCAGCGGAACGCACGGGTGTCCCGCTGCTTTTTGAAGCGGCGGTCGGCGGTGGCATCCCCATCATTCGACCGCTGTCGGAGACGCTGGCCGGTGAGCGGATCGCCCGAGTCATGGGCATCGTGAACGGCACCACCAACTTCATCCTCACCCAAATGGCCGAAGATGGGGAGAGCTACGAGACGGCGCTCGCCGAGGCGCAGGAGCTCGGCTACGCCGAACCCGATCCGACGGCGGATGTCTCAGGTGCCGATGCCGCCGCCAAGGCAGCGATTCTGTCCAGCCTGGCGTTCGGCACTTGGGTTGGGGTCGACGACGTCTACTACGAGGGCATCGAGTCCCTCTCGGCACTCGACATGCAGTTCGCCGATCAGCTCGGCTACCGCATCAAGCTGGTCGGAGTCGCCGAGCACACGGCAGCCGGGGTCAGCGCCCGAGTCCACCCCGTGATGCTTCCCACCGATCACCCACTCGCCGCCATCCGCGGGGCCACGAACGCCATCTTCATCGAAGGCCCCTCGATCGATGAGTTACTCTTCGCGGGCCCGGGCGCCGGCGGCGAACCAACCGCAACCGCAGTGCTCGGCGACGTGATCGATGCGGCTCGGGAGATCCTCGCCGAGGCGCAGGTCTCCCCCCGCATCCGCTTCTCTCCGGGTGCGCTACTGGACTTCGGCGAGGTCGACACCAAGTGGTACATGCGGCTCGAGGTCGCCGACGAACCCGGGGTGCTCGCCGGCATCGCGGGGGCATTCGGCGATGCTGGGGTCAGCATCAAGTCGGTGTGGCAGGAAGGTCAGGGCGACGAAGCCACCCTGCTGATCGTGACCCACCGTGCGCCGGAGGCCCAACAGCGAGCCGCGGTCGCCGCGCTGCGGGGCCTCCCCACGGTTCGGTCGGTTGCCTCAGTCATCCGGGTCGAGAGTCCTGAAGCGTGAACAGGCAGGCAGCACGATGAGTTGGCGCGGCCTGATCGAGGAATTCCGCGACCGGCTGCCGGTGACCGACGCCACACCAGTGGTGACCCTGCTCGAGGGCAACACGCCGCTCATCCACGCCGAACGGTTGTCGGAAGTGATCGACCGCGACGTCTATGTCAAGTATGACGGCACCAACCCGACGGGTTCGTTCAAAGACCGGGGGATGACGATGGCGGTTTCGAAGGCCGTTGAATCCGGCGCCCAGGCGGTGGCGTGTGCGTCGACCGGGAACACCTCGGCTTCGGCTGCGGCCTATGCGGCTCGGGCCGGCATCTCGTGCATAGTTATTCTCCCTGCAGGCAAGATCGCCCGCGGCAAGCTGGCCCAGGCCATCGCCCACGGTGCAACCATCGTCCCGATCGACGGGAATTTCGACGATGCGCTGGCGTTGGTACTCGAGCTGACGTCGAGCCACGAAGTGGCCTTGGTGAACTCGATCAATCCCTACCGGATCGCCGGTCAGCAGACCGCGGCCTGGGAAATCATCGACACGCTCGGCGATGCCCCCCACATCCATGCGTTGCCGGTTGGCAACGCCGGCAACATCACGGCCTACTGGGCCGGATATCGGGCCGGCGGCAAGGCGCCACACATGTGGGGTTTTCAGGCGGCGGGTTCGGCTCCGCTGGTTACCGGTGAGATTTTCGACAATCCCGAGACGGTGGCGACGGCGATTCGCATCGGCAACCCTGCTTCATGGGAGAGCGCGATCGCGGCCCGTGACGAGTCGGAGGGGCGGATCGAGGCGGTCACCGACGAGGAGATCCTCGCCGCCTACCGGTTCCTGGCCCGAACCGAAGGTGTCTTCTGTGAACCAGCCTCGGCGGCGTCGGTGGCCGGCATCCTCAAGTGCCGCGACGAATTGCCGAGCGGCACCGTCGTCTGCACACTCACCGGTCATGGCCTCAAAGACCCCGAAACTGCGGTAGTCGACTTCGATCCGATCGACCCCGTCGCCCCGACTCTCGATGCCGTGATCGGTCTGCTCGGCTGGTAGGCGGTTCTGCCGGTTCGCCGGTTGACTCTTGCACAGGCTGTTTCGGCGGCTATGATCTGTGTCGGATCTTTTCCAACCCCCCACCAATCGGGCGCCCTGCGCGTCGCCGTGCGGTGGAAGCCCTCACCACGCTGCGGCCAATTCGCCGCATCCTCAGCGTCGAGATCGCTGCGCAGGCGGGCACACGAGAGGCCGGATCACGGCCCATTCAACTGCTGAAAGGGGCACTCAGCACCCATGACCACGACCACGACGACAAGAGCAAGGCTTCAGGAGCTTGGGCTCGACGCGCTGCGCGAGATGGCCGGCCAGGTCGACGTCGACCCTGAGGGTCTGCAGAAGTCGAAGCTGATCGCTGCGATCCTCGATTCCGACAAGTTCGACACGAAACTGCTGCCCGAACCAAAAGAAGAGCCCACGCCGGTTGTCGAGGACAATGGGTCTCGAGGCGATGGGGATCGTAAGCCCAAGTCCCAACAGGGCGACCGCAAGCGAGAGGGCGATCAACGCCACCGTCAAGGTCAAGGTCAAGGTCAAGGCCAGGGCGAGGGCCGGCGACGCCGCCGGCGGGGCCGCGGCCAGCAGGAGCCAATCGACGAGTCCGAGTTGGAGACGCGCCAGGGTATTCTCGACATCCTCCCTGAGGGATACGGATTCCTGCGCTGCTCCGGCTATCTGCCCGGCGAGTTGGACGTCTACGTGTCGGCCAACATCGTGCGCAAGAGCCGTCTTCGTAAGGGCGACATTGTCTCCGGTCCGATCCGCCCCGCTCGGGCCCAGGAGAAGTTCCCTGCACTGGTTCGTGCCGTCGAAGTCAACGGACTCGACCCCGAAGAGGCCCAGAAGCGCGTCCGCTTCGCCGACCTCACACCGTTGTTCCCCGACATGCGGCTTCGGCTCGAGGTTGAGAGCCAAGAGAACCACATCCTGCCCCGGATCGTGGATCTCATTGCCCCCATCGGGAAGGGTCAGCGCGGCCTCATCGTGTCGCCGCCGAAGGCGGGCAAGACGACGGTGCTCAAGGAGGTGGCCAACTCGATCGCCGAGAACAACCCGGAGTGCCACCTGATGGTGGTCCTGGTCGATGAGCGCCCCGAAGAGGTCACCGATATGCAGCGGTCGGTGAAGGGCGAGGTCATCTACTCCACCTTCGACCGACCTGCCGAGGAACACACCCAGGTCTCCGAGCTCGCCATCGAGCGCGCCAAGCGCCTCGTGGAGACTGGCAAGGACGTCGTGATCTTGCTCGACTCGATCACCCGTCTCGCCCGGGCCCACAACCTGGCCACCCCGGCATCCGGCCGGATCCTCTCCGGTGGTGTCGACTCGACCGCCCTGTACCCGCCGAAGCGCTTCTTCGGTGCGGCACGCAACATCGAAGAGGGCGGCAGCCTCACGATCTTGGGGACCGCTCTCGTCGAAACCGGATCCCGCATGGACGAGGTGATCTTCGAAGAGTTCAAGGGCACCGGCAACATGGAGTTGCGGCTCGATCGCAAGCTGGCCGACAAGCGCATCTACCCGGCTATCGATGTCGAAGCGTCCGGGACCCGCCGTGAGGAACTGCTGTTCCAGAAAGACGAGCTGGTCGAGGTGTGGAAGCTCCGCCGGGTGCTGCTTGCGCTCGAGTCCGGCGCAGCGCTCGAGTTGCTCATCGATCGCCTCAAGAGCACGAAGTCCAACGCCGAGTTCCTGGCCAGCATTGCCAAGAGCGGGCAGTAGTCAGCGTTTCAGGTCCGCTACAGTTCCAGATCCGTACCGAGGAGTATCCGAGTGAAGCAAGACATCCATCCTGAGTATCGCAACGTGGTGTTCCAGGACACCTCGTCCGATTTCTCCTTCCTGACTCGTTCGACGATCAAGACCAGCGACACGATCGAGTGGGAAGACGGTGAGACATATCCGCTCGCCAAGGTTGAGATTTCGAGCGAGAGCCACCCGTTCTACACGGGCAAGCAAATCCTCGTTGACTCCGGTGGCCGCGTTGAGCGCTTTCGGCGCCGTTATGCCCAGAAGGGCATGGACGTTGGGTCCGCTGCCAAGCCTGCCGACGCTTCTGACGGGGCCGAGGCCACGACGACAGGTTCCTAGTTGAGCCGCCCGCCGGGCGCGACCGTCGGAGGTCAGGCCGTCCTCGAAGGTGTCATGATGCGGGCACCGTCCCGCTGGGCCGTCGCCGTGCGGCGCCCCGACGACATCATCGAGGTCGCACGTCATGAGCTGCCGCGGCTGAGCGAACGCTCGCCTGCAGCCAAGATCCCCTTCATGCGTGGCGTGCTGGTGCTCATCGAATCGCTCACGCTGGGGTTCAAGGCGCTGTCGTGGTCGGCTCAGAAGTCCGGCGACGAAGACGAACAGATCACCAAGCTGCAAACCACGATCACGATGATTGTGGCTGTGGTCGTTGCGTTGGCGATCTTCATCTTCATCCCCGTCTTCATCGCCGACTTCCTCAAGGAACAGTTGGGCGGCTCGTCGTTTTTCTTCGTCGTGCTCGACGGTGTCATTCGGATTGCGATGATCGTGTTCTACATCTGGGCGATCTCGCGCTCGAAGGAGATCCAGAGGGTCTTCCAATATCACGGTGCGGAGCACAAGACCATCCACGCCTACGAGGCCGGCGATCCCCTCACCATCGCTGAGGTTCAGAAGTACAGCCCGCGTCATCCCCGCTGTGGCACCTCGTTCCTTCTGATCGTCGGCATGGTGGCGTTCTTTGTGTTCCTGCTGCTGGCGGGTCTTCCGTTCTGGTGGCAGGTGGCGGCGCGGGTCTTGCTCATCCCCGTCATTGCCGGCATCTCATACGAGTTGCTCAAGGCCGGGGCCACGTCGCGTTGGATGTCATGGGCCAACCGGCCCGGCATCTGGTTGCAGGCGATCACCACGAAGGAACCCGACGACAAGATGGTCGAGGTTGCCGTCGCCAGCCTGCTTGGGGCGTTGACGGAAGACGAGGTCGTTGCCCTAAAGGAGCGCGGTCCCGTTGCGCCGGGGGCGCTCGCCGCTGAAGTCGACGTGCCCGAGGCTGTCGATGGATGACGGCCTCGCCGCGAAACTCGGCGAGATAGAGGCGAACTACGAGGAGACCCTTGTCCAGATGGCCGATCCGGCGGTCATCTCCGACCGGAATCGCTACCAAGAGGTCATGATTCGCCACGGCGAACTCAAGTCTCTCGTCGAGTCGTTTCGCCGCTACAGGGAAGCGGAAGCCGAGGTGGCCGAGGCCGAGGGGATGATCGACCTCGAGGAAGACACTGAGATGCGCGACTATCTCCACGCCGTGGTCAAAGAGCACCGTGAGGAGATCGAGCGTCTCGACCTCGACCTACGCCGCATGCTCGTTCCAAAGGACCCCAACGATGACAAAGACGTCATCGTCGAGTTGCGTGCCGCCGCCGGCGGTGATGAGGCCTCGCTGTGGGCCGGTGACCTGTTTCGGATGTTCGAACGGTTCGCCGAGCGCCACGGCTGGAAGTTAGAACCCATCAACCTTTCTTGGTCCGATGGCGGCGGTATCAGCTTCGGCCAGTTCGCAGTCAAGGGCCGCGGCGCGTATTCACAATTCAAATGGGAGGCCGGGCCCCACCGGGTGCAGCGGGTCCCGAAGACTGAATCGCAAGGCCGCATCCATACGTCGATCGCCACCGCCGCGGTGTTGCCCGAGGTCGATGCGGTCGAGATCGACATCCACGAGAACGACCTCGAGATCGAGACGTTCCGCTCGCAAGGCCCCGGCGGACAGTCTGTCAACACCACCGACTCAGCGGTACGGATCACCCACACCCCCACCGGTCTCACGGTGTCGTGCCAGGACGAGAAGTCGCAGCTCCAGAACAAGCTCAAGGCGATGCGGGTGCTGCGAGCGCGGCTCTACCAGCAGCAGCTTGCCGAGCAACAAGGGGAGCGGTCTGAAGCCCGCCGCGCCCAGGTCGGGACCGGCGAACGCGCCGAGAAGATCCGCACCTACAACTTCAAGGAGAACCGGGTGACCGACCATCGCATCGGCCTCACTCTGCACTCCCTCCCCGCCATCCTCGACGGCGACCTCGACGAGTTCCACAACCACCTCGCCGCCCAAGCTGCAGCCGAAGCCCTCGCCGAAGCGTGAACCGCTCCGGTCCTGCGCCGGGGGCGACGCATCTTGGGCGCCGGGCCGGAGGGGGCAGCGGTCCCCGTGGCTTTCCATCCCGCCCGGCTCGATGCACGTGGCGGTGCGCCTGATGGCTTCTCCCCGCGAACTTGTCGCCGCCGTGAGCCTGCCGGACCATGAGGCTGAGCGGCTCCTCATGGCCGCGTCCGGGCTCACTCGAGCGGAGCTCGTCACAGGCGCCGAGCTCTCGCCGGAGACCAGCGCGACGTTTCGTCTGCTCGTTGCTCGCCGCGTCACCGGAGAGCCGCTCCAATACCTCGAGGGCACCGTCCAGTTCGGTCCCCTCGAACTACTCGCGGATCCGCGAGCCCTGATCCCGCGGCCGGAGACCGAGCAGCTCTGGGAGAAGGTCGTTGCCCGGGTGGGGGAGGAGCCGCCAACGGTCGTCGTCGACCTGTGCACTGGGAGCGGCAACTTGGCGCTGGCCCTCAAGCACACCTTCCGCGGCGCCTTCGTGTGGGCGACGGATCTCTCACCGCAGGCGCTGTCGTTGGCAAGAGAGAACGGTGTGAGGACCGGGCTTCAGGTCAACTGGTTCGAAGGCGACCTCTTTTCCCCGCTCCCTGCAGACCTGCGTGGGCAGGTC
>Ga0209567_10000290_pt1 | contig 27441 bp, 27 predicted proteins | sample COG_12_FD_184756 | JGI IMG/M metagenome (GOLD analysis project Ga0209567, IMG submission 184756) | Pelagic marine sediment microbial communities from the LTER site Helgoland, North Sea, for post-phytoplankton bloom and carbon turnover... | ecosystem: Environmental > Aquatic > Marine > Neritic... | reverse complement strand
ATGCGCAAGGAAGAAGAACTGGCAGAAAAGCGCAAGGAGCTAAGGGAAGTACTGGGTAGTGAAGAGTTCGACCAACGTAGTGCAGAGATCCGCCAAAGTGGTGAAGAGAACCAGCAACGAAGTGAAGCGCCCCCCCAACGTAGTGAAGTACCCGTTCAACGTAGCGTAGCCCCCCCCCAAGGTGGTGAAGAGATCCAGCAACGTAGTAAGGAGATCCACCAAAGTGAAGATGCAAAACGCCCCGGAAAACCAACCGGTTCACTGGAGGAACGATTAACCGTGTTGAAACGTCTGAGAAGTAAAGATCTGATCACGGAGGAAGAGTACGAAACGAAGCGAATGCAAATCCTGGATGAACTCTGATGCAAACCGATTTGCGGTTCGGCAACCGGGACGTGACGCGTCAGAACGACTTGGCTTCAAACGGTTCTGAATCCACAACACACTCTTAGCCGGTGGATGTTTTTTTAGCACTGAGGCAGGACATATGCGCCCCTGCCCTCTGATTGCAAAGAGCATCAGTCATACTTGATGTATTTGAAACGCGGGTCATCCGGTGTGCCTGTCAGTGGACCCTCCTCCTGGCCCGGTTGCCAGGTGATCACTTCCTCTATCTTGCGTGCCAGGGCGAAGTCCTTATCCGTGATACCTTTTGCTGCATGGTTCATCAATTTCACAATGACGAAGGCGTAGGACACCGTAAGATCGGGATGATGAAAAGCCGCTTCCGCCAGGTGGCCCACCGTGTTGACAACCATGAGCGTGGCCTTCCAGCCAGTGGTTTTGTACTTCCGCCGGATCCAGCCATTTTCGAGATACCAGTGCGGAAGCTCCGCCTGCAGCCGCGCTTCCACTTCCTCGTCACTGTAGGTTTGCTCCGTTGTTGGTTCGCGCCACGCCATTAGCTGACCTCCTGCTTTAGTGGACTCGGCATATATCCCCATGAAACCCACGGATTAATCCGAGATTACCGCTGATGTCGCTGTCCTCGCGTACCTCTGGTGAGCAGGCCGAGTACCCAGAGTATAGTCGATCCGCTGCCCGCTTAGCGGGCCTCTAAGCCCTCGGCAGGTGCGCGCGGGACAGAGTGAGTACACACAGCTGTATCCGCTGTAAACCGGCCGTGCCCGGTCACCGATAAGCCTAGCCAGGGTGGTGCCGCGTTACCGGCACCGACAAGCACGCCAGCGCGTCGGTTTTTCGGGCAGGACAGCCAGATGAGACTGAAAACAGGGCACTTTCCGGTCACCGTGAATGGTAAAAACCACAGAATCGTCTAAACTTCATACATTGAGCCACAGTATCTGGCGTTTTCAGGGCAGATTGTGTGTATTGTGGGGCCTATACCGAGCCTTACGCGTCGATGAGGAGTGCTGCACTCGGTGATAGAACACTTAGTCAACACAGGCAAAAGCCTCGATTGCACAGACATTCCCCACTCAACCGTCGGTGTGGAAACATCAGCACAATAGAGAAAAAATTGCCTTTGGCAGCGGCAAAGGGGGTGCCGAGATGGAGACTTCAGTAGTTGCCCGCCATCGCGAACGCGTCATGTCGGTGGTGTCGGGAAAAGGGAAAGACGTATCGGTCAATCCCATGATCTCCAAATCCTGGCGGCGTTGCTTTGGAAAGTATGGACTGGACCCCATCCACAATCATGCACCGGAAGTTGTAGAGCTGCAGAGCCTGCTCGAGCATCAGGAACGCCTCGGCAATCTGTTACACATCGCCAAGGTGGAAATGGCAAATCTTTATCAGCAGGTTGCCGGCTCCGGCCATTCCATACTGCTTACCGACGAATCCGGTATGATCCTGCACTACACAGGCGACCCCAGCTTCGACTCAACCGCGGCCAACAGCAGCCTGACAGAGGGAGCGATCTGGTCCGAACAACTGCAGGGCACCAATGGTATGGGCACCTGCCTGGCGGAGCAACAACCGCTGATCATTCATCAGAACGAACACTTCCTGGCCAGTAACCTGGCACTCACCTGCACCGCCTCTCCCATCTTTGACTCGACCGGCAAGATACTTGCAGTGCTGAATGCATCCAGTAAATACAACAAGGCACAGCAACACACGCTGGCGCTGGTAAACATGTCAGCGAAAACGATCGAGAATCGTGCTTTTCTGTGCACGTTCAAGAATCATTTCATTATGCACTTCCACAGCCGCCCGGAATTCGTTAACACCCTTGGGGAAGGGCTGATAGCCTTTCAATCCGATGGCGTAATACTGGCATCCAATCAGAGTGCGCTGGTCCAGGTGGGCTGGAAGTCTGCTGGCCAGCTGGGCGGACAGAAAATCGATGAAATCTTCGATTTGTCGCTACCCTCGCTTCTACAGCAACCGGCTTACAGTTCACTACACGCCGTTCCAATACATGAAGCGACACAGGGGCGTCGCTTCTTTGCCATCGTTCAGAAACCCGAGTCGGAAACCTTTTCTCCCTGCAAGCCGCGAGTGGCTATCAGCGTCAACAACGGCCGCATCGGAAACATCGACAGTGCAGGACCGCTCAGTACGCTGGAATTCGGGGATCAGCGTATGGCCCAGAATATACGTATCGCGCGCCGTGTACTTGACAAGGGCATTCCATTTCTTCTGTGCGGGGAAAGCGGTACCGGCAAGGGTGTGTTCGCCAGGGCCGTGCATCAGTCCAGTGCACGGGCGAATAAACCCTTCATGACAATTGACTGTGCATCGATTCCGGAATCCTTGATTGAAAGTGAATTGTTCGGATACAAAGCCGGTGCCTTTACCGGCGCCAACCGGCAGGGTAGCCCGGGCAAGATCGTGCAGACCAATGGTGGCACATTGTTCCTCGATGAGATCGGCGACATGCCCTTATCTTTGCAGGCACGTCTGCTGCGGGTCCTGGAAGAGAAGGAAGTTGTCCCGCTGGGCGGTCAACACGTAGTGAAACTGGACCTCTGGGTCATCAGTGCAACCCACCGCGATCTCTCGACGATGCTGGAAGAAGGCAGCTTCCGCGAAGATTTGTACTACCGCCTGCAGGGCGTCAGAGTTACCTTGCCGGCACTGCGTGAACGTACCGACAAGCATAATCTCGTGAACCATCTGATCCGGGAAGAAATCGGGCCTGACTCCACCATCCAGGTCGATGAAGAAGTCCTCAACCGCCTGATCAGTTACTCCTGGCCCGGCAATATCCGGCAAATGCGTAATGTACTGCGTACCCTGATTGCCCTGAGGGAATCGGACCGCATTACGGCAAATGATTTGGTGGATGGCCTGTTTCGGGATGCGAATTTCAAGCAGGAATGTCCGCAGGCAAACCCGACAGGTAATGATGAGTCCACCGACCCGCTGCTCTGCGCCGAGCGTGAAGCCCTGCTTCAGGAACTGGAACTATGCCGCTGGAATGTCTCCACTGCCGCCAAACACCTGAGACTCAGTCGTAACACCTTGTACCGCAAGATGAAACGCTGCAGCATCACACCGACACGATAGCTGGTAGCAAGTCCATGCCACGACCAGTACACGACATCCAGCTGCCACAGGTCTGACGTACCGAATGTGGGGCATATCCAGACGCGAGGCCGGTCATGTCACCTGAGAACGCAAACCCGCGCCTGGCATGGGCGATAACCGGCTCCGGTCATTTTGTGCCGGAATGCCTCGAATTATTGCAGACGTTCGACAATATCGACCTGTTTCTTAGCCGGGCGGCCGAGGAAGTGTTGCAGATATATGGTTACCGGGTGAGTGATCTGCGCGAAAAATTACGTGTATTCCGCGACACCACAGCGAGTGGTGTACCCGTTGGCCGGCTTTATCAGGGTGTCTACCATACCTATGTGATTGCGCCGGCAACCTCCAACACGGTGGCAAAATGCGTGTGGGGGATCTCCGATACACTGGTCACCAATATGTATGCGCAGGCCGGCAAGTGCCGCATCCAATCCATTGTGTTCGCCTGCGACACTGCGCCGGAGCTGCTGTCCAAGGCACCGTCCGGCACCGTACCGGTGTATCCACGCCGCATCGACCTCGAAAATGTCGAAAAGCTGCAAGAGTTCGAGGCAACTGAGGTTGTCTCCAATATGGAGCAGCTGCACCGGGCGCTAGAGCCCCGCATGTCATGGCCGAGAGCATCCTGTTCCTGACCGGAAAGCTGGCGGAGAAGAACCTCATCAGGGTCCTCGAAGCCATGCAACCGACCGCGTTTATCCCACGCACACATCAACTGGGCATCAATGTCGCCGGACTGATGACCGTTGACATGATTCGACGCCGGCTTCCACGTCCCGTTGATGTCGACCGTGTTATCGTGCCCGGCCGCTGCCGTGGTGATCTGCAGGCATTATCCGAGCATTACGGGATTCCGGTACAGCGTGGACCGGACGAACTCAAAGACCTGCCGCAGTTCTTCGGGCAGAGCGAGCACAAACCGGACCTCAGCCGCTACGACATCAACATTTTTGCCGAGATCGTCGACGCGCCTCAACTGGATATGGACACCATCCTCCAGCGTGCGCACGCATACCGCCGAGCAGGTGCAGACGTGATTGATATTGGCTGTTTACCGAATACGCCCTTCCCGCAGCTGGCCGAAACCGTCAGCACCCTTATCAGCGACGGGTTTCGTGTCAGCGTCGACTCGGTCGATCCGCAAGAGCTCCTCACCGGTGGCCTTGCCGGAGCCGACTATCTGCTGAGCCTGAACGCTGACACCTTGTGGCTTGCCGGCGAGGTCGAGTCCATACCGGTACTCATCCCGTCGCTGCCAGGCGATCTGGATTCCCTGCTACGGGCAATGGACGAACTCGATACCAGCGGCCGTCGCTATCTGGCCGACCCCGTTCTCGACCCGTTGTTGTATGGGTTTACCGAGTCCATCCACCGCTACCGCGAACTGCGCCGACTCCGACCTGATACCGAAATCCTGATGGGTATTGGCAATGTGACCGAACTGACAGACGCTGATACGGGTGGTATCAATGCCGTGCTGGCCGGCATTGCAACAGAGTTGCGTATCGGTCATGTGCTGACCACGTCGGTCAGCCCGCATGCAAAGCGTGCAGTCAATGAAGCGGATGTTGCCAGGCGCGTGATGTATTGCGCACGTGAGGCAAACAGCCTGCCACGTGATATTGACAGCAGTCTGATCAGCCTGCACGAACGCCGCCCTTTTCCCTACAATCGCAAAGAGATCGAAGAGACAGCGTCCGCGGTGCGCGATCCCAGCTATCGAATCGAGGTTAGCAGTGAAGGGATTCACATCTACAACCGGGACGGTCTGCACACCGGCAGCGAACCCTTTGAACTCTTCCAGCACCTGGATCTGGATGGCGATACCGGCCACGCCTTCTATCTCGGCACTGAAATGGCACGCGCACAGATCGCATGGCAGCTGGGTAAGCGATACGTACAGGACCAGGAATTGAACTGGGGGTGCGCAAGCGAACAGACCGAACAGGATAGCGGTGACTACACCGCGCCCGGAGCCACTCTGGCCAAGACAGGCAAGCGACCATGATTCGAGAAACAGTGGTAACCACCCGCGCCGAGGACGGCCACATTCATATTGCTCCCATGGGCATCCGCGAGGAAGGCGAATACCTGTTGCTGGCGCCGTTTCGCCCGTCCCGATCACTTGACAACATGCTGCGCGACCGCTGCGCGGTTATCAACTACACGGATGATGTGCGCATTATCGCCGGCTGCTTAACCGGTCGCTGGCAATGGCCACTCTGTCCGGCCAACAGGATAGCCGGCGCGCGCCTGGAGAATACGCTGGCCCATACCGAAGTCCTTGTGGAGCGGGTGGAAAACGACGAACTCAGACCACGCTTGCTATGCCGGCCAGTCCACGAAGAACAACACGCACCCTTCCGCGGTTTCAATCGAGCGCAAGCTGCCGTACTGGAAGCCGCCATTCTGGTCAGCCGGCTGGATATGCTACCCTGGCAGAAAATCCAGTCCGAGATCGAATATCTCACCATCGCCGTAGATAAAACAGCCGGACCACGGGAACAGCAGGCATGGGAATGGCTCATGGACGCGGTAACACAGCACCGTAACAAACAACGTAACGAGGCGCGTCTATGACTGCATTGCTGGCAAGTGTGACAGACCTGCAGGAAGCCAGGATGGCGCTTAAGGGTGGCGCCAATATCATAGATCTTAAAGACCCGGCCCGGGGTGCCCTGGGTGCCGTTTGCAACGATATACAGCAATCCGTTACACGATTCATCGACAGGCGCCGGCCGGTCAGTGCGACGGTAGGCGATCTGCCAATGTCGGCGCAAGTCATCGCAGACGCTATCCTGACGACCAGCGCCAATGGAGTGGATTTTGTCAAGGTCGGACTATTCGGTCACTGCATTCATACCGATATCCTTAATACGCTGACGACCGCCAGCCAGACCGGCATCCGCGTAATTGCGGTGCTGTTCGTCGATCAGTACCCACCGTTGCCACTCCTCGACCCTCTGCGGGCAGCGGGTTGTTCCGGCGTCATGCTCGATACAGCTGACAAAACGAGTGGCGGTCTGTTTCAACATCTGGACAGGGAAACCCTGGCTGCATTCGTGGGTCAGGGAAGAAAGCTGGGTCTGTTGACGGGGCTGGCCGGCTCGCTTCAGATAGCGGACATACCGCTGCTGTCGGCACTTGCCCCCGATTACCTGGGCTTCCGCACCGCGCTCTGCCATGGTGGCAGGCGTACATCCCGATTATCCGCAACAGCCATTGAACGGGTACGCGCTCAACTGGATGAGATGGGCCTTGGCGAACATGTCGTTATCCCTTATGACCGTGGAGCCGGCAATCGGTGCCGGGCAAAATAGTGCAGCAGGCAAGCCTTGCGGCTAACCGCTTCCTGGCCCGCTGAATGGGTCAATAGTCGTGATGGGGCACACTGGTTCCATTGCCCCATCGGCTACCACTTGCGCACCGGCGGTCGTTCCACTATTCAGCATTTGTGGTATGAGCCCGTAGTGTTCCCGCTGCACAATCATGGTCATGAATTTCCCTTGCCGCAGATAGTCGGGAAAAGCCACATCAACAATACCTTGCTGACTCAATTCCCCGGCAGAAATTTTCCTCTCTCCAATGTTCACCGATTTCACCAACAGCAAACGGCTGGCTCCGATCTTCCTCGCCAGCCAGGCGGCCAGACTATCCGATGTCACATCCCACGAATGCCCAATATCCTGCTCATTAGTGACCATAAATGTCGGTAACCAGATGGGCACACCGGCTTTTTTCAGGACTCGAAATATGTCGGTCTCACACTCAACCGGTACCAGGTCGTTGCGTAATCCCGACATCATAAAACCGTACTGCTCCATACCCAGTAAAGCCATGACATGCACAGCGGAATCATCGATGTGCCAACGGTGTTGCAAGATACGGACCTGCTCGGCAAATGGCCCCCCACCCGGGACGATGACCACCTCGCCGCCACCATAGCAACTCAATGAGTCCAGCCAGCAGGGTAGAAGTTCATCCGATGCAAGGCTTCCGCCAATCTTCACCACCCACATGGTCAATCTCCAATTGTTTCAGCAGTTCCAGGATAGCGGCCGCTTTGTCGAATGTTTCCGAGTACTCCGCATCCGCTTCCGAGTCGGCGACAATACCTCCACCGGCCCAGAACCTGAGCCGGTCATCGGAATGTATCAAAGTGCGAATAGCGATATTGGAATCCATTCCACCGTCAAAACCGACATAAGCAATCGACCCGCAATACACACCCCGCTGGTATGATTCGAGTTCTTCGATGATCTCCATCGCCCGTAGCTTGGGGGCACCGGTAATCGATCCCCCGGGGAAACAAGCTCGCAACAGTGCAAGTGCATCGCTCGCGGAATTCAGCTGACCGGTGACGGTACTTACCAGGTGATGCACGTTGGTGAAGCTCTCCACATCGAATAACTTACGCACTTGCACAGTTCCAAGCGCGCAGCTCTTACTGAGATCGCTCCTTAATAAATCCACGATCATCACATTTTCAGCACGATCTTTTGTACTTGCGCGCAGTTCCTCCGCCAGCCGCCGGTCTTCAGCAGCGTCGCTTGACCGGGGCCGGGTCCCCTTGACCGGTTTTGTCTCGACCCCGCCTCCCCTGACCTGCAGGAACCGCTCCGGCGAAGAACTAAGAATCCGGGCATACGGGGTATTCAAATAGCAGCCGAATGGTGCTGGATTCATTTTTCGCAGTAACTGGTAGGCCAGCCAAAGCGATCCATCAACGCTGACCTCGAATCGCTGGGCGAGGTTAACCTGGTAACAATCCCCTTCGTGGATATAGTGTTTGATACGGTAAAATGCCCGCCTGTAGTCTTCGTAAGTCATGTTCGACACAGGCGCATCCAGCACCTGGAATGGCCGCCACCGACGTGGCGCCGGCGGGTTGGTAAAACACTCCAGCAATTCCTGCCATTGTTGCCGCGTCCTGTCATCCCGTCCCTGGCCAACGAGCCGGCTGCGCTGCTGTTCGTGATCCACCACCAACGCCCAGTCATACAACCCCACCGCCATCTCCGGGATCTGCTCCGCATTTTCGGCAATACTCGGCAGTCGCTCGATGCGGCGTCCCAGATCATAGGCAAAGTAACCCAGCGCTCCCCCACAAAAAGGCAAATCGGGTATTTGTGGTTCGGTCGGTTGCAGATGCCGCCGCAGCAGGACAAAGGGATCCTGTTTTGATAATTCCACATTGTGTCGACTGCGAATCTCGGTCAGCGGACCGCGCGTAGTCAGTGTCAGCATGGGATCTGCCACGAGGATATCGAAACGCCCCTGTTGTACGAATGGCCGACCGCTGTCCAGGAACATCGACCAGGGTCGGTCGGCGAGGCCTTCAAACAGGCGAGCACTGTCAGCACAGTAAGGAACCTCACTGAGCATACGCTGACTCATAAACGGATTCTCGCCAGCTTGGCAACCGCAACAGCCGGCGTGCAGTCGGCCGGATCGCCGACCTCCAGATAATCCGTATCCAGCAGCGACGTGAAATCCATGTATTGCCGCTGCAAACGGTCTGCAAGTTTTGCGACAAGGAAACGCCCGACCCCTGCGCCCAACAGAAGTGCGTTCTGGCCGAGAAGTCCGCGCGAAAGACTGAGTTCACAGGCGCGCATGAGGCGCTGCAGTTGCAATTCTGACAGGTAAGCCGCAACGCGGGCCCAGTCTTCCATAGGCGCAGCATCCAGATCCAGACCCAACATCCGGGCCAGACGCCTGCTACTGGCAAGCACGGTCTTGGGCCCACCGTCCGCGCTCGGTAGCTGATCGGCGTGCAATGGAAGTTCGCCGGTAACACGGTATACATCCGCCATACTCGCGAAATGTTCCGCCATCAACGATACCCATTCACCCCTGAACGGCAGCTTTTCGGTCGCCGCCATAAGCGATGTACGCACGACGCCGGTGTAGACCAGTTCACCCGAGACCAAACGCTGGTGATCATCCGCGCCACGCGCCAGCACATCACCGTCCTTGCAAATCACTATGTCCGTCGTAGTAGTTCCGATGTCGACAAACAATGCCTCGGGTACACATTGCGCGACAAACGATGCACTCGCGAGCCAGTTACTGGAGGAAACTTTCTCCGCGATACCGGCTACGGCGTGGGCCTGAAGAAAACCGTCACATCCGGCATAGAAGCCCATATCCGCCGGTGCCAGCTTTTCCTCCATCACCGATGCCAGCCGCTGTACACCCTGTACACGACTGTCGAACAGGTCGACCAGCTCGCCGGTCATGGTCACGGCGTGATATCGGATTCGGGCCGGTACTGCAGCCATCACCGCATCGACCGCCCGTCGAAGATGATCCAGTCCCAGCCATAAAGGACACGGCAACTGAATCACCTGACGCACTTTCCCACGATCGTCGAGATGCGCTGCCTTGAGATGGGCACCGCCAAGATCCCAGCCCAGAATATCGCTATACGGCATGAGGAATCTCCAGATTCAACGTCGTGCTGCCACCGGGTCCAAACTGCCGATCCGTCAGTACCGACGGACCTTCACTCAGCAGGTTCAAAACCAGTCTCGCCGGATTAAGCCCCAAGGCCCGATGCAAACCAGCGTAAGACACGGACAGACGCGGATTGATCTCCAGCACCAGCGGTCCGCTATTGGTGCAAATCAGATCGACACCGACATAACCCCACAGATCCGGGATCGCACGGGCAATCGAGCGCGCCAGCTCGGCATGCCTGTCAATCTGCCTGAGACCATTGACCAGGATGCCGCGCACATGAAACCGGCCGTCGAGCTCTGCTACCTCTTGCAGGTTAACGCTGAGCAGATAAGCCTCGCCTTCATGACAGAGCATGGAAAGACTTGCCGGTGTACCTTCTATATAAGGCTGTAGTACGCAATCCTGGCAGCCACCCGCGCCCAAATAGGCAGCCAGTGCATCGGGGTTATCGAGAATCCGGATGCCTTCACAGCCAACCCCGTCATCCGGCTTGGCGACCCAACGCGGCGCACTGTCGGGGACCAGGTTTGCCGGCGAGCAGGTTGGTACAACATCGATTCCATGACGGCTCAGGCACCTGGAAGTCTCCAACTTGCTGGCCGCAAGCCGGACCGCTTCCGGCCGGCTGCCGATCAGCTTGCAATCCAGCTGCAGTGCCAGGCGGCTGATCCGCTCCAGCAACCCTCCCGTCTCAGGCATGATCGGCCATACGGCATCGCAATGCTCCATGCAGTGACGCCATTCCTGCCAGATGTCGTCACCCTGCCGTGGTGTAAAAACATCGCAGGGTACCGATGGTCGCGCCAGACGCGGATCACGGCTAACCAGCACTTGCACCCCTGGCATATCCGTCAGGTCCTCCAGCAGTGCACTAACCATGGTCCCGGCCTCGGTCAGCAATCCGCTTGCCAACTCTTCTTTCAGCAGGCCACCACCAGTGATATACTCGACAACGAAAATTCGCATTGCTCTGACCTTGATCCTCATACCTGCAATCGATCTTGCCCAAGGCCGTGTCGTTCATGCCCGCCGTGGCCGGCGCGATGACTACCAGCCTGTACGCAGCAAGCTGTGCCGTTCCTGCCAGCCCACAGAAGTTATAGCGGGCCTGTTACGCCTGCATACATTTTCCACCCTCTACATTGCAGACCTCGACGCCATACGGGGGTTGGACGATCAGACCACCGTGCTGGCGAAACTCCGCGACCGGTTCCCCGACCTCGACATCTGGATCGATCCCGGTATAAATACCCGCGCTCGCTACCACCAATGGCAACAACTTGCACTGGGCTCAACCGTGTTGGGCAGCGAAACCCTTGCGGACACAGGGCTGTTACAAAACACCCTGGCCGCTGACACTGATACCGTGCTGTCACTTGACTTCAAGGGTGGCAAACTGCTCGGCCCACCTGATCTACTCGAACGGCTTGAGCACTGGCCAACGCGGGTTATCGTCATGTGTCTCGACCGCGTGGGCTCGAATGAGGGCCCGGACACCGATCGCATGCAGCAACTTCGCCGTCAATTTCCGGGTACCGACCTGTTCGCCGCCGGTGGCATACGCGACCTTGATGACCTGCTAAACCTGCGGCAACTGGGTGTGGCTGGCGCGTTACTGGCCAGTGCACTGCACGACGGCCGCATTGCTGCCGCGCAAATAGCGGCACTTGCCTGACAGGCTGCTGGAAAAATCTCATATGGTTGCCCCGAAGCTCCGGGGCAACCATCGCTACCAATCAGGAATGCGCGGCAAACGGATGTTCAGCCGATCCCTTGGCCGACACCACCGAGGCGGCTGTTGGCTCACCGTCGACAGCACGCTTGATGGACAACTTTGTCGCTTCGTAGTTGTAGTCCTGTATCTTGTTGTCGTCGTCGGCTTCCCAGTGAATGAATACACCAACGCTGATAAACAAATCATCAGCTTCATCCATCGGTATAGTGCCGTCTTCAACGCAATCCGCTACCGCCATTGCAACGCCCCTCTGGGCGGGACCAAACATCTGCACCGCCTGCTTGGCACCCTTGATGGTGACCTTGTTGAACATTACCGTTGACGGCTTGACCATCAAATTGGGCGCGACCACTGCCAACAACCCGTTTACGCCCTCCTTTTGATTGGTTAAGGTGTGGCAGAAACAATCCTCGGCCGCACTGCCGCGCGGGCCGATGATAAGGTCAATATGTGCGACTTCGTTACCGTCACCCACCAGGGCCTCACCCACCATCACTTTGTTGATTTTCGCCATGACTTGTTCCTCCTTTTTCAGGTTACGATGTAATAAACGGCCGGGAAACTTAAATCTCATCTTGTCCCCGTCCGGTGAAAGACATGTCCACTGACACAGTCCACATGATCCTGCAGCCGCCCCACCGTTAGCGCGGTTACCGTCAGATCAGCAGTAGTACCAGGATTAATACCCTTTTCTTTGAGCTCATTGTCGAAACCCAACAATTGAGCAACCATCTGCTTATTTGTACCTTGCCTGTCCAGGATTTCAAGCAGTCGGGATGCCTCTGCGCTTACCTCTAGTGCGCTTTGCCGGCCAAATTTACGCGCTATGTGTGTATCCGGAACCGCCGCCAGCAAATCCAGATAGGTTGCAGTTGTCGCCCACGTCTCGCTTCCCCAACGAGCCAGCGATGCATAATACTGCGGCACCGCCAACTCAAACACCTCGGCGTAGTCGCTGGTATACTGACAGGCGATACCATCGTACCGGGCTGCTTCATGCATGGCCTGTAACAGCGTGACGCGCGGATTCAGCTCGCTGATATCATGCTCCGCGGCTACCCCCATACCCCCTGGCTCCGCCAGCCGAATCGCCTCATAGGCAAGTTGCGCATCACCTACCCCGAGTCCACGCAGGGTATCGCTCAACGCCGCGCGTAATGATTGTCCCGCTCTCAGCTGCAACGCTGCGTGCGCGAGCGGTGCACATAGCAGGACGATGCCAAGATTGGTATTACAATCTACGACACGGCGGGTAGCCTGGATTGCACCGAGTATGCGTTCACCCACACTCAGGCCGGCCTGCGCCAACACCGGTGCGATGGCGTCGGCACTGAGTTCGAAGTCCAGCACTCGCATGCCATGACCGGCCTTGTATACAGTAACATTTCCGGGCTTCAGGGCACACAATTCCGCCACACAGGCAGAACGCACGGCATCAGCGACTGCCTTTTCGGTAAACAACTTTTTGTCTGGAAGCTGTTTATTCATAGTCCCACCGCCCTGACCCCGCGGCGTAACAGATAGCGGGCGAAGAAGTCATCTACGAGTAGTTCCGCAATATCCACCCCACAGGCAGCCTGCAGACCCTGCCAGGCGGGAATTCCGTTCACCTCGATCACCTGCAACATGCCACTGGCATCGCGCATCAGGTCAACACCGGCATAGTCCATCGCCAATGCACCTACAGCCGCTTCCGCCAGCGCTTCCAGTTCAACATCGTAAGGTGCGGCGATACAGCGCGCGCCTTGTGCAACGTTGTTAAGCCAGTGATTCCCATGACGTTGCATACTGGCAACTGCCTTGCCATTGATCACAAACACACGCCAGTCATGACTGCTACCTTCGATGAAATGCTGCAGGTAATAAACGCCCTGGTAGTCCTCCAGCGGGGGCAATACATCATTGGCTGAAAGCCGCGTGATTCCCGTTCCCTGGGATCCAAACAGTGGTTTGACAACCAGCCGGTGACCGTTTGCACGTTCGCGCGTCCAGATCGCCTGGGCCTGATCAGGGTTGGATACGACCCAGGTCCGGGGCACGGGAATACCCGCCTGGTGCAGTAACAGACTGGTCATACCTTTGTCGACACTGCGCTCAATGGCACGTCCGCTGTTATATACGGGTATGTCCAGGGCGTGCAGTGCATGCAGCAGGTCCAGGTACAACACCACCTGCTCCAGCGTACCGCCCGGTACCCCGCGCACGAATACGCCGTCCGGCAAATCGTCTTCAAACCCGGGTACCACCAGTCCATGCCTTGTCTGTGTGAGGTCGATAGCACATTCACACAGCGAAACAACACACACTTCCCGGCCACGTACGGCAAAGGCCTCGCGCAGACGGGCACCGTGCCAGCCCGGGTCGTCGCTGATCAAAGCAATGCGCGGGTTCACTGCACGCCACCAAATGATCGTTCGAGCACCTCAATATCGAATGCACCGGCATGAAAACTGTCGCCGCTCTCGAGACAGGACACGATTACCCTGGCCGGACTGAACAACAGTGGATCGATCTCGAAAAAGTCATATTTGTAGTCCTTGAAGACCTCGGCAAAGGGCCTGCCGTAGTCGCGAGAGGCGCTACTCGGCAGACGTTCGGCCAGATCGCGAGCATCATCACTGGCCCCATTCACGAACAGCTGTACATGACCAGCGTAAAGAATCGCATCGTTGGTACGACCCATGGAGGCGATAAAGTCGGGGGCAGGCGGAGGCAAAGGTGCGCTGCCGGCGCCATCGACAATATGATGCAGTGGAAATCCAATGCTATGCGCCTTATGCATTGCGACTTCCAGCACCCGGGCAACAACCTGCGTGGTACCGGCAAGGCTTCGGGTCGGCGTCAGGATCAGCGTCAACTGGCTGACATCGATATCACAGTCCTGCGCAATTTTCTCTGTCACTTCCAGTGGCGGGCGTCGGTCAACCTCCATAACCAGGCAGGTGGCCTCTCCCTCATCCCGGTAACCCAACTCATCAAACAACTCTTCCTTGCCCGCCAGGGCGCGCCCCGGACCTGAGCCAAGCGCGTGAAACGCCTGTTTGCCTTCACCGTGGGACAGGCTCCAGCCCGCGTACTGACTGCCCAGGCAGGCAAGTACGGGATCGCTGCTGTGGACGTTCACACTTAAAGGCCAACGAGCAATGTTTCCATCACTGTTGAAGCTGATTTGACCCAGCCCTCCCATACAGATTTCAGCGATACGCCGGCCGGCTTCGATACCGCCGGGCACATCGATGCCGGCATCGATCACACCGCAGCCATTCGGCAATCGCTCCTCGGTCACGCGTAAGCGCGCAGCATCCGCACGCAAGGCATCCAGCAACACCAGTGTGGACTGGTTAACACTCGGACGCCTCAAGGTTTTCATTGGCGGGCTTACCGCTGACATAGCTACCCCCCCGCCATACATGGAACCGCGTGCGGCTTTGACAACTCTGATATCAACGCCCTGCATACAAAGCAGCGGCGACGTTCGAGCAAGCCGTGCAGTTCAAGGGAGTCTGTGCCACTGGCATGTACCGTACAAAGCGGTTCTCCGGCATCGATGCAGGTCTCCGCTGGTGGAAGATCGCTACACCAGTCCGGCCATCTGAATCCGCGTGGCACCTGCAGCCCCTGTTCGGCATAAACCACCAGGTGCGCGTAGCTGTGACCGCTTGGCTTACGATCACACGGCACCCTACCGCGGCAGGCTCGCATATGCTGTTTGAACAGGCTTTCCGTACTCTCAAACTCGTACAACTCAGCGCTTGCCGTTGGCCTTGCATTGATCTCCAGCACCTGGAACCCCTCTCCGTCAACCACCAGATCCATACTGTTCAGGCCACGCAATCCCGCCTTTTCGACACAGGCGCTGATCGCATACCTGATGTCAGCTCGTTGCCGCTGGCTGATCTGCTGATTGGATACTCCGCCGCCGTAACTGTAGGGACGGTCCATCAAACCCGCTGCCGTCCATTGCTCAGAGATACCGACAATGCTCGCCTCGCGCCCATTGCCAAGAAACAAAACCGACATGATGCGCCCCTGCATCTTGCGCTGAAAGTAATACCCGCATTCATTCGCTGTCTGCCGCGCTGTCCGTACGTGTCCACCACCGCAGGCACCCGTGCGTTTGGCGAGCCAGCCGCGGGTATTTTCCGGACGCCGGTAACTGATCGCCGGGTAGGGAATACCCAGTTGTTCCAGCATAGCGAAGAAGTATTCCGGCGAACCCATCCTGGCCAGTACCTGCGGATCGTTGCCCAACAAATCGCGATTTTCGGCCAGTTCGGCCAACACATCCGGACAGGATTCAAAGCCGGCACCATACACCAGTCCGCCACATCGATCAGCCGGGCACAAACGCTCCGCCGCCTCAAGCAGGACGGCCCGATCAATACCACTTTGTATATTGCCCACCCGTCCCCAGTCACAGGCACAGGCACGCATATCCATATCACCGAAAACATCCAGCACCACCACAGGAATCGAAGCGGCAGTTGCAGCGCTTGCCAGCGCCCGGCCCGAAAGAGCCCCGATCAATACCGGTCCGGCGTCAGGCGACATACTCACGCGCTTTTTCGAAAGCATGTTGAAAATCCAGGTACAGAGGTTTTTCTGCGTCCAGCATATCCTGGAACAAGGACTGCTGAACCTGGTACTTGACATTACCGATTGCCAGGGCTCCGATACCAACCGCGCCGTCAAGCCCGGCAATCGGTTTCCCGTCATCCATCAGCCCGACACCTTCGACCCCGAGCGGCGGCACCGCATTCAGGTCGCCGACAACCTTCAACCGGGTGGCTGCTTGTAAATGTGTCGATGCCAGTATCTGTATACCCGCCTTGGCGGTACCAAACACGACATCGGCCTCAGTCAACAGCGCCTTCTTGCGCTCGTCGCTGCTGCCATCGGCTGCATCGATGTCGACATCGTAGCGCTGCTTGCAGACCTCGGCCACCTTGCGAGCAACCCGGTCGTCGCTGTGTCCGACAATACACACATTCGAACCGGCACGGGCCGCGATCACCGATGCCGCCGCACCCACCGGGCCGCTACCACCAAATACCAGCACGCGTTGATCTGTCAATGTGGCGTCATATCCCTTGTTCAGCTGCCGCTCGACGCAAGCGACCAAACCCGCCGCGGTGGTAAAGGCACCACTGGGATCGGCAAACACAGACACTTCAAACGGCGGCACCATGGCATCGCGAGCCAGATGCAACATATCCATCGCTGTGTCGATATCGCGTCCGCCGATAAAGATCCCGGTGCGCCGCACGCCCTTTGGACCGCGGGAAAAGATAGCATCCTGTACCAGCGCTGTTACCTCCGCCCGTTCGACCTGCGTGTAGGGAATGACGCTATTCCAACCGGCATCACAGGCCATGTTCACATCGAACGGGCTGACGTTCTTGGTCGGTGTAAGCATGTGTAATATATAGGGCTTGCTCATTGAAATGATTCCGTAGCCGGGGACTTACATTGCCGTGTACAGGGTAACGCGCGATGCGGATTTTTTACGCGTCTGGATGCAGCTGCCATGATTGCGTGCACGGGTAAGCAGAAAGGAAAGATTGGGCCGGTCAGCGTATCGGGACTGCGCTGCCTGCAGCAACTGTCTCGCCCGTACCTCGCTGTCAAGGATAGCGAACCCGGTCGGCCCCCATGAGCTTTGACCGATACCGAAAATCTCCTGCGCCTTCAGCCAGGCGAGCACTTCCGCGACCTGCGGACTGGCAAACCTCCCCGATTGCGCTGGTGCGAAATGATCCCCAACCACCTCCTGCAGTCGGCCGATTCCCTGCCCGAAGCGTTTGCAATCACCCTCCGCGAGGGCAGGTAACACCTGCATCATTACCAGACGACACAGGTCGGCGGCATGCTGCGCTGGAAACGGCGGCAGCGTCTGAAAGGCGGACACCTCCCGAGGACCGTGGATGCCGGGACCACGCTGGTCGAAAATCAGTAGCAGGCGCCAGGTTTCCGGAAACTCACTCTGCATAATCACCGGCGGCGGTTCATCACGCTCACCACGGCCGCCGTCGACCAGAAAACCACCCGTATCGAAGGCGCCGATGCCGATACCGGAACGCATACCCCGCTTCAGCAATCCCGCCATCCGGCATGTTTCGAGATCGAGTCCGTACAGCGTCGACATGGCAGCGGCAACCGCAAGGGACAATTGCGTGCCCGATCCTAAACCGACATGGTCCGGAATGACACGTTTGATCCGAATTGCCGCACCCTGTGGCAAACCGAGTTGGTTTATGAGGGAGGCAGCACAACTGAGTATTCGCAGTCGTGCATTGGCCGGCCCCTCGACCTGCAACGTCGTGGCCTCCGAGATTTCCACTTCAGTCGCAATCCCTTCGATGGTCAAACCCAGACTGCCAAAGCGGCGCCCCAGATTCCCATTGAGATCAAGAAAACCCAGATGCAGCCGGGCAGGTGCTTCCACCCGGACCGATTCAAACGCTGCTCCCTTGAAATCCTTGCAATTCATCACTGGTTCCCGAGCAACTGACGTGCCACATAAAATTTCCGTGTGTTTCTGTAGCATTTACCCCACCCACGCAAAAACACTGCGACGGGGGTGGGGCAGTGTGTAACGCATTTTTTCACCGCCGTGACAACTATTTGCAGCAGCGGAGAGGGGCGTTTACCAAGCTATAGCCGAGTGTAACGAAAAAAGCGAGCCGTCACGATCGTTGCTATGCGTGCGGGAACCGCAGCACAGGCACTCGATTGTTTGGCATGATCCATGCAAAATGACCGTCATAGCCAATAGAGATGGTTCAGCGTGCCACTGAACAATGGTGCGGGAATTCACGCACTCCCGAACAGGTTTATTTGGGCATCGCACCACAAATAATAATCTGGCCAGGCCGGATGAACCAGGAGTTTACAAACATGCTGCGTCACAACATCGCCTGTCCGTTCTGTGGACTATGTTGCGACGATCTGACCATCAAAAGTGAGCCGCAGCAACTCACTGTGGAGGCCAATGGCTGCCCCCTCAGCGAACGCGGCTTCAGCCAGTCTGCGGATACCGGTGACTGCGACCGTCAGCCACGCGTTCAAGGGCATGCCTGTACTCTGAACGAGGCCGTTGCCCACGCCGCGGATCTGCTTCGAAATGCACGATTACCCCTGTTCGGCGGACTGGGCACCGACGTGGCCGGAGCACGAGCTGCGCTGCGCTTGGCAGACCGTGCAGGCGCGGTGCTCGATCACATGAACAGCGCATTGATGCTGCGCAATCTGTTGGCGGTCCAGGATAGCGGCTGGATGACCGCGACGCTGGGTGAAGTTCGCAACCGCGTCGACCTGTTGCTGATCTTCGGCAGCGACATTGAAAAACATGTCCCACGTTTCTATGAACGCTTTTTCGACAACACTGAATCCCTGTTTGGTCAGGACACAGCTGTACGCGAATTGATTGTGATCGGTTCCGATGCAGACACGGCGCGCACACACGGTGATACCAGGATTACGTCCATCCCCTGCCCCACGGCCCGGCTGGGCGATATCGCCATGACATTGCGCGCGCTCCTGCACGGGCGGCCGCTACAGGCTGAGGATGTTGCCGGCATACGCGTCACACAGCTGCGTGAAATCGTGACACGTCTCGCCGATGCGCACTATGGCGTAATCGCCTGGGCAACTGCCGAGCTGGATTTCCCGCACGCGGAACTGGCGGTGCAGGCCTTCAGCGGACTCGTGAAAGACCTGAACACCACGACCCGCTGTTCCGGCCTGCCCCTGGGTGGCAACAACGGCGATACCACGTTCGCCGAGGTGGCGACCTGGCAGGCGGGTTTCCCGACACGCATCAGCCTCGCGAGTGGCTGCCCGCATTTCGATCCGATCCAGAACAACTGGGAACGTCTGCTGGAGAGTGGTGAGGCGGATATTCTGCTATGGATTTCAGCCTTCGATACGCAGCGCACGCCACCTTCCGTTGATACGCCCGGCATTGTTTTGGGGCGTGCCGGTATGCAGTGCGAGAGAGAACCAGAGGTATTTATCCCGGTCGCGACACCCGGTCTTGATCATGCCGGCCACGTGTACCGCTGCGACAGTGTGGTGGCAATACCGCTGCGCAGCGTACGCGTTTCGGATCTACCCGGGGTGTCCGGGGTCCTGCACGCCATTTCTGAAAGCCTATAGTCATTCCTGGAGGACTATCATGCTGATAAAACTAACCGCCGGGACTGTCTACGATCCAGCCAACAACGTCGATGGAGAGGTCCGCGACCTCTTTATCGGCGATGATCGCATCACAAGTGATCCGGGAGCAGATGCGAATATCGACGCCGAGTACGATCTGCGCGGCATGATTGTCATGGCCGGTGCCATTGACCTGCATACGCATATCGGCGGTGGAAAGGTTAATGTCGCGCGTACCCTGATGCCGGAGTTCTGCCGACAGGCACCGGTCGAACGCAGTGCCCTGACCCGCTCCGGCTGCAGTAAGGCAACGCCGTCTACCCTCGTAACCGGCTACCGCTATGCGGAAATGGGTTACACCACGGCCTTTGAACCGGCGGTGCTGCCGTGCAATGCGCGCCAGGCGCACATGGAGATGGCGGATACACCGATTCTGGATACCGGCGGCTATGCCATGCTGGGCAATGACGACTTCCTGCTACGCCTGTTGGCCGAAGGTGCCGATCAGGCATTGATCAACGACTACGTTGCCTGGACCTTGCAGGCTACCCAGTGCATCGGCATCAAGGTGGTTAATCCTGGCGGCATTAACGCCTTCAAGTTCAATGCGCGCAAACTGGACATCGACGAACAAAATCCCTATTACAACATCACGCCACGCCGGATTGTGCAATGCCTGACCCTCGCCCTGCACGAACTGGGAGTACCGCATCCTTTGCATGTACATGCGAGCAACCTCGGTGTTCCAGGCAATTTCAAGACCACACTGGAGACCATGAACGCCGCTGGCGGTCTGCCGCTGCACCTGACCCATATCCAGTTTCATAGCTACGGCACCGAGGGCGAGCGCAAGTTTTCCTCGGCTGCCGCGGAGATTGCCGAAGCCATCAATTCGAAGCCCAATATCAGCGCCGACATCGGCCAGATTATGTTCGGACAGACGGTTACCGTGTCCGGCGATACCATGCGCCAACATGCCAACCACGGCTACGCACATCCCAACAAGTGGGTATGCATGGATATCGAATGCGATGCGGGCTGCGGTGTGGTCCCCTTCCGATACCGGGACAAGAATTTCGTCAACGCCATGCAATGGGCAATCGGCCTTGAGATCTTTCTGTTGGTCGACGACCCCTGGCGTGTATTTCTCACTACCGACCATCCCAACGGTGCACCCTTTACCAGCTACCCGCACTTAATCCGTCTGCTGATGGACCGCAGCTTCCGCGAGGAATCACTAAAACAAATTCATCCTGAAGCGGCTGCCCATTCGCGTTTATCCGGCCTGACGCGCGAGTATTCGCTGTATGAGATGGCGATCATGACACGCGCAGGACCGGCACGAATTCTCGGTCTCAGGGATTGTGGTCACCTGGCTGAAGGTGCCTTTGCCGATATCACTGTTTACGACGACCATGCCAACCGGGAACGCATGTTCGAGCGACCTGCCTATGTGTTCAAAAACGGAAAACTGGTGGTACGTAACGGCGAAATCTGTGCCGTTACCCGCGGCGCCACCCATGCCATACACCCCGAATACGACCGTGGCATCGAAAAGTCACTCAAAAACTTTTTCGACCGCTACTGCAGCGTGAAAATGGAGAATTTTGCAATCAGCGAGGAGGAGATGGTCGAGGGTATCGGCAGCGCGGTCATCACCACCGAATGCCGGACACGGGGTATTGCATGATAATAAACGGCGTAATAATTGATGACACCTTTGCCGAAGCCTTTGGCATGAAGGCAACGCGTGTGCTTATTACTGCCGTTAATCACCGCTGGGCCCGCCACGCAGCAGAAGCCATGACCGGCTTCGCGACTTCGGTTATCGGTTGCGGCGTAGAGGCCGGCATCGAAACGGAGCTTCCGGCAGAAGAAACCCCGGACGGGCGCCCCGGTATTTCGGTACTGCTGTTCGGGATGTCCGGCAAGGCCCTCGGCAAACAACTGGAAAAGCGTGTCGGGCAGTGCCTGTTAACTGCGCCGGGCAGTGCTGTTTTTGCAGGCATGCACGGTGACAAAACCATTAACCTCGGGCGTAACATCCGCTTCTTTGGCGATGGTTTCCAGGCTTCCAAGTTGATCGGTGAACGCCGCTACTGGCGCATCCCGGTGATGGACGGTGAATTTCTCTGCGAGGAGAGCACCGGCTACACCGGCGCCGTCGGGGGCGGTAATTTTCTGGTCCTCGCCGCCTCGCAGATTCAGGCGCTCAATGCCTGCGAAGCCGCCATCGATGCCATGCGCAAGGTGCCGAATGTCATTATGCCCTTTCCCGGCGGCGTGGTCCGCTCGGGTTCCAAGATCGGGTCAAAGTATTCGGCATTACCCGCCTCCACCAACCAGGCGTATTGCCCGACCTTGAAGGGCATGACTGTTACGCAACTGACACCAGATATCGAATCCGTGCTCGAGATCGTCATCGACGGTGTCAGCGACTACGACGTGCGCAGCGCCATGCGCGCCGGGATTGAGGCGGCTTGTGCCTTGGGTGTGCAACAGGGAGTCAAGCGGATATCTGCCGGTAACTACGGTGGCAAACTCGGTCAATTCCATTTTCACCTGCGCGAGATCCTGGCATGACGGCACTGACACTCACCCTTCGTGATAAACCACGGCATCGTATCGACCTGGCTGCAGTGTGCCCGGACCGACTGTCAGGTTCACGGTCGGAAGACGTTGCCAGGCTGAGTCTTGTTTATGGTAACCGGCGAGTGCAACTGGGTGAATTATTCGACGTCACAGGGCAAGACCCGAACGATTTAATTATCCGCAACAGTTGCAGCCGGCTCGACGCCATTGGTGCCGGTATGGAAACAGGCAAAGTCTGCATACATGGCGATACCGGCGATTATCTGGGCTGGGGCATGCAAGGCGGCACGATCGAGGTACACGGCGATAGCGGCCACTGGACAGCCAGCGGAATGCGCAACGGGATAATCCACATAAACGGTAACTGTGGTGACTTCGCCGGTGCCGCGATACCCGGCGATCACCAGGGTATGCGCGGCGGGACTCTGTTAGTCAACGGCAACGCCGGCGACCGCAGCGGTGACCGCATGCGTCGCGGACGCATTCTGATCGAAGGTGATGCAGGTGACTATTGCGGTACCCGCATGGTGGCTGGCACCATCTCTGTACTGGGTAAAGTCGGAATCGCCCCCGGATACGCTATGCGGCGGGGAACGTTGTTGTTCGCGCAACACCCTGTTTCGATGCCACCTACCTTCAATGATTGTGGTGAGCATACACTTGGCTTTCTGCGTTTGCTGCTGGACTCCTTTGCTGAACTGAACAGCCGCTTTTCTCAGCTGGACAGGAACCGCTTACGTGTGCGCCGCTATACAGGTGATCTGGCCTGCGACGGTAAAGGTGAATTACTGGTATGGGTTGGTTAAAGACCAGTTGCGCACTTGAGCACGATTGCGGGTGTCTGGATAAATGCCAGTGGATTACCTATCCTTGGAAGTGACAGCGGTGTTCAAACTGGCTGAATCGGGGCGGAGGAAGTAATCCGCATTTCTGCTTTTATGAAAGGAAGAGGAAACATTCATGATTTCTTACAAACGTATCCTGTGCTGGAAACCCGACAAACGACACCGCGTCTTGCAGGCCTGCATCGTGTTAATGTCGTTCGCCACTATGCTACCGGCCACCGCCGACAATAACGAGGCGGGAAGCGGAATGGAACCGGCACCCTACCGGGTCGTGGATGGCAAGGTCGACGAGTCCACCTTTCTGGGCTGGCGCGCATATCACTCAACGTGTCACGGTTGTCACGGTGTGGACGCTACCGGCACCAGTGTAGCCCCGAACCTCGTCGTCGCCGTCGGGTCCATGACATCACGCGAGTTCAGCACCAAAGTCCTGACACGATACCGGATAGTGATCGGGTTCGACGACATTGCCGGCGACGATCAGACAGCGCTGCGCGCTGCCATCATGGAACAGGTCATGAGACGGGAGAGTGGCGAGCTGATCATGCCGGCCTGGGGAGATAATCCGAATATTCAGCCGCATGTTCTCGACCTGTACGCCTACCTGAGAGCGCGTGCTGACGGTGCGCTTGGCACCGGCCGACCAGAGCAAATCCCCGAATAATGGCAGGTCGGGAGAACACCGGGACACGCCTCAGCGGGAAATTATCCACACGAACACTGCCGTCCCGTTAACATAAGAGGACGGCGTGCCACTAGCAGGCAAGACCGGGGCATTCAGGAAATACTTAACTCAGCTGCAGCTTCCAGCGGTCGGTTGGCTGGGTCATAAATTTCCGCCAGGTTGCATTCGGTTTCCAGTCCGGGAGCACCGCTATCCTCGCCTCGTCTTCCGACATCCTCTTCCAGCGGCGATATAAATAGAGAAACGCAGACACCCTGTAGTTCAAAACGCAATGCACCCACACTTTCTCATTCTGAAGAGAATCCATAAGGCCAAAGAACTGCGTTAGATGGCCGATTTTCGGCTCATTGAAAGGCACTGGAATATGGTGATACACCATCCCAAGCGCCGTAACGATACCACCCTCCTCGGGGATGGCCTTATCCGAATCGGGCATTGCCAGGTTAATTACCGCAACAAATCCAGCCGCAGCGATACATCGGAATGCGTCTGCATCCGGTTGCCCCGAGGAAGACAGCCTATCTGATACACGGATATAGTTAGTAATGGTCTGGATGCTCATTAGATCACCAAACTGCTCGGACCCGGCGGCGCTGAAAGGCCGTGCTCACCGACAGCCTGCTTATAAAACCGCAAGTTCTCTACCACGGCCCCAGGCAACACTCACCTGATCTCCTGGTTCATGACCGATTCCTGCCCGGTTTCCGGTCGCCGTATCCAGGTCCGCGCCGTATCCTCCGGACTGCGTTTATTAATAGAATCAATACACGCCCTATAAACAGCCTACTGCTTCAATCGATACCCGGTCTTGAACATCCGCCACACGACGAGCAGGCAGGCGACCAGGAACACCAGGACCATGGACAGGCTCAATCCCACGCTCACGTCGGAGACTTCGAAAAAACTCCAGCGAAACCCGCTGATCAGGTAAACCACCGGGTTGAACAAGGTGACTGTCTGCCAGGCAGGTGGCAGCATGCTAACCGAGTAGAAGCTGCCGCCGAGAAACACCAGCGGCGTAATAATCAGCAGCGGTATGAGTTGCAGTTTCTCAAAATTGTCCGCCCAAAGCCCGATGATGAACCCGAACAGGCTGAAAGAAATGCAGGTCAGGATCAGGAATCCCATCATCCACACTGGATGGGCGATCTCCAGGGGCACAAAGAATCCGGCTGTCGCCAGGATGATCAGGCCGATGATCAGGGACTTGGTCGCCGCGGCCCCCACGTAGCCCAGCACGATTTCAAAGAAGGATACCGGCGCGGACATGACTTCGTAGATGGTGCCGGTGAACTTGGGAAAGTAAATACCAAAGGCGGCGTTGGAAATGCTCTGCGTCAGCAGCGCCAGCATCATCAGCCCGGGCACAATGAAGGCACCGTAGGGCACACCCTCGATCTGCTCGATGCGCGACCCGATGGCCGAGCCGAACACCACGAAGTAAAGCGATGTGGACAGCACCGGCGAGGCGAAACTCTGCAGCAGGGTCTCCCAGGCGCGCAGCATTTCGTACTTGTAGATCACCCTGACGGCGTACATGTTCATGATTTGGCTTTCACCAGGTTGACGAATATTTCTTCCAGAGAACTTTGCGTGCTTTCCAGGTCTTTCAGAACCAGACCGGCCTCCCTGATCGCCTGCAACAAGCCGCTGATGCCAGTGCGTGTATTGTGAGGGTCATAGGTATAGGTAAGCCGGCCGCCATCGGCCGACAGGTCCAGCGCCCAGGGTGCCAGCGCACCGGGCAAGGCACTCACGGCCTCCTCAAGCTCGACGATCAGTTGCTTTTTGCCAAGTTTATGCATTAATGCCAGCTTGTCATCGACCAGTAACAGTTCACCGTCGTTGATGACGCCCACACGGTCGGCGATGGCCTCGGCCTCTTCGATATAGTGTGTGGTGAGGATGATGGTGACGCCGGACTCGCGCAGGCGCCGTACCAGCGTCCACATGTCCTTGCGTAATTCCACGTCCACGCCCGCCGTGGGCTCGTCCAGGAACAGGACCGAGGGCTCGTGCGACAGGGCCTTGCCGATCAGCACTCGCCGCTTCATACCACCCGATAGTGTCATCAGCTCGCTGTCTTTCTTCCCCCACAGCGACAGGTCCTTGAGCAGGCGCTCGAGGTAGTCCGGGTTGGACTTTTTGCCGAACAGGCCGCGGCTGAAACACAGCGTGTTCCACACTGTATCGAAGGCGCCGAGCGAGAGTTCCTGCGGTACCAGGCCGATCATACTGCGCGTGGCGCGGTAGCCTGCAACGATGTCATGGCCCCCCACCGTCACCGAGCCCGAACTTGCATTGACAATTCCACAGATAATCGAGATCAGCGTAGTCTTGCCGGCGCCGTTCGGACCTAGCAGCGCCAGGATTTCACCGGGTGCGATGTCCAGAGTCACGCCCTTCAGGGCGTGATGGCCGCTGGCGTAGGTCTTGGACAGATTCGATATGGAGATTATGGACTGCATTTTAAATTCCCGTGAGCCCGCGCTTGACATTTAAATGGTTGTAGACGCCGCGAGCCTGCTCAAATTTGCATCCCCTCGCGCACTTTTTCACGTAATCCTTCCATGTCATTTTCAAGCATATCGAGTAATTCTTGCGGGGTTCCGGTATCTGCATCGTACTTCGCACTCCATCGCATCATCTCCAGCAGTACCGGTGCCAGATCGAGTCCCTTGCCCGTCAGACGGTACAGATAGCGGCGTTTGTTTTCCGGGTCTTGGGACTTTTCGATAATGCCATCGGTCTCCAGGCATTTCAGGCGATCAGCCAGTACATTGGTGGCAATACCATCCCCGGATTCCAGAAACTCTCCATAGGTTTCCTTGCCGCTGAACATGATGTCTCGCACCACAAGCAGGCTCCATTTGTCGCCCACCCGGTCCAGGGCAAAGCTGACCGGGCACCTCGACCGGCGTTTTTTACCACCACACAGCATGAGTCTCAGCCTTTAAATAATTACTTGCATTATACAAGTAATTCGGTATGCTGGCATCACTTGTTTTTTGCAAGTAATAAACCAGGGAGGATACCGCATGAAGCTCCATGCAGTGGTAGGATCCGGAACTGGTATGTAGCCAATATTCAATCGGCCCGGGACGGGCCTCCTGCTGGTAGTGAATGACTAAACAATGTGTGAATTACTCGGTATGAGCGCAAATGTCCCCACTGACATCTGCTTCAGTTTCTCAGGTCTGATGCAGCGCGGTGGTGTGACGGGTCCCCACACGGATGGCTGGGGGATCGCCTTTTACGAGGGGCATGGCTGCCGCAGCTTTCACGACCCTCATCCCGGCGCTCGCTCCGAGATCGCCCGCCTCGTCCGGCAATACCCGATCAAAAGCCACATCGTGGTCAGTCATATTCGCAAGGCGAATCGCGGCCGGGTCTGTCTCGAGAATACCCACCCCTTTACCCGCGAATTGTGGGGTGAATACTGGACCTTTGCGCACAACGGCCAGCTG
>Ga0209567_10000288_pt1 | contig 27485 bp, 21 predicted proteins | sample COG_12_FD_184756 | JGI IMG/M metagenome (GOLD analysis project Ga0209567, IMG submission 184756) | Pelagic marine sediment microbial communities from the LTER site Helgoland, North Sea, for post-phytoplankton bloom and carbon turnover... | ecosystem: Environmental > Aquatic > Marine > Neritic... | reverse complement strand
ACCAACCTGATATCGCGCGCCACCTTGATGTCATCGAGCGGATTGCCGCGCACCACGTAGAGGTCCGCCAGCTTGCCGGGCTCGATCGAGCCAAGCCGGTCATCGATGCCGAGCGCTCGCGCGCCGTTAATGGTAGCCGCCTTCAACACGGCGGCCGGCGGGATCCCTGCATAGGTCATCGCGAGCAGTTCCCGGTGATACGCGAAGCCCGGCAACAGGTTCGTGTAGACGGGTTCGTCTGTGCCGACGATGATCAAGTCTTCACCACCCGCATCAAACAGTGATTTGAGTTCGAACACGCGCTGCTCGAATTCCTCTGCATCAGATTCCGGTGGCGGCTCGCCGCGCTTCTCGAGCAGATCCTGTGTATAGGGAGTGAAGTACTTTGCTTCGTCCGCCCAGAGCATTTCCGCTGAATGAGACCGGCGCTCATTGATGCCACCGTACATCTGCAGGTTGGAATCGTAGAAAACCTCGTACGCCAGCATCAGATCGATCATCTGCGGCAACTCGGCACTGCGCGGTCCCCCGCTTCCGAGTGTCAGCTGGTGTTCGACCCGATCAAGGCCCATGAGAATGGCGTCTCGAAGGTCCACATCGTATTCGACGTTGTAGTTTGCGAGATGGGCAGCCGTCGTCATGCCGTTCCTGTGCGCCTGCTCGATGATTATCTTCATCTCGCCCGGTGTCGCCTGCTTGATCTTGAGACTGATGACGCCCTGCTCGGCCCACGCGTCTACCTCCTGGCGAATTTCGACTTCGCTGATGTCATTCGGCCAGCCGATACATTCATCCGCTGCGACCTTGACGTTGTATTCGCACCGGAACGCACCGAAGTACGGGCCCGAGGCAAACAACCGAGGCCCGACAGATTCACCGGCGTCAATGCGGTCGCGCTGTGCGATGACGCGTTCGGGATAGTACTCACCAGCCGACCAGGTCGACGTAACTCCGTTCGCGAGAAACACGACGCCGTTATAGACAACTTCTTCGACACGACCATTGTCGACGAGGTCCAGGTTGTAGTGTGCGTGCAGGTCGACCATGCCCGGCAGTATCGTGTCGGTTTCTTCCAGCTCGATCACATTGGCCGTGCTCAAGACCTGTTGCTGCACGTCCGCATCAACTTCCTGGATCTTCCCGTCCTGTATGACGATGCCTGTGTTCGGCCGGCGTTCGTCACTGACGCTATCGAACAACCAGCCCCCGCGAATGACCAGCTGTCCTTCCTGCCCCTCGGCCCACTGTGCCGTTACCAGTTGCGGGACCAGCAGCAGCATTGCCATCGTGCTGGCCGTCTTCAGGTTTCTCCTCATAATGTCACCAAGCCTGTTCATCGACGATTGAAACGATTTCGCTGTATCCGACTCTAACGAAAATGCTGCATACGATCATCCTGTAGGTGATAATTAAGCTCATGTCCTCACTAATGACAGAACTCAGGCGCCGCAACGTACTTCGCGTTGCCGCCACCTATGCCGTTGTCGCCTGGATCATCATCGAGGCGGGTTCAGTGCTGTTGCCGACTTTTGGCGCGTCCGAAATGGCGTTCAAGGTCTACGTCGTCGTCGTTGTGGTCGGCTTTCTCGCGTCGCTGGTCGTGGCCTGGATATTCGAGGTCACGCCCGATGGGGTCAGGCTCGAGAAGAACGTTGATCGCGAGGAGTCGATTACACCGAGGACAGCTCGCCGGCTGGACTTCATCTTTATCGGGCTGCTCGTTATTGCGCTCGGTGTATCGGTAACCCTGAATGTCACGGGCATGCGAGGTGCACCAGAAGTTGAGGTTGCCTCCGGAGAAGAGCGCTTGTCGATCGCGGTACTGCCGTTCACTAGCCGCAGCACGGACCCGGAGAACCAGCTGTTCGCCGATGGCATTCATGACGACCTGCTGACTCGCCTGGCAAATATCGGCTCGCTCAGAGTCATCTCCCGCACGTCAATGATGGAATACCGGGACACCACCAAGAATATGCGGCAAGTCGCGGAGGAGCTCGGTGTCGGGACGGTCCTTGAAGGTGCCGTGCAACGGTCGGGCAGCAACGTGCGAATAACTGCCCAGCTAATCGATGCCTCGACGGACGAACATATCTGGGCGAACTCGTACGACCGGCAACTGAGCATGGCCAACCTGTTCGCAATCCAGAGTGAAATCTCGGCCGAAATCACACGCGCGCTGCAGACAACGCTGACCGACGAAGAGCAGATACGCCTGGCTGTCATACCGACCGACAGCCTGGCCGCGTACAACCTCTACACGCAGGGCCGTGACAATCTTTACAAGCGACGCCTGGAAACACTGCAAGAGGCGCGCGACCAATTCGAGGCAGCAATCGCGCTGGACCCGGATTACGCGGAGGCCTACGCGGGCCTCGCCGAGAGCGTGCTGCTGATCCTCAACAACCACCAGGCCATCTCTACCGACGAGGCCTTCGGTATCGCCGAGGCCTCGCTCGATCAGGCGCTATCGCTGAACCCGGAGTTATCACAGGCGCACGCCGCGGAAGGCCTGATGAAAACCATGGCCTGGCAAGAGACTCGCGGCGGCCCCGGGCTCGAAGAAGCGGAAGCCTGTCTCACCGCGGCGCTGGACCTCAACCCGAACAATGCGAGCGCCTGGATGTGGTTTGCGACGCTGCGGGATAACCAGGAGCGCATCGAGGAAGCGATCGATCTTTATCACGAGTCCCTGCGCGTCGACCCGCTCGGGAAAATCCCGTATGCCAACCTCCCGGGCCTGTATGCGCAACGTGGGCAAAACCAGGAAGCGCTCGACCTTTACATCAAGGCGGTCGAAATTCATCCTGACTGGCCGACCGCTTATCGGAACCTGGCGGCTCAGCTGCAAGCCCTGGGCCGCATGGACGAAGCCGTTGCCTGGGGTATGAGGGGTGCGGAGCTCAGCGAAGATCCTCTGGGCGGTGCGTCCATGACGGGTGCTTACATGGAATTTGGGGAGTACGGGAAGATCCTGGAGCTCTTCTCCGGCGTGACACCCGGGCACCCGATGTATACGTACGGCGCCGGTATGGAGATGGCAATATTGGGCGATTTTGCAGGTGCCACCGAGGTTGCTGAGCGCGCCATCGAAGGCGTCGAGAATCCGCGGCAGTTTCAATTGAGCCTGATCGCCGGTTTCGCCGTGTTCGCCGGCGATTTCGACAAGGCACGCAAGTACGCCGAACTCCACGACCCCGAGTTCGCAGCGGATGCGGACCCCATGGTCACCAGGTACAACGTCACCGACCTGGTTCGCTATGCCTACATCCTGCAGAACCAGGGCGAAGGTGAGCGCGCGTACGGCCTGCTCAGCCTGGCGCTCGACGTCGTTCGCACCCTGCCCCGGGTAGGCATCTTCGGGCACGGCATACGCGACGTACAGATTCTCGCCTTGCAGGGAAGAACCGTGGAAGCGCTCGCCGCGTTCCGCGACGCCATCGATGAGGGCTTCCGCGGGACCGCGTCCTCTAATGGCTGGCCCATGGCGCTCGACCCCTACCTGGGCTCGCTACGTGGCCAGCCCGCCTTTGAGGCGATGGTCGGTGAACTCGAAGAGGCGATTGCCCTGATGCAGCAGAATGTTGCCGTGGCCGAGCAAACTGGCGACTGGGATTCACTCAGGGCGGCGACGCTGACCGAAACCACCTGAGCCGCGCAACTAGAACTGAATAAGTCCTTCGCCGGCGATCAGGTACGCAGCGCTGTCTGCCACCAACACGAGCCCGAGCAGGCCGAACATCCACGGCATTGCAATATCGGACAACTTGCCGAGATGACCGTTGATCTTCTCAAGCAGCGGCCGCGCCTGTTCTCCGGAGATGGCAACTGCGGCGGGAACGACAACGAAAGGCACGGCGTAGCCGATGTTGTAGATGCCCAGGACCCCGAGCGAATTCGCCAACGACAGGTTGGCGCCGAGGATCTGATCGACGACCGCGAAATACGGTATGGCGAACGGTATGCCAATAAAATTGACCACTGCGCCGATCCCGAAGCAGCCCACCGGCGTTAACGCCTTCTCGGGTTCGCGGGCAACAGGCGCTCCGTCTTTCTTCACATCGAGCGCCATCCACAGGAGACCCACGCCGAGAACTGCGCTCATGGCGTAGTCGATATGATGCGGGTTCGCCAGGCGCTCGGCTACCTGCTCGAAGCCGAAGGCAACAGCCACACCGGCGACAAAATAGGCCAGCGTATGGCCGGCCAGTATCGCGGAGCTGTTGGCGATGGGCCGCGCCGAGCCGGCAGCCGCCACGAGCATGGCAAAGAGTGCCGGGTTCAGGATATCGACCAGCAGGATGGGAACGATTTTCGGAATCAGATCGAACATCGGATCATTCTAGCAGCGCATCTGGCTCCCGCTGCTAATTGGACGCGCTGGGCCGGTACTTCTCGCGGAGTTCGGTGTAGACCGGTTCCGCGTCCTTTAGCGCCTTGCCGCAGGCGTCCTTGTCATCGATATAGCGCTGCTTGAAGCGCTTCGCCAGTATCGATAAACCAACGGTCGCGACGGCGACGCCCCCTTCGATCAGCACGCCTTCCGGGTCGAGCGTCAGCCCCGGTTTCGCGAACGTGCCGCTGAGCTTGACGAAGGGGTTCACGAGATCGGTGACGCTCAGGCCCAGACCCTTCTGCGGCACGGTACTGATATTCGCGTTGAACTTCTCGGTACTGAGGTCAATGTCCGCAGTGGCAAGAATCTTCAGGCGATCGGTCTGGGCAACGAGGAGCGGCGCGCCTATCACATTGCCATTGTCGATCTGTGCCAGCACCACGGCGCACTGAAAATTCGTGTACGGATCCGTTTTGGCGAACGGGTTGACTGTGGTCAGCACTTCGGACAGAAAATCGCTGGTAAAGAAGCGCAACCCCGATGCCTTGAGTCGACCCTCGCCCCCGACCAGGCGCAGGTAGCCATCGAGTGACGCCGCAAGCTCCCGAACTGTCGCGCCACGACCAAGGAGGATCGTTTCCAGCTCGTAGCGCGGCAACGCAGCAAGTTCTTCGGCCGTGTTTGCCGGCAGCCCCAGTACCAGGTTCGAACCTGCAAGGTCGAGCAACAGCGAAGCCGCGTCACCAGCCGGGCGCAGCTCGAAGTTGCCACGCAGTGAGCCGCCCAAGTTATTGCGCAGCGCGAATCGCTCGACCGAGAGTGCGCCATCGGCCAGCGAACCCACGAGAATAACGTCGCTGAATTCCTTCACGCCAACGTCAATCTCGACTATATCGATATCCACGGTGGCTGTGAACTTCTTGAGTTCCTCCATGGGGATCGGTGTGTCCGGGATGAGTCGCTCCTTCCGCTGCTCGGGAGCCGACTCTTCCTCGTCTGCGCCGTCCTCGTCCCTGGGCATGTACGGCCCCAGGTTCAGCCGCCTGGAGGTCAACCCGATCTCGATTTCGGGCACGTCCGCGTTGCGCAGCGCGAAGCTTCCGGAAATATCGCTATCGCCGAAACTACCATCGAAGCGCTCGAGCCGGATAGAGCCCCGCGATCCGACCAGGTGGAACTTCAGCTGCGCGGCGTCGTCCGGCAGGTCACGACCGGCCAGTACACTCAGCGCCTGCAGGCTTTCGATATTCAGGTCCATCGTCAGGTCGGTACCGCCAAAATTCGGCGGGCCGCCGACGGTGCCGCCGCCAACCACCGTGCCCCTGCCGAGCCCCAGATCGAGCTCCGTCAACGTCCAGCGTTGGTCGTCCCATCGGCCGCTGGTTTTCAGCCGCAGCGGCAGCTTGTCCGCCTGCAGCACGGCAAACTCGGCCGGAGTGAGTGGCACCAGGTCGGGCGAATTCGCCTCCAGCGAAAAGCGTCCGCTCCCCATGACCGGTTTCATGCCGATGTCGAACGCCGCCGTAGCATTGAGGCCCGGAAATTCGACCTCGGCCCCGCTCAACGACAACGTGTCGCCCGTCATTCGTACCCTGGCAGCAACGCGGAACGGCTTGTTCAGTTTCGCGAAGTTATCGTCCTCGGGCAGAAGGCTCGCCAGGTCGTCACCCTTCACCTCTAATGTGACGTCGGTGCCGCTCAGCGACGGCATCGAACCCAGTTTGCCGCTGAGCGAGGCGCGCGCGCCGGCAAGCGACGCATTGATACCACGCAGCTCGAATTGACTGCCGCGGCTGCGGATCTCCCCCTTCGTAACAAACCTGCCCGACGGGAGCGCATCGATCTCGACGCCGAAACTCGCCAGCGTCTTCTTGAGATCGGCCGCCGCCACGTCGAAGCGCAGGTCGGTATCGCGCTCAAGCGGCTTTTCACCGACCAAGCCGCTCACGTTGACGCTGTCTGCTCCGAGCTGGACGCGGCCGTCCTCGATAGCGAAGCCGTTAGCGACGCGCTCGAGCGACGCTTCGACCCGGAACGCCTCGTCCGGCATACCGGCGACACCGGCTGCATCGGTCAGGGCTCCCAGGCTCTTGCCGTGCGCGTTGACTCGCACACGTGTCCCGACGAGTTCCGGATGATCGGTGACGCTGCCCTCGACGCTCAGTTCGTATTCCAGCTTGTCGCCAATAGCGGCAGAAACGCCGTGTAACACGAAGCGGTCTGTGGTGCGTTCTACCCTGCCGCCCGCGCGATATCTCGCGGTCGGCAGCTCGTCGGCATCAATCCCGAACGCCGCCAGCGTCCCGCCCAGATTCGGACCCTGCAGCTCGAAGGTCAGGTCCGTATCGGCCTCGAGCGGCGTGTTACCGACAAGCCCCCCGAAACTTGCGCGGTCGTCGCCAATACTCATCGAGCCGTCGCTGAGGCTGATGCCTTCGGGCACACGCTCAATGTCCAGGCCCAACTCAAAGGGCTGCGACGGTGCGTCCGCGAGCCCCAGCGCGTTGGTGATAGTGCGAAGGTCCGGGCCGCCCAGATCGATCCTGGCGGTCGTGCCGGACAAATCAGGTGTGTCCGCGACCGCTCCAGCGATCGTGAACTGAATGTCCTTCGCATTTGCCGCCATTGCCACGGTGGCGCTGCCATCCGGCTGTGGCTCAAGATCGATGTCTATGTCGAAGGGTCCCGTCAGATTGCCAGGCAAACCCAACAGGCGATTGAAGCGCCCGATATCCGGCCCGTCGATGTGCATCGTGACATTGGCACCCGCGGGCTGCGCGATATCGCTGATCCGGGCTTTGACAGAGAAACGCGTTTTGCCAACGTTGACGGTGAACTCCTCCACGTTGATCGCGGGACCCGAGCGCGTGAAATTGGCCACGACGCTGAACGGATCATCGGGCACGTTGGGATTGCCCGCCAGGCTCGCGACTGTGCCGGCGTTCGGGCCGCTTGCAGCTACGCGCAGGCTAACGTCCTCCAGTGCCTGCAGGTCCTGAAACTGTCCGCTGACGTCGAGTGCGAACTCCCCGACGTCGCCGTTGACGTTCAGCTGCATGTTATCGCCGAGTGGGGCGATGCTGGCGACGAGCTCGAGTGGACCGCTCGTGATCGGATCGACCTCCAGTTTTTCCGTCAGGTATTCGACGTTCGGCCCCGACAGGTTTAGTCGCATCGTCGGGCGCTGCGGTTGGAGCAGGCTGTCAATCGTTGCCTGGCCCTCCAGCCTGATCTCCCCGAGGCTCGCGTCGACGTCGAAAGTCACGTCGCGATACTCGACCAGGTTCGCGACCTGTCCCGCCCGAACGTCCAGGTCCAGCGGCGTCTCGTTCAGTTCAGCATCCAAATGAAGATCGAGATAGTCCTCGTCGTCAAGTTTGACAACGAACTCCGAAGCGTTGAAGCGGACGGAACGTGGGCGTTCCGGGTTGGTGTAGATCAGCGCGACGTCAACGATGTTTACCAGTTCCACGATCGCTGGCAGGTCGCCAAGCGGCCCGGCGTCTTCCGCAGGCATCTCTTGCTCGTCGGGTTCGAAGAGCTCCCAGTTACCCGTGCCCGCTTCGTCCTGCTCCAGGTTGACGCGTATGCGCTCGACGTCGAGCGACTCGATGTGGATCGGCCGGTTGAGCAGGGAACGGGTTTTGACCGACACTTCGAAGCGCCCGATTTGCGCCAGGTCGGCATCGGCGCTCCACTCCGTGCCCGCCAGCCGCACTTCGGATGCGGTAACCCTGATGCGGCCGAGATCTATCTCGACGCTGAAATCCCCGTCGATCGAAAACTCGCGATCGAGTGCCTCGGTCACCGCATCTTCGACGTCGCCCTGGAAACGGCCGAAGTCCAGGTTCAGGATGACGGTCAGGCAGATCGCCAGCACGGCGAGTATGCCGAGCAGCGAGTACAGCGCTATGCGAGGCCCGCGAGTCACGTCAGTGCGCCGCAGGTAATGAGATCGCCTTGATGTCCGCTTCTTGATTCGTTATTTGCACGGGATGGACCTCAATTGAGGAACCATGGTATACGGATAGCATCCTTTAGTCAGTAGGCGATACCCGCATGAGTGATCGAACGAAACCGCGGCAGGCACTCGCCAGCCTGCTGGTCCTTCTTCTCGTCGTCGCGATGCCCGTCTCGGCCCAGCAGTCTGCCGGCGAAGGCACTCAGGACAACGATACGCTGAGTGCCACCGTTGAAGGGATCAAGATCGACATTGCCGGGTATTTCCGGCTCGAGGCGCAGCTCGCGGAGGTCGAACCGGGATTTCGGCATCTGCTACAAAGCCGCCTCGACGAGAATGACCGCGAGATTTTCGAGCGTATGGATGCTTTCGCCGAGGACTTGCTCGAGCGCGAGCAGCGCGGCGAACCCATCGACGAATACAAAGAGCAGGCCGTCCAATGGCTGGAGGTGATGATGCAACGCACCGACGCCTTCCTCGCCCGCAACCGCCAGGCCAACCTCGCGCTGCTCGAGGCACAGAACCGCACGGATCCTGCCAGGGCGGCCGAGTCAGTGGTCGACCTGGATCAGTCAATCGAACGAACGTTGACAGCGAACCGCAATCTCTATCGCATGATCGAGCGGCTCGAGCAATTCGGCATCGACGTCTCCGAGGAGCGCATACAGCTGGAGATGCGCATACGGGAGGCCGCCGAAATGCTGGCTATCGGCATCCATCTCGACGCCAATGAACTCGCGAAGCTGCGTGTACGCCTGACGATCACGCCGGACGATGCCGACCTGCAGACCCTGGTCAAGGTTGCGGACCTGCGGCGCGACAGCTTTGCGAGGAATCTCAGCAGCGTGAGCGAGTTGCTCGAAGACCTGGGCGTCGACTCGTCGAAATACCGGGGCCTGGTGCTCGTCGTTACCGGCGACGTCGCGAGCCAGATCCTGGATACCGGCGTCATGAGCGTGCTGGCGAAACAATGGAGCGCGACAGCGTTGGCCTGGATCAACGACAACGGGCTCGGGTGGGCCATCAAGCTGATCGTCTTCATCCTGATCCTAATGGCATTCCGCGCCCTGTCGAAGCTCACCCGCCGCTGGGCGGAACGGGGAATGACCAATGTCCAGCTGTCGGTTCTGCTTAAACACATGCTCGTGTCGACCGCTGCCAACCTCGTGATGATCGCGGGTATCATGATCGCGCTGTCACAGCTCGGCATTTCGCTCGGGCCCCTGCTGGCCGGCCTCGGTGTTCTCGGCTTCATCATCGGCTTTGCATTGCAGGATACGCTGGGGAATTTTGCGTCCGGCATGATGATACTTATGTACCGGCCATACGACGTCGGTGACGTGATCGACGCTGGTGGTGTGTCAGGAAAGGTCTCGGATATGACGCTCGTGTACACGATCATCAAGACGTTCGACAACCAGGTGATGGTAGTGCCGAACAGCAAGATCTGGGGCGACGTCATCAAGAACGTGACGTCTCAGACCCTGCGCCGCGTCGATCTTGTGGTCAGTATCTCGTACGGGGACGACATTGAGAAGACCGAGCAGGTGCTGCAGGAGATCGTGGACGCGCATGAACTGACGCTCGATGACCCTGCGCCCACGATCAAGGTACACACGCTGGGAGACTCGTCCGTCGATTTCATCGTGCGCCCGTGGGTCAAGAGCGAATCTTACTGGGATGTTTACTGGGACCTGACCCGCGAGGTCAAGCTGCGATTCGACGCAGAAGGCATCTCGATACCGTTCCCGCAACGCGACGTGCACGTCTTCAACCAAGCCTAGCAGTAACCTCCCAGCAGGTTGTTCATTCGGCAATTCCCATCAACAAGCTCTGACAGCCACACACGAAGACGGGCAGGAACAGGTAGCCGAACACGCCTACGGCTATGGATTCGGCTACCTGTTCCTGCCCGTCTTGATCACGGCATGGACTCGGTGCACGAATTCGTGGTGCATTTGAAGGAGCGCTGTGGACAACATATCCGAATCCATAGCCGCAGGCGTGTTCGGGTGTGTTGTCCTCAGCGCTCCGTGTGAGGATTGTCAGCGGGTTTGCACCTTGTGTGAATAACCTGCCGGGAGATTACAGCTGGCCGAAAGGCCCCGACCCACGTTGTGGGATTCTCTTATTGCGGACTGCGTAATCCCGACCGAGGATAACCTCGTCGGTGAGGACACCGGTTCGCCGATCATGGAAGACACGTATGCCGTGCCGTTCCGTTCGAATGGCCTGAAGAGGCTCACGGTTAAGGTCGACCACGGCAAGTAGTGGTTAGATCCAACCAGGCATTGCGGTAAATAAGAGGGGCCGCGCGGTTGTCCGCGCGGCCCCTTCTTCATGCACGTATCAATTGCCTTGTGGCTGGGCGCCCCAGTCGAGATCCTCGATATCCCCAAAGTCCATTGGGGTTGATGAGATCCACAGGACGACGCGCTTGCCGTCGGTGAAATAGGGATCGCCGGTCAGATTGCCGCGCGGTTCGTCGATAGATGCCGCGCCTGTACCATCCACGTATCCGAGTTTTGCCAGCGCCTGCGAATACGCCAGGTTCTCTACCAGGTACTCACGCGTCTCATCGACATTCGGATCGACCTTGTGGGTCGTGACGGTTTTCGCGGTCAGGCGAACCCCAATATCGCGGCTTATTTGTCCGATCCATACCGGGACACCCTCGAAACGCAGCGGGGTCATCCAGAGCCTGAGGTGATTGCGCTCATTGATATTGTCTCGAGCTTTCTGGAACGCGACGTCCTGCGGACGACCGAATACGTACAGGCCACTCACCGGGGAATACCGGTATTCGCTGCCGCTCACGAACGATTTTCCCATCCTGGTCAGCGATGACAGGCTGACGACCTCGGTCTCATCCCAGCCGGCACGGATGAATGCGTAGTAGACATCGTCCACGTCACCGAGGACAACGAGGTTCAGGGGGTCACCGGTGCCCTTCGCTTTCTTGTCCGTCGTACAGCAGGGCATGGCCGCAAGGGCTTCGATCAGCTCTTCTTTGTCGACCTCGCTGATTTCCTCAGCGGGATAAAGGTTCTCCCAGTCGACATCGCTGTGATCCAGTCGCAGGCCCGGCACCGGCACGAAGAACGTGAAGTTAATGATGTGATCGTCTTCGGTAAAGACGTCGACGTTGAACGACTTGGTGCCTTCCTGTAACGCTGTGAACATGAACCCGGTGCGCGTCTCTCCGGGATCGATATACATATTGATCTTGCGGTCGAAGAAAAACTTGCGCGTGCTCTTATCGGTCTTCCGGGCACCGCCGGCCCCGAGAAACGCGCTTTCGATCGGCGTGAAGTATTGGGGATCCAGACCCAGTGGTAGAAACGTTACGGTAGCGTCACGAGCATTGCTGATTTCCAGCCAGACCGGCTGGATTTTCCGCTTGTAAAGCGGTACCCCGAAGAAGTCCTGCGTTTCGCTGCCGCTCGGCACGGCCACTGTCACTGTGACGGCGCCTTCGGTCTGACTGATCGAGCGCTCGAGGAACTCGGGATCAGGCGCCTGGGCGAATGCCGTCGCCACGAGGAGCACAGCCAGCAGCGGCGCATATTTGCACTGGCGCTTCATGGTTCAGCCCTGCCGGGCGCTTCGTCCCAATCCAGATCGACCAGTTCCAGCATCGACAGCGCCGAACCCGAAAGCCATGTGACGGCCAGGTACCCTTCGGTAAAGTACTGGTCGCCATCGTAAGTCTGCCTCGGATCATCGAACGGTACCTGCCCCTGCCCGCGAACCCAGCCGTAGGCAGCCAGGCCCTGTCCGTACCAGATGTCCTGCACAAAATACGCGGCGGCATCGTCGACATCCGGATCCAGTTGACCCTTGCCTTTGCCTCCGCCGACATGGTGTGTCACCTCGACAAACCACACCGGTGTGCCGCTCTCGCGCAAAGGGCTCAGCCAGAAGCGCAACTCGGTACGACCGCCGCTTGCGGTCCGCTCCTTACTGAATACGACATCAGCAATTCGCCCGAAATAGTAGGACTGCTCTACACCATTCTCCGAAGTCGTGCGCGGCTCTTCCTCCCAATTGGCACGGATGAGCGCCTGCAGGACTCGCTCGGGCTGACCGATGACGATGACGTTAATTGGCAGACCCCGGCCTTGCCCCGAACGATCCCGCGATACGTGATCCATCGTGGCCAGTTCGGCCCTGAGAGACTCCCGGTCGAAGTCACGAATCTGCCCGGGATCGTAGAGGTCCTCGAAATACGCCTCGGAATGATCCGGCTGGAACCCGAGCACGTTGATGAAGAAGGTAAACGTGAGATCCTGCTCCCGGCTCCCCCCGAAGACGTCCACATTGAACGCCTTGGTGCCCGGTTGCACATGCGTGAAGACAAACCCCGACCGGCTTTCCCCGGGGGGGATCCGCCGTGGCATCGCCATGTCGTGGAAATAGTGGTTCATCGTTTTTCGGGCATCGCTGGAAAAACCGCCCTTGTGAACATAGGCCACCTCCTGCGCAGAGAAATAATCACGGTCAGTGCTGACCGGCGCATATCGAATCCAGTCATCGCTGCCATTATGGACCTTCAGCCAGATCGGCTGGATGCCACTGTCGTACAGGGGAAGGTCGAACAGTGCGCGGGTTTCTTCGGCGCCGGGAACGGCTGCGCTGACTTCGACCGGACCGCGGGACTGGGTCTCGGCACGATCCTGGAACGGGACCGAAGCGATATCGGCGGGCCTGTAGGGCGCGCCGGCGCAAGCGCTCAGCAGCAGGACAGCGAGTAATTGGGCAAAAAGCAGGTTCGGGTGACGAGCGTTCATACTGACCTCTCGAACAACATAAGGGAACTCGCCACCAACCGAAAGTCAGTCATTGTACCTACTGGCTCGGCGCCGATCCTGGCCAACGGATCCTCATGCAGCGCACGATGAAACGCCGAATTGATTTGTCCGTGTGTACAACTTAAGGAAGCCTCGACCTACGTACTTCTGGCAATTGGGGCAAAGCTCCGGTCTCACTAAGATAGATAGACCTATGCAGACCAAGAGGATGTAACGATGAAAAGAACAATGTTCCTGCTACTGCTTTCCGCCATGGCCTGGTCGGCGGGACCAGCGGCGGCACAAGACAAACCAAACATCCTGGTTATCTGGGGCGACGATGTCGGGATGACCAACATCTCGGCCTACACGATGGGGCTGGTGGGTTACCAGACGCCCAACATCGACCGGATCGCCGGTGAAGGCGTCGTCTTCACGGACTACTACGCCGAGCAGTCTTGTACAGCCGGCCGATCCACCTTCATCACCGGGCAGACTGCCTTCCGCACGGGGCTTTCCAAGGTCGGCATGCCGGGGGCCCCGCAGGGTATGAAAGAACAAGACGCGACCATCGCTGCGCTTCTCAAGAACCAGGGCTACGCGACGGGGCAATTCGGCAAGAACCATCTCGGTGACCTCGACGAGCACTTGCCAACGAACCATGGCTTCGACGAGTTCTATGGCAACCTCTATCACCTGAACGCCGAGGAAGAGCCGGAGAACGAGGACTATCCGCACGACCTGACCATGGCGGATGGTCGTAACTTCAGGGAAGTTTTCGGCCCGCGCGGGGTGATCAAGTCCTCCGCCGAGTACAACAAAAGAGGCGCAGTCACGGGTCAGCAGATCGAAGACACCGGACCACTCACGAAGAAACGCATGGAAACCGTCGACGACGATACTCTTGCCGCCGCGATCGAGTTCATCCGGGCCGCAGAAAAGGAAGATACGCCCTGGTTCGTCTGGTGGAACGGCACGCGCATGCATTTTCGGGTCCACGTCAGCGAAGAGCGTCGCGAGATGGCCAACGAGGCCGCTGGCAAGCATGTCGACGAGTACGCTGCTGGCATGATCGAACATGACATGCACGTTGGCCAGTTCCTCGACCTGCTCGACGAGCTCGGCATCGCAGACGAAACGCTGGTGTTCTACTCCACCGACAACGGACCGCATATGAACACCTGGCCGGATGCAGGGTGGTCTCCGTTCCGCGGCGAAAAGAACACCAACTGGGAAGGCGCGTTCCGCGTGCCGGCCATGGCGCGCTGGCCCGGCAAGATCGAAGCCGGCCGAATCTCGAACGAGATCATGCACCACATGGACTGGCTACCGACCTTCCTGGCGATGGCGGGTGTGGATGACGTCAAGGAACAGCTGAAGGATGACGGCGTCAAGGCAATCGGGCGTAAGTACAGGGTCCACCTCGATGGCTACAACACGCTGCCCTACCTTCTAGGCGAAGAGGAACAGACGCCGCGCCACGAGATCTTCTATTTCTCGGACACCGGCGATATGACCGCTCTGCGTTATAACGACTGGAAGGTCATCTTCCTGGAGCATCGCTTCCCGCAGACCATGCAGGCCTGGGCGGAACCCTGGACCGTCCTGCGCTTGCCGCTCCTTTTCAACCTGCGGCGCGACCCCTATGAGCGTGGGCAGATCACGTCGAACACTTATTACGATTGGTACCTCGATCGCGTCTTCCTGATGACGCCTGCGGCCGCCTACGTTGGCAATTTCCTGGCGACATTCGAGGAGTTTCCGCCGAGCCAGAAGCCGGGAACGTTCACGGTCGGCGATGCGAAGGCGAAGATCCTCGAATCTATCGGGTCGCATTAGCATCTGACGGCAGTGTAGACGAGGTTTAAGACAATGCCCGGCGCGCGATCATATCGTTGCGCGCCGGGCTTTTTTTTCGTCTGAGAATCGGGATCCGGACTATTTGGTGCCGAACGGAATTGCGGCGATGATCGCGAAGCGCGCGAACCAGTCGGGCGCAGAGTCCGGCTTGATGGCATTGTAATAGCCCTGCACGGACCACGCCCACGGGTAGCCACCGATTTCAAACGAGCGCCCAAAGCCCCCACCCAGAGGAACCGTCCATTTCTCCCCCGCTACGTTCCAATTGGCAACGATCAACGGTGCGGAGACGAAGTACCAGTTGTTGGGCAATGTGCGCCTGATGGCGCCGCGAATCACAAGCTGGTTTACATCGTCACGGTTGCTCGTGCCGGCGAACGACCAACGCTGACCGGCTACGACTCCAAGATTCCATTTCTGTGTGGTGTAGGTAAGTCGGAACGCCGGACCGAGCGACCACTTTTCACTGCCGAGCGCCGGATCGGTTGCGGTAGGCAGACTCAAAATTGGCCCGACGCCCCAAGTGAAATTGCCGTTTCGTTCAGGTGTGAAGAGGCTTGTGTGCAGGATGTCCGAAGCGCCCGTGACTTTGCCGCCCCCCGGCTCCCCGGGGAATACCGGCGTACCCGGTGCGTCCGCGAGCGTCAATATCGTCATGTTGACGAGCTTCCAGCTGTCGCCGAGCGGAAATGTGTAGAGCGGCATGATCCGCATAATGGCCGCATTGCCGTTCGCGGCACCCCTGTCGACGTCGAGCTCCACCGGCAGCGCGAAGAAGGAACGCGCCTCACGAAGTTCCCTGACGGCCTCAGACTGGGCCGACGCGGGTCGCCACACAGTGCTGACCGCAATGCATACGGCGACCAGGAGGAAGACGCGATATGAATTCAATTGCTTACCACACGCAGGTACTAGAAGGACGCGCCGATCGAGGTGACGATTCCGTAGTCATCCTCGGAGGACCCTTCCGGCGGGCGATTGTCATACGTGTGGTAAAGCGACAGGTTCCAAAACACGGAGCGAATAATTTCATTGCGCATGCTGATATCGGTATTGGTACGGATACGACCCGATTCGGTGATTCCGGGGAAGATGCTGATATTTGCCGAAAGGCGCGTGATCGGTAAAGAGTACTTAAAGATATCCAGTGATGACCGTATCAGGCCTTCGATACTCTGCGACTCGCCATCTTCTCGCTGCTCCAGGTTACCGGCGAGACCGGCGTTGAGTTCGAATCGCAAGGTCGGCGTCTGGACCAGGTACTTGCCCGCGGATCCGCCGACAAGCGCCCGAAAGTCCAGTCCTAGTTCCTCATTGCGCTCGAAGCCGACCGACCCTTTCCAGAACCAACGATCCTTGAGAAATCGAGTGTAGTTGCCATTGAGGTCCGCGCGCGATGAATTATTGTCTTCAGTCCGCGAGGTTTCATTCCAGTTGGCGCCGAACGACAGTTCGTACTTCTCCTGCCTGAAGCGCAGGTTGGACGACAGGTTAATGAGCAGGATGTCGCTGCCTTTCGTGTAGTCGATACCGGCACTCACATCCCCTTCGAGCTGGTGCCAGAATGACTGGTTCACCCGAATCGGCTGAATCGTAGAGACGGCGAGAATCGGTACCTCCGTCTCCTGGCTGTGGTCTTCGACGATCAACCCGGAGTCGAGATCGGATTGTTGAATAACGCCGTAGTTGAAGCTGCCATCGGCTTTCCCAATGCGCAGGTATTTGTCGCTGTCGATCGACTCGATATCGACCCAGTTGATGAAGACGGTGTCCATCGTCCGCGTCTTCAGGCGCAGCTTGCCACGATCGAGCTCCTTCATGTTACCCGTGATTACATCGCCGTTCTTGAGATGAATGCGATCCGAGTACTGGCCCGAGTCGTCGAGTTGAGCGAGTACCGGTTGCCCGAAACTCACGAGCATTGCGGTGCAGATGGCCGGCACGAGGAACTTCCGAACGGATACTCTGATTTGCATGTTTTCCCCCGAGTCAGGTCACTTCATTGTTTTTGTTTGAATTGCTTACGGGCTGGGCCAGGCAGTCCCCGACGCCAATACCCATGAAGCTTATCGAACGCGAGTATTCATCGACCGAACAGCCCAGGTAGCGGAGCTTCGACACCGGCACGACCTTGATACTTCCTGCGAAGGATGCCGGCGTCCACGGCAACAGTACCGTAGCCATACCATTCCCGTGAATCTCCATGACGTAGCAGGGGTCGCCACCACCGTCGTCGTCTTCGATCAGGGCCGGCTTCACATCGCTTTTCTCCGCCCGGACGAGTGAGCTCGAGATAATCTTGAGCATGCGATACATCGGCACGCGATACAGAATATGGGTTTCAAATTTGTCCGCGAGGCCAGAAATAAACTCGAGCTTCGCCACGATGCCGATCACCAAAGCGGCACCGGCAATCAGGATCGCCGCGACGATACCCGGCCAATGCAGATCCTCGAAATACTCGCTCGGGAACATGTCGGCCATGGGCTCCGCCATGCTTGCCAGTAAGCCACCGATCTCACGCAGGCCGATCCAAAGAAGCATCAGGGGCAGAAGCACATAAAGCCCGGTTAGTAGCGCTGATTTCAAGAATTTCACGATGCTTCTCCTGTCAATTCGGGCAGACGATGACTAGTCGTCAAAAGCGGATCGAAATACGAACGTTATGCCCTTCAAATTACCATTACTGCTGAAGCGATACCCGAGCCCAAGCATGTCGAACTCCAGGAACCAGATACGGAGACCTGAATCCCGACGCCGGATGGCTGCACCGACCTCCCATTGATCACTCACTGGCCGATCAACCGCAGGGTTTCCGCTGAATTCCAGATCGTCACGGAACGCGGTGTACATCGCATGCCAGTGCAGCAGCAACTGGTCGCCGTCGGAGCGCGGGGACCCCACCGGGTAGTCGAATTCGAAACCGGCCATTACCGGCCAGATCACGTCATCCGGTCCTTCGTTCGGCGTGTAGCCAACGAAGCCCACCTGGTTCAGCAACCCCCAGTTGAGTTTTCCTGATCGAAATGAGACCCGGCTTTTGACTCCAGCCCAATACGTCCACGCGGAAATATCGGACTCGGACCCTTTCCCGTAGCCGATGGACGCATACGGTCGCAGGGACCAGATGTCGTTGACCGGGACTTCGATATCAATTCCCGGGTTAACGCTGATTGACGCCACGTTATCGATATCGGCGGCATCGATCACGTCATCGTACGAAAACCTGTCCAGGCCAACGGATACTGGCGCCTTGAGATAGATACCGACGCTCCGCTTGCCGGTGCCATCGAATGAGGGTTCCGACAGCGTCCAGCGGGGCGTCATCCTGACAACGAATACGTCCCTGTCGTCGGCGACGCGATACCAGCCCGTTCCAAAATAAGCGGAATAGGCCCAGTGTAAAGATTCGGCAGGCGGCTCCTGACCGATAGCTACCGCCGGCAACAGCAGCGTCACAACTACCAGTATTAGAACCTTCTCTCTTAGCGTTTCTTGCATTGCGGTTGCCCTTCACGCCTCCAGAGAGACCGGTTGCGGGGTGAGCTTAGAATCGAATATTGACCCCCAGCACGGGCCCCCTGTAGTCGTAGTCAAGCGCGAAGAGAACCCCCTCGGCGAGGTAATCTACGTCCACATCAAATAGCTGGTACTGCAGGAAGAAGCCCGCATTCTCGAACGCTCTCCACTCCACTCCCGCATTGGCGTTAATGATCTTGCCGCTGAGGCTATCATCCGCAGCAAAATCAAGCTCGACAGCGAGCCAACCGAGTCGTGACACAAATACCCACTTATCGGTAAAGGCGTAATCAAAGCCGATGTTGAGCGTTGGCAGCGGTGCAGTCGAGGCCAATTGTGAATTGATCCTCTCACCGGGGTTGGGGCTACTTGCAGTGCCCTGGATACCCAGCGCCAGGTCCTGAAACGAGATACCGAGACCCAGGTAGAGGTGCTTCCGCTCATCAAGCAGCACTGAGTACGAGTACGCGATCTCGTGTGCGGTGATGTCGAAAAATGACTGGATCGGCAGCGTGACATCGAAGATCTCATCGCCGATACCGATCGCAACAGTTGACTCTGCTTGCGCGCTCCGGTTTAACTGGAAGAAGCGGTATGCAACGGCGTGTCGCTTGGCGAAATGCCATTTGACCGCCAACAGCCCGGTCGCCTTGTTGTCATCCAGACCGAGGTTCTGCTCGAAATTGATGCCTGTCCCGATATTCCCGTCCTCGTCAGTAACGACGATCTGCGTGTCGAGATTCGGGGAGAAGTAGCCTGCACCGATGCTCCAGTTGTCGACGCTCGGCCAGGACTTCCAGTCGTCCGCACTTTGTGCGTTAACAGGAGCAGCAATGAACAACGCAAGCGCAATCACTGATAGGAGTTTAACAGTCTTCATTCTGATCTCCTCACAAGATCACTAATTCCCGATGGGCCAGGTGTAGCTGACGTTGAAGCGATAAGAGTTCTTCACGGCAGCGCCGGGCCAATCGTCGTACACAAGACTCGTTTGGTACTCGAAGTAGATGTTCCAGCTGCCATCCGGTTTAACGGCAACCTTGCCAATGCGCACACCGATTGGAAGGTAGAACTTCTTCGAATCCCAGTCGTACTGCGCGACCATGTCGCCATTACCGATAAACCAGCCACCACCGAGCTGATAGTTCAGGAATGGCGCTATGCCGAGCGGGTTGGTATCACTCGTACCGGCCGGGAGTGCCACCGGGTCAACGGAACGCCAGCTCTGCGTCAGCAGCACACCGTAGAACCACTTGCCCGAGGTATTCACGAGGGCCCCGGCCACGCCGTATCCCCATTCATCGCGGGCAACCTCTTCGTCGCCCGGGGCCGTGATAAGCGGACCGATACCACCGCGACCGTTTCCCCAGTCCCAGGATTTCGGAATGATCAAACCGAAAAGCTCAGTATTGCCAAAACCCGATTGGCCCTGTGAGTTCTCGTAATGGCGAAGCGTTAGTCGCGGCAGGATCGTGAACGTGTCGTACACGAGCGGCGCGACGACGCGCGCCTGGAGGTAGTCCGTCGGGCCGGCCGGACGAGTGGACCCGGATGGGAGTACATCGTCGAAATAATCCGGCATCGTCTGGTAGGCCACTTGTAATGACCATTGGGTCGCCGTCGAGTCCAGTGCCTTGGATACGTCGTCCTGGCCTTCTTGTGCGACGGCGACGTTGATCGTCGCAACGGGCACGGCGAACGCAAGCAGGAGCGCCACCATCGTATTTCTCGTCACAATTATGCTCCTCAAAAATTGATTTCAAGCATCAAGCGGAGATCATCCTCGGCACCACTGTCCGGGCGGACGACGTTGTGGAAATACTGTAACGAGAACGCCGATGCTTTGGAGCCGATGTTGAACTGCCGCTGTATGCCGCCGCCCAGTGGGACGTACCACTGCTGGCCGGACGGTTTATTCCAGTAGGCGCTGATGCCGTAAGGCATGTACACCACCTTCCATTTCTCAGTCAGGTCGTACGTGATCATCGGCTTGACCATCAACATGTTGACGTCTTTACGTTCGGAATCACCGGCCACAGACCAGAGTTGCAGCGCGACGACTGCAACGAACAGCCGATCGCCAATGTATTCATATTCGACCGAAGGACCCAGCGACCACTTGCCGCTGCTAAGCGTTTCGCCGGAGCCGGTGGGAAGCTGGGCTGCGACTCCGAGGCCGAAGTGGTGCGGGCCATGGTGCCAACCCTCTTTCGAAAACAGGAATGCGGTTAACAGGTCGTTGATACCCGTATCCGAGGCTGTGCCAGGCTCGGGGTTGCCGGGAGGCAGGCCGGGAATACCGACTTCGTAGTCAGCGACTTCGATGTACGCAATGTTAGTCGCGCTGTAGTCTCCCCACTCCCAGGCGGTTATGAATTCAAGGCCGAGCGTATCCGCATCATTGCTCGAATCCGGCATGAAGGTACGAAAGTACCAGGTGCGCTGGGTCACAAGGTGGAACGCGCTCGACGACGCAGCATGCTCGGCGGCAGGTTCGTCATGTTCCTGCGCCAGGCCGTTGCTCACCGCGAAAACCAAGGTCAGTGCAGCCGAACGAGACGACAGTCTCAATACTCGATTCACCATTCGTATTCCATTTATGCGGTTCTGCCAATCGCGCAGCATCTCGTTATTTATGCCCTCAACCCGTACGCATGAACATACGTATATCCCCTGCAAACATAGCAAATTCTTGCGGCGTCGCGCGCGGTATAAATATTGAGCATTCGAGTAAAATTTAGTCAGTCACGGTACGGGTAATCCGTCCTTACCGACGGGTGATGTCGGCGGTTAAGCTTGTCGCTTAAGACAAGGGAAAGAGTGTGAAACCGGTCATCCGCAAATCATTGCGGTGGACGATGCTGGCGGTGGCGCTGGTATTCGTCACTATTCTCTCCGGCATCCTGCCCATCAATGTCGATCTCGCCAGGGGGCCGGTCGAGAACGCGGTGCGCGAGTTCGGTACCGAGGGACAGAACGTCGCCGCCGGTGGTGTCGGCTTCCGCTACCGCATAGCACGCAAGCTCGGAATGCAGGTCGGTATGGACGTTGCCAGGGGTCCCGAGGATACGTCCATCTACCTGACCGTGGGCAGCGCCTGGTAGACGCGCGCATGACGGGCCGCCCGTCCGACGGCGAACGCGGCAGGGTGCCTGGCTACTCTTCTGACGGAATGTCGCTGTAGTGCAGGCTGATGATCTTCCACTCGCCGTCGATCTTCTGCCACACGTCGGTCTCGAATGCTCTTGCCGTGGAAATCGTCCCGTCGGGCGAGCGCGTGCGATTGTCGATGAAGGACGTTGCGATGGCGACGTCTCCACACGGCATTAGCTGCACCTGCAGATCGGACATCTCGTTCTTTTCGACACCACCGCCAGCTTCCATCATCGCGGTCCACTCCTCGTGGTAGGCATCGACATCCTGCCGCGCGCCGTAGAAATACACCGTCGCATCGTCAGCGTAGTAGCCGAAATAGGTTTCGACGTCGTTGGTGGCATAGGCGTGGTCAAACGTCTTGATCGCGGCGTGGAGATCAGCGTCTTCCGAACCATGGTGCTCGGCCATGGCCGAGTACGATATTAGTACGAGGCACAGGCCGCCCAGAATTCTATTCATCGTCTTCCCCTCATTGCGCTATTCACCGCGTTTGTCGATTGCCGAAGGAATCGACTCAATGTCGCGCTACCTGATCCTCACCAGGATCGTTGACCCACCCGACTCGATCTTCACTTTCCTCACCTCGAGATACTTTTGCGCTTTAACCAACTCGACCAGCTTCCTGAATCCGTAGTTGCGCGAATCGAATGCCGGGTCGTTCTTGAGCAGGGTCGTGCCAACGGTACCGAGGTGCGCCCAACCATCGTCCTGCGCTGCTATGTCGACAGCCTCGAGCAGCTTCTTCTTCGGCGATGGCGCCCTGGGTTTTCCCTTGGCCGGCGTCGCTTTCTGCGGTGTCAGGATGTCGGTGTAAATGAACTTGTCGCAGGCAGCAACAAACGGCTGCGGCGTCTTTCTTTCACCAAAGCCGTAGACCTTTAGTCCCGACTCTCGAATCCGTGCCGCGAGCGGCGTGAAATCGCTGTCCGACGACACCAGGCAGAAGCCGTTCAGGTCGCCTGTATGCAGCAGATCCATTGCATCGATAATCAATGCTGAATCGGTAGCATTCTTGCCCTTGGTATAGGCGAACTGCTGCACGGGTTTGATTGCGTGCGTGTGCAGCTCTTCTTTCCACTTCTTGAGCTGCGGAGACGACCAGTCTCCGTAGGCTCGCTTCACATTGGCCGTGCCATAGCGTGAAACCTCTTCCAGCAATTCCTGGATCGGCGACGCCTGCGCATTATCGGCGTCAATCAACACCGCAAGATTATCGTTTGTGGATGAACTCATTACTGGAACCTGTGTTGGCTGGCTTTCGGTTTTTGATTAGTTCTACTCATTCTCACTACGTGCCGCAACCGCGGCATCCCCATCGTTATCAATCTGTACGCGGAGCATGATCGGCCGGCAGCATACCTCGCAGTCCTCGACGTACTCCTGCTCAGGCAGTGAACCATCGATTAAAACATCGATGTGCTCGCCACAGTACGGGCAGCTGATCGTCTTTATGGATACTTCGTTCATCGGGCACCAACGCGGTAGACTAGCACGGCACATTCCGCACCAGATAAAGAGAATAGACAACGTGAAGATTACCGCGATTCGTGTTTACCAGGTGGACCTGCCGCTGGTCGAGGGCCGTTACTCCTGGTCCGAGGGCAAGTTCGTCGAAGTCTTCGACAGTACCGTTGTCGAGTTAATTACCGACGACGGTCTGTCCGGGTACGGCGAGGTCTGTCCACTGGGCCCGTTCTACCTGCCCGCTTTCGGTCCGGGCGCACGCGCCGGGATTGGCGAACTCGCAGAGACCCTGCTCGGTCAGGACCCGACAGCGATCGGGCCGATCAACCGTTTGATGGACCAGGCTTTACTGGGCCACCCGTACGTCAAGTCGGCGATCGACATGGCGTGCTGGGACCTCCTGGGCAAGGCGACCGGAAGGTCGGTCTGTGACCTGATGGGCGGCAAGTTTGGCGCAAGCGTCGCGCTGTACCGGGCGATCAGCCAACGACCCGCCGCTGAGATGGCGGAGAACGTTGCGGCCCATCGCGACGCTGGTTACACCAAGTTCCAGCTTAAGGTCGGCGGTAAGCCGCAGGATGATATCGACCGGATTCACGCGGTCGCCGATCTGATGACGCCGGACGAGATTCTCGTCGCCGATGCGAATACGGGCTGGCGAGTCGACAATGCGATCCGGGTTGTGAACGCCGTGCGTGATCGAGACGTATACATCGAACAGCCTTGCCGCTCCTACGAGCATTGCCGGATTGTCAGGCAGAAGACGAACCTGCCGTTCATACTGGACGAGAACATCACCGATATCGAAGCATTGATTCGCGGTCACACCGATGGTGCGATGGACGTGATTAATCTGAAGATCTCGAAGGTCGGCGGCCTCACAAAAGCACGGCAGATTCGGGACCTTTGCGTATCGTTGAACATTCCGATGACCATTGAGGATAGCTGGGGCGGCGACATCATCACGGCCGCAATCGCGCACCTGGCACATTCGACGCCGGAGTCACTGCGCTTCTCGGCAACCGATTTCAACAGCTATGTCACGGTCCGGAATGCCACGGGGGCGCCCGAACGGGTGGCCGGCAATATGGCTGCGTCGGACGCTCCGGGGCTAGGCATCACGCCGGACATGGATGTGCTGGGCGGCGCGGTCGCAGAGTACTCTAGCTAAGCCGGTACTCGACTTTCCTGCCTGACACCGGACAGCGGAACGCCAGCAGGAATGCAGTCAGCTGCAGGTCGACATCGTCATCCTCGCCGGAGCCATACAGGCGGTCGCCAATAACCGGGTGACCGAGATCCGCCAGGTGACGGCGAACCTGGTGCTTGCGGCCCGTCTCGATCCGAACCTCGACGAGCGACTGCGTCTTGTCGTCACTGAGTTCCAGGAACTGCACTTCGCTAACCGCGCTCTTGTCGTCGATCGGCTTATCGACGCGTAGCGGGTCCGGGATGTCCGACATGTCGCCGGCGACCAAAGCCAGGTAACGCTTCTCCACCTTGCGGGATCGAAACACCTGCGAGAGCGCCGCCGCCATGCTCTTGGAGTGAGCAACGAGAATGAGTCCGTTGGCCGCGCGATCGAGGCGATGCACGGTAAACGCCGGGCGCTCCGGGCTCAGGTTCCGTTCCGCCCAGCGCACGACCGTGCAATGGTCGCCCCACTTCGAACCCTGCGAGCGCAGGCCATAGGGCTTGTTCCAGACCGAGTACTCGCCGACATCGGCAACCAGGATTGGCTCGGGTGGCGTTTCCGCGAGCACGTCTTCGTCGTAGTAGAGATGTAACTCATCGCCTGCGCGCAGCTTGCGCTTGGCACGCCGCAGGCGCTGGGTATGGCCGTCACGCGTCAGCCAGACGGCGCCTTGAGTCATCGCGAACTTGATGCGCTGTTTCGCGAGATCAGACGCCTGCTGCAGCAGGTCGACCGCGTTCTGATCCGCTGACTCGACGGCGACGTGGGATTCGATTTTCAGTCGGTGGCAACCTCGAACGGCCCAAACTGCATCGTAAGGCCTTTAGGTCTTCCGGTTACGGGGTCTTTCAACTCAAAGTTAACTTGCGCGAACACTTCCGAGCGGAATATCTCCTTGCCATCCTTCTTCACGACAAAGTACAAGTCCGGCGTGCGTTCACCCCGCGAATCGAAGGACAGGATGTCGGCCGACATGATCATGAACTCGGCCACGCCCTCCGGCGACAACTGCGAATAGTCGAGCTTGTCATCGAAGTACTTGTCCTTGTCCATCAGGACGACCGTCAGATCATTTCCTGCCAGTGGCTTGCCGTTAGCATCCTTGAACTCTGCAATCACTCTGAAAATGTCTGTTCCCATGATGCCTGCCTCTCTGTTGCCGGTGCGCCGTAAGCGAAAAACGGAGTCTAGCCTACGGCCGCCTCGAGTTCTTCCTCGCTGATCTCGACTTTCTTCTTGTCGACGCGCGTGTAGTCGTAAAGGCCTGCCTCGTCATAGAGGACACGATCTTCGTAGTCGTCAAACCAGATAGCATCCGGGTTGCGTCCAACGATGCAAACCTTGCCCTTGTCCGGTGCGTCCAATGCGCTGCGCAGGATCTTGAAGATCAACACACCATTCTCGGACCCCGGTACGCCGGGAATTGCCTCGTTCGTAACGGCGGCGACTTCTGTCTTGCCCTTGTAATGGGTAATCGACAAGCGCGCATGCGCTTCGACGCCCGACAATCCCTTCTGCGATTCGTTGAGGAGATTCCACACGGTTTCGATGGGCACATTGAAGTGCCGGTAGGCGACGATGTCACGACCACAGAAGAAGTAGTGGTTGTTGACGCCGGCCCGGTACAGGGCACGCTGCATCACGCGCAGGGCGTCGGCGTCATCGTTGATGTTCTTGATGACCGGTGCCTGGTTTTCGACCACGATCCAGCCGCGTGCCGTGACACCTTCGATTGCTTTCTTGGTGTCCGGGTGCCACATGAGCGAACCGTTCGGATTCTGCAGGTATTCACCGTCGTCACCCTTGAGCAGGAACTCGTCCGGGTGGTTGAAGTGAATCATCAGGCGGAAGCCAACGTCCGGGTACGTCTCGTGGAAACTATCCATCATGTCGAGGAAGGCCTGGTCGAAGCGCTTCGGGTGGAAGGACATTTCCTTCGTGCCGAGGCGAATCGACTCTACGCCCGCCTCGGCAAGCGCCGCCATCCACGCACCGACCTTGCGGTTCGGCAACGCCATTGGGTCACCGCCGGACAGCAGAACTTCGCGGAGCTTCTCGCGGCCCGTTTCCGGGTGACGCCCGCCGTTCGCTTCGACGATCTTGTTATGCGCCTTGATGTAGTCGGTGACCTCGGGAATCTTCGCGAGGCCTTTCTTGGCGACCGTGCCATCCTGGCGCTCGACTTCCTTCTGGCTGATGAGCTCTTCGCGGTAGCAGAAACGGCAATGCGCGGAACAGGTCGAGACGGCATACAGCAGGCCCATCTCGTACTTGTGCAGCATGCCCTCAACCGGGGCAAAGTCCATCTGGTAGCCCGGGTCCTCCGAGCCGGCGAGATTCAGTGTTTCGTCCGGGTTGGCTTTGACGAGGTTCTGCAGCGGGACGCTGTTCTGCGCCATATCGAAGAAGTGGCGCGTCATTTTGACCGGCATGCGGCTTTCGACGTCGCGATCGGTCCCCTTCACTGCCAGCAGGGCCGCCAGTTCGTCCTTCGAGTAGAAGCCCTTGATGTCGTTCGGCGCCTTGTCGGCGAAGAACGGCTTCAGGCCATTGATGATCTCGCGCTCATACTTGGGGTTTTCGATCGTATCCCTGAACGCCTGCTCTCTTTCTGTCGGAACGTATGCTGCCACGTTTCACCTCGGAATCTGCTTAGCTATATTGAGACCAATGTAACACATTGCACTGATAATATGTGATAATGTAACAATATGAACAGGCCTGTTCCAGCCGTGTCCACCCTGGACCTCATCGCTGCGGTCAGCAGCGATTTGACGCCTACACAGCGGCGTATCGCCGAAGCCGCACTGGCCGAGCCCACACTCCTCGCTTTTGGCACAGTTTCCGATCTGGCCGGCCGGGTCGGCACCAGCCGCCCGTCAATCGTGCGTTTCGCCACCAAGCTGGGCTTCGACGGCTACACCGACCTGCAGGAACACGTCCGCAGCGACCTGTCGCGCCGGCTCTCGCGCCCGAGCGAGCGCATCCGCAGCGGCGGTGGCCAAACCGCGGCCGCGAAAGCCACCATCAACGATGCCATCACGTCAGTTTTCGACGCGGTAGCCGGCGATCGCATCACCGAACTCGTGACGCCGATCGTGCGGGCCAGGAACGTCTGGGTGCTCTCGGGCGAGACCTCGCAGGCCGGTGCGCACGCGCTGCAGAGCGGCCTGTCGATGGTGCGGCCCGGCGTGCACTGGCTCGACG
>Ga0209567_10000287_pt1 | contig 27515 bp, 22 predicted proteins | sample COG_12_FD_184756 | JGI IMG/M metagenome (GOLD analysis project Ga0209567, IMG submission 184756) | Pelagic marine sediment microbial communities from the LTER site Helgoland, North Sea, for post-phytoplankton bloom and carbon turnover... | ecosystem: Environmental > Aquatic > Marine > Neritic... | reverse complement strand
GATGGAAGAGCGCGCACCAGCCGTCTACGCTTGGGTCGGACGGGTCTGGAACGCGCGCGCACACAGGCTTGGGAGGGAGCCGATCCCCAGCGACTTTTCGCACCCGGGTTGGGAGTACTTCCTCAAAGAGATCGTACAGAGCTACTGGCCGTTCCTCGTCCGCACCGCGCGCGCGTGGGCCAAGGGCAAGTCACGCCTCGATCACGAGGCACACGGCATCACCTACAGGAACCTCAAGGTCGTCCACTACCGCGTCTATTGCCTCGAAGTGCTGCAGAACGAGTATCGGAATCTCAGCGAGCCAAATCGAAAAGCCGTAGACGCGCTGTTGGGGCCTTATGGGACACTCGAGTTGATCGACGGGCTTGATTCCGGGCTCGTCGAGGAGCATCAGCTTCCGCTTCGGTCCGATCGCGTCCAACCTTCGAGGCTTCAACGACTGAAGCTGGCGTTGATGGGCACCCCGTGGGACATGCCGGTAAAACCAACGGAAAGAGACAGAACATGACGGGCAAGGATTCGTTCACTCCGCAGTGGTTCGAGGGCGCTCTTCCCGAGCATTCCTACCGATCGGCGTTCAAATGGGGAGCGCCGGACGCCTACAAGCACCCGAATCCGCGGCTCTACGCCTTGATGAAGGAGATTTTCGATCTCGACGACGACTACTTCCACACCCCGCAGAAGCTCGGCCTCGAAGAGGTGACGGCGGACATTCCGATCTCACTGGCGCCGGAACACGTCGATTTCTTTCGCAACCTGCTGGGCGCTGAGAACGTGAGCGACGACGTCTACTCCAGGCTTCGCGTGTCGTACGGCAAGACGATGTTCGACGCGCTTCGCTTACGAAACCACAAGGTGGAGAACCTGCCCGACCTCGTGCTCCACCCGCGCGACCGCAACGATGTCGAGAAGATCGTCCGTTACTGCCACGAGCACGAAATTCCCCTTTACACGTTCGGTGCTGGCTCGAGCGTGACCCGCGGCACGGAGTGCTTCAAAGCCGGGGTCTCGATCCACCTCGGCACGCACATGAAGCGCGTGCTGTCACTCAACGTGGTCAATCAAACCGTCACGGTGGAACCGGGCATCCTCGGGCCGGCACTCGAGGAGGCGCTCAATCAAGCCCGCTCGCGGTTCGGTGCGCCTCGTGCCTATACCTGCGGTCATTTCCCGCAGTCTTTCGAGTTCTCGTCAGCTGGCGGATGGGTCGTGACGCGCGGGGCCGGCCAGAACTCCACGTACTACGGGAAGGCGGAGGATCTCGTTCTGAGCCAGGAGTACATCACGCCCGTCGGTGCGATCAAAACCGTCGATGTTCCCGCCTACGCGACCGGGCCCAACCTCGATCAGATCATGATCGGCAGCGAAGGGGCCTACGGGATCCTGGTGGCGGTCACTTTGAAGGTCTTCCGTTACCAACCGGAGAACACCCGTCGCTTCAGTTTCATCTTTCCCGACTGGCCTCGCGCAACCGCGGCGGCGCGCGACATCATGCAGTCCGAGTTCGGCTTTCCGTCCGTCTTCCGGTTGTCGGATCCGGAGGAAACCGACGTTGCTTTCAAGCTTTACGGTGTGGAAGGAACCCCGATCGACACACTAGTGAGCCTGCGAGGCTTCAAGAAGGGAGAGCGCTGCCTGATGCTCGGGACGGTCGATGGAGATGGCGACTACACCGCGATGGTCAAACGCCGGTTGCGTCAGGTGTGCAGTTCCCACGGTGGGATGTACACGACCGGGTTCATCACCAAGAAATGGGAGCATGGCCGCTTTGCCGACCCGTACATGCGCGAGGATCTCCAGGACTACGGCATCCTCATCGACACCCTCGAGTGCGCGACGAACTGGGACGACCTGCCGAAGGTGCACCAACAGGTGCGGGCATATGTCAAGAGCCGGCCCCAAACGGTCTGCATGACGCACATGTCGCATTGCTATCCGCAAGGCGCCAATCTCTACTTCATCTTCATCGCAAAGATGGGTAACCAAGAGTTTTCGGAGTTCCATCGCGGGCTCCTCGATGCGATCCAATCCTCCGGCGCGACGATGAGCCACCACCACGGCATCGGTAAGATGACGGCACCGTGGCTCGAAGGCCAGATTGGGCGGGATGAGCTCGAGGTGCTGCGCGCGCTCAAGCGCCACTTCGATCCGAAGAACGTACTCAACCCGGGTGGCACCCTCGCGCTCGACCTTCCGGACGACGAACGCCGGCTTCCTTGAGTGCGGACGATGACATCGCGATCCGCCTCGACTAAGATTCGCCGGTGACTGATACCGAAGACAGGGCGTTGCGTGAACGGGTTTCCGGCCGTGCCGTCGTGATTACCGGCGCTTCGAGCGGGATCGGGGAGGCGCTTGCCAACCGGTTGGGCGATGCCGGTGCGAAAGTCCTGCTGGCTGCTCGGTCCGCGGACAAGCTCGAGGAGATGAAGCAGAGCATCGAGGCTCGTGGTGGAACGGCGTTTGTCTACCCCGGCGACCTGTCCGACGCGGAGGACACCCAGCGTCTCATCGCGACCGTTCTTGCGGAGCACGGCCACGTCGACATCCTGGTCAACAATGCGGGCATATCGATTCGCCGAAGCGTGGCCAAGTCGTACGACCGCGTGCACGATTTCGAGCGGGCGCTTGCGCTGAATTTCCTCGGCGCGGTGCGTCTCATCATGGGCTTTCTTCCAGGGATGCGGGCCGAGAAGCGCGGGCAGATCCTCAACGTCTCCACGATCGGAGTTCAGGTGAACGTTCCGCGGTACGGGGCATACATCGCGAGCAAGGCGGCGCTCGACGCCTTCAGCCGAGTGCTTGCGGTGGAAGCGTTGAAAGACGGGGTGAAAGTCACAACGATCTACATGCCGCTCGTCAAAACGCCGATGATGAAATCGACGACCATTTACGACGCCTTTCCGATGCGGAGCGCCGAGCAGGCAGCCGACCTAGTCGTTGACGGCATCATCCACCAGCCCAAGCGTGTCGCGACTCCGGTCGGGAATCTGTTTGAATTCGCCTACGGCGTTGCCCCGAATACCATCGATCGCGTTCTCAATGCCGCGTATCAGCTCTATCCGGAATCCGGGGACAAGAAGGACCAGCGCGAGCCCGTGTCGGGGGACGCCGCGATGTTCCGGCGCGTGTTCAAAGCGGTGACGCGCCGGGCGCGGCGTCGCAGCCCTGGACGAGAGTAGCCCGCACCAGGTATACCCGCTTCGTGAGGAGACATTTTCCATTCGTGCTGCTGTTGGCAGCAATCCTCGTGGGGCTTCCAGGCACCGTTCCGAGCACGCGAGCCGAAGAACCCATCACGCTGCGCATCGCATCTCTCGCGCCTGCCGGCTCGTCGTGGATGAAGGTTCTCAACGCCTGGAAGAAGACACTCGAAGGGGAGACCGACGGGCGGCTCAAGCTCCGCTTCTACCCCGGTGGATCCCAGGGGGACGAGCGGGACTTCGTCCGCAAGATGCGGGTTGGCCAGCTCGACGGCGGTGTCGTCACGATGACGGGCATGAGCATGTTGGTGCGGCCGATGGTCATCCTGGTGCTGCCCGATTTCCTCGACACCTACGAAAAGCTAGACCGCGTGCGCCAAAGAATGGCCAAAGACTTCGAAAAGATGTTCGAGGACGAAGGCTTCATGATGGTGGCCTGGGGGGACGCCGGAAAGACGAGGCTCTTTTCTCAGAACAAGATCGAGCAGCCGTCCGACATCAAATCGATGCGGCCGTGGATGTGGAAGGACGACTTGGTCTTCATCGAGTTCTACGATGTCATCGGCGCAAACGGAGTTCGCCTAGGCGTGCCGGAGGTTTACCCGGGGCTTCAGACCAAGATGGTCGACGTCGTGACCTCGTCGGCGCTGACGGCGGTCGCCCTACAGTGGTACACGCGCGTCAAGTACATGACCGGTCACAATACCGCGATCATCGCGGGCGGCATGGTGATGCGAAAAGAGAAAATCGAGGGGCTTCCGCCTGACCTCAAGGATGCGTTCTTGCGGACAGCCGCGCGTGTCGAAACGCTGCTCAACAGGACGATTCGCCGCGATGATCAAAAAGCGTACGACGTCGTGATCAAGAAGGGCATCATCGCCACAGACACCAGTAAGTACCGAGCCGAGTGGGATGCAGCTGCAAAGCAGGTGCGTGACCGGATGACGGGGCGTGTGTTTTCGAAGAGCCTGCTTCAGGCGGTCGAAGCGGCAGCCGCAGAGTAGCTCGACCCCCAGCCTACGGCCCCGGGCTCCAGGCGTAGAATGAAATCTGGCCGCCCGACGAGAGGTCGTGATTGGCCCTTTGATTTCCGCTGCCATCCCATTCGCTCGAGTAGACTTCCAACACGCCGACGGTATCTTGGGCAGCTAGGTACGCAACGCGACCAGCGTCCGGACTCCACTCGAAGGTGGTGACGCTGCCGTCCACGAGCAGCGGACCGTTGACCTTCTCGTTGTCGAAGCCGTCCAAAGTGCTGGTGTAGAGCTCTCGTAGATCAGGATCGTCTTGGTTGGCGCGATAGGCGATTCGCATACCATCCGGACTCCACAAGTAGGGTCCCACCCCGCCGGTGGGGCGCTGGAGGGGGCCATTCACTTTGTGATTCTCAGTCCCGTTCGGAAGGCTGGCGAACAGCTCCCAAACCCGCGCGTCGTCCTGGTCGGCGAGGTAGGCGATGCGGGATCCGTCCGGGCTCCACTGGAAACCCGCCACGTAGCCGAACCCACCCGCGGGCAAGGTGCCATTCACTTTGCGATTGTCCGAGCCAACGGGAGTGCTCGTATAGAGCTCGACAATGCCTGCGGTGTCTTGATCGGCCACGTAGGCGATGTGCGATCCGTCCGGGCTCCATGCAAAACCGGTCACGTTTCCGCCTGTAGGGAGGGGTGGGTTCACTTTTTGGTTGTCGGAGCCGTCCGGCGCACTCGTGTACAGCTCACGGACGCCCACTACCTCTTGATCGGTCTCGTAAGCGATGCGCGCTGCATCCGGGCTCCACTCGTAGAGCGGAGGATGAAGACCTTGCGAGCCAAGGACGAGCATTGCGTTGACCTTTTGGTTGTCAGAGCCGTCGGCGGCGCTGGTGTAGAGTTCCGGGAGGTTCTCGGTGGCTTGGTCCGCAACGTAGGCGATACGTGATCCGTCAGGGCTCCATTTGAAGCTCTTCACTTGCCGGTTGGGGTCGAATGGTCCGTTGACTCGTCGATTGTCAGTGCCGTCGTGGGTGTTGCTGTAGACCTCACGGACGTTGTCGGCTTCCCGATAGACCAGGTAGGCGATGCGGCTTCCGTCGGGGCTCCATCCGTACTCGCTCACCAAGTCTCCCGAAACCAGTGCGCCGTTCACCTTGCGGTTGTCGGTGCCTTGCGCCGTGCTCGTGTAGAGCTCTGGGATGTCGTCGGCATCCTGAGTGGCGAGGTAGGCGATCCGCGTTCCGTCTGGGTTCCATTTGAAACTCTTGACGCGCCCGCCCTCCGTCAGCTCTCCATTCACCCGTTGATTGTCGCTCCCATCTGGTCGGCTCGTGAACACCTCTTGTAGGCAGGTCGGGCAACCCGGAATGAGGAGTCTGTCGTCATCGGCCAGATAAGCGATCCGTGTGCCATCCGAGCTCCACTCAAAGCTCAGCACACGACCGCGATTCTCCTCCAGCTCGTGGTTGACTCGATGGTTCTCGGCGCCGTTGGTTCGCCCCGCGTACAGGTCTTGGAAGCCGACCCGCTCCTGCTCAGCCACATACGCCAAGGCGAACGGACCCGGTATTCCCGCAAATCCCCTAGCACCGCCACCACCCATGCCGCCCATCCCGGCTGCGCCGCCCTGGCCGCCGTCACCGCCGGAGCCCGCGTTTCCGCCGGAGCCTTCGCCGCAACCAGCGAGCGCGGCTGTCGCCACCAACGCCGAAGCAAGGAGGGGAGCACAAGTTAGGCTACGCATAGGCAGAGAGGATGACATAGGGACAGCAAGATGGCAGCCCGCCTTTCACGACCAGTGCGCTTCGACCCTGGTGGATATGACGTCGCGCACCTGGTCTCGTAGCGCGGGGACGTCCTTGGCGGTCATGCGGTCGGTCAGGATCGGCTCCTCCACGTGGACGACTATCTCGTTTCCAGGCCGAATGACGAGTGAGCCCTTGTGCAGCACCTCGTAGTCGCCGTGTACATCGCAACCCTCCGGGCACAATCCAGATGATCGGACTAACGATGCGGTTCCAAACTGTCGTGGCCCGATTCATGCGATGAGGCGGAGCGCGCTAGGGAGTACGTCGATCGAAAGTGGCGTGAGGTGAAAGAGGTCGCCGTCGATGAGCACGGATTGAGCCGAGGGGTTGATGAACTCGACATGGTCTACCTGCCGCGTCCAGACCTCGTCGAGATCGGTGTGCGTGCCGGAAAAGATGCGCCCAAATGCCGCGATGAGGGCAGCCCGCCCCGACGTTCCAGGTTCGCGAGGGCTTCCGGCGCGAGCTTTGCGCATCGTCCTCCGCCGGCTGCCTCGTTGACGATCGCGTAGTAAGTCGCACTCACCGGCTCTCGAAACTCCAGCTCATCGGCGCCACGGTATAGCAGATGCTCGATCGAACCCAGCGCGAAGCCGCTCTCGCAGGTTGAGCCGCCGCTCCTCCATGAGCTGGTCGAGCCGCAGCTGCATGGAGTCGAGCACGCGCTGATGGCATTCATCTACGTAGCTCGCGTCGTGTGCGGCCTCGGGCCCGGAGCGTTCGAAGGAGATGGGCTCGAGGACATCGATGAAGATGGGCACCGGCAGAGGCACAAAGGGCGGCGCCCCCACGGTGAGTCCCCAAGGAACCGACACCGTAATCGGAAGCACGTCGGTCCGCAGGAACTTGTGGGTGCGTAGAAGACGCGACAGCCATCGCCCGTCGCTCACGACCCACCAGACATCGTGAGAGCCAGCTGACACCACCGGGATGATCGGCACAGCCTCGCTTAGCGCGAGCCGCACATAGCCTCGGCGGGGGCCGAATATGACGCGACCCCGGTCGCGTGAGGGGCGAAATGCGTCGAGGTCGCCGCCCGGATAGACCAGCAACTTGCGCCCGGCTGCAAAGACGCGATGCGCGTTCTCGGCGTTGGCGGCGACCGCGCCCATCGCTGATAGCGCTTGGTTGGTAAGCGGGGCCTCCATCACGACCTGATGCGCAAGCGCGTAGGGGACGTCGTCGGTCCCACGCTCACGCGTCAGGGCAACCGCGAAGATCCAGGTATCAGGGGTCAAGAAGCCGCCACTATGGTTGCCTACGTAGAGCGCGCCGCCGTCTGGAATATTGTCGAGACCCCGCACCCGAGGCCGAAACCACTTCCACAGGATCGGACCGGCGATGTCGGCGAAACGCTCGAGCACCTCCGGATCGCGATTCTCGAGCGAGTTGACGTCGTGGAAGCCGGGAAACTGTAGCCAGAAGTGAATCACCGTGAGGTCAGAATAAGGCTTCGGAGGCGCGCTGAAAACACCTGCCGCCCAATCCCTATTCGCTCGCTGCTGGCACCGGGGTCACCCGAAGCACCCTACCGTCACCGCCGCCGCCGTCGTCGGTGATGTACAAAAGCCCGTCCGGCCCAAGTCTCGGCGTTCGCAAGCGTCCTTGGTCGTCGATCACGCGTTCGTCGTCGGTTACATTGCCTTCAGAATCGACGAAGTAGACGTGGAGGTGCCTGCCGGCCAGGGTGGCGACGGTGAGCGCACCGTTCCAGTTGCCCCACTGGCTGCCTTCGACGAAATCGGCCCCCGAGATTGCGATTGTCGGTGAACCACTCGACCAGACAGCCTCGATCGCGTCAGGGAATTTCACGAGGTCGGTCATCGGAACCGATTCATCGTAGCCGGGCCCTGGGTCCCATCCGAAGTTGCCCGGTACGAGCAGATTGATTTCGTCGTCGACATCGGGGCCGTGCTCGGCGGACATCCCGATACCGTCCGAGCGAAACGCGATGCCCTGGACGTTCCGGTGACCTTTGGAGAACCAGCGAAGGCCGCTCGGGTTGTCGGGGGCTGCCGTTCCCTCGCGATCAATTCGCAGCACCTTTCCACCAAGCGAGCCATCATCTTGCGGCGTCGTGTTGATGGCCGCATCTCCGGTACCCACCCACAGGAAGCCATCGGGCCCAAAGCGCGGCCGGCACCCGCTGTGCCGTCCCGTGCTGTACGGCATGCCGGTCACGATGTCGCTTCGCCCGACCATGCTATCCCCGTTTGGGGTGTTGAGCGTCAACCGCGCCAGACGAACGTCAGTCTCCGCGCTCGCGTTCGAGGTCGTGCAGACGTACACGTAGCCGTTGGTCGCGAAGTCTGGGTCGACCTCGAGCCCCATGACGCCGCCTTCACCCTGAGCCACGACGTCCGTGATCGGGATCACGACGGGCTCGGCGGTGGTACCGTCGACGTACACGTTGAGGCGGCCCGGCCTTTCGGTCACCAACACGGTCCCGTTCGGCAGCCAGGCGATGTCCCAGGGTTTGTCGAGGCCCAGGATGAAGTCATCGACCTGCAGACGGATCTCGGTAGGTCCGCCACCGCCACCGCCACCGCCACCGCAGCCGCCCGCGCAGCCGTCGCCATCGCAGCCCGTGCCGACGAGGCACAGGACGAGCACCAATCCAACGAGCTTTCTTACGCACACCGCCATGCTTCCCCCAGTGACCTCAAGTGTTGGCAATGACGGTCCTCGGGGCAACAGGGCGTGCTCCTCGTGTATCATCCCCCCATGAAGGAAGGGCAGTCCAGTCGCACCGCGGAGTACGTCGCGCTCTTTCGGGCGATCGAATCGACGCTTCCTCCGGAGCGGCGCCTTTTCGAGGACCCCTATGCCAAGCGATTCTTGGGTCCGCGACTTGCGCTAGTAGCAAAGCTTTGCAGCCTTCCTGGCGCCCCAGACATCGTTTCGCGTTTCATCGACTACCGATGGGCGGGCACCCGATCATCGGCGGTAGCCCGTACCCGCTTCATCGATGATGCGATTCGCACCGCCGTCGAACGAGGCATCGAGCAGTTGGTGATCCTGGGTGCGGGATTCGACTCGCGCGCGTACCGGATCGACGCCCTGAAGAACGTGACGGTCTTCGAGGTCGACCACCCGAGCACATTCGCCAGGAAGCAGGGCTTGCTACGGCGCGCTTTGCCAGGCTTGCCCTCGCGCGTGCGATTCGTCGCCACCGACTTCCAAGGGGCGGACTTGGGCCTGGCGATGAACGGGGCCGGTTGCTCGAAGCAGGTGCCCACCTTCATCCTTTGGGAAGGCGTGACCCCCTATCTCAGCGAGGCCGCAGTGGACACGACGCTCCGTTGGTGCGCGGCCGCGGCAAGCGAGAGCGAGCTCCTATTCACGTACGTGGATCGCGCCGTGATCGATGACCCCAGCGCATTTGCAGGCACGAGAAGGCTCTTCGCGACACTGAAGGCGGCCGGTGAAGAATGGAAATTCGGCATTGATCCGACGCAGTTGGCGGACTTCCTGAGCGATCGCGGATTGCGCCTCGAGCGGGACATTGGAAGCGCGGAATACCGGGCCAAATACTTGTCCCAGGTTGCCCGGGCCATGCGGGGGTACGAGTTCTATCGGATCGCGCTCGCACGCGTGCCGTGATCGCGTTCCGACGGGCACCAGTTGTGGTAGAAATGAGACGGATTTTCCGATGCCGCATACCTACTACGAACGCCTTTCCGCGCTGGACGCGTCGTTTCTCGGTTTCGAAGAACGCAACACGCATTGGCATGAGGCGGCTGTCATGGTGTTCGATGCTGGTCCACTACGGACCAAAGACGGCGGGCTCGACTTCCAGAAGGTGATCAACAACTACGAGTGGTCTTTCGAAAATGTTCCGCGCTACCGTCACCGTCTCGCGAAAATTCCGATCTTCGATCATCCGGTTTGGGTCGACGACCCCAATTTCAACGTGCGCTATCACGTGCGTCAGATCGCGTTACCGCAACCGGCCGACGAACGAATTCTGAAGCGCGTATGCGGCTACCTGCTTGAGCTACCACTCGACACCGACAAGCCGCCTTGGGAGGTCTGGGTCGTGGATGGTTTGGAGAACGACAGGTTCGCGCTCGTCACCAAGATGCACCATTGCATGGCGGATGGCATCTCCGGCATGAGCATCATCCGGACGCTTCTCGGGCGGAAACCCTTCGAGCGAGAGGGCGCTCCCAAGCCATGGACACCCCGAAAGGCGCCTGGCGGCGCGGAGCTCGTTGCGACCGAGGTGGTGCGGCGCATCCGCGCCCCACTGGAGTTGCTTGCGCCACTACGTCGACCTGCCGAGGCACTGCAGGAGGCCCGCGATGTCGCCCAGGGCCTCGTCGAGGCGTCGAGATTGGGTTGGAGCGCCGCTTCGAACACGCCCTTCAACCCGGACAGCATCGGACCTCACCGCCGCTTCGACTGGACAGACATTTCGATGGGCGAGATCAAGGAGGCGAGGGCCCGGCTCGGCGGAACGATCAACGATGTCGTGCTCACGACCGCCGCCGGCGCGTTCGGACATTTCCTTCGCGAGCACCGCACCGCCACCGCAGACATCGACTTCCGCGCACTAATTCCTGTCAGCGTGCGCCACGACAAAGAGACGAAGCTCGGTAATCGCGTCGCGATGATCATGGCGCAGTTGCCAGTGGGCGAACGCGATCCCGCTGTGCGATTGCGTCGCGTCATGGAGACGATGCAGAGGCTCAAGCACTCCAAACAGGCACTCGGCGTCTCCTGGCTCGAAGGCTTGGCCGATCGGATCGGCGGACGCTTCTTCGTGGAGATGAGCCGATCGGCAACTCGAAACCGGCCGTTCAATGTAGCCGTCACCAACGTTCCCGGCCCACCGATGCCGCTCTACTTTCTGGGTTCGCAGATGCACGCCATCTATCCGATGATGCCGCTCTTCCCGAATCAAGCCCTCTCGGTGGCTGTGCTCAGTTACAACGGCAAGGTGTTCTGGGGGTTCAACTCGGACTGGGACGCGCTGCCCGACGTCCACAACGTGGTCGAGGGCATTGGCGCTCAGTTCCGTGAGCTTCACGCAGCAGCTCGAGCAACGATGTTGTCACCAGCAGTTCTCGATTGATGCTATACGTGGGGACGTTTTCCTGGAGGCAAAATGGTTACATCGAGTGACGGGCTACCGCTGAGCGATCGGAAGAAAGATATCTTCTTCATCGCTTGCTTTTCGTTCTTCGCGTTTTCTTCCTTCTTCTCGGATTCCTGGCACGCGCTTGGCCTCCTCGAGGGGGACGCGTTCTGGGCACGAGCGAACCGCTGGTATGGCGAGATTGCGCAAGACCACTTCTTCTTGGCCGACCATGCTTACGTCCGAGTCAATACCGCTATCTCGGGGATGGTGTATGGGCCTTTTTATCTCCTGCTCGTCTATGCTTTCATCAAAGGGAAGAACTGGATTCGCCCGATGGCGCTGGTCTACGTCGGGGCGATGTTGCACGGCTGCACCGAGTTCTTGATCTACGAATATTGGATCGGACCCCCGCCCGGCAACACACTGGTCTTCTGGGCGTTCAACGGACCATACTGGGTGGTTCCGTTCCTTCTCGGCATCCGCATGTGGAAGCCCAATCCTTTCGGCTCGCTTCCTGCCTGAAGAGAGCCGAGGACCCGTCATGAGGACGTTGCCAACGTCGAGGGCTGCTGATAGCGTCGCTGACCTCCGAAAAGGAATACCAATGATCCTCCTCAACCCCAAGAAGCACAGCCGAGCCTATCCTGACGAGCGGTCTCGCGACGTGATGCTCAAGACGATCGAGTTCTTCGAGCGCAAGGGCAAACACCGCGTCAAAGACGACTATCACGCACAGGTTTGGTACTCGGACTTCCTCGATTTCGTCAAAGAGGAAGGGATCTTTGCCACCATGTGCACGCCGGCGGGCAATGGCGCGCCGGACTCGCGATGGGATACGTGGCGGATTTGCGAGTTTGCCGAAATCCTCGGCTTCTACGGGTTGCAGTACTGGTACACTTGGCAGGTCACCGTGCTTGGCCTAGGGCCGATCTGGATGAGCGACAACGAATCGATCAAACAGCGGGCGGCCCGGGCTCTCGAGCAGGGTGGGATCTTCGCCTTTGGGCTATCGGAAAAAGAGCACGGGGCCGATGTCTACTCGACCGACATGATCCTGACGCCCAAAGGTGACGGCACCTACACCGCCAAGGGGGGCAAGTATTACATCGGGAACGGCAACGAGGCTGCCATCGTGTCGACCTTTGGCAAGCTCGCAGACTCGGACGACTACGTCTTCTTTGGCGTGGACTCGCAGCACGACAGGTATCAGCTCATCAAGAATGTGTGCGCAAGTCAGAACTACGTTTCTGAGTTCGAGCTCGACGACTACCCAATCAGCGACGCCGACATCATCGCCAAGGGGGACCATGCTTGGAACAGCGCTCTCAACACGGTGAACATCGGAAAGTACAATCTGGGATGGGCTTCGATCGGCATGTGCACCCACGCCCTCTACGAAGCGATCCATCACGCTGCGAACCGGCGTCTCTACAACATGCACGTGACTGATTTTCCGCACGTCAGACAGATGTTCACCGATGCGTACGCGCGCCTCGCCGCCATGAAGCTCTTCGCCCTCAGGGCTGCGGACTACATGCGCGTCGCCTCGGCCGAAGACCGCCGCTACCTCCTCTACAACCCCATGGTGAAGATGAAAGTGACCACCCAGGGCGAGGATGTGATGAACCTGCTCTGGGATGTCATTGCGGCCAAAGGTTTCGAGAAAGACATGTATTTCGAGCAGGCAGCAGTGGATATTCGGGCCTTGCCGAAGCTCGAGGGCACAGTGCACGTGAACATCGCGCTCATCGTGAAGTTCATGGCGAACTACTTCTTTGCGCCTGCCGACTACCCCGAGGTGCCGCAGCAGAGCGAAGCCGCCAACGACGACTTTCTATTCGATCAGGGCCCGACGAAAGGGCTCGGGAAGATTCGATTTCACGACTACAACATCGCGTACTCGAGCCGGGATACGGCCAACCTCGCGGTCTTTCGCGAGCAGATCGAGGCCTTCAAGCAGATGCTTTTCGTTGCGCCGCCTGACGACGCTCAACGAAAAGACATCGATTTCCTTCTTGCAGGGGGAGAGATCTTCGCCTTGGTCGTGTACGGTCAACTGATCTTGGAAAACGCCCACATCTACGACGTCTCGGACGATGTCGTCGATCAGATTTTCGACTTCATGGTCCGCGACTTCTCACGCCACGCCCTGAACCTCTATTCGAAGCCCTCCAGTAGCGAAAAGCAAATGGCGTCCTGTCTCGAGATGATCCGCAAGCCCGTGTTGGATGAGGCGCGCTACCAACGGGTTTGGCAGCAGGTTCACGATCTCCGAGATGAATACGAGATGAATCCCTAGCGCCGGCGGCGCCAGACCAACAAGGCCACCAGCCAACCGATCCCCAGCAAGTGAGTCAGACCTCCACGCGAGGATCCGACGCTGCATCCGGACGACCCCGCGCTTTCCGACGACCCTCCGCCAGAGCCCCTCGGGGCTCCACTACTACCACCGCTTCCACCCGTCGCGGGGTCGTTGCCTGGGGTCGACGTCTTGAAGTCCTCGCCGAGCTCCCAGCCCGGGTTGCCATCGGCCGAGAACGCATAGGCGCCCACATCGGCGACGCCCTGCCGGAGGGTGCCGTTGAAATCGTCTACCGCTACGTATTCCGTACTACCGTCCGCCGGTAGCGTCCCTCCGGAAGCCGGATAGACGTCGATCGGGGGCTGACCGGTGAAGCTCGCGCCGACGAAATCCATGCCCATATTTCCCGTCAGCATGGGGAGCGAGTCGTCGGAGACGCCTCCGACACCGACATTCCCCTCGAACACGAGGCCCGACGTGCCGCCGTTCACAAAGAAGGCTTGCCCGTTCTGCGCGTACAGCGCGTTGTTGGCGATGACGACCGACCCGGAGATGCTGCGCAGACTGATCGCATCGTCGTCCGCTTCGAGGACGGTGTTGTGCACAACTACCAAATTGGACGGGCTTCCCGACTGATGCGGTTGCATCGCAATCCCGTCCGCGTTCGCGCTCAAGATGATGTTGTTGCGGATCACGGCGTCCGCGGCGGACTGGATCCCGTGGTCGCCGCAGTTCCACATCACGTTGCGTTCGATGATGTTGGCGGGCCCGTTGGAAGCGTACGTGAGAATGCAAGGGTAGTTCGTGTCGTGGATCACGTTGTCCCGGATCACGTTGTCGAAGCTTCCTTCTTTGAGCTCGATGCCATCGCCCTGGCTCACCGAAGGCTGGTTTGTATGGTGAATGTAGTTTCCTTCGATCAGGCTGCCGATGACCTCGCATCCGCCGTTGTTGCAACCGAGGTACATGCCCTCACCGGTGTTGTTGGTGTGGTGGATGTGGTTGCGAAGGATTCGGAGTGACTCGTAGGTGATTCCTGTGTCGTTTGCTCTCACCGCGACATCGCCCGTGTCGTGCACCTCGCACTCCTCGATCGTCAAAAAGCGCGCGCCGCTGATTCGGATGCCGGCCGAGCCGCCGGAGAGCTCGATACCCCGGATCGTGACGTACTCTGCGTCGTCGATGTCGATAATGTTCTGGCTAGCATTCGGACGGTGCAGGTGCGGGGTTTCACCGTCTTGCGCCCGAATCACGATCGGAGCGTTCTCCGTGCCCGCGATCGCGAACGAGAACCGCTCGGTCAACGTGTACATACCGCCCGACAGCACGAGCTCGTCACCCGGCCCGAGGCCGTTGATCATCGCTTCGATGTCATCGGCCGGTCCGCCGTTGAAGACCTCTGCGTCCACGGCCGAAGGCAGTGCCAGGCCCGCCCACAGTGCAACTGCCAGAGCCACAATGTTTGTTCTCACCCCCGAAGACATAGCTTCACGGTAGCCAGCCATCGGGCCTGGGGCAAAATGTGATAAAGAATGACCGTAAACGTGTTTGACGAATACACGAGCTACGACGCGCTCGGTCTTGCGGAGCTGATCCGACGCAAAGCGGTTTCTCCGAAAGAAGTGCTCGAGGCAGCGATCCGGCATGCGGAGTCTGTAAACCCGACGCTGAATGCGATGGTCACGCCGCTCTACGACCACGCCCACGCGCGCGTGGCCAACGACGAGGTCGCGGGGCCCTTCGCTCATGTTCCGTTCTTGCTCAAGGACGTGCACCACGCACTGGCGGGCACGCCGATGAGCAACTGCAGCAAGCTTCAGAAGGGCGAGATCTCCCAACGCAATGCTGAAATCGTTCAGCGTTGGCTCGACGCGGGCCTCGTCGTCTTTGGAAAGACCAATTCATCGGAGTACAAGCTTTCGCCGGCTACGAATCCCGCCGTGTGGGGCCCGACGCGTAACCCTTGGGATACGGCGCGCACGCCGGGTGGCTCGAGTGGAGGCTCGGCGGCGGCAGTGGCTGCCGGGATCGCGCCGCTGGCCTCGGCAACCGACGAGGGAGGCTCGATCCGGACGCCGGCGTCGAACTGCGGCGTCTTTGGACTGAAGCCGTCACGGGGTCGCAACCCGATCGGGCCGGACTTTGGTTGGGAGCTTGCGGGGTGCTCGACGTCGCACGTGATCACTAGGAGTGTGCGCGACAGTGCGGCTGCGCTGGATGTGACCAGTGGTCCGGAGCCCGGTTCGCCCTATCACTGTCCGGGGGAGGGAGGGTTCCTCGATGCTCTGGCCGAGTCGCCGTCGACGCTTCGGGTCGGCGTCTGCATGGACGCAGAGGTTTTCGGGAGGCCCATGGACCAAGCCTGTGTCGAAGCGATCGGTCATGCGGCCAAGTTGCTCGCCGACCTCGGCCACCGCGTCGAAGAGGTACCGCTGCCATTTGACGAGACCGAGACTGCACGTATTTGCCTGATCCTGATCGCGGTGAGCTTTGCCGGGTTCGTGAATGAGCTCGCCGAGGCCTACGGAGCCTCCAATGTTCGCGCCGGAATCGAGCCGGTGAACCACTTCATTTGGAAAGCCGGCAATGGGATGCCGAACGCGCTCTTCCAAAAGGCCCGCGCCCGTGCCCACGCGCTGGCGCAGACCATGGCCCATTTTCACGAGCGCTACGACGTATTGGTCACTTCGACCCTCTGTTGCGCACCGAAGCTCATCGAGGAGGCCGACCCGACACCAAACGACGTTCGACTCGCGCGCCTTGTCGCATCACCGGTCATACGCCCGCTCATGAAGTTGCCTGGTGCGCCGGGCCGCCTAGTCGATACGCAGCTCGAGGCCCTCCTCGACCGCGCGCCGTCTAGAACTTGGATTGCCAATTTCACCGGTCAGCCCGCGATGTCGGTCCCCCTACACTGGACGGAGAACGAGCTGCCAGTCGGAGTGCAGTTTCTGGGTCCATTCGGTGCTGAGCGCATGCTCTTGCGGCTGGCTGCTCAGCTCGAAGCCGCACAACCTTGGGCGGGCCGTTTGCCGCACGTCAGCTGAAGACGAGGTCCATGTGCTTCGGACCTCGGGTGAACGAGGAGCTCGACCACTCCTGCCGTCCACCGGGCTTGAGCGCGACCGTCTCGAAGCGTCGGAGAAGCGCCCGGAGCGCACTGCGCAGCTCGAGTCGGGCGAGGTTTGCACCCAGGCAGAAATGGGACCCGAACCCGAAGGCGATATGCTTCTCGCCACGCGGGTCCCGACGAACATCGAAACGGAAAGGGTCCTCGAAGACCCGAGGATCGCGGTTCGCCGAGGGGTACATCAGACCGATCATCTGCCCCTCTTCGATCTTCTTTCCGCGGATCTCGACGTCCCTGGTCGCGGTTCGGAACATGTTGGCGAACGGATTGACCCACCTGATCATCTCCTCGATCGCCGCGTCGATCACCGCCTCGTCGTCGACGTTGGCCCGAAGGTAGGCCCACTGTTCGGGACTCTTGGCGAGCATCTCCATGCCACCGGCGATGGCGTTCCGGGTGGTCTCGACGCCGCCAGCCAAGAGGAGCGCATGCTCGAAGAGCAGTTGGTCCTCATCGAGCTTCTCTCCGTTGATCTCGGCGTGCATCCACTTGAGCAGGAGGTCGGAGTCGGTCGGGTTGTCCGCTCGCTCGGCGACCATCTCCTCGTGGTGCTCGCAAAACTCGCCAAAGGCGTCGTTGACCTCTTCGTTCACGTACTGCGGCCCTTGTCCGCCCGGGACCATCACCCCGATCCAGCGCCGCAGGGTTGGACACTTGTCGCGCGGGACGCCGAGCATGGTGGCGATCAGCATCGCCGGCAGAGGGGCTGCAAACTCTTCGACGATGTCCGCCTCGCCCCGGTCGGCGAAGCCGTCGATCAGCTCAGCGACGATCTTCTCGCAGTACTCCTCGTTCTCCCGCATCGCCCGGGGCGTAAAGCCCTTGGACACCAGGGCCCGCTGCTTCGCATGCTGGGCGCCGTCCTGATGAAGCATCGAGGGATCCGGCGGGATGTGCGGCCGGTTTCCCTCGGTCGAGCAGAAATCCATCGGGTTCCTCGAGATCTCGACGATGTCGTCGTAGCGGAACGCGTACCAGACCTCATTGTGCTCGTCCCAGTAGATGGGATCGTTCTCGCGCAGGTATTCGTACATCTCCCACGGATCGTCGTGGGTCTCGGGGGCGCACATGTCGACGCCGCGGTATTTCAGATCGGACATGGGCGCACGATGATACCCTCAAAAGGGGTTCTTGGAGTCTGAGAAAGTGGGTTAGCGCTCTTTCGGCGTGTTGCGCACCTCGATGATCTCGGCCGTCACCTGGCCTTTTGGGCGTTGCACGGTGATCTCGTCGCCGACCTCTCGAGACAGGAGCGATCTTCCCACTGGCGAGTCCATGCTGATCCACTTCTTTGCTGCGTCGATCTCGTCTGGACCGACGACTCGGTAGGTCTGCGCGTTACCGTCCTCGTCTTCGATCGTGACCCAGCTCCCAAAGTACACCCGACCGTCATCAGGGGGCTCTTCGTCTACGATGGTCAGGACCTTCAGTCGTTGCCCCAAGAACCGAAGCCGTCGATCGATCGCCGCAAGACGCTGCTTGCTGTATTGGTATTCCGCGTTCTCCGAGCGGTCACCTTCGGCCGCCGCAACTTGTACGGCCTTTGCCATCTTTGGGCGGTCGACGTTCCATAGGCGGTCTGCCTCCTCCTCGAATCGGCGGTATCCCTCGGGTGTGACGTAGCCGGGCTTGCCCGACGTGTCCGGTCGTGTACGGCGTCGCGTCATGACATTCGTTGCCGGGGACACCACTTAGTGAAAAAGCACACTGTCGTCAGGGACAGGCACTCCAGGCATCACCCTCAGCTTCGCACGGAATGTTTGGGTCGACACCTACCCCATGGGCCGTCATGTTTGGTTCAATGCTGATGGTCATGGGTTGCGGAGATAGCAGCTCTGGTGGGGATCTGTCGCTTCTTCAAGAGTATGGGTATCAGACGGCTGTTGGTTTGTATACCGGCGTCGTGTTCACGCGTGCTTCTCCCATTGCTGGAGGTCGATCCCTTTGAACACGAGCCAAAAACCGAGGGTGAGCTCAAACAACTCGCCCACTCCGTAGAGAACGAATTCGAGCATCACGGGATGACTGGGGAAGAGGATGCTTACCAGGGCAAGGGATAGCATCGACAGATATGTGAATATGCCCCAAGCGGCCAGGATTCTGGGGATGTACTTCGACTTGAAGAGTAGGTAGCAGAAGATAGTCGCGCCGAGGCCGATGAATATCAGGACGATATCTAGGCCGGCGGTACGCACGTCGAGGAACCGCCCCGCCAAAGCGTGCAACTGTTCCGTTTCAAACGCATTCGAAGGGCCGCTTCCCTCTAGGACAAGCAAGACGGCAAAGCTGATGAGCAAGGTGGCGGCGCCGAGGATTGCCTCCGCCGACCTGAGAAGCAGCGCGAGCAAAGCAAGATTCTCGTGGACCGTTCTGAGGATCACGTAGAGCGCCCAGGACGCCACCACGACACTCACGTAGATGATGAGGACCAAGACGATGCCGATACGAAACAGCGATTCGTTGGCCAGGATGTTGTTGGCCGTCACCGCGTCGTTTCCCGACACGATGAGCTTGGATTCTACGAGAAGCCCGTAGACCAACGCGACGATTGCAATCGTGAGGTACGCGACCCCCGCGACCCTTGCGTAGACGCGTGGTGATGCTTCGGCGGTTCGGTTCGTCATTTCAGTATCCCTGGCCTCAGTATCGCAGGATCGGCCCAGAAAAAAGGGGACGGTCCGCATTTTCAAGGGGTTAGTTGCGGTCAGAAGCTGCTAACACCGGGGGATGGGCGAGCAGTTTCGCGTTCGGGCACCGATACAGGGCCTGGTCGTCAGTGTGCGGACGGAAGTTGGAGAGGCCGTCTCGGCGGGCCAGACGCTGGTGATCCTCGAGGCGATGAAAATGGAGCACATCGTTGCCGCCGAACAGAGTGGCATCGTCAAGGAAGTGCTCGTTCAAGCCGAAGGGATGGTAGCAGCAGGGGACCCGTTGGTGCTGTTGGAGTCGGCCGTGCACGACGAAGGCCCAGCGGAAGATGCGGGGGAAATTTCGACCGACGAGATTCGTCCGGACCTGGTGGAAGTCAACGAACGACATGCATTCGGGCTCGACGAGAACCGGCCGGAGTCAGTCGCAAAGCGTCGAAAGACGGGGCAGCGCACCGCCCGTGAGAACGTTGCGGACCTCGTCGACGAAGGCACGTTCGTCGAGTACGGCGCACTGGTCATTGCCGCACAGCGACGCCGCCGCCCGATCGACGACTTGATCCGGCGCACGCCAGCTGATGGCATGGTCGCCGGAATCGGCCGCGTGAACGGAAATCTCTTCGGCGACTCGGGTACACGGTGTGTGGTGACGTCCTATGACTACACGGTGCTCGCGGGCACGCAGGGCACGATGAACCACCTCAAGAAGGACCGCATGTTCGAGCTCGCCGACGAGCACAAGCTGCCGGTCGTGCTGTTCTCGGAGGGAGGCGGCGGTCGTCCGGGCGATTCGGATCACGCGATCATCGCAGGCCTCGATTGCCGGGCGTTTCAGTATTTCGCCGAGCTTTCAGGCAAAGTGCCCTTGGTGGGAGTCAACTCGGGCAGGTGTTTTGCCGGCAATGCTGCGCTCCTTGGATGTTGCGACGTCGTCATTGCAACGAAAGCCTCGAACATCGGGATGGGTGGCCCGGCGATGATCGAGGGCGGCGGCCTCGGGGTGTTCGCGCCCGAGGAGATCGGGCCTTCGACCTCTCAGTATCGCAACGGCGTCATCGACGTCCTCGTGAACGACGACGTCGAGGCGGTCGCTGCGGCGAAGAAGTATCTGTCGTTCTTCCAGGGGCCAGTTGCCAACTGGGACTGCGTGGATCAACGCTTGCTACGGTCGGCCGTCCCAGAGAATCGTCTGCGCGTGTACGACGTGCGAAGTGTCGTCGAGACCCTCGCGGACGTCGGCTCGGTGCTCGAGCTCAGGGGAGGTTTCGGCGCGGGCATGATCACGGCACTGGCCCGCATCGAAGGAACGCCTATCGGCATCATCGTAAACGACCCGATGCATCTCGGCGGTGCGATCGACAGCGAGGCGGCCGACAAGGCAAGCGACTTCATGGCTCTGTGCGGAACCTTCGGCATTCCGCTCGTGTTCCTGTGTGACACCCCCGGATTCATGGTCGGTCCCGAGGCGGAAGAAACCGGTCTCGTGAAACGCGCTGCAAGGCTCTTTACGACGGGAGCGTCTCTGGCGGTTCCGTTCTGCACGATCGTGTTGCGCAAAGGTTACGGCCTCGGTGCGCAGTCGATGGCCGGCGGTAGCTTCAAGGCCCCGGTGTTCACCATCTCCTGGCCGACCGGCGAGTTTGGCGGCATGGGTCTCGAAGGCGCGGTCAAGCTCGGCTTTCGAAAGGAGCTCGACGCGGTCGCCGACCCCGAGGCCCGCGACAAAATGTTCCAACAGATGGTGGAGATCGCGTACGAGCGCGGAAAGGCGATCAACATGGCGGAGCACTTCGAGATCGACGCGGTGATCGACCCGGTCGAATCCCGTCGCTGGATCCTGAGCGCGGTCGCTTCGGCCTAGGCCCCCGGGTGCCACCCCTGGCTCCCTAACCGGAGCCCTCTGCAATCAACGCGGCGGCTCGTTCGCCGATCATCATGCTGGGCGCATTGGTGTTTCCACCGGGAACCATCGGCATGATCGACGCATCGGCAACACGTAGCCCATCGAGACCCCGCACCCTGAGCTTTGGATCGACGACTGCCATGTCGTCCACACCCATCTTGCACGTACCGACCGGGTGATACCCCGTGCATCCGCGTAGCTTGATCTCCTCGATGAGCTCTTCCTCGGAGGCGCTCTGTGCACCTGGGCTGAGCTCCTCTCGCAAGTGCTCGGCCATGATCGGGTGCGCACAGATCTCCCTGCTTTTGCGAATCGCGCGGATCAACAGCTGCACGTCCTCCGGCTCTTTCAGGAAAGCCGGATCGATGTGTGGCTTCTGGTCGGGCATGTCCGACGTGAGCAGGAGCTCGCCACGGCTCTTCGGGTAAATCAACGTGACTAGAATCGAGAGGCAGTGACCGGTATCGAGATCAGGCTTCCCGGGCCCGTCTTGGTTTGGTGTGAAGTAACCCCAGGGCATCGTATGAAGCTGAACGTCGGGAATGGGCGCGCCGTCGAAGCTCTTGATGAATGCGCCTGCCTCGAAGGCCGTGCGTCCGAACCATCCGCCGCCAAAGAGATACTCGTGCATCATCCCGCCGAGGAAATGCAAAGCGGTGCCGCGGTGAAGCGACGTCGGTGAGCGATAGGTGATCGGAACGAAGAGGTGGTCGTGTAGATTCTTTCCGACACCCGGAAGGTCGAGCCGCACGTCGATTCCATGCGTGCGCAGATGATCAGCCGGTCCGATACCGGACAGCATCAGGACTTGCGGTGAGCCGATGGCGCCGCCCGACACGATCACCTCGCGGTTTGCCCGGGCTATGTGCGTGCCGCCCGGCTGCCGATACTCCACCCCGGTCGCGCGGCCGTTTTCGATCACGATGCGGTGAACCAAGGCCCGGATTTCGACATGGAAATTCCGGCGCTCGAGGGCCGGCTGGACGTAGCAGTCGCCGATCGCACTCCGCACGCCGCCCGATGCGGACATGTGAAACATGCTTGCGCAGTTTTGGTTCTCGGCATTGAAGTCGTTGCCAATCGGAATGCCGCACACTTGCGATGCCGCCTCGAGAAACGCATTCGAGACGGGGCTGATCTGATCGGCTGGGTGTCGCGTCACACGAATCGGGCCGCTTGCACCGTGATATGCCGTTTCACCATCCTCGTGGCTTTCGAGCTTCTTGAAGAAAGGGAGCACGTCCTCGTAACTCCAACCTTCACAACCACTCGCTGCCCAATCATCGTAATTCTTCCGGTGGCCGCGGAGATAGAGCATTCCGTTGATAGAGCTCGAACCACCGATTACCTTGCCGCGGGTGTACGGCACGCACCTGTCGTTCATATGGCGCTGCGGGACCGTGGCGAAGCCCCAGTCGAACTTCCTCTTCAGCTGCTTGACCTGATGGACCACCCCAACCATCCCGGGCTTGCGAACCAGCGGCGTTCGATCGCTGCCCCCGCCTTCCAGAAGAAGCACGGTGGCGTTCGGGTCCTCCGAGAGCCTGCTCGCCACGATGCCACCCGCAGAACCGGACCCAATCACGATGTAGTCGTACTCCACCATCGCTCTCCTCGAAGTGAAACATGTTCTGCTTCGGCGCCTCGGGCCAGAGTATGGCACGACTCGGCGCTGCCGCTATGGACGTCGTACGGGCAGCACGTCGCGCGCTCCTGCCAACTCGTCGGCGTCTTCGGGTAGGCGCTCGAACTCCATGACGTCGTCCTTCACGGAGGCGTACCGAAGCGCCATGACGTCGAGCGCGTAGTTCTGGTGGAGCCTCCACGGAGCAATGTTGGCTTCCTTCGGGAACTTGTGTCGTCCGCGTTCGATGTAGCCCGCCGAGAGCGCCAGCATCGATTCGGCTCCGAGTGAAGGGTCCTTCACGCGCGGGCAGCAAGACGCGTAGCCGCGCGAATCCATGTGGTTGAGCAACCGGCAAACGTACTCCGCGGTGAGGTCCGACTTCAGCGTCCACGAGGCGTTCGTGTAACCGAGCGAGAGCGCCATGTTCGGGACGTCGCTGCACATCATCCCTTTGTAGGCGAACGTGTCGGGTAGGTTGACGCGCTTCCCATCGACATCGACTTCGAGCCCACCGAGAAACTTCAGCTCGAGCCCAGTGGCGGTGATGATGAGGTCCGCTTCTAGCTCGTCGCCCGAGGCGGTTCGAATGCCTTTTTCGGTAAAGCAGTCGATTGCATCGGTCACCACCGAGGCCCGGCCCGAACGGATCGCCCCGAAGAAATCGCCGTCCGGATCGAGGCACACGCGCTGGTCCCACGGGTCGTAGCTCGGCGTGAAGTGCGTCTCGACGTCGTAGTCGTTGCCGAGCATCTTGCGCACCTCTCCGATGAGAAGCGCCTTCGCGCGGTCCGGCTTCGCGCGGCAGTACCAGTACATGAACATCATGTAGAGCACGTTCTTCCAGCGCGTAATCGCGTAGGCGAACCTCTGCGGAAGGCGCTCTCTGAGCCAGTTCGCAATGCGATCCTGCCCAGGCTTGGCCACGACGTAGGTTGGCGAGCGCTGCAACATGGTGATGTGCGCCGCCTTCTTGGCGAGCTCGGGGATGAGAGTCACAGCCGTGGCGCCGCTTCCGATCACTACGATGCGCTGGTCCTCGTAGACGACGTCGTCGGTCCATTTCTGCGGATGGATGATCCGACCACCAAAGCGCTCGGCGCCCTCGAAGTCGGGGGCATAGCCTTCGTCGTAGTCGTAGTAGCCCGCGCACATGAAGAGAAAGTTGCAGGTGACACGAACCTCTTCGCCGGTGTCTTCCTTGCGGGCGTACACGGTCCAACGCGCATCACGCGACGACCAGGCCGCTCGCATCACGTGTAGCCCGTACCGAATCCTTTCGTCGATGCCGTACGCTTCGGTCGTCTCGCGCAGATAGCTGAGGATGGCGTCCCCGCTCGCAACGACCTCCGGCTCCTTCCACGGGCGAAACGAGTAGCCAAAGGTGTACATGTCCGAGTCGGAGCGAATGCCGGGGTAGCGGAAGAGATCCCAGGTCCCCCCCAGATTCTGCCGGCGTTCGAGGATCAGGTAGGTCTTGCCGGGGCACTTGTCCTGCAGATGGTACGCGGCGCCGATCCCGGAGATTCCGGCGCCGACGATCAGGACGTCTACATGTGACTCGACCGGCATCAGTGCTCGCTCGAGCCTAGCTCCACGCCGTCTGAAGGCGGTCTTTCCACTCCTGGACGAGGTGGGCGTCGTCGAGGTCCCAGGGATGAAAGCCGGGCTTGAGAAGTGCCAGGTACCGGGGAAGCACGCTCACGACCAAGCCTTTGGGGCCGAGCAGATACCTCACCATTTCAGCGCGCTCCCTCCACGTCGTCTTGTGACCGAGCTCGCTCAAGAGCATCCGTTGGAAGTCTCGAATCCCGAGCGGGAACAAGACCATGTGCAGCAGCAGCTGACGACGAAGCCGATTCCGATCGCCCACGCACTCTTCGTACACATCAAACGCGACCGACTTGTGCTCGATCTCCTCGATCGCGTGCCAAAGCAGGAGCTCCTGAACCGAGTCGGGGAGGGGGTCGAACTCTTCGGGCCGCGTGAGCGCGAAGTGCGCCATCACGGCGGTGATGTGCTCCATGACCACGGTAGCGGCCAAGCGGTCGGCGTCCGAGCGCTCCTCGGCCCACTCTTGCTCGATCACTTCGAACTGCTCCGAAACTTGCGTGGCCAAGTACCCGAGCCGGTCGAACGCCTCGTTCATGAGCTTGTGCTGAAGCGAGTGTTGCCCTTCTTGCGCCGTGAAGTCTTTGACATCCCGGATGAGCTTGGGGTCCCGCACCTGATCCATGAACAGCCGCACCGACTGGATGAACTCCTTTTCGCCAGGCGGGAAGGAGCCGGACAGCGCGACGACAAACGCGCTCTTCAACCCGTTGCCCCCAAAGAAGAGGCGTTCCTTCAAGTCGGCGAAGTCCCAGTTCGGCCGACGAGGAATGATGGGGATGTGCGACTTGGACGACGTTGCCGGTTCGGCGGGTGTGGCTTGCGCGTGCACGAATACATCCTCCCTAGCGCAGATGCGCTATTGACAATTTTGTATATGACGGCACGATGTGAGGGTGTCAACAAGCGTGGCAGTGCGAACCCGTCGAACGGTCGAAGAGGCACAGATCGCGATCTTGGATGCAGCGGAGGAGGTCGTTCGCAAGGTCGGCCCCGCCGGGCTGCGGATCACCGCCGTGGCGAAAAAAGCGGGGATGGCTCACCCCAATGTCCTCCATCATTTCGGCTCGCGTGAAGGCCTCCTGCGGGCGCTCACCTCGCGTGCGGTGCAGGGCGCGACCGATCGGGTAGTGCGTGCGATGGGAGATTCGGTCGCCGCTGGCCCCGAAGAGCGAGTCGCGGCGCTGACCCGCATCTTGGACGCGATGGACGAGGGTGATCAGGGCCGGATCCTGGCGTGGCTCGTCATCAGCGGCCGCGCGGGCGAGTTCGATCAACCCGACATGGAGCCGTTGGTGCGCGTCGCTCATCAGTGGCGCACAGCCGCCGTTGGCCCCGCGAACATCGAAGACACACGAAGGCTCGTCTTGCTGAGCGCCATGGCACTCATCGGCGATGCGGTTTCTGGTGAGGGCCTCGTCGAGAGCTTCCAGCTCGGAGAGGGTAAGCAGGGCCGCCGCGCATTCAGAGCATGGCTTGCCGAGTTCCTGCTCAAGCAGCCTCCCCAGCGGACGCCCTGATCGACGTGGAGCCATTTGCAAACATCTAGTGAGCTCTGGGGGCCGATTTTGCCAAGCTGGGAAAGGTGATACGGTTGCCTGCATCCGCGTGGGATGGTGAGCCGACCCGGGATCAGGTGCTGACATGACCACAGTCGCAATACTGCTCGATCAGAAGGGCCACAACGTCGAAACCATCGCGCCCGACGCCACGGTCTATGATGCGATCAAGCGAATGTCCGATCTCGACATCGGTGCGATCGTCGTCACCGAGGCCGGTACCGTCGTGGGCATCATTACGGAGCGAGACTACTCCCGCAACGTTTTCCTAAAGGGCAAGTCGTCGCCAACGACTCCGGTCAGCGAGGCAATGGACCAAGATGTCATGGTCGTCGGTTTCGACGACACGACCCGCAACTGCATGGCGATCATGACGGGCAAGCGCACGCGGCATTTGCTCGTCATGAAAAGCGGCGAGCTCCTCGGCATCCTGTCGATCGGCGATTTGGTGCGCAGCATCGTGGCCGAGCAGGAGCTGACGATCGAGCAGCTCGAACAGTACATCCACCGCGGCTAGTCCCGAGCTCTGCGATCCTTGTCGGGGCGGCTTACGTGTGGCGATAGCGTCGGCGTAGCCAAAGCGCCGCGCCGGCGAGGCAGAGGATCAGGAGGCCGGGCGCGGAGCCGCTCGTGGTTGCGGTGTCGCAGCTACAGCCACCACCACTGCCGCTCATATCCGTACCACCGGCGCCAGCCCCCAGTGAACGCGCCGCGCGTGTGCCCAAACAGCTCACTCTCGAGGAGCGTCTCGGTGATGGCGCCGCAGTTGACGGCGATGAACGGCCCCACCGCGCGCGTCGATTCGTCATGGATGAGCCGTGCGATGCGTTCCTTGCCTACTCCGCTCTCGCCGGTAATGAGCACTGTGGCATCGACGTTCGCCACACGTCGTGCCAGGTCCACCGCCTGGTGCATCTTCGGGCTCTTGGTGACGAACCCCAGCGGCTCCTCCACGTCGGGTACCGCGCGCACCAACGCTTGACGGCGTGCTCGGAGCTTTTGCTCTGCAGCCTTCAAGGTTTCCGTGACCCTGCTGAGTGAGACATCGAGGCACTCCTTGAGCAGCCCCGAGTCGAACAACACCAGCTCCTCCGCGTGTTCGTCAGCCCACTCTTCGCGCGTACGCCCCCGGAGGTGGCACGCCGCGTGACCTTGGCCCAAACAGCGACCTTCGAGGACGTAGATTTCCTTGCCGACGGTGCGGCTGACGTAGCCGCTCATGAGGCCGCAAATGGTCCAGCACACAGCCGAATCGGAGCGACCCAAGTGCAGGAGATGCTGCTCAGCCTCGTAGGATGCGAGGAGCATCGCCCCGTTCTTGGTGAGCGGGTCGTCACCTCCCGGCTCGGTGCGGAAAAGCCCCTCGAGGGTGTAGATGCGGGGACCGGCAAGACGCCACTCCTCATTGCTCTTCCACTTGAATTCCTTTTCCATTGCCGCCGCCATGCGCCACCCGTGGGCGAATCCAAACTGGGTGAGCACCGCGCGCGCAGCGGTCAGGCCGAAGTTTTCGACGAGGTACTGACGCAAGAGCCCCATCGCCACCGCGTCGAGCAGGAGCGCGCGCTGTCCGGCGAAACGGATCACGCCCCCCTCTGGATCGAGCTCCAGGAGCTCCTTGTGATGTAAATCCTCCACGCGCATCGGCCACCCCATCAAATTGAAAGAAC
>Ga0209567_10000286_pt1 | contig 27516 bp, 26 predicted proteins | sample COG_12_FD_184756 | JGI IMG/M metagenome (GOLD analysis project Ga0209567, IMG submission 184756) | Pelagic marine sediment microbial communities from the LTER site Helgoland, North Sea, for post-phytoplankton bloom and carbon turnover... | ecosystem: Environmental > Aquatic > Marine > Neritic... | reverse complement strand
GACACACACGCTGGGCGTGCCCACGATGCTCGCCGCCATCGCCGAATTGCAGCTCGCGGAGCCTCGCGACACGAGCACGCTGCGTATGGTGGCTCACGGTGGCTCGCCGGTCGCAACCGAAGTGGTGCGACGCGCCACCGAGGCGTTCCCGACGGCCGAATTCGTGCACGTGTACGGTATGACCGAGGCCTCGCCACTCGTAACCGGGCTGCGCAATGAGCAGGACTTACTGGATCACGATCGCAGTCGCTCCTGTGGGCAGGCGTTGATCGGCTGCCAGGTGAAGATCATCGACGAAGCGGGTGACGAGATGCCCCGAGGAGAGGTCGGTGAACTCGCCGCCCGCGGGTCCAATATCATGAAGGGATACTGGCAGAAGCCCGAGCAGACGGAGGAAGTGCTCAAGGATGGCTGGTACCGTTCCGGCGACATGGGCTACATGGATGACGAGGGCTTCGTGTTCCTGGTCGATCGTGCCAAGGACATGATCGTCAGCGGCGGCGAGAACGTCTACTGCACGGAGGTAGAGGAAGCACTCTACAAGCATCCTGCCGTACTCGAAGCCGCGGTCTTTGGTGTCCCGGACGAAGACTGGGGCGAAGCCGTGCACGCCGTCGTTGTGCCACGGGAGTCCGTGACACCGGAGGAGTTGATCGCTTTCTGCCGCGAACGCATCGCGGGCTACAAGTTGCCCAAGGCCATCACGCTGTCGACCGAGGAACTGCCAAAATCAGGCCCAGGCAAGATTCTCAAGCGCGAATTGCGAGAGCCCTTTTGGAAAGGGCACGACAAGAAGGTCAACTGAGAACAGTTCGCCTTTTTGTACGCCTCAGAACGGCCCCAGGTCCCAGTACAGCAGGAACGAACTCAGCCCCACCGCGGCGATGCCGGTGAGCAGGAAGCCTACGAGCGTGCCGATCGGGAGTCTCTCCTGCATGCGCGTGCGAATCGTAAGAACGACCGCGGCGATTCCCGCCAGGCCCGCAAGCAGGCCGGCCAGGCTCCCCCACCAGGCCCAGGGCACGAGCCCAAAGACCACGAGCAACTCCGATGCATCCGCTGTGATTCCAAACGCCGCGCCGATGATGACTGCCCCTGCCGTGGCAAACGTCGCCGCGAGCCACGCCGACAAGCGTGCACCCGGCACCTGCACGGGCTGGCGCTGGTCGATGCGCCGGCCGAGCGGTGCGACGGACAGCCAGATGAATGCGATGAGGGACACGACGACGCTCAGACCGCCCCAGGCGCCGGGGCCCGCCAGCTTCTTCTCATCCTCAACCGCGAGCAACAGCAGGCGCGGAAGGACGGCGGTGGTGTACAGGGGCACGTAGAACTCGGGTGGCTCGACTTCATCCACGCAGCTCAGGTCAGGGTCGGCGGTCGGGTCGTCGAAGAACAGGTTCAAAAGGTCGCCGCCGCATTCGAGTGATCGTAACGGCCCATGTCCCGTATAAGGGAACTCGACGTAGGTAGCGTTCGAGAATCCGGGGAGAATCGCTTTTGCCAGCGGCGGCGGTGTGACCGGGTCCATGTCACCGGCAACGATCAATGCCGGAATGTCGGTCTGGACCGGCTCGTATTCCGTACTTTCCCGCGGCGGCATGCCTGCGTCGATACAAAGCTGTGCCGCTTTCTCGTCGAATTCTCGCGTGCCAATGGCAGAAGAAAAGACCGGGAACTCGCTGCGGTCGGCGGCGTTCGAATCGACCTGCGCGCGCCGGAACCCGTCCAGGCACAGGATTGCGTTGTACATGCCCTGGCTGATCCCCCCGAAATCGCCGTCGCCACTGGACTCGGCCAGTGCCTTGAACAGGGTCTCGTCACGCTTCTCGAGTATGTCTGTCCACGCGTAGATCATTCCAGGCAGTCCCGGGTAATTCGTCTGCTCGTAGAGCATCGTGAATGGCAGGAACGCCGCGATATCCGAAAACACGGTTGCATTGCCTGAGGGATAGATTTCCGTGTCGTTGACATCGACGGTGATCGGCTCATCAATGATCGTCTGCGTTACCTCTCGAAGTCGATCTTCGAGGTCCGGGTATTGCTCGGCGCAGGCTTCGTCCGCCCGGCACAATTCGTCGAGCTTCCTCAGATCTCTCACATAGGCGTTGACGACCCGCCAGTATTGAAAATCCTCGCCGGCATTGAGCGGCACGATAGAGTCCAGGACGATGGCCCGAATTCCTTCGGGATCTTCCTTGATGTAGGCCTGGCCGAGAATCGTGCCGTAGGAAATGCCCCAGACATTCCACTGCTCGATATCGAGCGCCATGCGGAACGCGCGCACATCACGAGCGTTCTCGATGGTGTTGTACCCGCTGAGATCGACGCCGGCGGCGGCCGCGTTGGCCGCGCAGTCACCGGCCGCAGTCAGGGACGCCTGCTGTTGGCCGTCGAAGGTCTCGACATCGAAAATCTCGGGTTTGCGGGCGTAATACTTGGGACAGAAATCGCCGGAGTAAGCGATGCCACGCTGCTCCAGGATGTACATGTCGCGGTGCTTGCGAATCCGGTGATCCTTGAATCGTTCGACATAGCCCGTCGCGTGCGCACCCGGGCCACCCGAAAGGTAGATGACGACGTCGTCGCGTTTGCCGGGAGCGAGTTTGGTTTCCTCTTCCGAGTCAGAGTCGGACTCCGAGTCTGACTCTTCATCGTCCCAGGTCGAGCTTAGCTTGACGAAGTGTAATTCGATGAAGCGTGAGTCCGGCTTCTCGCGGTTCTCAGGTACCTGCAGCAGGCCGCACTCAATTTCGCCCGGCTCATAGTCGATATCGCTCTTGAACGGGCAGACAAAGGTGTCGACGCGAAAAGTATCGCGCGCGAAGTAGTCGACGACCGGCTCGACGGCCGGTTCGATTGCTTCGGTCTGGGCTTGCGCAAACGCAGAAACGAATAGCGCACTAAGCAGCCATGTCGGGCGCATGGTGTCGTCCCCTGTTGTTCTTATAATCCTAGAGCGATTCTAGCACCGACTCGATTTCGGCGACCTGGGCTTCGGTGACCGGGTGAAATTCGCCCAGCACGCAAGTGGCGCCAGTCCCCCAGTCCGACGGCTGGCCTCTGGCCGTGAAGTCGAACAAGTCCGCGACCCTGAAGCGGTCCATGTCGCACATACGGCTGCCCAGATACTGCCTCACGACCAGCACGTCGCTATGTCGCAGGTCGCTGCAACGTCCGCGCAAGACATTGATCCACAGCTTGCCGCGCCGCCCCTCGAACAGGATATGTCGGTCTCCGAGCGGGCGAAAGTTGTCATACTGATGGTCGGCGAGACATTTCCTGACCGTCCCGTACTCGTCAGGATCGAGCTCGTAGCTCATGATCTCGTCGATGTCCGCTTCTGCCGCAGCACGCCGGGCCTCGGCTTCAGGAGACGTCGCGCAACCCGGCAGTAGCAGGAATGCAGCAGCCCCAGCTACCACAATGGCAATCTTGACCGCGCTCATGACTCGCTCCTTTGTCACCACACATGGTCAGGCTAGCACCGTCCCTGGTGCTAGAAAATAGGGGATTTGTGCAGCCTGCGGTTCAGCCGTGGCTAGTCACTGTCACTATCCGAGTCGCTGTCATCGTCGTCATCCGAGCGCGGGCGGATTCGACCGTCGATGTCCGGAATATCAAACGTCGGGTCGAAACGGCATGGACCGGCAGCGAGCCCGCTCGCCTCTACAAACTCGCACGTGCCCTGTATGGTCTCAGCGCTCGGCTGCGGTCCACCGGCCAGCCAGCCTCTCAGTGACTCCCAGCCGGCCGCAACCTCAGCGGAGTTGTGGCCACAATGGGTCGGAACAGCTTCGACGGCAACCGCCACCGTGAGCTTCGACGCGGGCGCCACCGAGGCGTACTCGCCCTGGTTTTCGACGATGACGAGGCCGTCCTTGTCGGTATGCAGTGCGATGTGCCTGGTGCCATCGACGTCGCCATTGGGCGTGTAATTCCTGGCCAGTCTTTTCGCGGGACCTTTGCGGGGTGAGACGCGTTCAATAGTCGCGTTGATCATGGCATCGCCATAGTCGACTTCGGCGTTGCCCGTGCCGATCTTGCCTCTCAGCTTGCCTTGGTCATGAACCAGGTCGGCCATTCCGAACGTGGCAAAGCCCATTGTGGTCAGCAGAAAATTCTCCGGCAGCTGTGATACGCCAAGTATCTTTTCAAGGTTGGCGGTTTGAGCGGGCGTGCGGAATGGTGCCGGCGCCAATATGCCCGTGCAAGCATTTACGGCGAGTGCAAGATCGACGTCCGTAAAGTCCGAGTTAGCCGGAAGGCCTTTTGCGCCGCCAGGTATGCTCGCACCAGGTACGTCATCACATACAGCGTCGTAGATAAGCCGGAGGTCCAGGCCCGCGTCCCAGTTGCGGCTGCCGGCGTTGGCGCCACAGATAGTCAAGGCGCCCACGACGTTGCCGAGATTCGCTTTCTCGACGGCTGCCACGGTCACTATGCCGCCCAGCGAAGCGCCCGTGACAATCACGTTGTTGGGTTTGCCGAAGTTCGCTTTGAATGCGCCTACGAGATTCTGCAAGTCGTTTTTCGTCTTGAAAAGCGCCCAACCGCGTTGCTGGTAGCTCGACGCGGCGACCGCGTATCCTTGTGAAAGCTGGAGTCCGGCCAAGGGTCCGAGATCGGAAACCGGTCCGATCGGACTCAAGCTGAAACCGTGATTCCAGATAACCAGGTCGCCATTCCATGCATCGGGAACGACGATTGTGAAATACGCTCCACCATCGCTCTGGCCGCTCAGCACGGTCGGCGCTTGTGCGCTTGCTTCGGTGAAGAGCCCTAATAAAGACAACAACAGTACTACCGCATTCTTCTTGATCATTCTTTTTTCCCCTCTGATGCCCCATTCCTAGGGCAGGCTATTTCCTTCCAGTAACCAGGCACCATAGTCGTTCCTGACCATTGCCCTGTCACCTGCAAGTTCCTGTGCGCGTTGCCTCGCGGCGTTGGCTCTCTGGAACTGCAGGCTTTTCTCATACAACGTGAGCAAGTCCAGCCAGACCTGCGGGTCGTCGGGACTCAGCTCGCTCGCGCGCAATAACAACGGCAGTGCTTCGTCATAGGCGACCATTGCAGTTAGCCGACGCCCGTAGTTCGAATGTGGTGCGGGATCATTCGAATCCGCAGCAATCGCTTCTTCGAACAGGTTCATCGCGCCTCGAATGTCACCCGTGCTCCAGGCGTTCAGAGCCTGTTGGTTCGGGATCGTCGCGGCCCCAGTGGGCGGCGGCGCGGCAGCCCTGGGCTCTTCACTTTGTGAGATTTCCGGCAATTTTTTCTTCGTATATGTCCAGTTCTCGAGCTTGCCGTCTTCATCGCGAATCTGCTGAACCTCGGTCTCGCCCATCGCTACAGGTTGTGGCTCATTAAGTGTTGCTGGTCTATCGAATAGATAGGCGCCAAGTGCAAGCAGCAGGCCGGCGAGTACAAAAATAACCACGGTTGATCGCAATGCTTTCTTGTTCTTCTAATTGACTTGGTCTGAACCAGTATAGGGCATTGCAGTAATAATCCCTACGTTAAATTACCCGGCCGATCAACTTAGGAGAATATCTTAATGTTGTTTCGAGAAACTACCGGGACTGATAGACGAGTCCCGGTTGAGCGCATTGTATTTTTCGAGGATTCGCATGACATCCTCGACGGAAATCGCCTCCAGCGTGCCGCGCGAACTCGTTATGGTGGTCGCCTTCAGTATTGCGTTGTAGATGGCTTCCTCGGTCGCTTCCGCCGCGGCGGCAAACAGTGGTGACATGGACGCGTTGACGAGCGACGGCGTGGTTACGGGTGCGTCGCTTTCGCGCGGTCGTCGCACGTCGGGGTGTGTGGAAAATGCGATGACGTAATCACCAGAGCCATTACTTGCAAACGAACCAGTGCGCGCCAGCCCCATCATCGCGCGCATCGCGAGGCGATCGAGACTGCGCGCATTGAGCGGCGCGTCGGTCGCCACGATCATCATGATGGAACCGTCTTCCTGGTTAGTCTCTTTGCCGGCCGCTTCAAGGCTCTCGCGATACGAGTAGTTGCCCAACTCGCGACCAACCGGCGCGCCGTTCATCGTGAGGACGCCGCCGTAATTCGTCTGTACTAGAGTTCCAACCGTGTATCCGCCCAGCGAATCCGGCAACACTCGTGAACTGGTGCCGATACCTCCCTTCCATCCAAAGGCCTGTGTTCCGGTTCCGGCGCCGACACTGCCTTCTTCGACCGGTCCACCACTCGCAGACGCGAGTGCCTTGAATACGTGCTCACGCTGCACCGGATCGGCCCACATGTTGTTCACGCGCGAGTCGTTCGTTTCGCCAACGACCGGATTGACGGTATGTTCGCCCATACCCGGTTGCTCATAGACCCACTCTTTGAGAGCGTTCGCAGCACTCCATACGCAGAGCGTGCAGGTCAGAATAATCGGCGTCTCGATTTCCCCGAATTCACGAACCTGCGTTTCACCAACGAGCTTGCCGTAACCGTTGCCGACGTGAATCCAGGCCGGCAACGGATGCGTATACAGATTTCCGGGGCCGGGAATAATTGCCGTAACGCCGGTGCGAATATCATCGCCCTGGATGATCGTGGCATGACCGACCCTTACGCCGCCTACGTCAGTGATGGCGTTCAGCTCTCCCGTCGGAAACACCCCGACGGCCAGGCCGATATCCCTGGCACGCGGGCGCTCTTCAGCGCCGGCGCTACCGATAACGAGCAGGAGCAAGAGAATAGTTCCGCTTATTCGTGTCATCGCCAATCCCCAAGATGCGGTGCGCATAATCCGGTGGCCATCATTGCGCCGTTGGATGCCTCAGTCAATCAGGCACGCTATCGGCTCGAACCACGTCACTTCGCTCATTTGATCGCGATCGGGTTTCCTGGTGATCCCGTGGCGCCTTTGAATTTGACCGGCGCAAACATGAAAGCAAATTCGTGCACCTTGTCGGCGGCCAGTTCCGAGAGGTCCAGGTTTTCGAAATTGTAGATTCCTCGTCGCGCAATGAGTTCCTGGTGCACAGGGAAAGCGAGTTCGGGGTCTTCTGACGGTATTACCTCAACCGGCCAGGTGTCTGCCCCGGTCATTGCAATCTTTTTTTCCGCCAGCCAGAGAGCCGCCTCCATGCCAATGCCCGGCGCACCCCGATTGTATTCTTCATTGTCGACCATCCAAAGGGCCCCGTGGCCGGTGTGTATCAGTACGACGTCGCCTTCGGACAATTCAACCGATTGCTGCTCCAGTGCATCCTGAAGGTCTGACGCGGTAATAGCGGTTCCGACTGGAAGCCGATCTACTCCCTTGTAAGCTGCCATGTCGATAAGGACACCACGAGTCACAAAAACTCCGACGTTTTCAACGCCCAGTTTGCCTAGCCCTCCTGCGCTACCAAACTCACTGCGTTTGAATCCGTTATAGAAAACATCTTCGCCGTCAATACGCGTTCCAACGTGTCCAAGTCCGTCAAATTGGGTTCCGACCTGGCCAATTTGACCGCTTACCATTTCGTCGTGATAGACGACATTGTTTCTACCAAGAGGTCCGCCGGTCGGAGAGCCGGGAATGGTGAGACTGTAGTGACGACCAGGAAATACCGGCATCCCGACCTCGTAAACACGCCCGAGTTCATAGATTTTCCCTTCTTTGATCAGCTGCGTTGCTTCGACGACTTTGCGAGGCGTGATTCTATTCGCGGCACCCCGCTCGTCGTCCGGCCCCCACTCTGACGACGAGGTATTCTCGCCTGGCGTCTGCGCGCCAGCGCCATGAGCACAGGCGATCAGAATTGCAGCGACCGACAGTATTCGAGTTATTAGCATCGTTACACCTTTATTAATTTTTTGTGCCCATGAAGTCCAAAACCTCATCATACGTCGGGGCATTTAAAACGCCGGGAAACCTGGTGCAGATGATCGCCGCGACCGCTGCCGCGAATCTGATCATCTTGTCATCGTCCCATCCCTTCATGAATCCGTAGACGATTCCTGCTCGGAACGCGTCGCCGCCACCACTTGTATCCACAGCTTCGACCGAGTAAGGCCGAAGAATCCTGACGGTCTCGTTGGGCCTCGCGTACCAGGCCGGCGCATCGCCGAAAGTAAAAATAACCAGGCCCCCGGCGGCAGCTTGGTATTCCCTGAAGAGATCTTCAGGCTCGCGTTCTGCATAATTCTCCCTGATATATGATTCCGCGATTACAACGGCCGACGCATGCCGGAGCAGCGGATCGCTATGCTGACAATCCACTGTTACCAAAGGTATGCCCGCGTCATGGGCAATTTCTGCTATACGAGATGCAGGTCGCGCAAAAAAAGGATCCAGGCAGATGACTTTCGCTTGAGTAACATCACTTTCGTGCGGCGTGTTCCAGTCGGAGTCTTCCAGTAGCCGACAATAGGTGCCGAAGATTGTACGGGTACCATGCGCTGCGAATACGACCTCCTGTACGCCCTTGTATCCTTTTCTAAGCGGCAACCGTGATGTGTCGATCTGATAGTCTGACAACAGTGCCTTTGTTCGTCTTCCACCTTCGTCAGCGCCAAGCCAGTTCCCGTCCAGTTTGACTCGTGCCCCCAAGCGCGAGAGAACAATTGAAGAATTTGTGGCTTCGCCGCCCGTTATATGCCGGACATCTTCGATTTCCGCATAGCCCTCGGGCGCCGGGAACGACCCGCGAATGCTGTACAGCGTGCTGGATGAAACCACACCATAGGAATACACATCGTAGGACTTCATTCTTGCGTACGCTCTCCCGGCAGCGGGGCACATCGACGCGTCTCGAGAAAATCCGTGCGCGACTATCTAGCGAGAAAGCGGGTACTTGAGTTCAGCAATCACCGCGTCCAGGGACCCTTTCTGCTCGCCTCGACTCTCCATATCAAACCACCGATAGATCGCTTGCTCATGCTGGATCATCGACTCCAGTATTTCCCGATCTTCTTCAGGTCCAATACGTGCAATCTCTTTAAACCTGTCAAGAAAACCCTGAACCACGGCCTTGTTGGCGGCAGCGAAGTCTTCCCAACTGCTTGCTATGTAACCCTGGACAATCTCTTCAATTTGTTCGGTTGGGATCGGCTCGGCCAGCGAGATGCCGTAGCGATAGAGCAGAGGACGTAATCTCGCCTTGGTCTCTGTTTCCAGCTGAAGAAGCGTTGCGAACTGGAACTTCTCTCGATCGTTCCTGGCAACTTCGAGCAGAGCGAGGGAGACGGCCTCTCCAAAGATCTCGCTGTCAAGTAACTCACGAAGGCAATCCGGGTATTCTGAGCTGGTCATTGTTGTTCTCGCTTGTACCTGAGTTAGTTGCGTAGTGAAATACCACATCGGGTCGGTGGAGGTGATTCTACCTCGAAATGCCCGCACCCGGCCGCGACAGGATTTCGGCTTCCATGCGACTCTTGATTATGGCCTGGGGTCTTGCGGTCAAGCAAAGTGTGACGAGTTTCCGTCACTGTATCCCATGGTATTAGTATTGTTACTCTGTCAGATCATGAGCGGCCGGGCTGTTGAAATGAACATCGAATATGACTCACGACCAGCATGGCGGAATTACTGGTTTCCGATCCTGGTCGGGGTAGTCAGCCTTCCTGTCTTTGGCCTGGGACTGTTGATATTGCTGTGGGTCGTTGTGCAGCGATTCGGCAATCGTTTCTACATAGAGAAGAGCAAGATCGAGTCACGTGCTGGAATCTTGTCGAAAGAGCTTCGCTCGATTCGTCTCGAAAACCTCCGGGATGTTCACATGAAGCAGTCAGTGATGCAGCGCCTGTTTGCCGTCGGAGACATAGCATTCTCGTCGTCCGGTCAATCGACGCAAGAGGTTGTCTTCACTGGTATCGAGAATCCACAGGCACTCAAAGACAGTATTGACGACTATCTTCACCAACGAACACAGTCCAGGTAGCCGGGCGGACCTGCTTTGCGTAAAACCCGGATAGGCAACGTCCGACTTGTCACCCTAAACTGTCAGCCTGATGACGGACTACACGAAACTGCGAAATCGCATGGTCCAGCAGCAGATAGCCGGACGGGGTATCAAATCAAAAGCCGTGCTGGATGCGATGCGAAAGGTCCCGCGGGAGCGCTTCTTGCCCATCGGGCACGGTGCGTTCGCCTACGATGATTCGCCTCTGCCCATCGGCGAAGGACAAACGATCTCTCAGCCGTATGTCGTCGCGTACATGGCCGACGGCCTGGAACTCGAGGGTGGCGAGAAGGTCCTCGAAATCGGCACCGGTTCGGGCTATGCGGCCGCCGTTTTGGCCGAGATTGCGGCCGAGGTTTACACGATCGAGCGTATCGAATCGCTCGCCGATATGGCCCGGCAGTCGCTCGAGGCGCTCGGCTATGACAATGTGCACGTGCGCTGCGATGACGGCACGCTGGGATGGCCCGAAAAATCGCCGTTCGACGGCATCCTTGTGTCTGCCGGGGCCCCGGATGTTCCCGATACGCTCAAGCACCAGCTCAGAATCGGCGGACGACTGGTCATTCCCGTGGGCTACGGACAGTCCTATCAGCAACTTATCCGTGTCACGCGCATTGAAGAGAACGAATGGACCAGTGAAGAGCTGATCGCCGTGCGATTCGTGCCGCTCGTCGGCGAGGAGGGATGGCCGTCCGGGAAAGAGTCCTTCAGGTCATCGTGGCGCCAGTTGTACTGATGCCAGGTACATCACCAGCGCCAGCAGTACTACGACGTTAAAGCCGAACTGGATCGCCAGCAGCGTGGCGAGAACGGCGCTCACCACCGAGGCGAAGCCATTGATGCCCCAGGCCCAGGGAATAAAATCGGGCGCAGCCTGTGCGACGCGTTTGAGCCCGAGTGGGAACGGCATCCCCATGCACATCGCGAGTGGCGCTATAAGGGCAACTGACACAGCGATCCTGACGGGATCGGGATATCCGATCAGCCGCTCGAATACCCAGGGCAAGACCAATACGTAGCTCAGTGCGAATGCGAGAATGCACCAGGCCGCCAGCCTGATCGCAGATCGTTCGTCTGCCCCGACTTTTCTCGCCAGCGTCGTGGAAGCCGCGCTGCCGATTCCGGCGAACACGAGAAAGCTGCTCAGTACGACGGCGACGGAATACAAGGGGTGGCTCAGGAACAGGATGAACTTCTGTATGAAGGCCATCTCGATAAACAGGAATGCGAAGCCGAGCAGCAGGAAGTAGGTGCCCGTTCGCGGGGCCGTTCCGGCAGGCCAGCTGCGCCTGACGCGTGACAGCGGCAGCAGAATCAGGAGCAGCCCGGCGAGCAGGGCCTGCACCAGCGTCGCAACGAGGATCAGGTACCCCCATTCGATGAGTGCGGCTCCGCCGAACTTGCGCACGGCCATGATTTCGGGAAGCGTCCTCCACTTGAAGAAGTGGAAGTAGTACGGCTTGCTGTCCGTCGCCGGCTCGATATGGAATTTGTAGCGATCTGCAAACTCGGCTGCCTGGTCGGAAAGCAGCGCTCTGGCGCCGTCAAAGAAATACGGTTCGTCGAGGATGTTGTATCGGTTGACCTGGCTCTGCTCGATGCCGGGGAACCATGCCGTATCGAACGAGCGTGGCTCGGAGAATTGTCGAATCGCTGCGACGTCGCCCCCTGTCAGCAGGCCATTCTTGATGAGCAGGGTCGTCGTGTTCCAGCTGCGAATCAGGGCCAGCTGTTGCGCCGGATCGGCGGAGCCTGTAGCGACCAGTGCTTCTGCAGCTGTCGCGATGAGTTTGAGACTGTCGCGTGGCGGCAGCTTCAGCCAGCGCGTGATCGCGACAATGCCGCCAGGCGCCGTGACATTCAGGTAATCACGGATTGCTTCCACCGTGTAGATATAGCTCTCGTTGAGCGACTGTACCCCGGCTCCCGAGGCGCCGAAGGAATCCAGCAGACCGATGTGGACGAGATCATAGTGCGTGTCGCTCTGAGCAACAAAACCGCGAGCCTCCTTTGTATGCAGGCGCACACGAGGGTCATCGTAGACTCTGCCTGCGAAGTCCGCATAGGTGGTCTTTACAAGATCGCTCACTTGCGGATCGAGCTCGACAGCATCGACAGCGCGGGCACCGTGAAACAGCGCAAGCAAGACGTCGTTGGCGCCGCCGGCGCCGAGCACCAGTACATTGGGCCGGTCGAGCAGCGCAAAGGGCAGGGCCGCGGTAACGTCTCCCAGGTATTGCAGTGACTCCAGGTTGTCGTCGGTTCGAGTAATGACGCTCAGGCTGTCGCCGTCCGTGAAAACGCCGAGTTGTTCCGGAGGAATATGCTGCGTGCCGAAGCTGAGGCCGGGCGCATGTCGCAGCGGGATGGTCGGACTGTCGATGACGGTGATCAGTCCCAGTGGGCTCGAGGTAACCGCGACGACCTGGCTGTCGACAACCTGCAGCGCCTGGGCCAGACCCTTGTACTCCGAAACCCGCAGGTCGAGGTACTGCTGCGGCAACCCCAGGAACAACAGCGCCAGCCACCCGAGTTGAACTGCGAAGAGTGGCTTTCGAGCCCGGGTCCGATGGCACATGATGGCCGAAGCGACGAGCGGCAGGGTTGCGAGCGCCAGCAGGGCGTTCTGCGGGAAGAGTGCAAACAGCGCGGCAATCATAATAATCGCGCCAATTCCGGCGCCCGCCAGGTCGAAAAAGTAGATGCGGCTTATCTGCGAGTGCCGACATGTAAATGCAAGGCCGATGCAGGTCGCGGCGAAAAAGAACGGCACGAAGAACACCAGGTACAGAATGCTGAGGTAAAGGAACTGTCGGGAGTTCCAAACGACCTCGAGCGCGTTGAACGGTACGCGCTGGCCGAGTGCGAAGCACCAGACCATCGTGATGCTGAATAGCAAAGCGGATGCAGCAAATGCCGCTTCGAATCGCGCCTGCAGCCGAGCCCGGAATATCGCGATTAGCGTGCCGCTGGCGCCATAGCCGAGCAGCGCGAGGCTGATGATCATGTATGCGAAGTGATGCCATTGCACGATCGACAGTGCGCGCATCAACAGCAGTTCGTAAGCGATGGCTCCCGCCGAAACGAGCAGCGTCGCTGGGAGCAGCCGGCGCACGGCCTAGTGCTTGCCGGTCAGGGGCACGAAACGCACCGCACCGTATTGTCGAGTGATGATCTCGCCGTCGGCCGTTTTTTCGAGCAACAGCAGATCCTGTGTCATGAAGTGACTACCGACCGGAATGACCATGCGGCCCCCCGGCTTGAGCTGCTTTATGAGTGGCGGCGGGACATGGCTCGCCGCTGCCGTGACGACGATGGCGTCGAAGGGGCCGTGCTCTTCCCAACCGTAATAGCCGTCACCGAGTCGCGTCGTTATATTCGAGTAACCCAGACCATCGAGGTCCTTGCGCGCACGGGTGGCCAGCGCCTCGATGATTTCGATGCTGTACACCTGTCCGACCAGCTCGGCCAGGATTGCCGCCTGGTAGCCCGAGCCAGTGCCGACTTCGAGTACCACATCGTCGGGATCGGGCCGAATGAGCTGGGTCATGAGGGCGACAATGTAGGGCTGTGAAATCGTCTGGCCATAGCCGATTGGCAGCGGACGATTCTCGTAGGCGAAACGTCTTTGGTCAGGCGGGACGAGCCGATGGCGCTCGACCGTGTTCATCGCATTCATGACGTCGATTCCGAAGCCGACGTCGTCGTCATCGTGCACGTATCGCGCGTACCATTTCAGCTGATCGACCATTTCGGCCCGAGCCGCTTCGTGGCCGCTGTCGTCCGCAATAGCTGCGAAGGATATGAAGAGTATAATGTAAAATACTGATTTCATTTATAAAATATCCACGCGCCGTAGCCGACGACAAAGTCGCCGTTGCCGGATGTGTCGCCGGAGTTCCTGAGATCGAGAGTCCTGACCTTCAAGCCATGCTGCTTTGCCGCCAGCAACAGACCGGCGACAGGCGTGGCGCCACAGGCCATGTCGTGGGTTATTTCGCTTTCGTCCAGACGTTCAATCGCCGCACAGGTGAGAGCGTCGACGGCGCAAGCCTCGTCGTAGTGGAGGTAATGACTGAGGTCGGAACTGATGACTATCAGCGTTTCGGGTCCGCCCCACAGGGCTTCGAGCACCTGCATCACAAGTTCGGGCTCGGCGTCCCCGACAACGACGGGTATGAGCAGGAATTCGCCGAGCACTGCCTGCAGAAACGGCAGGTGTACTTCGAGGCTGTGCTCGAATTCATGCGCCTGGTCGAAGTGGCAAACTTTGTCGATATCGAGCTTGTCGATCGCGGCCTTGTCGAGCCGCACATCGCCCATCGGCATGCGATAGACATCGGCGTTGCTCAGAGCGATCCCGCGGACCGGTGTGCGGTGGGACGGGCCGACCAGGACCACACGCTCATACCGCTCACTCCAGCATTGCAGGGGCGCATAGGCGCTGGCAGCCACAGGGCCCGAGTAGACGTAGCCGGCATGCGGCACAATGAGAGCCTTGGGAGCAGGCAGCTTTCTGTCCTGCGCCTCCGCAAGCAGTGTCGCGACAGTCGCGCTCAACTCCTCCGCGTTTCCTGAGTAGAACTGACCGGCGACAGCGGGTGTCCGGATCAGGGTCATAGCTACGCCCAGTGACCCACCTATATACCATTCTAGACCTCAGCGACGGAGAGGGAATAAGTAGCTTTACGGGGGCGCAGGGCATTGACAGAGGCGCTCGCAGGCCCCATATCTGTCACTTGAGGAGAATGAACAGCCAGTCCGAAATTTCGGGCGTTTCAGGTCGCTACTGGCACAGGCTGGACGATGGACGCCTGCAGTGCGACCTGTGCCCACGGTTTTGCAAGTTGCGCGACGGCCAGCGCGGCCTGTGTTTCGTTCGCGCGCGCGGCAATGACGAGATCCTGCTGACGACTTACGGTCGATCGAGCGGTTTTTGCGTCGATCCCATCGAAAAGAAGCCCCTGAATCACTTCCTGCCCGGCAGTCGTGTCTATTCTTTCGGCACCGCGGGCTGCAACCTGGCCTGCAAGTTCTGCCAGAACTGGGATATCTCCAAGTCGCGCGAATTTGACCGGCTGCAGGCCACCGCGACGCCAGCTCAGATCGTGGAAGCAGCGATCGAGCGGGACTGTCGAAGCGTGGCCTACACCTATAACGACCCGGTGATCTTCCTTGAATATGCCGTGGACGTGGCGCACGCATGCCGGGAGCGTGATATCCGGAATGTCGCTGTAACGGCCGGATACGTGACGGAAGAGCCGCGAGAGGAGTTCTTCAGCGCCATGGACGCGGTAAACGTCGATCTCAAGGCGTTCACCGATCGCTTCTACTGGAAGATCTGTGGCGGTCACCTCGCGCCGGTGCTGGATACGCTGCAGTACCTGCGGCACGAGACAAACGTCTGGCTGGAAATCACCACGCTGTTGATCCCGGGTGAGAACGATTCGGAGTCAGAAATTGAAGCCATGTCGCAGTGGCTCGTGGAACACCTGGGTCGAGACGTGCCGCTGCATTTCTCGGCGTTCCACCCCGACTGGAAAATGATGCAGACGCCGCGCACGCCGATGGCCACGCTGACGCGATCCCGTGAGATTGCACTTGAGGCCGGGCTGAATTACGTTTACACGGGCAACGTTCACGATTTTCAGGGCTCGAGTACTTACTGTCCGGGATGCGGCGAGATCCTCATTGGGCGGGACTGGTACAGGTTGTCCAACTGGCGCCTGCTTCCCGGCGGTTCTTGTGAGGTTTGTGGCAAGAAGATTGCGGGCGTATTCGACTAGACCGGGTGGGACAATTGACACTGCCGAGCAGTATTTCGTCCGTAACAGGGATCGTGGCCGCATTGCTGCTGTCATGTGCGACGGAGCTATGTGCGTCGCCGTTGTTCGAAGACCATACCGCACTCGACGTGACCTTGCGTGGGCCGCTGGATTCGGTATTTGCCGATACCGAAGAGCGCGCCGAGCGTCCTTTTGTCATTGCAGTGGATGGTGGCGAATATCCGCTCAAGGTGCGTGTGCGGGGCAACAGTCGCGTCAGAGTCTGCGAATTTCCGCCGCTGCGGCTGAATTTCCGGCAAGCGGATGTGCAGCAAACGGTCTTTGAGGGCCAGGACAAGCTCAAACTGGTCACCCACTGCCGCAACCAGGATCGCGCCGAACAGGATATGCTCGAGGAGTATGCGGCCTACCGTATTTTCAATGTGCTCACCGATCTGAGTTTCCGTGTGCGGCTGTTGCGTATCAGCTACGTCGATACTGATGGCAAGCTCAATGAAAAAGGGGCGCATCGATTCGCTTTTGTCCTCGAGACCGTGGAACAACTCGCCGCGAGAATGGGTGCGCAGCCTGTAACGATGCCAGGGGTGCCAAAGCGGCGTCACGATCTCGAACAGGCCGCGCTCATTTACGTGTATGAGTACCTGATCGGTAACACAGACTGGGGCCTGGTAAAGGCCGACTACGATGACGGTTGCTGCCACAATATCGAGCTGTTCGAACGCGATGACATCGTGGTATTGATCCCGTATGACCTCGACTTGTCCGGCCTTGTAAACGCGAGGTACGCTTTTCCGGACAGGCTGCTCAGGATCAAGAAGGTCACCCAGAGGCTGTATCGCGGCTTGTGTACCGACCGGACCGTGTTGCGCTCGGCGCTCGAAAAGGTCATCGCGAGCGAGACGGACATAATAGGAGTCCTGGGTAGCACCCCCGGTCTGTCGAACGATAATCGGGAAAAGGCGATTCGATTCGTTAATCGCTTCTTCGAGAAAGCAGCGGACAAAGACAAGCTGATAGACGAATTCGAACGACGCTGCGTGGGCTAAGCGCAGTTACAGGAATCCGGAATCGCTTCCGTCAGCCCCTGTTGCGGCCATTTCATTCGTGTAGTCGTTGTTTTTCGAACGTGGAACAGACTGCTCCATTTGCCTATACCTGTTGTTTTGCAGAGGGCCTGGTGCCTGCCCTTGTTTTTCTTCGATTGCTCGCGATTCCCATTGCCGTTTCCAGGTCGCCAAGCGCTAACTTGAGATTGGAAGCGATGGGCTCGAGGTCCGGAATCGCGCTATAACCGGCGACGATGCCAATATGTATGGAGTCCATGTACGTGTACATGGTGACGTTCATGGCGAGGCTCGGTGCGATTGTCGAAATGGGGTAGACCGCGACCAATGGAGCACCGCAAAGATACAGCCGCCGTTTCGGGCCGATAACGTTTGAAATTACGACGTTTCCCAGAGGGGGTATCACGCCGCCGATACCGAGACTTTCCCCGAACTGCGCGATTCCCTGCATCAGCACGGTGTAGGTTTCGGCGGTCTCCGGCGTCATTTCCGACAGTTCGTGCTTCACGCCTGTCGTGTGCCCATGAATGTCCTGGAGTCGGCGAATGGGGTTGGTTTCCTTCGACCCGAGTTCGAGAATGGCGATCGTTATCTGGTTGCCCTGGCTGGCATCGGGCCGTCTGAGGGAAACGGGCATCTGCGCCACGAGAGGCTCGTCGGGAGCGCCTCCCTGGTCGTCGAGATAACGGGTCATCGCCTGATCGCAGAGTTCGAGCAGCACGTCGTTTACGGTGACCGCTGCGTGCTGTGCGACTTTGCGAACGCGGGCAAGCGGAAGATCGAGTATGGCGACACTTCTCTCCGGCGTAAGCGGCGTGTTGAATGCTGTTCGGGGCGCCGTAAATGGAACCGGCAGGCTGTCGCCTCCCAGGTGCAATAATTTAAGGCCGTGCTTCAGGCCCAGCTTTGCGAGACCGGGCAACACCAGTGCGGCTTTGCCCGCACTCCTTGCGGTGCCCAGCAGCTGCCCCAGCAGGCTCTCACGCGCTTGTTGTCGGTCATCGCACTCAAAGCCCCAATACGTGCCGAGTTCGCCGTCGTCCGGGTCCTCGCTGAGCGAGCTCAGCGTGCGGCGCGACAGACTGATGCCGTCCATGTACGCATGGTGAATCTTGAAGTAGATCGCAAACCGGCGACCCTCCAGGCGGTCAAAGATGTGCAGTTGCCATAAAGGCGCCGAGCGGTCGAGACCTTCGGCATGGAGATCTTCAACTTCGCGAAGAATCTGCTGGAGAGTGCGTGGAGCGGTCGCGGCTTCATAGTGGATGTGGCAGTCCAGGTCGATCTCGGTATCCTCGACCCACTGCGGCATGCCGAGCATTGAAGATTCGAGCTTTTGATTGAGCGGCGCTTTTAACTCGACGTTCTTTATCGCGGGCGCGAGCCGCGCGACAAAATCGTCGGACGCACCGTCCGGCAATTCGAAGATCTGCAATCCTGCCACGTGCTTTGGGCTGGATTCACTCTCGAATGCCAGGAATGCATAGTCGAGTATGGAAACGTCGCTCATACCGCTTGATAGGATATCGTGAAGTCCAACTGCGCGGCATTGTGTTAGCCCGGGATTCGCTAGGTAGTAGCCCGAATTGACCTGTGGGCTCGAATCGTCCGAGGCGATCATTGGCCCGGTTACGGCTTGATTTTACGTTGGCAAGATGCCGACAAGACTCTTGTTGATCGCCAGGTGTACCCAAATGCTGAGAGCGAAGCCGACGGCAATCGCCGGCGTCCACTTGAGATGTGAGAAGAACGTGTACTGGCCTCGTGCCTGTCCCATCAGGGCGACGCCTGCCGCCGATCCTATGGACAGCAAGCTTCCGCCAACGCCCGCGGTGAGTGTCACCAACAGCCACTGTAAAACGTCCATATCCGGCTGCATCTGCAGAACCGCAACCATGACCGGAATGTTGTCTACAATGGCCGAGGCAATCCCGACCAGTACGTTGGCGGTCGTCGGCCCGAGTTCGATGTAAGCGTAGTGAGAAAGCACATCGAGATAACCGATGAAACCAAGGCCACCAACACACATGATGACGCCGAAGAAGAACAACAGGGTGTCCCACTCGGCGCGCGCTATCTCGCGAAAACTGTCAAACGCGCTGACCTCGCCTGCGTGTCCGTATTTCCTGGCGTCCTCGGCGGTCGGTGCGTGGGTAATGCGCAGGTAGTAACCGAAGATCTGCAGGTACGCGAGACCCGTCATCATGCCGACGAACGGCGGAAGGTGGAGGAAATTGTGAAAGGAAACTGCCGTCACAACGGTGCAGGCAAACAGGAGCATCATCGTCTTGGCGCCGCGTTTCATCACGATGTGCTCACTATCAACTGTCGGACAGCCATTAGGCACGGCCAAAGACATGACGGTAGCCGGTACGAGGAAGTTGATGGCAGAGGGGATGAGCAGTGCAAAAAATGTCTGGAAATCCAGGATGCCACTTTGCCAGACCATAAGGGTCGTAATGTCGCCAAATGGACTGAATGCTCCGCCTGCATTCGCCGCCACAACGACGTTGACGCAGCCAATGCTGACGAACCTGGTGCTGTCCTTTCCAACGGCCAATAGCACCGCGCACATTACGAGCGCTGTCGTGAGATTGTCGATAATGGGAGAAAGGAAGAAGGAGATCACGCCGGTAATCCAGAAGAGGTTCCTGTAGCTGAATCGGCGGCCCACGAGCCAGGAGCGTAAGGTACTGAAAACACGACGTTCACTCATGGCATTTACGTAGGTCATGGCTACGAGCAGAAACAGGAACAGCTCGGCAAACTCCAGCAGGAAATGCCTGACAGCCTCCTCGACGGCATGAGGCAGAGAAGCCGTGGAGTACTGAAACGCAATAATTGCCCAAATTACACCCGATGCCAGGATCACGGGCTTGGACTTTCTGAGGTGTGTGAACTCCTCGACGATGACGAGGACGTAAGCTGTAGCGAAGACGATGAGTGCCGCGAGTCCTACCCAGTGACCGGTGAGATCCAATGAGATCTCAGCCTGGGCCGCATGACCGACACCGGGGACCATGACGAACGTAATCGCCAGCAAGCAGGAGAATATTGATGCCAATTGATGCACTTCTTTTTAATAAGTGAGTTGCGAAACCCGGCGAAATCTTATCTCATTCGGAGATGTTTCAACACTCGATATTGTCGACCTGACGGAAAATGACGGAAATATACCGCTCCAAACGCGATGCCTGGATATTCATTCTTATGTGGGCAGGGATGTTGCTCGGGATATTTGGCGCCGTCGTGCAGTTCCAGGGCGATTCTCCGCTCCTGCAAAGGGCGCTGGTTCTCGGACTAAGCGTGCTCGTGGTGGCATTCGTACTGTCGATGCTCTATAGCATTAGCTACACGATTGGGGACGAGGAACTCCTGATTCGCTGCGGGCCGTTCAAGCAGCGCGTTCCGCTGGCGAGCATCGACAGGGTTCGGCCGTCGCGCAATCCGCTGTCGAGCCCGGCCGCGTCGCTCGATCGACTATTGATTCAGTGGAACGACGAGCGTAAGCGCGTACTTATTTCTCCTGTCGACAAAATGGAGTTCATGAAGACACTCGACAGTTGTTGCGCTCACCTTTCCCGGGTGGGGGATGAGCTTGTCAGGATCTCGTCCGGCCGTTGAGGAACGTGCTCAGGTCTGGCTTCCCAGTGCTACGCGAATCGCTTCACCGCTGACGCCGCTTGACTCCTCCGACGCGAAAAAGGCGATCACCTCGGCGACTTCCTCACTCGTCGCTACTCGACCCGGAGGGTACAGCGCCGCGCGTTGTTCCCACACCTGCGCGGGTGTGATGCCGCGGTCTTTTGCCTCCTGGCGAGCCGATCGCTCGGCCATCTCTGTACGCACCCAACCGGGCAGGACGGCATTGGCTGTGACGCCAAAAGCGCCACCATCCTCCGCGACCGAACGCATCAGGCCGATGAGCCCGTGCTTGGAGCTGTTGTAGGCACTGCCCGCGTGCTCGGCCACGAGGCCAGCCGTCGAACTCGTGAACACACATCTTCCGTAACCGCGTGCCGTCATTCCCTTGAGCAGCAGCCGGGACAGATGAAACGGGCCGTCGAGATTGATGCGTATCGTCCGTTCCCAGTCTTCGGGTTTCTGCTCCCAAAGTACGCGCTCATGGGCCGAGCCGATGCCGTGGTTGCAGATCAGGATATCGATGGGGCCCAGTTCGCGCTCGGTTTTCGTAATCGCTTGGTCACAGCCGTTCGCCGTCCCCAGGTCGGCAACCACGTAGTCGAATCCGGTCGCACCCAGTTGTTGTTCGTCACGCGCAACACACATGACTTTCGCACCGCGCGAAGCCAGCAACCTGGCGGTCGCGAGCCCGATGCCGCGACTGCCGCCCGTGATCAATGCCACACGTCCGTCTACTCCAGCCATGCGGCAAGTATATAGAATCGAGCGCTAGGTACATCCCGGAATTGACTTGCCAAAGTGTCAGCGAGAAGCTGTGATTCGCCAATCGTAAAGCGAAGTGATCGATATGCCGGAGAAGATGCATCTCGTGCCGTGCCGCCTCGCGCTGCTCACTGCATTGTTGGTGGCACCGCTTCTGCACGCAGAGGAAGCGGTCAAGGCGATGGCGTTTTACGAAGAACCGCTGACGCTTCATGCCGTGCCCGGCAAGCAACGGCACTTGTTGGTGGTATTGCCACAGCCTGGTATCAGCTCGCCCGTCTACGCGCTGAAGGGCATGGTGCGCCATGACAATGTTGTAGGCGATGCTTACCTGCAGATGAATAACGACTTCGGCGATAAAGGCGTCTTTTTCACCAAAAGCCTGGCGTCAACCGGCCCATTGGGCAAGCTGTCGGGCAGCTCAGACTGGCGTCCATTCATTCTGCCGTTCTACGCGAACCAGGGTGACCAGGCGCAGGGCGAGTCAATGATTCCTGCTGAGATCACCCTGGCGCTACACCTGCCCGGTGCCGGATCCGTGTCAATTCGCGACGTCAGGCTGTATCAATATGCCAGCGATGAAGATCCGCTCGCGTCACCCGGAAAGCCGGTCTTCGCCACCGACAAGGAACGTTCGTTAGCGATGGTCTTCGCGTTCGGCTTTCTCGCCGTTCTGGTGCTCGTCCTGCTTATCGTCCGAAGTAGAGGCGGGCGATCAAAGAGATAGACGATACGTCGTCGCTGAAGCTGCCGCCGATCCCGGCCGTGAAGGCATCGGTAAAGTTGTACAAACCGCCGACTGACAATGCCGTGTCATCGCCACCGTCTCCGAGGTCCACGTAACTGATGCCCGCATTCACTTCGAACTCGGGAGTGGCTGCAAATCGCATGCCCACACCGAGTCCGAATCCGTCTTCGTCTTCATCCCCGAAGCCCGGGGCATCGACTTCGACCCACTGGTAAGAAACGTTCGCGACCAGGTCTACGACCTCGGACAAGGGCGTGTGGTAGCCGACACCGATGCCGAACGTGGTTGCGTCGACACTGAAGTCCAGGTCCGCATCCTGGTAGCTGCCAAATACAAAGACATCGTCGTTCAACTCGAAGGAGCCGCCAATACCAAGTGCGTCACCATCGACGTCGATGTCGTCGAACTCGATATCTGAGTAGGTGAACTCGAAGAAATTGTAGTCAAACTCAGCGCTGGCGTTGGCCGAAAGCGCGAGCAGAAAAATAATTAATGACGAACGCAGCATGACGTTCTCCTGTTAATTGCCCAATGAATGCGAATGCTAGCGAGGCTGGCGAGCGCTATTGTGCGGCAAGTCACAGATTCGGATCAATGCTGATTATTGTCAAAGGTGTAGTATTCCGCTTATGGCGGCCAGAAGACCCAATCTCTCGAAGTCGAAGCTGATCTCGGCCTGGCAGTGCCCCAAGAAGCTGCATCTCGAAAAGCACCATCCGGAACTCGGTGTCGTGGCACCGCAGACGGAATCACTGTTCGCGACGGGTCACCAGGTTGGCGCCATCTCGCAGCAACTCTACGGCACGTCCGAATCCGTCGAGATCCCGTTTAATCGCAACATGCACATCATGGTAAGCGAGACGCAGAGACTACTCGAGAGCGGTGCCGGTTTTCCAATCTTCGAGGCGACGTTCCGCTGCGAGAATGTACTTGTACGAGTCGATGTCCTGATACCCGATGGCGACGGTTGGCGGGCAATCGAGGTCAAGGCATCAACGTCTGTCAAGGACTACCATGTGCTCGACTGCGCGATCCAGGACTGGGTCATGCGCAATTGTGGCCTGCCGTTGAAGTCGATTTCGCTCGCACACATCAATAACCAGTTCGTGTATGCCGGAGACGGCAACTATCACGGTCTGCTCGAGCTCGTGGATCTGACGGAGGAGGTACGAACCGTCGAGCCGACGGTCGTCGATATGATCGCCAAAGCCCGCGATGCCATCCTGGGCTATTTTCCCGAGGTTCGCGTAGGCACGCAGTGCAGCAAACCCTACGACTGTCAGTTCCAGGAGCATTGCTGGCCCAACGATACCGAGTATCCAATACGCGGGTTGGGTGGCAGCAAGGCCAGGCTGGGCGACTATGTGGCGCTGGGTGCCCACGATATTCGCGACGTCGCCGCGGAGGACATTACGGCTGATACCCAGCTTCGCATCCACCGGGTGACTTGTGCCGGCAGACCCGAAGTGCTGGATAATGCGCGCCGTATTCTCGAGTCGCTGGCTTACCCCCGCTATCACCTCGATTTCGAGACCATCGCACCCGCGGTCCCGTTCTGGAGCGGGACGCGACCTTACGCTGCCGTGCCTGTGCAGTGGTCATGCCACATCGACGACGGGGCAGGGGACGGCTCACTGGCCAAGATGCGGCACGAGGAATTCCTCGACCTGTCGGGTGAAGCGCCAATGCGGTCTCTCGCGGAAAAGATGATCGATTGCCTCGGCGATAACGGTCCTGTTCTCATGTACACGAACTACGAAGAACGCGTGATCGAAGGGCTCATCGAGTTGTTCCCCGACCTCAGGGCACCGCTAAGGGCTATCATCGATCGACTCTTCGACCTGCACCCGGTGGTCAAGGACAATTACTACCATCCCGACATGCTGGGCTCCTGGTCGATCAAGGCGGTGTTGCCTACGATCGCGCCGCACATGGACTACGCGAACCTCGAAGGGATCAAGGAGGGGACCGGTGCCTCCGACGGGTTTATAGAGGCAATAGACCCGGAGACATCTCCCGGGCGCAAAGCCGAACTCGAGGAGCAGTTATTACGCTATTGCAGGTTTGACACCGAGGCTATGGTGGAGATCGTGCGATTTTTCACAGCTTAGGAGCGGAGATTACCTTGGCCACAAACTATGTTCTGATCGACTTTGAAAACGTACAACCGAAGAATCTCGGTCTACTGGGTGAGCAGCCGTTTCAGGTGTTCGTATTCATCGGGGCCAATCAAACCAAGCTGCCTCGAAACGTCGTCGTTGCGATGCAGGCGCTCGGCGCAAAGGCTCAGTACGTCGAGATTGACGGTTCCGGACCGAATGCGCTTGATTTTCACATCGCCTATTACATGGGCACCCTTGCCGCGGAGGACCAGAAAGGCAATTTTCACATCGTCAGCCGGGACAAGGGATTCGATCCATTAATTCGCCACCTCAAGGGTCGAAAGATCCGGGTTCGCCGGGTCATCGATATTGCTGAAATACCGAACCTCCGGATTCCCGGAAAGACCAAGAAGAGCGAGATGATCGATCTCATTGTGAAGAATCTCGTCGACCGCGGACATTCGAGGCCGCGCAAGGTTAAGACCCTCCAGAACACAATAGATAACCTGATTTCCGACAAGCTGAGCGAATCCGAGCTGGCCGGGCTGATCGGAGAAATGGAAAAACAGAAGTTGATTGCAATAGAAAAAGGCAACGTAAAGTATACGCTGCCGCGGTGACGTCGACGCGGGCGCCCGATCGGGCACCCGCCTCTCTAAAGATGTGCGTCTAGCCCGTTTCTGCGATTACCGCCGGGTCGACGTGCGGAAGATGATGCTCGCATTCCTCCGTCAGGTGCTCGGCATTTCTGATCCAGTTGCAGGCTTCGCAAGTGCAGGTCGTTTCGTCGTGCCGCAACTTGCTGTGCATTGATTCGACCAGCTTGATGCCTTCGCGCAGCGAGGTGCTCAGGCTTTGTGTCGTTCTCTTGTCCAGGTCTTTAAAGTCTTGCAGACAGTGGTCCCAACCGCATTCCCCGGTTCCGTCGCAATGATTGCACCGTTCGCCCGTAGCCTCGAAGAGATTCTTATGAACGTAGTTACCCTCTTCGATGAGCTCCTCGACCATGAGCCGGGGATACATGAGCGCCTCTATCAATTGTTGTCGCATAGCCAACTCCTCTCAACGGTGAAACCATATTAGGCCGATCCATCGGCGTACTCAACCGCATCTGCCTACTTATGTAAGCAGATGCGTTGACTGGCTGGCCTGTCAATCAGGGCCAGATATCCCTCTGCAATATGACCGTCGCGAGTCGCTTGATTGCGGTTACAAGCGCCGCGTCACGCAGTATCGGGCCGGCTTTCTTACCGTTGAACCCCGCTTCGTGGCGCGTGTTCAGCGACGTCCAGCAATCGACCGTGTCGTCAACGGCGCGGTCCATGCGTTCTTTGAGCATGCGGTGAACCTTATCGAGATCCCACCGCTGGTTTTCGAGGTTCTGCACCCACTCGAAGTAGCTGACGACGACTCCGCCGGCGTTCGCGACGATGTCCGGCAGAATGATCACGTTCTTTTCCTGCAGGATTTCGTCGGCGGAGAAGGTCAGCGGACCATTAGCGTCTTCAACGATCAGCTTGGCCTTGACGTCCGCTGCGTTGTCCGCCCGGATCTGGCACTCGAGTGCCGCCGGAATCAGGACGTCGCATTCGTACGCAAGCAACTCTTCGTTGCTCAGCGCTTCGGAGCCCGGGAATCCGACGACGCTGCCGGTTTCGTCCTTGTACTCCTGGACCTTGACAGGATCCAGGCCGTCGTCCGAGCAGATGCCGCCGCGCGAGTCGCTGACAGCGACGATACGAGCGCCGACTTCGTGGAACAGCCTTGCCGCAATGCTGCCCGCATTGCCGTAACCCTGTACCGCGACGCGGGCACCTTCCAACGTCTCGAGACCCGGCACGACTCCATGCTTGATGAGTTGCTGTGTGGCATACAGGCTGCCCCTGGCAGTTGCCTCGTCGCGACCCAGCGATCCACCGATATCCAGAGGTTTGCCGGTCACAACGGCGAGATTGTTCTGGCCGGGATGCATCATGTCGAACGTGTCGAAGATCCAGGCCATGGTCTGCTGGTCGGTGTACACGTCCGGGGCCGGAATGTCGGTATACGGCCCGATGTTGTCACCCAGCTCAGTCACGAACCGCCGCGTAATGCGCCGCAGTTCGGCTCTGCTGAGTTCCTTCGGGTTGCATATGACGCCGCCCTTGCCGCCTCCAAACGGAATATCGACGACAGCGGTCTTCCACGTCATAAAGGTGGCAAGAGCTGTCACCTCGGCCTCCGACACGTTCGGGTGATAACGAATGCCACCCTTGCCCGGTCCGCGTACCCGGTTGTGCAGAACGCGGAAGCCATGAAACGTTCTGATCGAGCCGTCGTCCATGTGGATGGGGAAACGTACGTGGAGCGTACGTACGGGGTTGATCATGTAGTCGATGAGCCCGACCTTGAGGTCATCTATCCAGGTCAGGGCGCGCTCGAACTGGCGTTGAGCATTGACGAAGAGATTGAGTTCGTCGGTTTGTCTTACTGGCATATCCATAGTTCGCCTCGCTGAAGGAAACGTCCTGAGGGGAAGCAAATTATCCCACCCGTCAACAGTTTGCGCGCTAAGTAGATTCTCGTATTGGGGTTAGTAGTGTAGATTATGGCCATGGAAACGTTCCTCAGAGCCGCTGTTGACGAGGCCCACAAAGGGGAGCGAGCAGGGGGGATCCCCATCGGCTCCGTGCTGGTCCTCGACGGCGAAATCGTCGGCCGAGGCCACAACCAGAGGGTCCAGAAAGGCAGCCCGGTGCTGCATGCCGAGATGGACTGTCTCGAGAACGCCGGCCGGCTGGCCGCGACGGACTATCAGCGCGCTGTCCTGTATTCGACGCTGTCGCCCTGCGACATGTGCAGCGGCGCAGTCCTGCTTTACGGGATTCGCAAGGTCGTCGTTGGAGAGAACAGGACCTTCCAGGGACCCGAGGAATACCTTCGGTCCCGCGGAGTGGATCTCGAGATCGTCAACGACGTCGAGTGCCAGGACATGATGCGCGAGTTCATCGCCGCAAACCCGGGGCTTTGGAACGAGGATATCGGCGAGATCGATTAAGGCACGGGGACTATTTAGAATAGCGCGCGGCCGACGATTTCCTCGGCAAGCATGCCCAGCCCCCAGGAGAACGCGGGGATAAGTAAGTACAGGACGAAGCGCGCATAGGTCGAGGTCGTGAACGGCCACTCCGGCACGCTCTCGATCAGGCTGCGATACGCAACCAGGTCCGCCATTTCGCCATTGCGATGTATGGCGTTGTCGTCCAGGAATTCACTGCGTCGTGCCGCTATGGTCCTGTGGATTGCCTGCAGTTCAGCATCTTTCGTCTGCCTGATCCGATCGTGTACGCCATGCACCGGGTACAACAGGGCCATTATCGCCACGGCCAGGATCGGGACGCTGAAAGTCAGCATCGTCACGAGGAATCCCGTCTCGATGAGTATCAGGCTGAAAATCGACAGTCCGCCGATTATGAGGAGCGAATTGCTGAGGCCGAGTCGCGTAAACGG
>Ga0209567_10000283_pt1 | contig 27720 bp, 27 predicted proteins | sample COG_12_FD_184756 | JGI IMG/M metagenome (GOLD analysis project Ga0209567, IMG submission 184756) | Pelagic marine sediment microbial communities from the LTER site Helgoland, North Sea, for post-phytoplankton bloom and carbon turnover... | ecosystem: Environmental > Aquatic > Marine > Neritic... | reverse complement strand
GTTATCTCCGTTTGTGCCTCCTTCATATGAAGTTTCATCCAAGTAGATAAGCACCTCCATATCCGGATTTATATTTTTATAATTATACCATTCATCATTACGCACCCAGGTGTCATTTAAATGGGTAGTAGATAAATGTTCCTTGTTAACGACCTTCATTTTGGCCTCTCTGACATTGGGGTCATTTGGATGGCTAGTAAAATACGCCCCTACCAACTTACCATACCATGGCCAGTCATATTCGGTGTCGCTGGCGGCGTGAATTCCCATGTAATTACCCCCATTATTAATATAATTTTTAAAGGCCTGCTCTTGATCAGGGCCCAATACATCCATAGTTGTGCTCAAGAAAAGAACTAAATCATATTTTTTTAAGTTGGTGTCATTAAATTGTAATGAATCTTCTGTTTGGGTAATTGAAAAATTGTTCTCTTTTCCCAATTCTTTAAGGGTTTCCACACCTTTTTCAATAGACTTGTGCCTATAACCCATGGTTTTTGTAAAAACTAGAATTTGAGCCATTTCCTCTTTTATGGCAGCAATATTATCTTCTTGCAACTGTGGTTGAGAAGATGCTGTTAGGGAGATGCAAAAAAGCAAAGAGGTAATAAATTTTCCGAGTGTTTTCATTAGTTTGTTTTATAGATTGTTAAATATCGAGAATTCTTCCGAATGATACTATTAATTACCCAATGACATTAAATATTTCTTTGGAGTAGTACCGTATTTCTTTTTAAAAGAGGCAATAAAATGACTGGATGTACTATATCCTACCCTATGTCCTACTTCGTTAACATTATACTCACCAGATTCAAGCATTTTACGTGCGAAATCCATTTTATAGTCAAACAAAAAACTGAATACTGGTTCTCCATATACTTGTTTAAAACCCTCCTTTAGTTTTTTAAGTGAGAGGCCAATCTCTTCAGATAACTGTGTCAGGGTAGGCGGTTCTGCCATACGGCTTATCATAATTTCTTTAGCCTGTTTTATTCGTTTGATATTATCCTCATCCACCAAAAAGGGGCATTGTTCTAAATCCGCATCTTCACTTTTATTGAAATACAAAGAGATTAATTCATATACTTTGGCTTTGACATAAAGTGCCTTAATGGAAGGGTGGAGATTATAATTAATTAATTGGCTAAGTATAACGGCAATTGCCGGAGTTACACCTTCCTGGGAATAGTATTTTTTTTCCTTATTATCATTGCTCAAAAAAGGAATATAGTCCGCTTCTTTTGAAAATAGAGAATGAAACCTTCGTATGGTCATTATTACTGATACCATCCATGACGTGGGATTGAGTTCCAAATTTAATGGGAGGTCTAACTGTGTATTGTATAACAGTAAGGAATTCTCTTCGGAAACCTCCAGGGCATAATGACCATCATTAAAAATAAACTTTGCATTCCCCTTTAAACAAAAGTGGAATTGAATAAAGCTACTATTAATATCCCGGGTAACTTTTTGAACTTTGGGGCTTTCATTTTGAATTTTTAACACATAAAAATCATCATCAATCAAGACTTCAGTAAAAGAACCTTGAGCGATATTTTTGTAATCTGTTTTAGGTATATTCATATGCATTCTATTTAGAAACATTCTAAATAGAATGTTTGCTAACAGCTGTTAGGGCTATAAAAGTACAGGATTTTTGGATATTTACTATAAAATTGCTATAAAAAAACTTGAAGCGATATATATTGTACCTCCAGCGTTATTTTTATTAAGTAGATGCTACTATTTTTGTGAGCTATAAAGATAATGCATGAAGAGGTATAATATCTCCAAACACAATTCTTTTTACACCGTTGGGCTAAGCTACAAAAATGCCGACGCCGTAGTAAGGGGAAAATTTAGCTTGGATCAGGAAGCAACCGATGCTCTTTTAATGGAAGCGAAGGAAATAGGTGTTGATGGTCTTCTTATTACTTCTACTTGTAATCGGACAGAATTGCACGGCTTTGCGCAGCACCCCTTTCAATTAATTAAACTACTTTGTGATCATTCACAGGGAACAGTTGAAGAATTCCAGGAAGTGGCCTATGTATTAAAAAATTATGAGGCAATTAACCATTTGTTTCTTGTAGGCACTGGATTAGACAGCCAGATCCTGGGCGACTTTGAAATAATAAGTCAATTAAAACGTAGCTTTTACCGCTCCAAAAAACATGATCTTACAAATCACTTTTTGGAACGTCTGATTAATTCGGTGATTCAGGCCAGTAAGCGAATAAAAAATGAAACAGAAATCTCAACGGGGGCTACTTCAGTAGCATTCGCGTCTGTTCAGTACATTCTAAAAAATGTTTCCAATATTGCAGAAAAGAATATTTTACTTTTTGGCACAGGCAAAATAGGTAGGAATACTTGTGAAAACCTTATTAAACATACGAATCATTCTCATATAACCCTTATTAACAGAACTAAGGATAAGGCTGAAAAAATTGCAGGAAAGTTTAATCTTGTCGTAAAGGATCATGGAGATTTACAGACAGAAATCCGTAAGGCAGATGTTCTAATAGTAGCTACCGGAGCTAATACCCCTACTATCTCGAAAGAACTTATTTATACTAACAAACCACTTTTGATCCTGGATTTATCAATTCCTAAAAATGTGGCAGACAATGTATTAGAAATAAAAGATGTTTCTGTATTACATCTGGATCATCTATCGCAAATAACAGATGAAACTCTTGAACGCAGAAAACAATTTATTCCCCAAGCCGAATCTATTATAGAAGAGGTGAAATCAGATTTTAGTGTGTGGCTGGAAACCAGAAAATTTGCACCGGTTATAAAAGCCCTTAAAAAGAAGCTAAAGTCAATGAAAGAAGAAGAGCTGGATTTTCAGTCTAAAAAGCTTGCTGATTTCAATTCAGAACATGCAGATATCATATCCGAAAGAATCATTCAGAAGATTACTAAACAGTTTGCTAACCATCTGAAGGAATCTGAGAATGATGCTGATGATAGTTTGCAACTAATACAAAAAGTCTTTCAACTAGAATTAAACTCCCCATGAATAGGGTCATTCGTATTGGTACCCGCGATAGTGAGCTTGCACTATGGCAGGCAAATGACGTAAAGAAAAAACTTGACAAGCTGGGGCATTCCACACAATTAATACCTGTAAAGTCGGATGGGGATCTAGAATTAAATCAACCGCTTTATTCCATGGGCATTACAGGAATTTTTACAAAAACATTGGATGTGGCAATGCTTACTAATAAAATTGATATTGCTGTACATTCCATGAAAGATGTACCCACCATTTTACCTAAAGGTATTGTACAGGCAGCCGTTATGAAACGGGCAAATCACAAGGATATTTTAGTACATAAAGGTCTGGATTTTCTAAATACTGAAGGAATTATTGCTACTGGCAGCTTAAGAAGAAAAGCACAATGGTTACATCGTTATCCGCTTCATGAGGTAGTTGGTTTAAGAGGAAATGTAAACACTCGATTGAAAAAACTAGAAGATAATTCCTGGGATGCAGCAATTTTTGCAGCTGCCGGCCTGGAACGTTTAAAGAGAGTTCCGGAAAACTATACGGAACTTCAATGGATGGTGCCGGCACCCGCACAAGGTGTTATGATGATTGTAGCCAAAAAGGAAGATCAGTTTTGTATTGAGGCACTTAGCTCTTTAAATCATAAAACCACAGAAATCTGCACACAGGTTGAACGTGAGTTTTTAAAGGAATTAGAAGGCGGCTGCACAGCACCAATAGGGGCTTTAGCTACTATTGAAAACGAGTTTTTAGTTTTCAAGGGTACATTATTGTCTCTTGATGGGCAATACACTGTTGACATTGATAAGAAAGTTAGACTAGCAGATAAAAAATATTTTGGCAAAGCCTGCGCGCAAGAGGTCTTATTTAACGGAGGGAAGGAATTGATGCTGGACATAAAAATCCGGATGAGCCAATGAAAAATATCCTCTCTACAAAACTTCTTACTCCCGCTCAAAAATTGATTCTAAATAATGCTGGTATTAATTTTCAGGATTACGATGCCATAAATATCCATTACCAAGAATTTCAATTAGCCGGCGATTTTGATTATTTTATTTTCACAAGTCAGAATGCGGTAAGGGCATTTATGAACTATAATTCCAATTTTTATAAAAAAATGGACCTGGAAAGGGAGTGCTTTTGTGTAGGGGCAAAGACTAAATTACTTTTGGAAAAAAATGGGCTTAAAGTTATAAAAATGGCCCAAAATGCGACCAAATTAGGCCAATTAATTGCAAAATACCATAAAAATGCATCATTTTTATTCTTTTGCGGAAATAGAAGAAATGATGATTTACCCAATATTTTGACCAAAGATAAGGTTCATTTTAAGGAAATTATGGTCTACAAAACAGAATTTAAACCTCAGCATTTTTCAGAATCCTTTGATGGCATATTGTTTTTTAGCCCTAGCGGGGTAAAGAGTTTTATTTTGTCAAATGACATGGGTAATAGTACAGTATTTTGTATAGGCGATACAACGGCAGGAGAGGCTGCCATATATACAGAATCCATAATAATTGCAGATACGCCAACTGTGGAAAATCTGTTGAAAAAGGTCACATTGCATTATAAATTGAGTATTAAAAAATAAAATGAGTATAAAAAACGATTTGTTTTTAAGAGCATTACAAGGTGAAACGGTAGAACGACCCCCTGTATGGATGATGAGGCAGGCAGGTAGATACCTGCCAGAATTTATGAAGATTAGGGAGAAATATGATTTCTTCACTAGATGTCAGACACCAGAATTAGCTTCTGAAATTACTGTCCAACCTATTCGGCGTTTTGGAATGGACGCTGCCATACTTTTTAGTGATATTCTTGTTATACCACAGGCTATGCAAATAGAAGTGCAAATGAAACCCGATTTTGGACCCTATTTACCAAATCCTATTCGCTCTCAAAAAGATGTAGACCGTGTTTTAGTACCCGATGTTTATGAAGAGTTAGATTATGTAATGCAGGCTATTGCCGCAACTAAAGAGAAATTGCAAGATGAAATTCCTTTAATTGGATTCGCAGGTTCTCCATGGACTATTCTCTGCTATTGTGTACAGGGGCAAGGCAGTAAAACCTTTGATAAAGCAAAGGAATTCTGTTTTACACAGCCACAAGCTGCCCATAACTTATTGCAGAAAATTACAGATACCACTATCTCATATTTGAAAGCTAAGGTAAACGCAGGCGTAAATGCGGTGCAGGTGTTCGATTCATGGGGCGGGATGCTTTCACCCCATGACTATAAAGAATTTTCATGGGCTTATATCCAACAAATTATAGATGCCCTAAAGGAGGAAACACAGGTAATTGTTTTTGGTAAAGGCTGTTGGTTTGCTTTGAGTGATATGGCCAAATCCGGTGCGGCAGCACTAGGCGTGGATTGGACTTGTTCTGCTCAAAATGCGAGGTATTTAACAGGTGGCAAAATAACTCTGCAGGGAAATTTTGATCCTGCCCGCTTATTGTCTCCCCCGGAAGTCATTAAAAAAATGGTTACCCAAATGATAAATGAATTTGGAAAGGATCAATATGTCGTTAATCTTGGCCATGGAATTCTGCCTAATGTCCCAGTTGAAAATGCAAAAGCATTTATAGATGCGGTAAAAGAATATAACCCTTAAGTTAAAAAGGAGGGTTTAAATTAAATGAGACCAGTTCTTTACCTCAGTAGAATTAAATGATTGATGTCGGATAGTTATATAAATAGTTTATTTGCTTTAGAGCCATTAACAGTTGTGGATGCTCCAGTTTTACATTCTTTTTTAGCTTCAAATAAAGAAGAACTGAATCGCTTTTTCCCAATTACATTAGAGCAAAATGAGACCATTCAGGCCTCTGAAAACTACATTATAAACAAAACTGAACAGAAAAAGTTAATAACAGAATTCACTTTTGCTGTCAAAACAAATAATTCTGTGATAGGCCTTCTTATCTTAAAAAAATTGAATTGGGAACTTAAGCGGGGTGAGATAGCTTATTGTATTGATAAAAATTATCAAGGTAGAGGTTGGATTACCCGAGCTGTAAAGGAAATCACTTCTTATGCATTCAATGATCTGGACTTAAAAACTTTGGAAATTATCGTATACAAAGAAAATAAAGCAAGTGTTAGAGTAGCAGAAAAATGCGGTTATAAATGGACAAAAACCTTGTTAAAAGGCTATTCTCCACGAAATGAAGAACCGCTTGATATGGAATTATATGAAAGATCATATGAAAAATAAATTCTACCGTTACATTGAAGAACTTCAGGACACAATTACTTCCAAACTTGAAAAAATAGATGGTACCGCTAAATTTCGTGAAGATATTTGGCAACGCCCGGAAGGTGGGGGAGGTAGGACAAGGGTAATTGTAGATGGTTCAGTTTTTGAAAAGGGCGGAGTAAACATTTCTGCCGTGCATGGTGAGCTCCCAAAAAGTATGCAAACCTATTTTGGTGTAAAGGATGCAGATTTTTATGCATGCGGTCTTAGTCTGGTACTCCATCCCGAAAATCCGATGGTCCCAACAGTACATGCCAATTGGCGTTATTTTGAAATGTATGATAAAAAAGGCGCATTGGTAGATCAATGGTTTGGCGGAGGCCTCGATCTTACCCCATATTATTTGTTTGAGGAAGATGTTAAGCACTTTCATTCGGTTTGTAAAGCATCTTGTGATTCACATGATCCTGATTTTTATAAAATATATAAAAAGAAATGTGATGACTATTTCTGGAATAGTCATCGCGGAGAAGCACGAGGTATAGGTGGACTATTTTTTGATTACTGTAAAGTTTCCGACAATATGAGTATTGAGGATTGGTATAACTTTGTCACCGCAGTTGGAAATGGATTTCTAGAAGCATATATACCAATTGTTATAAAAAGAAAAGCCCTCAGATACACCAGTAAACAAAGGGATTGGCAAGAAATTCGCCGTGGCCGTTATGTTGAATTTAATCTGGTTCACGACAAGGGTACACTTTTTGGATTAAAGACTAATGGCCGTATTGAAAGTATTCTTATGAGCTTGCCCCCACACGTTCAATGGAAGTATGACCATCATCCGGAACAAGGCAGTGAAGAGGAAAGATTAATAAAAGTATTAGAGAATCCAAAATCATGGATTTGATATCTTTTAATTGTAATTTAGAAGAGAATCCCTTTTAAAATGCTACAAAAATTATTTCAAGTAGACGCCTTTACAGATCGATTATATTCCGGTAATCCTGCTGCCGTTTGTATCCTGGAAAACTGGATAGAAGATAGCATAATGCAAAAAATAGCCATGGAAAATAATCTCGCGGAAACGGCTTTTGCCGTTAGAGACGGTTCTCAATATATCATTAGATGGTTTACACCTGAACTGGAAGTAGATCTGTGTGGGCATGCCACTCTGGCAACTGCTTTCGTATTATTTAACAATTATAATCTGAAAGACTCTTATATTGAGTTCTTTTCACCCAGAAGTGGGAAACTTCTGGTAGAAAAAGGTGAAAATGGATTATTAATACTGGATTTCCCCACAGATAAAATTAAAGCTATAAAACCAATCCAAATGCTAAACGATGCAATTGGAATAAATCCGATTTATACACTAAAAGGAAAGACAGACTATCTCCTTATATATGGCAATCAAAAAGATATTGAACAATTGAGCCCAAATTTCTTTTTACTCAATCAACTAGATACCCGAGGAGTAATTGTTTCTGCGCCTGGAGATAGTGTAGATTTTGTATCGCGTTTTTTTGCTCCCCAATGCGGAGTCAATGAAGATCCTGTTACAGGTTCAGCCCATACCAGCCTTATACCCTATTGGTCTAAGGCTCTTGGTAAATCTGTACTTTCAGCCAAACAATTATCTAAAAGAGGTGGTGATATTTATTGTGAATACCTGAACAAACGGGTAAAAATTGCAGGGAGGGCGATTCCATATTTAAAAGGCGAGATTATCATTTAGAATATATTCATTTCTGTTACCTTTAAACTTAAAATAAAGCCAATGTATCCACTTCGAAGAAATAGAAGATTACGAGCAAACAATTCCATCAGACATTTGGTTCGTGAAACAATTTTAACTCCTAGTGATTTTTTAGTCCCATTATTTGTTGTTGAAGGCCACGGAGTTAAGGAAGAAATTCCTTCAATGCCTAATTACTATAGGTTGAGTCTTGATAACTTGGGTAAAGAGGCTAAAGAACTTTGGAATATGGGCCTGTGTGCAGTACTACTTTTTGTCAAAGTGCCCGAATCACTTAAGGATAATAAAGGAACTGAAGCACTAAATGAACATGGTTTAATGCAACGTGCAATTAACTCTGTTAAAAGCGCTTGTCCTGATATGTTGGTTATGACAGATGTTGCACTCGACCCATATTCGTCATATGGACATGATGGAATTGTGGCTAATGGCCAGATTCTTAATGATGAGACTAGTGAGATATTGGCGCAAATGAGTATTTCTCATGCTGAGGCGGGTGCAGACTTTGTAGCTCCCAGTGATATGATGGATGGAAGGATACAAATTATCAGAGAAGCTTTGGAGGATGAGGAATTAACCAATACGGGAATCATGTCTTATTGCGCCAAGTATGCAAGTGGTTTCTATGGCCCGTTCCGCGACGCTTTGGAATCAGCTCCTGTAAACAAGTCCAATGTACCTAAAGATAAGCAGACCTACCAAATGGATCCGGCTAATAGGATAGAGGCTATTAAAGAAGCCCATATGGATATTGACGAGGGAGCTGATATTATTATGATAAAACCCGGAATTTGCTATCTGGACATTGTAAGAGAAATAAAAGATGAAGTAGAAGTACCCGTGGCAGTATACCAGGTTTCAGGAGAATATGCTATGCTAAAGGCTGCCGCAGAAAAAGGCTGGCTGGATCATGATTCCGTTATGATGGAGCAATTGATCTCAATAAAACGGGCAGGTGCAGATATCATTGCCAGCTACTTTGCAAAAGAAGCTATAAAATTAATGGGTTAGCTAGTTTACTATCAATACTTTACCATAAAGTTCTATGGGAAGATTTCTTTTATTTTATTATCAATATTATTTTTTAATACTATTTGGTATTTTATCTTCTTTGTCCTACGCACAGGATAATTTTAAAGAAAATTCGGACAATCAGCTTAGTAAAATTACCAGTAGGATTACACCAATAGATCTGATTTCAAAAGAAACAGACCATAAAGTTGATTCAATTATAACTAATGGCATTAAGCACCATGCTTTTCCAGGAGCCCAGATTTTAGTTGCGAAAAAAGGTGATATCATTTTTCACAAAGCTTACGGTTTTTATACTTACGACAGTATCCAGCCAGTAGCCCTGAATGCCATCTATGACCTTGCATCAGTAACAAAAATTACCGCTCCCTTACTCGCTTTAATGAAACTATATGACGAAGGAAAACTGGATCTAGATGTACCGTTTAGTAAATATTGGAAACCCTGGAAACATATAAAAAATAAAAATGAACTAACCCTTCGAGAAATACTTTCACATCAGGCAGGGTTGAAACCTTATATAGTTTTTCTAAATGAAATTCAAAAAAAGGGGCGAACAAAACGAAAATATATCCATTCCCAGGCTTCACCCAGATTTCAAAATCAGGCTTATGAGAATATTTATGTAAAAAATAGATTTATTTCAAAAATGTACAGGGAAATTAATCGATCACAGGTGAGTGAAAATAAAATCTATCTATATTCCGGCCTGGCATTTTTAATATTCCCTCAGCTTATTTCTCAAATTAGCGGGGACTCTTATGAATATTACTTACAGAAACATTTCTATCTGCCAATGGGCGCTAGTACACTTGGGTTTAAGCCCAAAACAAAGAAGTATCCTAATGCTCTTGTCCCAACCGAAATAGATACTGTATTCAGGAAAGACCTTGTAAAAGGATGGGTTCACGATGAAAATGCTGCTCTCATGGGTGGAATATCGGGTAATGCCGGCTTGTTTGGAACAGCCAGAGACCTGTTCATAATAATGCAGATGTATCAGAATTACGGTATTTATGATGGCCACAGATATCTTTCTGAAGCTACACTTAAAGAATTTACAAAAATACAGTATCCCGAGAATGATAATAGGCGCGGTCTGGGTTTTGATAAGCCCTTAATAAATAACAAGAACTTGCCTATTTCCGAAGCTTATCCGGCGATAGATTCAAGCGTGGAAAGCTTCGGACATACAGGATTTACTGGAACCTATATATGGGCCGACCCAATAAACCAATTGGTATTTATTTTCCTTTCAAATAGAGTTTACCCCACTCGCGACAATAGAAATTTATACGAGCTTAATATCCGACCACAATTACATCAGTTGTTTTATGAAGACCAGGGGCAGGAATAATTAATCTATATAGTCAGTCATATTATTAGTATTTTAGTGTTCTAATCAATACCTATGGAATTACTACTTTTTTATGCTTCTATCTCTATCTTTTTTTCTTTTTTGTGTTCCATTTTAGAAGCTGTTCTATTAAGTGTAACGCCCACTTTTATTAATGTTAAGAAAAAAGAAGGGAAGCATTATGCCATTATACTGGAGGAATTAAAAAAAGATGTGGACCAACCGCTTATAGCCATCCTTACTCTAAATACAATTGCACATACGGTTGGTGCAATACTGGTAGGTGTACAGGCTAAAGTAGCATATCAGGAAATATATGGGAGCACTACCCGTACCATTTTTGGTGTCACATATACTGAAGAGGTTATGGTTGGAGTAGTATCTACGATCATGACGATACTAATACTTGTACTCTCCGAGATCATACCAAAAACAATTGGTGCAACATATTGGAAAAAACTAGCCAATTTTACAGCAAAGGCCTTAAAAATCATGGTGCTGGCCTTAAAATGGACAGGCCTACTTTGGGTACTTCAATTATTTACCCGACTTATTGGTAAAAAAGAAGTTCATGGAAGTGTCCTGAGCAGGGAAGATTTCACTACAATGGCAGATATTGCCCATGAAGAAGGCGTTTTTCAGGAATCAGAATCAAAGGTGATCAAAAATCTTCTAAAGTTTGATGAAATTTGTGCGAAGGATATCATGACTCCGCGTGCTGTTATGAAAATAGCCGAAGAATCTATGTCCATTAAAGATTTTTTTGAAGAAAACCCAAAACTACGGTTTTCTAGGATTCCCATATATGGCGAGAGTGTAGACATAATTACTGGTTATGTTCTAAAAGATAATGTTTTGGAAGAGATCATCCATGAAAATGGAGATATTCCTTTATCAGAAATTAAAAGGGATCTGTTAGTTACTAAAAGGAATACCCCTATTCCCCAACTATTTGAAACTTTAATTGCGAAAAGGGAGCATATTGCTTTGGTTGTTGACGAATACGGCTCTGTTAGTGGCCTGGTTACCATGGAGGATGTCATAGAAACCCTATTAGGGCTGGAAATAATGGATGAAAGCGATAATGTTGAAGATTTACAGCTTCTAGCAAGGAAAAAGTGGGAAGACAGAGCTAAAAAAACCGGTATAATTGAATAGAAAATGGCTATTGCATATATTAGTACCCCTTTGGGGAGTGCAAAACTTGAAGGAGATGAAAATGGGCTTACCTCCGTCACTGTGCTCGAAAGAGATGAACCCGAAAGCAGAATAATCCCTGAAGTCCTAGTGGATGCAGCATATCAACTAAATGAATACTTTGAAGGTGAACGACAGAATTTTGACCTTTTGATAAACCAGGAAGGTACCGAATTTCAAAAAAAGGTTTGGACCTCATTATTAGAAATACCTTACGGAAAAACCATGTCTTATTTGGAACTTTCAAAGAATCTTGGCGATGTAAAAGCTATTCGCGCGGTTGCTTCAGCTAATGGAAAAAACCCTTTATGGATAATTATCCCCTGCCACAGGGTAATTGGATCTGATGGTTCATTAACAGGTTATGCAGGTGGATTGCACCGCAAAAAATGGCTGTTAAACCACGAGAGTCCATCAAAGCAACAATCCTTATTCTAAATTTCCAGACCAAATGGTTTGTATAAGCATAATTCTGAGGGCGATATTAGTGCCAAATAGGATTTTGCCGTTGTTTTTGTACCTATTGCCTTGATTAATAAAAGATGGGCTATTTGCAGTGATTATAAAACAAACCGCATGGTTGGTTGCTTACATTTCTAATTTTCAATAAAACGAGTTGGTGCAAATCCCAAATTTGTATTTCTCAATAGTCTACCTTCTTCGGAAATAACAATTATTCCACCCTCTAGAGTTTCCTCATCTATTAGTTTGGCGTAACCCATGAGAAATGTATTGCTTTTTTCATTATAATCAAAAGCTGTAAGCTCAATATCCAGTCCAACCTCATCCTGAACTTGTTGCACAATGGAGAGCATATCAATTATTCTATTTTCTTTTGTAATAAAATCATAAGTCGCCGGTCCAAAAGGGATATTGGAAGGCTGTGCATAAAGATTGAGATAATATAGTTTCTCATTAACAATACTGGCCTCAGACTGAATAGGCCCTGCCAAGAAATACCTGTTTATTGAGAAGAAGTCCTCCTGTATAACTTCCAAGGTCTGTAAATCATAAAGCGTTAATTCAAAATCAGACGCCGAATTCCCACTTAGAATAATCATATCCCCATCTTTATTGATCAAAATACTTGGGACTGATTTTCCAAAATCAAAGGTTCTTATTAAATTATTACTATCCGTATCTAAGACAGAAAGTTTATAGTTGGACTGCTGATCTAGAAAAGTAATTAACAGCCGGTTACCATAATAAAGTGGTTCAAATACATCATTTACGTTAAATTCCAAAAACAAATCCATCTCCTGATCAGTAGCCAGATCAAAAGTCCTAATACTATAATTAGTAGACCCTTCCGGGATGTAAAATCCCATAAAAATTTTATCTTCTGAATTCGTTCCCCAAATAACCGAGCTCTCATTAGATATTCTATAAAACTCATTTATAAAGGTACTCTCCCCGGTTATGTAATTTCTTTGCACTGCAGAAAAACTGCCAGCTGCAAAACTGAAAAAAGTTAGAAGTTCAGATACCTGTCTAAGGGTAAGGTACTCTCTGTTAATATTGCTTTCCTCAGTTAAATTGATTAGCTCTCCATCTTCCAATGTTCCACTATAATTATACTGAAAGACACTTTGAAAATTCTCGCCAATTACATTGTAATCAGGCATTTGAATTTCAGAAACTAAGGAGGGTTGATTATCATCATTGGAACACCCTATAAAAAGTACGGCAATAGTAAAAATGCCGAACACCGACAATAACCTATAAAATTTCATGCAGCTTTTTTTTTAAAGATACATAATATCTAATTGGAAGAGGTCAATAATGATAGTAAGTAGTTTGTGTGCTGTTCAAAGTTGGCCGTGAAGGTTAAGGCCAATAAAACATTTGTTTAACCATTAAAATTAATTGTTAATGACCCTGCTCGCTATCTTATTATCATGAGATGCATGTATTCTATGCTATTCATCTGGAGTAATAAATTCCAAATCTTCTTCATTATCTGAATCGTCATTAGTGCAGGAGATAGCAAAACAAAGAGAAAATACAAAAGCCAGTAAAATCAGCCTTTTTATTACACTTATAAGGAGTTGTGGTTTCATATCAACATTAATTTGTAAGACTATTAAGGGATATTAAAACGTTTATTTACACTTTTTATTGAATGTTGGGATTGTAATTCGATAAACTGCAAACTACTTGCAATAACTATAATTATATTGAATTGAGTTTCTCCGCAGGGAAAGCATAAAAGTTCTGTATTTTGTTATTATCTTTAATTTAATTGACCAAAAAAATTAAAAATCAACCATAATGACATATTTCATATGAAAATGAAGTCTATTTAAAATTTCTTTGGGATGTTACAGAAACTAGAGCTTGAACATATCCTTTTTTTAGACATTGAAACTGTTCCCGAAGTAGCTGAGTATGATCAATTAGATGATTATAAGAAAGAACTATGGGAACATAAGTCACACTATCAACGCAAAGATGAGTTGACTGCTGAAGAATTTTATGAAAGGGCGGGGATTTGGGCAGAATTTGGAAAAATAATATGTATCTCCGTAGGGTATTTTTCAATTAAAGATGGTATTCGAAATTTCAGGGTTACTACATTTCAGGGTGAAGAAAAAAAGATATTGAAAGACTTTAAAAGATTACTTAACGAACATTTTAGCCGCCCGAAAAATCTGCTTTGTGCACATAATGGTAAGGAATTTGATTTTCCATATATAGCTCGCAGATTAATTATTAAAGGAATGTCACTCCCATATAAGTTAGATCTTTTTGGTAAAAAACCCTGGGAAGTACCGCATTTAGATACTATGGAGCTCTGGAAATTTGGAGATTTCAAACATTACACCTCCTTAAAACTTTTGGCCAATATACTGGGTATTCCTTCTCCCAAAGAAGATATTGATGGTAGTATGGTCAGAGATGTTTATTATGAAGAAGGTAATTTGGACCGTATTGTAGCTTATTGCGAATTAGATGTTATCACTTTAGCACAAGTCTTTCTAAGGCTGCGTAATGAGCCGTTGTTGCAGGAGGACAAAATCATTCATATCTAGAAATCTCTTTTAAATATCCCAAATCTTTATTAATTGAATTTTAATTGAATATATACAGGGAAATGGTCACTATATCCCCCTTTATACTTTTGACCTACATACGTTCTAAATGGATTTCCAGCATATTTGCCATCCCATTCTTTAAGCTGATGATCGTCAAAAATATTAGCATGCGCAAAACTATGTGTGCCTTTTTCATAATTAAAAAAGCTATGAGAGACCAGAATCTGATCAAAAAGGGACCAGCTTCTTCTGTAGTTTGCGCTACCTCTTTCGGGAGTCAATAGTTTTTCCATAGGATTATACAACTCTTTAGCTTCAACCAAATTGCGGATACTTATTGCGTCCGGACCATCATTAAAATCTCCCATGACAATATAATTTGGATTTGCATGCTTTTTTTCAATTTTGGTCATATAATCTCTAATGGTCTCGGCAGCTATAATTCTTTTGTAATCCGTTTCTACTTCTCCATTTCTGCGTGATGGCCAGTGATTGACAAAAACATGAATTTCCTCTCCGTTTAAAGCACCATGAATATAAAGTATGTCTCGGGTTGTATCTCTTTCACCTTCTGGATTTAAAATCAGCAAAGGGATAGGTGTCGAATGCAAGACCCTAAAATTAGATTTTAGATATAATAAAGCGGTATCTATTCCCCTTTCATCCGGAGAATCGTAATGAACGTAGTCGTAATGCTCATTTTTTAAAGCCCCCGTAGAAATCAGGTCCTTAATAACCTCTTCGTTTTCCACTTCTGCGATACCTACCAGCACAGGTGCCTTGTTAGTGGTTTTAACCCCAATACTTGAAATGGTATTTGCCAGTTTGAGTAACTTCTTTTTATACCTCCTTTTAGTCCATTTTTTTTTTCCCTTTGGAGTAAAATCTACATCAAGTGTATTTTGATCATCTCCTACATCAAAAAGATTCTCAAGGTTATAGAAGACAATGGTATGAACATTTTTGAGTTTATTTCTTTGCAGAAATGAAAAAATCATAAATTTTTTCTTTAGGTTTTCAAAATTACGAAAATCACTTGGTTTCAATTACTTAGATTTGCACTTTAATTTGTCAGATGTTAGAGAAGCAGGGTTTTGAATATGAAAAAGCAATTCTGGTTGGTATTATCAACAAACAGCAGAATGAAGAGAAAGTAAAGGAATATCTTGATGAACTTGAATTTCTTACTTATACTGCTGGTGGAGAAGTAATGAAACGTTTTGTACAGCGAGTGGATTTGCCAAACCCAAAAACATATATTGGTAGTGGTAAAATTCTGGAAATAGAAGCATATGTAGATGAAAACGAAATAGGGTCCGTCATATTTGATGATGAACTTTCGGCTGTTCAACAACGCAATATTGAGAAGATACTGCGTTGCAAAATACTGGACAGAACAGGATTAATATTGGATATTTTTGCACAAAGAGCCAAAACCAGTTATGCCCGTACACAAGTAGAACTTGCACAATATGAATATTTATTACCTCGATTGACTGGCTTATGGACGCATCTTGAAAGACAAAGAGGAGGTATTGGGATGAGAGGTCCTGGAGAAACTGAAATTGAAACAGACCGTCGGATAGTCAGAGATAGAATAGCCCTGCTAAAAAAGAAATTGATTAAAATAGATCGTCAAATGGGCACCCAACGAGGAAACCGCGGAGCCTTGGTGCGTGTTGCACTGGTAGGATATACCAATGTTGGCAAATCTACGCTTATGAACGTCGTTAGTAAAAGTCAGGTTTTTGCTGAAGACAAATTATTTGCAACTTTAGACACAACGGTTAGAAAGGTGGTTCTGGGTAATTTACCTTTTTTACTTAGTGATACCGTAGGGTTTATACGTAAATTACCAACGCAATTAGTTGAGAGTTTTAAAAGTACCTTAGACGAGGTTAGAGAAGCAGATCTATTGCTCCACATTGTAGATATTTCACATCCAAATTTTGAAGATCATATTAATTCTGTAAATCAAATATTGAACGAGATTGACTCTTCTGATAAGAAAACAATAATGGTCTTTAACAAAATTGATCTTTATGAGCAGGAAATTTTGGAAGAAGATGATCTGGTAACCGAAAGGACTTCTAAACACTTTACGATTGAAGAATGGAAGCATACCTGGATGCAACAATTGGGTGAAAATGCAATCTTTATTTCTGCTCTGAAAAAGGAAAATCTTGTTGAGTTCCGTAAAAAATTATATGATGCTGTAAGGGAAATTCATATTTCACGATTCCCATATAATAATTTCCTCTATCCTGAACACCTGGATGAATATTAATTAAAGTTTATTATTTTTTAAATTATCCATCCGAAACTGTAAGTGAATTATGCTCTACAAATCGTAGGTTATCAGGTCATTCATCTGACAACTGATACACTTCATATTTTTCACAACATTATAACTATACTTCACAACAATAATTTAGAAATTTTAAAGAGGCGAACTACATTTACATTGTAATTAAGTGTTAGTGTTTAACCCCAAATTAAAGCATAACTTAATTTAAGTGTTATTCTTCCCAATGTTAATTGGGATGATCGGAACCCAAATCGACACTTAACCAAAGTATTAGATTAAAAAACCAAGTTTTACAAACCTACTTTTCTTATAAAACCCCGACGGAAACGCCGGGGTTTTTTTGTTTCTTAAAAAATTGAAATATAATATACAGGTAATAACAGGTAAAAATATTTGTCTATATCTCTTAAAAGTTTAAATAATTAATGCCGCAAGGTTGATTCATTAAAAGTATAATATGCATTTCAGCGAAGTAAATAACCCTCTCATATATTTCACAACATTCAGAGATAGATTCACAACATATTTTATGAGCAAAAGTTTGTTCAACCTATCTTTACGTAGTAATTAAGTGATAGTGTTCAACCCCAAATCCAACCCTGAACTTAATTTAAAGTGTTCGATTCCCAAATCGTCTCTTAACCATAATAAGAAGTAATAAACCAAATTTTAACCAACCTACTTTACTAAAAAACCCCGGCAGATCTGCCGGGGTTTTTTAGTTATGAATATTCAGACCATACTAAAACTTATAGCTTAATCCCAGCGTAAAATAGGTTTGAAGGTCGTTATCAATATTATCAAATGTAGCGTTTGGATCTCCCAAAGTAGTTAGGGCATAGTTAAGAGCCTCCTGCTTATTATCCCTCAGACCAAAATCAAATCCAATTCCTATCATTTTCCACAATGTATAGGAAAATGAATTGGTCCAGGTCCAGTTAGAAAAGTTGGAACTCTTGTAACTTTGGAATATAGACATATTTGTTCTGAATTTGATTGGCCCCAATTCCTTGCTGTAATCGGCAACGATCTTTGCCCCAAAAGAGGACTCGAAAATTGAGTCTTCACTACTAAAAACAAAGTTGTAGTTCAATGGATGGATCACTACATAGAGATCTTTAACCGGAGTCCAGGTTGCACCCACACCAAGATCCAGATACCCCGGATCATTAAAGTTGCTTAAAATGGTGGTCCTGTATTCTGCGAGCCCGGAGATGGCAAACTTTTCACTTAACTTTCGTCCGTATAAAGAAGAAATATTAAATACATCTGTAGCCTGTCTAAAACCTGTTTGATCATTGGGATCATCCTTATCATCAAATTTTACCCAGTTAAGGTTTAATGTGAGGTCATTTTTCCAGAAGTATTTGCTTTCATTCCGATGGGCAAAACCATTAACAGTAAAACCTATTGTGCCTGCAGAATTATTAGGAGACGCCTGGGCATACCAATTATTAAACCCGGAAAAGCTACCTCCTATTGTTCCAAAAGCCCCAACTTTCCACCCCGGCAAGGCATCTATCTGAGCCTGAATAGCATCTACCCGCCCCTGAATGGCAGCTATAGAATCATTTTTACTTCCCTTTGCTGCGTTTAATTCTTCTTTGGTCTGGGCGTAGGTGTACACACCTCCCAACACAAAAAGAGCTAACAATAGTAATTTTTTCATGGTGTTTGTTTAAATTGTTTAATTTGAATTGCTGTTAATTTCTATGACTTGTGCTCAATGGTGGCACCGGGAGCATTTTTCATTACAGAAGCGATCCCATTTTCCATTCCGGTGGGGTTGCTATACATCTCACTGGTGCCTATGATTTGTCCGTTATTGGCCTTTAAATTAAAATAAGGGCTGCCATCTTTGGCTGTTTTACGGTCAAACCTTTTATCATCTTTTGCATTTCTTTTTACCGAGTTGATCCCGTTTTGGCAACCCGGCATAGATTTGTAGGTTTGACTGCTTAAGATCACCTGTCCGTTCGAAGCTTTCAGATCAAACTTACACAAACCCGATTTCGTTTTTTTAATTTCAAATTTTCCCATTTTAGTTTCTATTTTTAATTACACAAATTGTTGATTATAGTTACTCATAGCGCACGATAAGGCTTTGCCAGCTGCCCGCTATTTGTCCTATTTAATTTCTACTTTATTTTGAACCAGATCCTTTATTGGGATCACTATCTTAGTGGTGGCTGTTTTCACAGTTACCGAGATTCCTTCTATGGCCTCTATGGTTCCTTCTATTTTTTTAGTTTTAATTGAATCACCTACGGCATATGTTTTACGGGCATAGAATGTATTGAGCAGGTCCGCTACTACTTCCCTGGATCCCAGGCCTAATCCTATGGCAAAGGCCAGGAGAAAGGCTCCTATGATCAGGGTAATGTTGCTGGTGATAATTGCCGTATCTATCCCGGCCTGGTTCAGCGCGGTTACCAATACAAAAACGATGATTATATAGTACACAATGCCACTAACAATCTTTGATCCACTCATACCCGTGGATTCGAAAATACCAAGCAGCGCTTTCCGGATCAGTTTGGCGGCAAACATCCCAATCATAAAAATGACAACGGCACTAAGCAGAATAGGCAAATAGCGCAACAGGTTTGAGATCTCGGTTGAGACAATCGTTAACCCCATTATTTCGGCTGCTACTATGATAAAGGTGATCCATAAGATCCCTTTTACAAAGCCCAATAAGATCCTGGACACATCTACTTTTACCGTACTCTTTTCGCCAAATAATTTGGCATCGTTTATTTTTTCGGAGACCCTATCAATCCGCGCGATACGTAAGATCTTTTTCAAAATAAATGATATGATCTTAATGATGATCCATGCCAGTAGCAAAACGATGATTGCGCCTATGATTCCGGGGAGTGCAGAGACGATATCCTGAAAAATTGATTTGAGGGATTCTGATGCTAAGCTTCCAATTGATTCCATAATTTTAGTGAGATTAGATAGTTATATAATTAGTTTTTGCGACGGGTCTTAAACATCCCAGATAACGCCTCTTTGACGTTTATGGTAAACAGGGAGGCCAGCTCCATGATAAGCTTGGCAATGGCAACATCGTTCATCACCTTTGTTTTGAGGTTAGGGGGCGCATCCTTGATCAGTTTGCCAAGATCTTTGAACGGATTTTTACTTTTATCTGCCATTATGGGTTTGCATTATAGGTTTCTATTAATCTTGATTTCGCTCTTTTCAGGCGCATTTTTACAGCACTTTCACCAATATTCAGAATGGCACAAAGTTCTTTGATTGGAACATCATCCTGATATTTCAGAAGCAAGATGGCTTTATCTTCCGGGGCTATCTGTTCCAACACTTTTTTTAGCTTGTCCGAGCGCATATGGAATAAGCTTCTGTCCTCCACATGAATAGACATGCCAGGGTAGTTAGCATCCAGATTTTCTGATTTCTCAATTATTTTACGCTCCTTGTTCCTGTTCACATAGTTGACACAAAAATTATAGGTTAAGGCGTACACCCAACTTGAAAATTTAGAGTCGCCTTTAAAACTTCCCATTTTAACGAATATCATGAGAAAAACATCCTGAGTAAGGTCTGCGGCTTCATCATCGGACCTTGAAAAACCGGTACATTTGGTATAGATTTTATTTGCATAGCGGTCATAAATAATCCCGAATAAAAGGGTGTTTTTTGTCTCAATGATGGTTTTGACCAATTCCTCGTCCTTAAGGCTTCGATAAGGATTATCCTTTGTTAAATCAGACCTGTATCGATCCCCGATTAATACAAGAAATAAATTTTTAAGTATGGTCACCATCTACTATGGTTTGAATCGGCTAATTAGTAAATAACTACAATTTAATGAAACATTGAGATATGGGCCTCCTTCAGAAATTTTTACGTTCTCACAGAGACCCAAATCAACCCAACTAACTACGCTAACTTTCATCAAATTCTTTCATCGTTTTCAGTGTAAGTATTTAGCAGGTTTTACCCAAATCTGGCCAGTAGGTGTACGGGGGTACAGCTGCTGGCAGATAAGGTGGCCATAAAATAAAAAGGCCAGTTCACGAATATATCTTTAAAATGGATAACTACTAATGACTTACATCCTTAAGACACCATAATTTTTAAAAGGTCACTTTCTGTACTAAAATTGCACAAGAAATTGTATTGATAGTCCCGATCCCAATCTCAATAACAATCGGGATCGAGATGTTATTTTGTATTTGCGGTGAGATGAGATAAGCATATTTTCCGCACAGAAGCCAATAAGCCATGAGTAAACCGCAACGCGCTTGGAAGGAATTATAACGCCGCCATGTGGTGAAGACTGGGGTAAACTGCACTTTGCTCATTGGGCCCAGCCGTCCCATAATGCAACTATTTATCGACTTGCATACTTAATGGGGTTCCGAATTGTATGCCTTTTTGTTCTATTATTATGACAAATACAGTTTACAAAATTATCCAATCTTATATAACTTTTAATTGCTCCCTAATGACCAAAATCATTTACTCCCCTGGCTGTGTTGTTTACTTTAGTGGTAAATTAGACAGGGCTTGCGGCTGACTATATCGGCCAATCAGGGATGCCATCTGCTAAAAAATCATTGAAAATCATAAAGGTGGTAAAGGCATATCAACTATAGTCCGGTATGGATTTTTTAAAAAAAATTAATTTTGAACTCTAAATATAATGTTATGAAACAGCTATTTTTTGCGCTATTATTCGCAGTAGTATGTATAGGCCTAAACGCAAAGGACGCTACATACATACCGCCCCAGGAGGTACAAGTTGGTGATATCCTCAAGTTAGGCTACCCCGATGCCCCAAGGTACAAGTACATTAATTTTCCAAGGCCCAATTTTATTATCAAAAGAGGAGGGGTTGTTAATTACAAGAGATTGCAAGGAAATAAAGTGGTCGTGACATCTGTGCAGGAAAAGAAGGACGGCACCTTACAGGTAAGGATCAAAAGGGCCGATGGCGGACGGTTCTTCGGGAGTCACAGTGAAGTATCGGCAGATTTGAAGGGTGCGCTGGAAACAGGTGAACTCGGTGGTATTTAGTTAGGTTAGTCAGGTGTTTTTTTGGTTTCCAGGGTCGGCCAGGATATGGGTTGGTGGGATGTAGATAATGTTATCAATTGTAAAGGGTTAAGTAAAAATACGCCACAAAAGTTGCTTCCAAAACCGAACTTTACAAATTGTAATCCTGATTAATTCGTGAAGAAATAATTATTAGTTAAAAAAATAACCCCTTGATAATCATGGGGTTATATTTCGTGGTCCCACCCACCCCTTCGTTTTACTTCGGAGGGCAGGCCCGCTTTCATTACATTTCGGACGGACAAACTGGGTTAGGTCGCTAAACGCCTATGGTGGGTTATTGGAGTTAAAAAATTAGCCCAAAAAAGAATTTGATACGTAGTACAAAAGTTAAAGCACGTAGAAGTAAATACTTTGCAGAATACGTTTATTATCAGTATTTTAAAGAAACCGTGTTGGTATTGTAAGAACTTAATTAACAAAGACATGGATTGGCATCCAAGAACTTACCTGATACAGACATTAATTTTTCTATTTCTTGGATTTACTATTAGCTGTAACAAGGACAATTCACCATCTGAAGGGGACTCCAATCTTCCTGGCGAAGAATCCAATCTTCCTGTAGGTAAAGTAGAATTTGACATATCTCCTATTGATCTGGATGGAGTCTTATTCTTTGAACCAATGGGTTTAATGGGGGTTTTTCCGCAAGATCATGGTGGGTTTTTTCATGACCAGTATGATGTTCCGGAGCCTTCAATCCGTATATATGCTTTAGCTGATGGTCATATTTCGGCTTTGGGTAAATCTGGCCGCGATTTCTGGGTTGAAATAAAGTACAGTACTACAATAAGCACAAAACTGGGCCATGTGGGTAGATTTGAAAATTTTATCCTGGACCAAACGGGACCTTTGCTTGAAGGCCAACCTAAATATATCAATATAGATGTAAAGAAAGGCCAGGTTATTGGCTATGTGTCGTCCTTTTCCGCTCTGGATATTGGATTACACGACCAGGAAAGTATAAAATCCTTTTGCCACCCGGAATTATTTTGGTTCGAAACACTATATGCGTCAGACATATTCGATTATTTTAAAGAACCTGTAAAATCTGAACTGCTTTCCAAGGCTATCAGGGAACAGCCACCCCGAGGGGGAAAAGTGGATTATGATGTATGTGGAGCATTGGTGGGAAATTGGTTTCTTCAAGGTGGTGGCGATGCAAGGGATAAATTTGAAAACCATTTTGCTATTGGCTATGATCACATACATCCCCAGCGAGTAGCTATCTATGACGGGTATGCCTGTTTTGCGGAAAATAATTGTCACTTATTTCGTGCGTGGATTAAGAACAATGCACCTTTACCTGAAACCATTGACGTCGCTTATGGAATTGTTAAATATGAAATTATTTATAGGCGTGGATGGACGACGAGTACTGATAATATTACGACTCTGCAATCACTTGAAGGAGTTGATGAGCAAATTCCACATGGGGTTTTTATTTTTCAAATGCTGAACAGTGAAACAATGCAAGTAGAATATTTTCCTGATCAACTGGCAGATGAAATCACTGAGTTTAGTGGAAATCAAAGAATTTATGTCCGCAACCCGTAATGCTTAGAACTGTATTTATTGAGCTATAGAATATATTGCCATCGCAGCACCAGACCCCTTCAGGCTCTAACCCGGGCCTCCACCATGGGTAATTAGTTTCACTACTGATAAAACAAAACCCACTCTCCTTTTGGAGCGTGGATTTTGCGCTTGATATGTTCCCATCCACCCCTTCGTTTTACTTCGGAGGGCAAGCCCTCCTTCATTTTATTTCGGACGGACAGGTCCGGTTTAAATAATGTTCAACACGAGCAAGATGCTCGCGCTAGCGGGGGAGAGCAGTAGCAATCCAAACTCATGACCCCAAACCCCCTAAAGGGGGCAAAAGGTGTACAGCATCGGTTCGAAAAGACCTTTAAGTCATTTCGATAAGAGTTACGAAGTAACGACTGAGAAATCTAAAGGATTGTCGAATAAAATTCGCTGAATCTTGTGCGCAAATCGCCAATTAGAGAAGTTAGTCAGCACAAAAAAAAGGGGAATTACCCCCTTTTTAATCAGCTATTAATCATAGTTAATACGATCGCGTATGGTTCCATCCTGTCTATGGATAATCACATCAGCCTTGTGTTTTCTAGCCAGGCGTTTTGCTTTTCTAATGGCCGTATCCTGGCGTCGGTGTTTAGAGGTGATACGTTTATTCCCCTCACGCCTTACGGCCCAACCGTTTTCATTCGGTACAACGTGTTGGTGCCAGGACCTTCCTCGTTTGCGTTGACGAGTACTTTTAAAAAAGACCTCTACAAGTTCACTCAAAATGTCTATCCAGGATCTGGATTTGTTGCTTTTCGGCATTTTGCATTTTTTCGATATTACCGAAGATACTATTTTCAACTAAGAATTTATGGTACGCTGTTTCTCGATACCACCATTGCAGTCCTCAAGCCCCACCTTCATTTCATTACGGATGGACAAGCCCTCCTGCGGTGGGTAAACTGGGTTAGTTCGCTTAGTTCATGGACCATTGGGAATCGCAGAAACAGAATAAGCACTCTACAAGAATGTACATTCTATTAGCTTCAAATTTCAAAAACCAAATTCCAAAAACCAACCCAATTGTTATCAAGGCCAACAAATGGTTTCATTGAGTATCTATATACTTGGAATTTGTGATTTGAGTTTTGGGAATTAAAAAAGCCTCTGACTAGCAAAGGCTTTTCGCTTTGTGGTCCCACCTAGGCTAGAACGAAGATCAAAATAATCAAAATCAAATTTTTATTAATATTTTCTTTTTATATAACCAATAGCAGAGATACCATAAAAAGAAAAGGACAATAGCACTCAAAATAAGCATAGCATTTAACTCTCCCGTCCATCCAAAAATGGTGTTTGAAAATGGTAGTACTATCGTTCTAATAAGATCTGCTCCGCCAACATGGGCAAAAAGATAGATAAATAAAGGGTTCATCCCCACAATGGCGAAAAAAAGAACCCCTTTTTGGTATTTCTTAATATCTATCAACCAATAACACAAAGCTAGTGCTAATACAGACCATCCGCCACTGGCAAATACAAAAGTACTGGTAGAAATACGTTTAATGATTGGGGTGATCGGGCTAAGTCCGTATCCGATGATCAACCCTATGATGCCTGCAAAAATCAAGGTTTGCATCTTTTTTTTGTTCGATTGGTCACTCATTAACAATCTGCCCGCCAATACCCCCCAAATGGTGTGCGCTGTTGTAGGAATGGCATTGAACATGGCCCAATGACCCCCATCTTCCTGTCCTGAAATAAGAATATTGAACCAAGCCCCAAAGTTCTCCCCCGGAACAAAGGCTTGGTTAAATCCTTCTACAGGGAAAAATCTGTAAAGACCCTCCGTGATAAGAAGCAACAATACCGAAAAGCCCAGCTGAACCGCAGATGGTTTTTTCATGATCAGAAAGGCTAAAATATAAGTTACAGACAGCTGTGCAAGCACATTTTGAAATCTAAACACAATTTTTCCAGCATCAATGCAATACAGTGCCCAGCCCAAGACCAATAGCATAAATGCTCTTTTTAGAGCGTGCCTAAATACCTGATTATAGGAATCGCCCCTTGCAATTCTCTTGTAAAAGGATAAGGGCATAGCTACTCCAACAATGAACATAAAAAACGGTTGAATCAAATCCCAGAAATGCAATCCTTCCCAATTTACATGATGAAACTGTTCGCCAATAGCATACACTATGGATCCTTCAAGCTCAGGCGCAACCATATAGGTAAATAAATGTGAGAACTCCGCAATGAGCAAAAACATGGTTAAACCCCTGTAAAAATCAAGTGAAAGCAGTCTATTGTTGGTTTGTCCCTGTTGTTTGGTCATATCGTTTAATTGTACTAAACATATGTAGGGATTGTAGGGCCAAATTCAGCCAACAAAAACAGGCAGCATATGTTCAAAAAAAAGGATTAATTTTAAAGAATAACGAATACTAAATATACGAATCATTCCTTGTCTACTATCACGGCAGAAAGATTGAAGAAGTCGAAAAAACTTTCTTTTCTCCAAAAAATCGTCTTCGCGACAAGATGTTTACGAACAAAGTTCACATAAACGATAGGTTATTACGGTAAGAATTTAAATATGAAAAAATCTGAACAAGAATACCCAAATTTCAAACTCAATGGCAAGGTGGCCATGGTTACGGGGGCGGCCCGAGGTCTTGGAAGGGCATGCGCACTTGCCCTGGCACATGAAGGTGCGGACATTGCTCTGGGCCTAAGGGATGTAACTACTGCCGCTGACCTGGAGCAGGAAATTAAGGCTATGGGCAGAAAGGTGATCCGTTTGCAAATGGATGTTTCCGATCTTCAGCAAATCAATGATGCAGTTACCCGGGTGGTTAAAACTTTTGGCAAGATTAATATCCTTGTGAATAATGTTGGTATTGCCCCGGGCAATCCTGCCGAAAATGTGACCGAAGAGGATTTTGATCATACCATCAATTTGAATTTAAAAGGAACCTTTTTTACTGCACAGGCTGTAGGCAAACAAATGATCAAACAGGGATCGGGCTGCATTATCAATATGAGTTCACAGGCTGGTTTTATTGCCTTGGACAATGAGTCTGTTTACTGTATGACCAAAGCAGGGGTCAACCACCTGACCAAGAATCTAGCTTCGGAATGGGCTAAGTATAATATAAACGTCAATGCTGTGGCACCGACCTTTATAGAAACGCCGGGTACCGAACCCTGGTTAAAGGATAGGGCCTTTAGACAAAGTGTATTGGATAGAATCCCCCTGGGCCGTATTGGCAAACCTATGGAGGTTGCCGGCGCTGTCGTGTTTTTGGCCTCGGATGCCGCCTCACTGATAACCGGGGAAATAATGCTCATTGATGGGGGATGGACCACCAGGTAGTTGGTTTTGAATATTCTTGTTATTGTTTTTTATGTGTCATCAATAGCTATTTACTTCATCTTGAAAGTCACCTGGGTTCATTCGCTACACGAATGGACCAGAAGTGCCCGCTCGTGAAAACCTGCCTGCCGGTTTACCCGCCTTAGGAGGGCAGGCCCGCCTTAGGAGGGCAGGCAGGTGCCAAGCCTACGGCTTTCGGCCGGTTGTTTTTTGTTTCGCTCCTATGGCATACCTGTGGCATGCCCGTGATTCAAAATACGGATCTATATACCCCTGCAGGACTTGAAGTTGCGCTTACCATAGTACCTACAAAGTGTTATTCTATGTTTATATAATTTTTAAGTTATTGCAAGTACAATCAAATCCTCACAAATGGGTTAGGGCTTTCTGATTTTGTACAAATCCAAGAAAATAATAAACAGACAATAAATGAAAAAAAAATTAAACAGCAATAAAATCAGTGTCAGAGCAGCTGTCTTTATGGGTCTGGGCGGCATGATAGGTTCCGGTATATTTGTCTTAATTGGTGAGGCCGGTGCAATAGCCGGTTCTGCAGTTTGGCTTTCCTTTTTAGTGGCTGGACTCATAGTGTTGCTCACTGGCTACTCCTACGGGAAACTAGGAGCAAAATATCCTTCGTCTGGTGGGGTTGTTGAATATCTTGTCCAGGGATATGGTTCGGGCTTGTTTTCAGGAGCAGTGTCTGTCCTGTATTATTTCGCTCAGATAATTAGCATAAGTATGCTTGCTGTATCCTTTGGCATTTATGGAGGCCCACTTTTGTTTGGCCCAAATGTCTCA
>Ga0209567_10000282_pt1 | contig 27736 bp, 23 predicted proteins | sample COG_12_FD_184756 | JGI IMG/M metagenome (GOLD analysis project Ga0209567, IMG submission 184756) | Pelagic marine sediment microbial communities from the LTER site Helgoland, North Sea, for post-phytoplankton bloom and carbon turnover... | ecosystem: Environmental > Aquatic > Marine > Neritic... | reverse complement strand
CTGGTGCTGGCGTGGGTGTTTGCCTCCTACGGCTGGCCCCTGGTGGTGATGGCCGTCATTCCGTTCGGCGTGGTCGGCGCGCTGCTCGGGCATTGGGCCATGGGACTGGATATCACCATACTGTCGCTGTTCGGCTTGTTTGGCCTGTCCGGTATCGTGGTCAACGATTCCATCATTCTGGTGAGTTTTTACAAACGTCTGCGCGAGTCCGGTCTGGCATTAAACGAAGCCCTGGTCGAAGCAGCTTGCCAGCGTCTGCGCGCGGTGCTGCTGACTTCCCTGACGACCATCGCCGGACTGACACCGCTGCTGTTCGAGACCTCTCTGCAGGCCCAGTTCCTGATCCCGATGGCGACATCCATCGCCTTCGGCCTTGCCTTTGCCACGGCACTGGTACTGGTGCTGGTGCCGGTATTGTTGTCCATGCACGAAGATGTGCACCGCTGGTTTCAGCGTCGGTGGCCGCGCCGGCATGCGCTCAGCGCTGCCGGGGCATCTAATGTCGGGTGACCGACTCGGGTGCCTGGAGCTCACTGCCGAGCAAAGACGTGAAGGTGTATAGCCGCTCCGCGGGTTCGACTGTTTCTAACAGCACCTGCTTGTCTTGTTCGCTGAGCGGTAAAGCCATGCTGAGGCTGTTCATCAACTTCACCGTCGAAAGACGTTCGAGCATGCGCCAGTCGGCCTCCAGCCCGTTGACTTCGAAGTAGCGCTTCAGCGTTCGGATCAAGCCATCGTGCTCACCGCGCAGCTGGCCCCCCTGGTTTGCGTAGTCGTCGCTGAAGCGTGACCAGTTCGGGACGATCAGGCGGTAGCCGCGCGTGGTGGGGAGTTCCTCGCCGAGATCGTATCGACACACGCCGCTCAGCACCATCTCGATGCGACCGTCATTGGTCTCACTATACTGGGTGATCCGTCCGGCGCACCCGGTGTGGCAGAGGTCAGTTGCATCCCTGGCATCCGGGTCTGGTTGAATCATACCGATCATACGGTGGCTTCCGAGCGCGTCGCTGATCATGTTCAGGTAGCGTGGTTCGAAAATGTTCAAGGGTAATTCATTACCCGGCATGACGATGGCGCCGGGCAGTGGAAAGATCGGTAGCGTCCCGGGTAATTGGTCATATGGCACAATGAACGGATTGAAACTCATGAACCACCTCCCGGGCGTGTATCGCCCTCTCTCCCTACTATTCAGCTTCAGCCGGACTGCGGTAATTCCAGATGAAAAAACAACTTCTGCACAGGCGTTGCTTGAGTTAGACCTCGTTGCTCGAGAATTGTTCGTCTGACTGATTCTGTACGCCTATCGGAAAATATTACGGATAATCTGTTCGTGCAATGACTATCGGTATACAGCCTTTTCACGTTCATGTGCTGGTAATCGCCCAGGCCGATTATTAACCCGGCAATTGAACATACCGCGTAGGAGCACCGTCCTTCGGCGCGATATCGCGGCTAGGAGGCCGCTCCTAGGCCGGGTATTTTATTGCTGGTTTAATAGCTTAGCTGCCATCAACAGGATACCCTCAGCATGAACACAAGTACCAGAAAGTATCGATTTAACAGTGTTACGGATTTTCGGGACACGCAGGCCCATCAGCGCCGCCACTGCCAGCCGATTTTATTGAACATGAGAGGTGACGGTTTCTTAAGGCAGCAAGACGACCGTATAGTCCTCAACCTCACTCGCGCGTAAGTTTTGGCACGGATCCGCGCTGTCGCGTCGAGTCATCATCACTCGCATGCGCGTCAAACCGGCATCGGCCGTTGCGGGGATCTTGAGACTTCCCGACACCATTGTCTTACTCACCGCCGTGAAGAGAAGTTCATTGGCGGTGAAGGCACCGTCACGGTTTAGATCGATCCACACTGACCAGTGGACATTTCGATTTTGGCGTGCGAAACCGGGCACCAGGTCGATGCCATTGGCCGCGCGATCGAGGTAGATCGGACCCAGCCCGGTGAAATCAGCGTAACCACCCTGCGAACCCGAGGTGTTCGTTATACCGGCGACGGACACACTCTCGATCCACAAATTACTCGTTGAACCGCCCGCGTGGCAATATTCGGCTACCGGGGGTGCAATCACGGTTACATTGCGCGTGATCGACGTCAGCTTGCCGTTGCCATCGGTGATGCTCGCGGTGATGATATGCGTACCCAGGGGAAGCGTTACCGCCAAGGCTCCACCGGTACCGAGCGATCCGGACAAATCGGACGTCCAGGTAATGGCGGTGCTTAGATCACCGTCCTCCACGTCACTCGCTAGCGCCGACAAGGCGAGTGGAAGATACTGCTCGATCTGCAGTCCATCGTTCGGCGACGCCAGGCTGAGCTGGGGCGGATTGTTAAACACTACCGAGACTTGTCGGCTCGCAAGTGCGGATTTACCGCGACTGTCGATCACACTCGCGGTGAGTTGATGGGTACCGACGGAAAGAATGACCTCGAGCGATGCGCCGGTGCCCAAGGCGCCGTCGATATCTGAAGACCACTGAATCGCGTACGCGAGCACACCATCTTCGTCGTCGTTGGCATCGCCCAACAGCATGAGCGAAACACCTTCGATGACTGCCACGTCACCGGCCGGCGTCGTGATAGTCACGGTGGGGGACGCGTTCGCGACGACCGTCACCGCCGTGGTGGTCTCTGTGGTCTTTCCCCATTGATCGGTCGCGGACAGTGAATGAGATGTTTACGGTTCTGTCCCCGACGCTCGCAAGCGTCCATTGTTCAGAGCTATTGCACCTGGCTACTCGGCATCCCTGGGATGCGCGTGGATATTCACCAGGTGGATACCAGAGGGCGTACAGTTTTCGGTAGATTCTCAAGTACAACCTCGGCAAACGCCTCCAGCGCCTGACGGCGGGGGAAAGTGCGGCGGTATACCAGTGATACCTGGCGATAGGTATCCGGCAGTTTCAGTTGTCTCGCGATGAGCCCCCTGTCTCTTGCCGATGCGGTCTTCAAGGCCAGCGCAGGCAACAGGGTGCAGCCGAAACCCGCCCCCACCATTTGCAGCAGCGTTTCCAGGCTGGCGGCGCGCAAGTCCGCCATATCGCCCTGAGCACTGCTCTCCTGCATATGACAAACCGCCATCGCCTGTTCGGTCAGGCAATGTCCTTCTGAAAGCAGGAGCAGGTCTGCGTTATCCAGATCCACCTGGATAATTTCCTCCTTGCCTGACAGCGAATGGCCACGTGGATGAACCAGCCAGAACGGTTCATCAAACAGAGGAATACTTTCGAGATCCGGATCCTCAACCGGTGTAGCCAGTAATGCGGCATCAATTTCGTGCTTGACCAGGCGAGTGAGCAGCGTATCGGTGAGTTCTTCGGACAACACCAGCTTTATCTGCGGAAATCGTTTTTTCAGCGGTTTGAGTACCAGCGGCATGAGATAGGGGCTCAAGGTTGGAATCGCCCCCATGCGCAGGGGCCCGGCGAGTGTATCCTGGTACGTCTGAGCCTGCTGCCGCAACGCATCAGCCTGCTCCAGCACCCGCCTGGCATGCGCAACGATGGCTTCACCCGGGGGTGTTGTTTCCACTGAACGCCTGGTGCGTTCGAAAAGGGTTACGCCCAATTCTTCTTCCAGCTTTTTAATCTGGCCGCTCAGGGTGGGCTGGCTCACGCAACATCGCTCGGCGGCATGACCGAAATGACAGGTATCCGCCAGCGCGACGAGGTATTCGAGATCTCTGAGATTCATGGCTTGAAAACCATTAATAGGAAAAACCAATAAGTATAGTCAAATTAAACGATTTCACAAATATAGCTCCTGTCAGTAGATTGCTATCCATACCCGGCAGGTGCCGGGTGGCATCAATCCAGGACACACCAACAGGAGAACTCTCATGTCAACGAAGAAAACCATGACCACCGCCGCCGGCTGCCCGGTGGCAGACAACCAGAACTCAATGAGCGCGGGAGCGCGGGGACCGTTGCTGATGCAGGATGTCCACCTCATGGAGAAACTCGCCCATTTCAACCGCGAGCGCGTTCCGGAACGGGTGGTACACGCCAAGGGCGCCGGCGCCTACGGTACCTTCACGGTGACCGGTGATCTGTCGACATACACCCGTGCCGCCCTGTTCTCGAAAGTCGGTAACCAGTGTGAGGTCTTCACCCGCTTTTCCACTGTGGCAGGCGAACTGGGCTCGGCCGATACGGTGCGCGACCCGCGCGGATTCGCCGTCAAGTTCTACACAGAAGAAGGTAACTGGGATCTTGTCGGCAATAATACGCCGGTTTTTTTCATCCGCGATCCACTGAAATTCCCGGATTTCATCCATTCGCAGAAACGCCACCCGGTGACCGGCCTGCGCGATGCCACCATGCAGTGGGATTTCTGGTCGTTGAGTCCGGAATCCCTTCACCAGGTGACCTGGTTGTTCGGAGATCGCGGTCTTCCTGCAACATTGCGCCACATGGACGGTTTCGGCAGTCACACCTTCAGTCTGTGGAACCATGATGGCGAACGTTTCTGGGTGAAGTGGCACCTGAAGACCCGGCAAGGCATCGAATGCATGTCGGTAAAAGAAGCCGGGGAAATCGCTGCTGAGAACCCTGACTATCATCGTCAGGAACTGTTTGAATCGATCGAACGCGGCGACGGTCCGAAATGGACGGTGAAGGTGCAGATCATGCCTGAGAAAGACGCCGAAGGTTACCACGTCAACCCCTTCGATCTGACCAAGGTATGGCACTACGCCGACTACCCCTTGATGGAGGTCGGTGTCATGGAACTCAACCGCAACCCGGTAAACCACTTCGCCGAAGTGGAACAGGCGGCCTTCAGTCCCGGCAATCTGCCGCCAGGCTTCGGCCCGTCGCCGGACAAGGTGTTGCAGGCGCGCCTGCAGGCCTACCCGGATGCGCACCGCTACCGCATCGGCGTCAATCACACGCAGATCGACGTGAACAAGCCGCGCTGTCCGGTGCACAGCTATCAACGCGATGGCCAGACCCGTTTCGACGGCAACGGCGGCGGCGCGCCGGTTTACCAGCCCAACAGCTTTGCCGGGCCGGCGGATGATGCGGCCTATGCCGAACCGCCACTGCGCATCGATGGCGATGCTGATCGCTACAGCCACCGTGACGGCAACGATGATTATACCCAGGCCGGTGACCTGTTCCGTCTAATGGATGGGGCGGCACAACAACGGCTTATCGATAACATCGTCGGTGCCATGCAGGGAGTGCCGCGTGACATACAGGATCGTCAGGTCGCGCACTTCAGCAGGGCCGATCCGGCTTATGGTGAACGGGTCGCAAAAGGGCTGAATACTTAGTCTGGATTGAATCAAACCTCCGGTAAAAATAATGTGAGGTGTCAATACGGCACCTCGCATTTTAAACTGGAGGGTAACGATGACGAAAGAAAACAAGCCAACACATGAAAGACATGAACATGCCGTAAACATGAAGGTTTCGGTTTAACTGTGTTAACAGGCCCTGGGGATTTTCGGGGCACACAACTAGCCCAGACCCGGATGAGACTCGATCCTGCAGCGGGTACTGAAGATCTGCTCGTCTCCCAACCGCATGGCCGTGAACTTTCCCTTGTTTGAACAACCCGTGTCCAGCGGGTAGACACCGGTGGTTTTGGTCTTTTTCTTGTCCAGCGAGGCCCAGTGGCCGAAGATGATCTTCATGTCTCTATGGGCCCGCGTGGGTACCTGAAACCAGGGCATGGAACGCCTCTTCTTCGCCGCGGTACGCCGCTCGCCGGACATATCCAGGCGGCCTTCGCGGTCGCAATAGCGCATCTGGGTGAAACAGTTCACGATAAATCGGAGTCTTGCCAGACCCTCCAGGTCCTCGCTCCATCGGTCGGGCTTTTCCTCGTACAAAGCCCCGAGAAATTCTTCGAGCCCCGAATTCTGCAAAACGGTTTCCAGTTCCCGGGCGCGGGCCAATGCGGCAACCAGGTCCCATTGGGGTGGCAGGCCGGCGTGAACCATGGTGTAACCGAGGGCGTCGTCGTGGTGCAGCACCGGCTGGTGCCGGAGCCAGAACAACAGTTCCTCACAGTCATGGGCGGCCAGGATACAGGCTATGGTGTCGCTCTTCTTGTCCTTTACTGCTCCCGCCGCTGCCGCCAGGAGGTAGAGGTCATGGTTGCCCAGCACGGTAATGGCGGAGTCCCTTAGTCCCTTGACGAAGCGCAGAATGTTCAGGGAATTTGGTCCCTTATTGACCAGATCGCCGGTGAACCAGAGCCGGTCTTGCGCGGGATCGAAGTCGATTTTGTCGAGTAGTCTGAGGAGGTCGTCGAAGCACCCCTGAACATCGCCAATCGCATAGGTGTAGCGCGGAGTTTCAAGCCGTTCATTGCCACGGAAGACGAGATCCAGTTCCCGCTCCATAGAATCTAACGCGTCATCTAATCCAAGTGGGTCTTCGCCGCTCATCTCCGTTCACCCCGGCACCTGTCCTGTGTACCCGGTGCCTGTGATTTTTCCCGTGCGCATAGTCTCGCAAATTCGCCGCTATCCAGCCACCACTGCAACTCGTTCAGCGGGAGCGCACACAGGACTTCGTGCTGCGCTGATCCCCGGATGGTGGAGCATGCTTAGAGACATGCAAAACGGAGTCATCAACGGATAAATTTTCAGACCGCGTGGCACTATCAGCGTGAATGTCCACCGTCTTTATCATGCGCAAGCTTCCATCGCGATTTGTTTTGCCTGGCCGAAATCATTTTTACCACTCCCGAGTTTCGGGATGGTGTCGACATGGATGAGTTGCGACGGTTTCATTAGCGGATTGAGTCCGGATTCGTCGATGAGTCCCTGTATCTGATCGCTATCGATAGGGCCGGCAATCAACAGGACCACCTTTTCTCCCTTCCTACCATCCGGCAGCGCAGTGGTGAGTATCTCCACCTCTTCCGGGAGTGTTTTCCCGATCGCCCCCTCGATGGCGCCGAGACTGATCATTTCGCCACCGATTTTCGCAAAGCGGGAGTAACGATCGACAATAGTGAGGAAACCATCTTTGTCGAGATGGCCTTTGTCACCGGTCTTGTACCAGCGTTTTCCGTCCAGTTCGATGATGACATCGGCGGTCGTTTCCGGGTCGTTGAGGTAACCCAGCATGACCTGGGTGCCACCGAACAGGATCAGACCATCCTCACCCACCGGGAGCGTCTCCAGGGTCTGTGGGTCAACGACGCGGAAACTTCCGCCGGGCAGCGGCAGGCCGACGGTGCCCGGTTTGTTACCTTGCTGCACCTTCCAGTCCCGCGGATCGATCCGGTCCGGAATGTTGACGCTTGCCACCGGCGTGGTTTCCGTGGTGCCATACCCTTCATAGATCTCCTTGTTGAATTTGAGCTTGAAGGCATCGCGAACCTCCGGGCTGAGTCTTTCTGCGCCGGCCACCACGACGCGCAATGAGTCGAACATCAGGGGGTGGATACGCTGGTTACGGGTGAACAAGCGCAGGAAGGTGGAGGTGCCGCAGAAGACCGTGGCCCGGTGTTTGGCGATCGCCTTGGCAATGGTCAGGGCATCGGTGGGATCCGGGTGGAAGATGGCCGGGATACCCTCAACCAGAGGCATGAGCCCCGTCACCGTGAGGCCGAAGGCGTGAAACAGGGGCAAGGTCGCCATGACGGTGTCCTCGGCTCGGACATCGAGCACATCAGCGACCTGTCCGATATTGGCCATGAAATTGCGGTGACTCAGCAGCACCCCCTTGGGTTCGCCTTCGCTGCCGCTTGAGAAGAGAATGGCGGCCGGCTGTTCAATGTCGACCTGCCGACCGAACAGTGTGTAGAGCATACGCGCGGGCAGCAGTATCACTGCGGCCAAAACGGCGAGTTGGGTGAATGGTCCAATCTCGTCCTTCAGGTCTTCGAGATAATGCACCTGCAGATGGGCCAGCAGTTCACTCACTTTGACGCCACGCTGCTCCAGTTTTTTAATAAATCGCCTGGAGGTATAAAGGCTGCGGATCTCTGCCTTGCCGATTGCGGATTTCAGTGCCTGCAGACTCGCAGTGTAGTTCAGGTTAATCACCGTCTTGCCCAACAGCAGGCTTGCCAGGTTGGTCATGATGCCGGCACTGCTGGTCGGCAGGAGTAAACCGATATTCTGTTCCGGACTCCGTTTGCGGATCAGGCGGGCGAAGGCAATCACCGCGGTGAGTGTTTTGTACCCGGACAGTGTGATGCCGCCACCGGCATCGGCCAGGCAGCGTTCAGTCCCGCGCCGCTTGGCGGTCCGCAGCCATGCCAGCGGGATGGGATCAAGCGTCTGGGTGTGGTGTTCCCAGGCATCGATGGAGAGATCAAAGACCCGCCGTTTCAATTCATGGGCCGGCGTATCCACGGGCAGGGGTTTGCCGAAGGCGACGATCACATCCCGGCGCAGACGGTTGTCGCGGAGTTCCTGCAACTTGTCGCTGGAACGCGAGAAGCGGCTACCCCAGAGACCGCGCAGATAAAACGGCAGTATGATGCCGTCGAAACCTTCTACCGTCCGCTCATAGCCGTGCTTGAACTCGCCGAGCTGTCCATTGCGGCTGATCGCCCCTTCGGGAAACAGGCAGACCACTTCGCCGGCTCTCAGCAACGCATTGATTTTTTGCAGTGCCTCTTTACTTTGACCGGCGGCAATCGGAATCACCCCGAAGAAATCCAGGAACCACTTCAGGTACCAGCGTTGATAGATCGCCCGGTGCATGACAAAACGCACCGGCCGGGGGCAGGCGATCTGAATCATCGCCCAGTCGAGCCAGCTGATGTGGTTGCCGAGCATCAGCACGCCCCCGGTTCCGGGCAGGTTATCGAAGCCCAGCACCTCGATGCGGTTGGTGCTGGCAAACAGCCGGGCGATGACATAGCGTACCAGCGACTGGGGCAGCTGGTAGACGGTATAGAGGGCACCGGCCAGTGCTGTGATGGTCAGCAGATGAAACAGACCGAGGCTGCTCGTGCCGCTGAGGGCAAAGGCTACGGTCAAGCCCAGGAAGCCGAGCATGACCACGTTCTGCACCCAGTTGTTGCCCGCCAGCACCGTCCCCAGCTGCGCGTCCCTGGCATGGAACTGGATCAGGGCATTCAAGGGCACAATGAACAGCCCGCCGGCGGTTCCCAGCAGCAGAAAATCCACAATCAAGCCAGCCTGAGAGGTTAGTTGCGGCAGGGCAAAAATCGCGGTGACAATACCCAGTGCACCCAGTGGGATCAGGCCGGTTTCGATATGATGTTTCGAGGCACGGCCGGCCAGCAGCGAACCGAGCATGATACCGATGCCGGAACTGGCCATGATGCCCTGAATGACAACGGTGTTGTTCTCAGCCAGGGTCTCCTTGGCAAAGGCCGGAAAGGCGGCCAGTACTACCTGCGAGATCCCCCAGAATGCGGAGAGGCCGACGATAGAGAGCCAGATGGTCCGGTTCGCCAGGATGGTGTGGAGATTATCGTGGAGATAGCGGCCTTTACCGTAGCGTGTCCAGTCGAATCTGAGATCGGGCGCGCCTGTGTGCGTGGCGGGTAGCCGCAGGGTCGCCAGGAACTCCAGTCCCGCACACGCGACCAGCACCCAACCGACGGGTGCAATCGTTTGCAGGAGTTGGACTGCGTTGTCATAGCGCACTCCGGCCAGCGCCTGTTCAAAGAATATGGAAAAGACGAAGATGCCGAGAAGAATGGCGACGATGGTAACCGCCTGAACAATCGCATTGGCGGTCGTGAGGCGTTCTTTCCCCATCAGTTCCTTGATGTAGCCGTATTTTGCCGGTGAATAGAAGGCGCTCTGAACTGCCAGCAGAAAGGTCATGGCAAAGGCAAAGCGAAACCAGCCCTGGTAATAGGCGAGGGTGATCAGCAACGTAAGCCCCACTGCAGCCGCAGCGCTGACTTGCATGACCCGTGGTTTCGAATGTCGATCGGCAAGATAACCGGCAGGCGTAAAGAGCAGTACGAACGGCAGCAGGATCAGCCCGTTGACGATCGCCGTGAGGATGATCTGAGTCTGGCCATCATAGATCTTGAATACGGTGTTCTGGATCAGGATCTTGTGGCCCAGATCGACAAAGGCATTGAGAAAAATGACCAGGATAAACGGCAGGAACCCTGCCAGTCTGAAAAGTTTATCCATTGCAAAGGGTCCCTCTTGTTCCTGTCAACGATGGAATGGCGGTTCGATCAACATACAGCGCATGTAATGTGCGGCGAGGACACGTCTAACGACAGCCTTATTGGTGTTTATTCCGAATGCGGCGTCGACCGGGAAACAATGACCGGAAGCCCAACAGGAATCGATCGAGTGCTGAGAGATTGGTAGCGCGTCGCCGGGAGCGATTTATGACCAGGAGTTGCTGCTTCATGAGGAGGCTGTCAGCGACGATGGCCCCCGCACCGCCGGGTCCCGGGAGTTTGGTGATCGTGGGTAATAGAGGTGCGACGGGTACCGGCATATTCTCCATGGCAGAGAAGGGTAGGGCAGGTTGCGTTCAGGAACAAGGCTGTCTAAGTTACCGTTATCAGTTAGTAACTACGAATTAGCCACCCACATCCGGCGCCACCACGCGCAGTTCCTCGGTATCTCGCGAGCAGCGGATATGCGCATCAACCCGCGCCTCCTCAGGGAGATGCTGCGTAATGATCCAGATCTGGGCGAGCTCATCGCTCAGTTGTGGCAGAGCGTGGAGAGTATTCAGCATGCGTTGCTCATCGAAGAATGCGAACGGCTCGTCCAGGAACACGAATTGTGCACCACCGACGGTGGAGCGGATCAGCTCCTGGGACAGGGCAAGCCGCACCGCGAGCATGATCTGGCGCTGGGTCCCGCTTGAGATTTCGTCGAAATCCATGAAATCGTGCTTGTCAGTGGAGAAGACGCGGACGCTGAGGGACTCATCGATCTGCAGGTGCTGGTAGCGGTCCTCGGTGAAACGCGGCAGCGCCCGGCCGGCAAGACTGCGAACCTCTTTGTTGAACTGGTGTGATCGCTCACGCGAAGCGCTCACCAGCAGGCTTATTCCTATATCCCGGACGCGGATATGGTGCTCGCGCGCGCGGCGTGTTTCCCGGTGTTCATCCCGCACCGTCTCGAGCTGTTCCGCTTCGTTCAGACGCTGTTGCTCTTCCCCGATGGCGCGGTCCACCAGCGACAGCTGGTCCTCCAACGTCATGGATTGGTTTAACAACGCGGGTTCGATGCCATCGACAGTCTGTTTGAGCTCATCGGAGTCCACATCAAACCGTGCAACGCGATCACCCAGGGCCACCACGCTGTCGGGGAGGGGCAACTCCCTGGATTCGCTGTGCGTTGTCTCGGCCGATTCCGAGCTCTGGACGTTCGCCGGATTCGGTTCCGGAGCCGAGACGAGTCGAGCCACGTTCTCGAGCGAGTCACGGATGTCGGCGTCAGCACTCTCGCGGGCGAGACCGAGCTGCCGTGCCAACTCATGAGCATGGTCGGCCAGTTTGCCGAACTGACCACCCTGGCGGGCGCCTGCTACCACCGAGACAAGGAACAGGATCGTTGCTGCGACAGCCGCCGCTAACAGGGTTACTACCCGCTCAGGCTGCCAGCCCGGGATACTGTCTGCAAGCCAGGCAGACAGCTGTTGGGAAACGCCCGAATCGGGAAGCTGTGTCAGAACCGCCCAGCCGCCCCACAGGACGGCAGCAATCACGAAGAACAGGACTGCGAACAGGCGCGCCTTGCGTTGGGCACTGCGCGCCCTGCATGCGGCGGGATACTTTTCCTGATAGTCGGCCGCCGATTGTTGCAGCAGCGCGAGCCGCTCGGATTTTTCGTCCTGAACCGATGTCACCGTTGCCCGCGTCGTTTCAAGGTCCGGGAGGCGTTGTTTATCGATGCCAAGTTCCGCAATTCGGGTTTCCAGTTCGGCTATCTGACTGGCGGTGTCGACATTGGCTGCCGCGTCATGGGCGTTTGCCTCCTGCAGTTCCTCGCGGATCCCTGCAAGCGGGGCTATGCCGGCCATAGCCATCAACGCATGACTGTGCGGATGAGGAGCCGTCAACTCGCGCTGTGCCAGGTAGAAGGACTCCACGAACTCCTCATAGTCGAAACCGGTCAATCCCGGGAGCGCCGCGGCTACCTGTTCGGCACCTTTGGCGAGCGTTGTCTCGCCGTCATCGAGCGACTCCAGGCGTGCTCCCTGCGTGCCTTCGGCATCCAGGTAGCGCGAGATTCTGTAGCTGCGGTCATTCTTCCCCCTGAAATCGGCACTGACGTTGCAGCGTGGCTGTCCCCAGCGGATCAGCTTTTCCGGTGCGTCCGCGTTCACGGAATAGGTTCGCCCGAACAGGGCGAAGCAGATAGTTTCACCGATTGTGCTCTTGCCGGATTCGTTCGGACCGCTGACTGCTATCAGGCCGGAAGCCGGGAGATCGCTGAATTCGAGTTCAGCATATTTGAGGAAGTTTTCTGCGCGAAGATGGGTGATGATCATCAGAAACCCTCCGCGTTCAGCGCTTGCAACTTGTGCACGATCAATTGTACTGCTTCGTCGAACACTTCGGCGTCAAATTCCGGATCAGCACTGCTGCGACGATCCCGCTCGGCTGTACAGAATGTGGCGAACTCGGTGGCTGGATTTCTCACCACCTTACCGGGAACGGCTTCCTGTTGCTCTTCTGGCTTTACTTGCTCTTCTGGCTCCACTTGCTCCACTTGCTCTTCTTGCTCTTCTTGCTCTTCTTGCTCTTCTTGCTCTTCTGAGGACATAGTATCCCCTCCTTTATCCAGGTTTGTAATGCAGCTGTCTGTCAGCAGCCGAGGCCATGTTCCGGGCACGTGCACATGGTACACACCGAAATCCCCGCGTGTTGCAACGTATCTTTATTGGGTGCGTCCCGATGTTCCACGCTGCCTGTAGCCAGGGCAAAATAACCGATCACTTGCTTATCATAGCAAACTACGAAAGTGCGGGATGCCGAGGAATAATAGCAGGTCCTTCAAGGATAATAGGTGGGGGACGGTAACCATTTGGATTATAACCGAAAAGTGACATTGGCATGCGCTGACGTGACAGCTTGTATGTGGACGCGAAGTTTTTGCTTTTCTTCCGCAACCCTTCATGCAGTCATGGCTACCACATCGAGAGGTTCGATTTAACCGTGTTACGGATTTTCGGGGTACACAGGTCAGGGGCGTGAGTTTCGTTCATGACCGCGTCCACGGCCGGGTGATGGGGCCGCAAATGGCCGGAATGGCTCCCATATCCGGATGTTGCGGGATCCGTAGCCTTGGCGGGCGGCATCAGTTAATCTCAAGTAGCAAGCCGAAACTGTGATAACAGGCCGAGAGAGGTGAACTATGGCTCATCTGGAAGATTTTGGAAAAGAAACCTATTTTGAAAAAATCGGTTATGTCTGGGATGCTCGAATCGAGGCTTATGTCAACAAGACGGAATGGAAAATATTTTCCAAGGAATATATCGACGATCATTCCTTCGACACGCTCTTGTCCGATTTTAAGGAAGAACCGAGCCCGAATCAGTGGAAAATGTACTTTAATACTGAATCGCCACTGGATGTACACAACCTGCATAAACATTTTGGTGTGAGTATCGGGCCGAATGTGTAATCGAATCGCCGGGTAGAGCACTACGGCTTGCCAGTGCCTGTCGGGTTGAAGTGCCGTGTCAATAAACCAGGAGATTGCTGACAGCTTGCGCGAGATCGCAACCTTGCTCGAAGAGCAGGGTGCCAGTCCGTTTCGTGTCAATGCGTATCAACGGGCGGCCAGCACGGTCGTTAATCTCGATGCCCCCATCAGCGAGCGCGTCGAGCAAAAAGGGCTGCCCGGGTTGATTGCGCTTCCCGGTATCGGCGAAGGGATTGCCCGTTCGATTTATGAATACGTGGCGATGGGCCGTATGAGTCGCCTGGAGAATTTACGTGGCGGCCATGATCCGGTGGCATTGTTTAAGCAGATACCGGGTGTGGGTTCCACCTTGGCGCAGCGAATCATAGACACGCTGCACATCGATAGCCTGCAAGCACTTGAAGTGGCAGCGCACAACGGACGCCTGGAAAAAGTCTCTGGTTTCAGCGTCAATAAAGTCGCGATGATTCAGGCCTGGCTTGCCCAGGTGATGGGGCGCCGTCGACCCGAGCATCGGGCACACGCGCCAGTGGCCGAGCCACCGGTGAGCCTGCTGTTGCAGATCGATCGTCTCTATCGGGAAAAGGCGGAAGCCGGTGATTTACCGACTATTGCGCCGAAACGTTTTAACCCGGAGGGTGAGGCATGGTTACCCATCATGCACGTGACCAGAGGCGGATGGCATTTCACGGCACTTTATTCCAACACTGCCCGTGCGCACCAATTGCAACGCACCAGGGACTGGTTGGTGATATATTTTTATGATGATCAGCACCATGAAAGTCAAAACACAGTCGTGACTGAAATCCGAGGCCCGCTGGCAGGTCAGCGCGTTGTGCGCGGACGCGAATCGGAATGCCTCAATCATTACCGACAATAGCTGTTCGACTGGGGTTAATGCTTAATGCATTGCTCAGTTCATTGGGATCCTGGAATCCGAACTGTCACGGCTAATCCCCCCAGGGGAGATAGATCGAAAGATAACCCACCATGGTAGGCCTCAGCCACATCCCGGGCGATTGCGAGACCCAGGCCCGAACCTTGTTTTTGCTCATCAAGCCTTACGCCACGCTGGCCCAGCGTGATGAGTTGATTCTCCGCGACACCTGGCCCATCGTCTTCGACCTTAATGTGGATAGCGTTACCCTGGGACACGGATACAGAAACCGCAGTGTTAGCCCACTTGGTCGCATTCTCGAGAATATTGCCCAGGAGTTCGGTTAAATCTTCGGGCAGAATCGCTGCATCAGCCCCGTCAGGCGCCTCAACTGACCATTCGAGGGCGGCTCCGCGGGGCGTGCGTTTCAGTGTGCGGACAACGCGGTTGACGGCGTCGCCGGCAGCGGCATGCACTCGCCTTGTTTCAATGCCGGAGCGAACACGGGCGCGGATCAATTCGCGGTCGACACGCCTGCGCATGGTTTCAGCGAGCTGGTCCAGATCGTCGGCTATTGACATGTTTCCCGCCTCCCTTAACCGCTGCGCATCCGCCGTAAGCACCATGAGTGGCGTTTTAAGACCATGGGCAAGATCTGCGGTCCACGCCCGTGCGCGTTGTATGGTTTGTTCCTGAGCTTCGAGCAGTCCATTCATCTCGACGACGAGCGGCATGACCTCATCCGGGTATACGCGTTCGAGGCGACGCGTTGCCCCGGAACGGATGTCTGTTACCCCGCGGCGCAGGGTATCAAGCGGCGCAAGCCCGGTTCGGACCTGTATCCAAGCCGCCACGAGCAGCACTGCAGCCATCACGACAAGATAGGGCAGCATATCGGTAGCAAAGGCATTACGCGCCTCAACAAGAGTCCGCTTGTCCACGGCTACAACAATCCGTACTCGGCGTTCTTCGGTATTGGGCTTGAAGATGATTTGGCGTTCGCGAACAATGAGTGCCTGTCCGGCAGGTCCGGGCAGCAGGTGCTCATGAACGCTACCGTGTGTAAGCTCATCTTCTGGAAGCTCGATGACATTGTCCCAAAGTGAGCGTGAGCGGAGGAGTGTCGGGCGCTCTTCGTCCTGGATCTGCCAGTAGAGCCCACTGAGGGGTAGATTGAAGCGGGGATCCGCCAGCTCATGGCTAAAGGCAACACGCCCATTGCTCGTCACACCGACGCCGGCGGCAATCTGGCTTAGATAGGTTTCAAGCTCCGACCCGATGCGCCGTTCAACATGGCGCTCGAACATGACCACCAGGCTCATGCCGGCGATGAGTAGCGCCGCCGCGACCGAGACGACAGCAGCAACAAGCAGGCGGAAACGAAGAGAACGCGGCGTCACGGCTCAGCTGCCTCAATGACGTAACCGAATCCCCGTCGCGTCTTGATCAAGTCGACGCCAAGCTTCTTGCGCACGCGCCCGACCAGAACTTCAACGGCGTTGGAGTCACGCTCAAAATCCTGTGCATACAGCTGCTCAGTCAATTCAAGTTGCGATACCACACGCCCTGCGTGATGCATAAGATAGCTCACCAGACGATATTCCTGGGGAGAGAGATGGATCGGCATGCCGTCCACAGTGACACCCATCTGACGAGTGTCGAGTGACACAGAGCCAATCGTGATAACCGGTGTTGCCTGTCCGGCAGATCGCCGCAGAATCGCTCTTAAGCGGGCGAGTAACTCCTGCATCTGGAAAGGCTTCGGCAGGTAATCATCCGCTCCTGCATCGATTCCTTCCACGCGTTCATCCCAGTTGCCACGGGCGGTGAGTATCAGAACCGGGAAGGTCTGTCCCGCTTTCCGCCATTTTCGGAGAATTGATAAACCGTCCATCCCCGGTAGTCCCAGATCGAGAACGATTGCCGCGTAGGGCTCGGTATCCCCCCTGAACCAGGCCTCTTCACCGTCGGTTTCATGATCGACTACATACCCGGCGGCCGTGAGCGAAGCGCTCACGGTTTCGGCCGTCTTGTCGTCGTCCTCTACCAGGAGAATTCGCACTAGTCCTCCTCCATAGAGAGAACTGTGCCGGTTTGAGCATCGACATAGACTTCGAGTAAGCGGCCCCCGCGGTCAATTATCTTGAACTCATAAACCCATCTTCCGTGTTCGTGCTCGAACTCAACCCCAACCACTTCACCGGGAACCTGGGTTTTCAAGCGTTCCAGCAGTTCTGCTATCGGGCGGGCCTCTCCGCGATCGACCGCTCGTCGTGCGCGGTCGTACGCGTGGTCGTCATCTTCCCACTGACGCTCATGGTCGCTGGTCAAGGCGACATGACTGGCTGTCATCAGCGTGACAGAAAATCCCGTCGTTAAGGCGAACCGTATCAATCGGTGCTTCATAGCTCCCATTATGCCGTAGTTCTACCTGACAAAAAGCTGACAATGCCGTTCAGAGCCTGGTCAGGGCTGTTTCGTTAGATTGCTAGCCGTCGGACACGGAACTGTTCCTTGTGGCGACCACGAAGCTGACTTCACTCTGAAAAAGGGTATGCACATGAACGAGACGATACTCCATTCTAACGATGACCTGCACGAACCAAAGCCAAACATGGTGCGCGTCTGGGACCCACTGGTACGGCTGTTTCACTGGAGTCTGGCAGGGAGTTTCACGATCGCATTCGTGACCGAAGATGACCTGCTGGCTTTGCACGTGTGGGCAGGTTACCTCATCTTAGGGCTCATATCGATCCGCGTACTTTGGGGCCTTGTTGGGCCGCACCACGCGCGTTGGTCGGATTTTGTGAAAGAGCCGGCCGAAATCTTTACCTATTTGAAAGCCGCCATCCAATTCCGGGCCGCTCGTTACCTGGGCCACAATCCGGCGGGTGGTGCCATGGTGGTGGCGCTCATGCTGAGTCTCACCGTCACGGGTCTCACTGGGCTCGCTGTGTACGGTGCGCAGGAGCTTTCGGGGCCCATGGCACCTTTATTCAGTGGCCTGTCTGAGGGCTGGGCACACGCCCTGGAGGATATCCACGAGGTTCTGGCTAATCTGACGCTGCTGCTGGTTTTATTGCATCTGGCGGGTGTGGCACTGGCCAGTCTGCAACATCGCGAGAACCTGGTCAGGGCCATGATCACGGGACTTAAACGGAGCGCAACAGAATGAAAATGAAGATCACCTTCGGTATTGCCGGACTAGCGCTTACCGGTATGGCGTACGGATCCGCTGTAAACCTGATTGAAGGCTATCGGAACACCGGCGCAGGCCCGTTCTCGCCGGATGCAGGGAGATTCGCGTGGACACAGGAGTACCAGCCCTCCGGCGGTGTGGACACGAGAAGTTGTGCCAGTTGTCACGGGACGGATATCACCCGGTCCGGCAGGCACGTCAAAACGGGAAAGCCTATTGAGCCAATGGCGCTTTCGATGAACCCGGCGCGACTAAGCGACCCGAAAAAGGTCGAGAAATGGTTTCGTCGGAACTGCCGCTGGACCCTGGGGCGTGAATGTACACCCCAGGAAAAAGGGGATTTTATTCAGTTTATGACCACTCAGTGAAGGTCAGCATTAGAGGAGAATTGCCATGAAGAAAACGATCAGCATCATTGCCCTGGGTATCCTTTCCATCGCTTCTATCAGCGCTGTAATGAGTTCCTCCGAGATGAATGAGCGAGAAGATGAAGAGCGATACGAAGAAGAGTACGAGTCGGATGACCATGAGTACGGGGCATTCCGGGGCGCCTGGTTTAAATCACGGGCGGATGTGCGCCCGGTTGAGAACGAGACTTATCGGAGCGAGTGTGGGGGCTGTCACTTCACCTATCAGCCTGGGTTGTTGCCAGGGCAAGACTGGGAACGCATCATGGATTCATTAGGCGAGCACTATGGTGATGATGCCTCACTCGATGAGATACAGGCAACAGAGATTCGCGGCTATCTGCTCGACAATGCTGCTGACCGTGCAAGGCTGTCACGCGCACGTGCTTTCTCCGCGGGATCGGACGCCGGTGACGGACTTCCCCGCATCACGAGTACGCGCTATTTCCAGCGCGAGCATTATGAAATTCCCACACCGGTCGTCCAGGGTAACGTGGGGGTGGGAAGTTTCAGTAACTGCCAGGCCTGTCATCGCACTGCCGATGCCGGTATCTATAACGAGCATCAGGTGGTGATCCCGGGCGTCGGCAAGTGGGATGATTGATGCCTGCAATATTGACCATGCGGGTTTCTGAGTAGATCGGACGGCGTGGACAGGGCGGGGCTCGGACGACAATTTCAATCGCCGTGGACAGGGCGGTAACCCAGCTCTTCAGAGATCTGACGGGCAGCTTGCAACAGGATCTTCACCCAATCGGATTTGCGCCGTTCAATGGGTGCCGAGACTGACAGGCCGGCAACAATATTATCCGTAGCATCATAAATGAGCGCACCAATACAGCCGACGCCGATTTCCGCCTCTTCATCATCGTAGGCATAACCCTGCGTGCGCAGTTGTTCCGCTTCTTTCTGCAGTCTGGGCAGATCATTGATGGTGTTGCGGGTATAGGCTGGCAGGTTGGTGCGGGCCGCATAGGCCTTGCATTCTTCTTCGCCACCCAGTGCGAGCATGAGTTTACCCACGGCCGTGACATGCAAGGGAGCACGACTGCCAATCAACTGTTGCACATGCATCATCCGATTGGGCGTGGCCTTTTCGATGTAGACCACTTCATCGCCTTCGCGCAACGTCAGGTTGACGGTCTCGCTCAGTTCGTCCCGCAATCGCGCCATGACGGGCTGGGCGATTTGGCGCAGATCGGATTGGGCATGCACCCGGCTGCCGAGACGAAGCAGCTTGCGTCCCAACTGATATTTTCTCGTCGCGTCGCGTTCGACAAACCCGTTGTCCACCATCGAGTTGAGAATGCGAAACGCCGTCGAGCTATGCAGCCCGGTTTCGGCGGCGAGGATCTTCAGGCTCACGGGTTCCGGGTAGCGGGCCACCGCATCCAGCAGGCTGGACATCCGGTCAATGACCTGGATCGAGGTATTTTCCGACACAATGATTTCATAATGTGAAAACAGTTGCTGATTATGGCGGATTATAACTGTTTAGGCAATTGAATCAGTAGCCTAGCTACCGTATTAGGCATTTATTTATAAAAATCCCGTATTGTGAAAAGTCTTTTGCTTTATGAAAATAAGGGGGAGGCCTATGTTTGCACCCGGAAACGCCACCAGGGTGGTGGCTGTGGATGAACCGTTAAACTCAGGAGATACGCAATGAGCACGCCAGCCCAGCAAATAATCAACGACACGCTGCCCGCGTTTACCCAGGGCATCAAGCACTTTGCTCCGGAAACCGACGAGCTGCAGCGGTACGGCCAGTCAGCGGTGATTGGCGAAAGACAGAGCGCCATCGCCGACATCGATGTCCCGGCGATCTATCAGACCCAGCTGGCCGCCGATGCCTTGCGCTACCTGACGCTGCAGGTCTGCAGCAGCAAGGAGTCCGGTCACCCGGGTGGTTTTGCCAGCAGTGCCGATGCCTACGCGGCGCTGGTGATGCTGGGCCACACCAACATCGTCACCGAAGTCGGTCACCACGCCCCCGGTTTCTACAGTGCCATGTTCCTGGACGGCTCATTGGAAGAGATGGGCATTCACACCATGGACGACATGATGGCGCGTTTTCGCGAACGTCATGGTCTGCTGGGTCATCTGTCCGGGGCTATTCCCGGCTTGCTGGCCCCGGCCGGTCCGCTGGGGCAGGGCCAGCACTTCGCCATGGCGGGTGCTTACCTGCATCCGGACAAGCTGTTCCCGTTCACCCTGGGTGACGGTGGCATGGGCGAACCCTATGTGCTGTCTGCCATGATGCACTTCCATACCGCCTATCCGCAGTGCACCAATTTCCTGCCGGTGCTGGTGTGGAATGGTTACAGCCAGGAACATCACTCCATGGTCGCGATCAAGAGCAACGAGGAGATGATCGACTACTGGAAGGGGCATGGATTCGAGAACGTGGTACTGGTTGACGCCAAGCCGTTCGATGATGCCAACCAGCAAGGCGATTATGTCGACAGCACGCGGTTTTCCAGTTCAACCCGCCTGGCGTTTACCCGCACTGTGCTCAGCGAGATGAAGCACGCTGCGGACTGCGCCATGAACGGCCAGTTGACGGTGTTCATTATCAAGCAACTTAAGGGCGCCGGTGTGCATGCGGCGGGAGCCAAGTCACATAACCTGTATCCGGGGGACAGCTTCGACAAGCCCGATATCGCCGAAGGCCTGAAGAAGCGCGCCCTGTCACCGCACGCCTGGCAACTGGTGCGTGACAACTTCCAGCGCGCCGGTGGTGGCCCCGCCGTGAAGACTGTGGTTACCGAATTTGAACTGGACTTGCCCGAACTCGGTGAATTACCCAAGCAGGAATTCGCCATCGGTGACAAGGCGGTGCCTTCCACCGCCATGGGCGCATTGGTGGGTGAAGTCGGCAAACGCGACCCGCGTTTTGTGGTGACCAATGCCGATGGGAATGAAGCCTCGGCCATGAAAAATATCAATGAAGCCTTGCAGATCCGTCATCCAACCCGGGATGCCTTGTACAACCAGGGGCCGGACGGCCAGGTCTATGAACCACTGAGTGAAGACGCCTGTGCCGGTTTAGCCGCTGCTCTGACCCTGTTTGGTTCACGCGCCCTGTGGCTGTCGTACGAAAGTTTTGTGGTCAACGGTATGCCGATCATCCAGACGGTGACCCAGGCGATGGCGGAACTGCGGCGCAGGACGCCATCCATCGTCACCATGTTTACCGCCGGTGCCCTGGAGCAGGGACGTAACGGCTGGACGCATCAACGCCCGGAAATCGAAAACTACATGGCCGCGATGATGCGCAACGGTAACTTCTATGCATTGTTCCCGTGTGACGCCAACATGATCCAGGCGGCCTACGAGTGGGCGACCAACAGCTTCAACAAGGGTGTTGCTATTGTCGCCTCCAAGAGCGCCTTGCCGGTTTACACGACTCTTGAACAGGCTGAACAGGCCATTGAGCAAGGCGCCAGCACACTTTATGAAAGTGACAAAGGTGAAAAAGGGACCATTGCCTTCGCTGTGACCGGTGACATGGTGCTGTTACCGGTGTTTGAGGCCAGGACCGAACTGGAGCAACAGGGCTACCGGGTACGCATTGTGTGCGTGGCCAATCCTCGCCGCCTGTATCGCCCGGACGATGTGGCCTGGAACACGGTCTCCGAGGCCGATGGCGAATTCATGAGCGATGCCGACTTCGATAAGCTGTTTGATGCCGACATCATGATCGGCGTTACCGGCGGTGCCAGTGGTTCACTCGAACCGGCCATGTTGCGCAGCCGTGCGGCGCGACGCGATGTAATGTGCTGGAAGCGTGGTGAAACCACCGCGTCGCCGGGCGAGATCATGGCGGTCAATGGCCTGTCCGGCGCTGACATTGTTGCGCGGGTCAACAGGCTGGCTGGAGCCTGATGCCATGAATGCAACCAAAATTATCGTCATCGACGACGATCCTACCGGCTCGCAAACGGTACACAGTTGCCTGCTGTTGACCCGCTGGGATGTGGAGACGCTCAGCGATGCCTTGCAGGACGAGTCGCCCCTGTTCTTTGTTCTGTCCAACACGCGTGGCATGGACGCCGCGCGCGCGGCCGCGGTAACGCGGGAAATCTGCATAAATCTGCAACAGGCGCTGGACGCATTGAAAGCGCAAGGCAGAGACATTAACCCGATTGTCGTAAGCCGCTCCGATTCCACACTGCGTGGTCATTATCCGGTTGAGACTGACATCATCGCCGAGGCACTGGGGCCATTTGATGCCCATTTTATGATTCCGGCCTTTTTCGAGGCCGGCCGTTTTACCCGCGACAGCATTCACTACCTGATTGTGGACGGGAGTCCGGTACCGGTGCATGAAACCGAGTTCGCGAAGGATTCTGTGTTCGGATTCAGCACGGCTTATCTGCCGGATTACGTCGAGGAAAAAACCGCGGGCAGTATCAGGGCAGGGCAGGTACAACGCTTTTTACTGGATGATGTGCGTGGTGACTGCCGCGACCGTTTACGCAAGCTGGCGGATAACGTGTGTTGTGTTGTCGATTGCGAAACCCAGGCCGATCTGGATCATTTTGCGGAGCAGTTGCAAGCGGTGGCACGGGAAGGCAAGCGCTTCCTGTTTCGCAGTGCGGCGAGTCTGTTAACCGCCCTGGCGAAACTACCTGCGCAGCCTGTCGATGCAGACGACATGGCCTGTTATGTGCGGGATCAGAAACCCGGCGTCATTCTGATCGGTTCGCACGTGGCCAGGACATCCGCGCAACTGGCGTATCTGCGTGAACATACCGACGTGGTCCCCGTGCATGTCGATGTCAGGCAACTCAGTGTAAGCAATACACTGGAGTGGAGTGAGCAGGCCGCAGTCGTTGCCGCCGACATGATCATCGCCCAGGTGGATGCAGCCCACGCGCATGGCAAGACAGTGGCGATCTATACCTCACGTGAGGAATTGCAGTTTCCCAGTCAGGCCGAACGCCTCGCCTTTGGCGAGCGGGTATCGGCTTTCCTCATGGGTCTGGTACACCGGTTTCCAGCAACCATCGGTTTCCTGATCAGCAAGGGCGGTATCACCTCTAATGATGTTTTGAGCGACGGCTTACAGCTCAAGCGATCACGCCTGCTTGGGCAGATTCTGACAGGCTGTTCAGTGATTCGTTGCCCCTCCGATCACAACCGCTATCCGGATCTGCCGGTGGTGATCTTCCCCGGTAATGTGGGTGATGAGTCGGCATTGGCAAAAGCCTATGCGATTCTGACGGCAACAGAGAGCAAAGCGACCATGCGTAAATCAGCATGAATGCCGGTAGTTAAGCGACGCCAGGCAACATCGAGGCTCGCTGGCCGGATAAGGAGGGAACTCCGGGTACCGACGCGGGTTCGCCTAGCGGCTTACCGCGCCAGCCCTGGACCCTATCGAGGTAAGCTGTTTATGTATGTCCAGCTTTTTCATTTTCTGCCATAGCGCCTTGCGGCATATGCCAAGTGCCACCGCCGTCTGACCGATGTTCCAGTTGTTTTCGTCCAAAACAATTTTGATTCGCTTGCGCTCCTGGATGCGGAGAAATGCATCGAGAGTGTGAGCGGCTTCGTTCGAGCAAGGAGGTTGCTCCGGCATAATATCTCGTGCCGAAATCGCGTGGCCCGGTGTCATAATACATGCGCGTTCGATGGCATGCTTGAGCTCTCTGACATTACCCGGCCACGGGTATTCCAATAAGGCCCTTTGGGCTGAATCATCCAGTGTTTTTTCCGAATCGGGATTCATGCGGGTATGAATGGCCATGAAACGCCTGGCCAGCCAGTGTATGTCGGTGCGACGTTCCCTGAGTGCGGCTACTTTAAGCTCGATCACTCGTATACGGTAGTACAGGTCTTCCCGGAACCGGCGCTGTGTTACGCGTCGTTGCAGGTCGGTGTTGGTGGCACAGATGACGCGTACATTGACATCGATACTTTGCTCTCCGCCCACTCGAATGATTGCTCGATCCTGGAGTACGCGTAGTAGTTTAGCCTGGCTCGATTGTGGCATGTCTCCGATTTCATCCAGGAATAACGTCCCGCCGATGGCCTGTTCGAATACACCTCTATGGGCGCGCACTGCACCTGTGAAGGCCCCCTTTTCATGCCCAAAAAGCTCAGATTCCAACAGGGATTCGGGTATTGCAGCGCAGTTGATGGCGACAAAAGGACCGGGCACGTGTTGAGTCTCATGCAGGCGCCTGGCCAGTACCTCTTTACCTACCCCGGATTCACCGATAATGAGTACCGGCGTTTGCCGGTGAGGGGCCAGGGTTTTCAGCGTAATTTCCAGTTTACACATGTCGGAAGAGATTCCGAGCGGGTGGCTCCAATGCTGGTGATTCCTGGTCTGTCCCTTGTTACAAATGCCGTGCAGTTTTCCGCTGAGCAGCTCGAAGTTCACAGGCTTGCTGATGAAGTCGACAGCACCCAGTTTGAGCAGATTGACGGATTCTTCTATCGAATCGGTTTCGGTGATAAACATCATGGGTGGACTATGTTTTTGTTCGGCGCCCAGTGCGGTTATAAAGTCTGCGCCGCTCATCTGTGACAGCCTATCGTCTGAAACGAGAGCATCATACTGGATGGTGCGTATCTTCTCTAAGGCGCGCCGTGGCTGTTTGAGCCAGTCAATCTTGAATCCTTCGCTTGCCAGGTGTTTGCAGGTGGATTCGCCCAATTGTATACATTCCGATACGAAGCAAATTGAAGAGCCTGTATCTTCCATTTGACACCTCCCAGTACATAGCGACCGATTAGCATCTGGTGCAGTACCTGCATATAACAGCTTTGGCGACAAATGATGAGAAGCTGATCAGCAGTGCAGCACCCGGTACAACGGCAATGCATTTCATATGGATTACTAACTCCAGGTGTGAAGCCACTGCCAGCGGGGCTTGCACGCTTCATTATCCATGTGATTTGGAGTTAATTTAATAGCAAGCAATAACTGCACCAGTAACTATAGAGGGGAGGGGAATCTACTGAAAAATAGGGTTATAAAAGCGGTTTAAGCTGTTTTCAGAAACTGTGTAAGGGCACTTGGTGTAGCCTGATCCCGACAGATAATTCACGAAATCGGTTATCTTTCTGAAACCGCTTGAATTCCGTTGTTTCTATTTGGTGAAAGACCTTGAAACCCAAGGACTAAGTTCTACAGCTCCGTCACCTTTGTACTCCTCGGTCCTTGCTTCGATTCCTGGTCGTTTATGCCGAATCGATGGGGCGCGTTGAGCAGTAACCGCATCACCGACAGAAACTCATTTGACTGGCGTTAGCTCTGCCAAATCGAATTGGCTGAGATGATTCAGTGTTACCTGGTGGTAACGTCAAACCGCCAATGCGGGGCTGTTCGGTAACATAAAGAAAAACAAAATCTCACTAAATGCAATGATTTCCGTGTCTTGAAAAATGGCCCGCTTATTGCCCCGGTAATAATAGAAAATTGCATGTCCTGGGCGTGCCGGCGTTGTGAATAGGGGCGCGGCGAAAGGTGGAATTCCAGTGCGTGGATGCAGAACTCGCTCGTACAAGCCTAAGCCACACACGGTTAAGAAGTTGTTAGCGCATTGCTTAACGGAAAGAGGGTGCTGGAAAAATGAATAGAGACAAGCTACGTTTATACAGCAGGATGGATATTGGGATTGCGTGTTTGCTTTTTCTCTTCACTGCACTCTATATCGGGACTGCCCATGCTGAGTCGGATGTAAACGATGTGGTGTCAGGTGTTGATGAGTTAACCAGGACCGGACCTCGCACGGCCTATATTATTCTTGCCAAAAATGAAGAACGAGAAGAGAGAAACAAGGAGGACCGAGAAGAGAGAAACAAGGAGGACCGAGAAGAGAGAAACAAGGAGGACCGAGAAGAGAGAAACAAGAAGGATGACGACGATGATGATGAGCTCCCGCCGACGTCAACGGAGCCGGCGGCAAGGGACAATATCATCGCCCTCCACGATCGAAACTCGCTTCAATACAACAGAAATTGCTCGGATTGTCATGCGGACATCCATACTGGCCAGACCCTGGATCCCTTAGTCCCAGACGCCCATGTGGCAATGTTGCCCTTCGCTGCCGGCGAGACGGATAGTAATGACCAGTGCACCTGGTGTCACCGTTCTGTTGATTTGGTGCAAGCGGCGGGCTCTCCGTTAATGACGCCAAACAGCATTAGAAAACGTATCGACCCAAGGCTTTGCACGATGTGTCATGGTCCTGGTGGTCCGGCAAAGCAATTTTACCAGGAGACTCTTTCTTCATTACAACTTGATGGTTCAGAGCTCTATGAATTAACCTGTTCCGGTTGCCATAGGGTCCTCGCAGACTCTGAAGTAAAGGGTGAATCGGCAGCGGAGATTCAAACCAAAATAAACGAAAATGAAGGCGGAATGGGACCGCTTGGTGTCCTCAAGACAGAACAAATCCAGTCCATCGCGCTAGTCTTGGGAGGAGACCCAACGCCATTACCCCCTCCAACAGACGGCATCCCCCCTCCAACAGACGGCGTTGCGCTCTACTCGCAAAACTGTGCCAGCTGTCATGGTGGCCTGGCGAACTCGAACAAGCAAGGTACGTCTGCGGCACTCATCCAGTCAGCCATTGACAGTAATACAGGCGGCATGGGATCGCTCGCTGCCCTCAATTCACAACAGATTCAGACCATCGCTGCCGCGCTCGTGCAATAAGAGCACAGATCAGAACGGGTGCTTTAAATTAGGAGGTTGGGCAAAAATGAATACCGAAAGAAACCATAATGGGCTAAATCCATCTATAACTCGCCGTACCTTCCTGAAGGTTAGCGGGACCCTGGCTTCCACAGCGATGATTAGCCCGGTTTTTATGAAATCCAGGGGTGTTGCTGCAGCCCCGTCTGACACTCAGGCCGTCATGACCGGAGAGAATCTGCCGGATGCGATCGAGACCGCCGAGGATATTATGTACAGTGTCTGCCAGATGTGCCATTCGCGCTGTGGCGTCCGGGCCAAAGTCAAGGAGGGGATACTGATAAAGATCGATGGCAATCCTTATCACCCTAACAACCGGGATGTCGATGAAAATTACCAGCCGGACAGATTGCCCTACAGTACGTCCCCGGAGACCGCGTTTAGTGAACTTGGCAGGATGTGTCTCAAGGGCCAGTCAGGCATCCAGACCGTCTATGATCCGTACCGGATCCAGCACCCGTTAAAGAGAGTGGGATCCCGCAACTCTGGACAATGGCAAACCATTTCCTGGGACCAGGCCTTTTCCGAGATCGCCGCGAAAATCAATGCACTCATTCCCCCGGGAGAAAGAGACGAGTATATCGACCCGGCAATGCCCGAACTTGGAAAGAAACGGAATCAGTTGGGATTCGCACCGGGACGCAGCGTAGAAAAGGAGATGAGTGAGCGAATTTGGAAACACGCCTGGGGAACGGTTAATTACGGTCTCTCCCACACCTCGATCTGTGAGTCCAGCCGGCATGTGGCGAATGAACTCATTACCTGGGACCCGGCTGGAACCAAGACCAGTATGGGTGCAGGAAGATCAGAAGGTTGGCAAGCGGATATCCTGGGCTCTGAATACATCATCTACTTTGGCGCCAACCCCCTGGAAGCCGATTTTCCCATGGTCGGTATGGCCCGTGATCTGATGGAGTTCAAACGACACGGGGGGGAATAC
>Ga0209567_10000279_pt1 | contig 27791 bp, 28 predicted proteins | sample COG_12_FD_184756 | JGI IMG/M metagenome (GOLD analysis project Ga0209567, IMG submission 184756) | Pelagic marine sediment microbial communities from the LTER site Helgoland, North Sea, for post-phytoplankton bloom and carbon turnover... | ecosystem: Environmental > Aquatic > Marine > Neritic... | reverse complement strand
ATGCGCCCTGAGTTCGCGGCGAGAGACGTGGGTCGCCACGGTGGGCTGGAGGACGATGTCCGTCGGGGGTTTGGCGGGAGCGGCCATGACCTGGCGACGTTACCTCGCAGCTCCGGCTCAGCAGTGGAGATTGCAGTTGCACCGGCCCCTCAGTGGGGGCGCCGCGGGGTCCTCGTCACGCGAAAACGCCCCTGCGATGAGGGGCGCTCCGCGGAGGAGAAGGAGAGAGTGCTCCCGCCGGCTGTGTCCGGAGGGGGAGCAGGATTCTCTGACTCATGGACTGCAACGCTCTCGGAAGCGGAATGTTCCAGGCTCGCGCCGGACTGACTATTCGCCGACAGATCGAGTGTCGGACTCGATTGCGTCGCGGGGATCGTCGTATTGCGTGGCCGTGGACTGCGTGGGCTCGAGGGGCGATTGGCCCGACTTGGTACAACGGAGATGGACCTGTGCGAGCTCTGCGTCGGCAGGCTCCACGCCGTCGTCTACTTCATAGTGGAGGGCACCATCGGTGCACCCGGAGCGAATCGAGGCATCCCGGTGCCACACCCGCAGCTTCACGGAGGTTTCAATGCCTTGACCACCAGGGATGTCGTTGAGGCCCAGGTCGGCCGCCTCTTCTTCGATGAGATCCTCGATGCTGGGCGTCGTGTATTCCGGTTCGAACTCCTGGATCTTCTTGTGCTGTTTCGCCTTCGGCTTCTCTTCGACCCACTGGTTGCGCTTGAGGAACATACGTCCGAGCGTGAGAGTGATAGCGACCACCACAATCAGAATCCCGATTCCAAGCTCCATGTCCTGTCTGCTCCTCGTACGCTCTCTTGTCTGGCTAGGCCTCGTTGCCTGCCGTGTTGTCGATTGTCACTGCGATGATCTCGAGCTCCGCAGAGCCCGAATTGGTGATCTGATGGCTGACGTCGGTCTTCAGTGACAGGTGCCCACCGGGGCCGACCTCACGGCTCGCGCCGTCTCCGACCACAGCCGCAGTGCCGGCTATCACCACCCATTCTTCGGCAAATGCGCCGCTTGCCTGGAGTGTCAACTCACCACCAGGGGTGACGACGAGGCGACGCACCGTGCCATGCGGTCCGCCGGCAAGATCCTGCAGGCTGCCCCACGATTGGGTTGCGGTGGCCGGAGTGGTCACTTCAGGGCGCTGTGACTCCTTGAGTTTGTCCACCACGAGTCGAACATCCTGCACCCGTGAACGTGGCGCCACCAATACTGCGTCGGCGGTTTCGACGATGACTACGTCGGTGACGTCAACCGCGGCCAGGAGGCGACTCTCGGCTCGGAGGTACGACCCGGCGGCATCGATTGCGATCACATCACCCAGCAGCACATTGCCCGCATCGTCCTTGCTGGCCACGCTCCACAGGGCCGCCCAGCTACCGACATCGTTCCATCCCGCCGAGAGCGGAACAACGACGGCTTCTGCCGTGCGTTCCATCACCGCGTAGTCAATGGACTCCGAGCGACACGCGGCGAACGCGGTCGGATCCAAATGGAGCCCACCGTCGTGTTGTCCCCCCTTCACGGCTGCGTCTGTTGCGGCCAGGATGTCCGCCCCGTGCATCTCGAGTTCCTCGAGATAGCGAGAGGCGCGGAACATGAACATCCCGCTATTCCACAGGTAGTCACCGCTCTCCACGTAGCGAGCCGCAGTGGCGCCGTCGGGCTTCTCGACGAACGCGGCCACCTCGTATGCGTCGGGGGCGACTGTGGCGCCACGATGCACGTATCCGTAGCCGGTCTCGGCGTACTCGGGGATTATCCCGAATGTCACGAGCTTGCCTGCTGCAGCCTGCGCCGCTCCGGCAGCCATGGCGCGGCGGAATGCGGCTTCATCCCTGATCACATGATCGGCAGGCAAGACCAGGAGGGTCGGGTCGGCGTCCGCCGTGACTTGAGTAAGTGCCGCCGCGGCAACGGCCGGCGCCGTGTTGCGGCCCATCGGCTCGAGGATGATGCGTGAGGCGTCGAACCCGGCGTCGCCCAGTTCGCGGGCGACGAGGTGTTGATGGAGATGGCTGCACACCACAACGGGATCGTCGATGTCGACGATCCCGTCGAGCCGATCGATCGTCGAGCGCAGCATGGTTCGATCGTCGACCATGGTAAGAAGCTGCTTTGGCTCTGCGGAACGCGAGACCGGCCAAAGCCGGGTACCGCTTCCGCCCGAGAGGATGATGGGGACAATTGATGCAGGGCTCATGGCGCCAATGTATCGAGTTGTCGTGTGGGCGGCGAGTATCGATGCCGCCGGGTCGTCGTTCGGGACGCAGCGTCGTAGTCTGGCTCGGCACGTTGAGGAGGTGCCGTGTCGTTCGACCCAATGCTGGCCCGGATACAGTTTCCCGCCCTGCGTCGCCGGGTAGGTGGCCGGGCTGCGCTGTATCTCGATGGACCCGGAGGAACCCAAGTGCCCCGCCCGGTCATCGACGCCATGGCAGGCTTCATGGAGGCCGGCGGGAGCAATCACGGCGGCCACTTCGTTACCAGCCGTGAGACCGATGCCATCGCGGCTGCGGCCCGCGAAGCCATGGCCGATCTCTTCAACGCGGCGCGCCCGGAGGAGATCTCGTTCGGCCAGAACATGACGAGCATCACGTTGTCGGTGAGCCGGGCGTTGTCACGTACTTGGGTATCGGGCGACGAGATCGTGGTCACGAGGCTCGACCACGATGCCAACGTGTCGCCGTGGATGATTGCCGCCCAAGAGAGCGGAGCGACCCTCCGCAAGATCGACTTCGACGCGAGCTCCGGGTGTTCCCTCGATCCCGATGCCGTGGCTGCCGTCCTTGGTCCAAGGACCCGTCTCGTGGCCGTTACGCACGCCTCCAACGCGGTCGGCACAATTGTTGATGTGGCCGCGGTAACGGCCGTGGCCCACGAAGTTGGAGCACTCGTCTATGTGGATGCCGTCCACTACACGCCGCACGGCCCGGTCGACATACAAGCCACGGGTTGCGACTTCCTGGCGGCGTCGTCCTACAAGTTCTTTGGGCCCCACACGGGGGTGCTCTACGGCCGATACGACCTTCTCGATCAATTGGAAGCGGTCAAGATCCGGCCGGCACCGGACGACCCGCCCGGAAAGTGGGAGACGGGCACCCAGAGCTTCGAGAGCCTCGCCGGCGTGGTGGCAGCCGTCGACTATCTGGCCGAGTTCGGGAGTGGGGACAGTCGGCGGACTGCCTTGCGCTCGGCGATGGAATCGACTCGGCAGTACGAGGAGGGGTTGAGCCGTCGGTTCCTCGACGGGATCGCCGGCGTCGAGGGGGTCACCCTCTACGGCAAGACAAATCCGACCGGCCGAACGCCGACGTTCGCGGTCGCGGTCGAAGACTCGAGCGCCGATGAGGTGGCGGCACGTTTGGGGGAGAAGGGCATCTTTGTGTGGGCCGGTCACTACTACGCCCTCGAGGTGATGTCCTCACTCGGTGTCCTCGATAGCGGCGGCTTGGTCAGAATCGGCTTCGTCCACTATTCGCTGCCCGAGGAAGTCGACATCGTTGTCGAAGGGCTGGCGAGATTGGCGGCGGGCCGGAGTCTTGATGACCTGCCGGACCTTGGGTAGCGAGGACGTTCCGATCGCGATGCGGCTATGAAATGGCCGGCAGGGCGGGTTTCGTCAGTCCTGGGACCGGCGGCGTCCCACCTTGGATCGCCGCAGCGTCTCCATGTCGTCGACAACGTCGTGTTCTCTGACGTCACCGAGGCGGGGCAGGTTGGCGGAACGCCTGATGTAGCGGGAGGTGCCGTACGTGCCTTCGTCGTCGGGGGTCGATCCTGGCAGTGCCACCGTGATGTCCTCGCGGACATCGATGGCGATTAGGTGCTTACCGTCGGGTCGTCCGTCAGTCATGCTGCCTCGTTCCATCGGTGCGCTGGGAGGCCGCACCAACATTCTCTGTTGTCATTATGGACCCAACGTGGCGCTAGTGGCAGGGCCATTTGCCCCCGTGCCGAAGATCTACTCCGTTGACCAAAGCTAGCGCGAAGGCTCGACCGCCGTCGAGAGCCGAGCTGGTAAGCGACGGGCCGCGGTCTAACGCTGGGTGAAGACGTAGCGGCGGAGCGCTTCTAGTTCGTCGTAGTTCTTGTCGGTGGATTCGGCGTGGGGGCGCCGGGTACCGGGCGCCGGCAAGTCGGCCGTTCCTCGCTCGTCGCGATGACGTTTTGAGCGTGTTTCGGAATCCTGATTGGGTTTCGGATTGTCTGGCATCGTGGTGCCTCCCGTGACGGGGCGGCGTTTCGACGCTCGCGTCGAAACGAGACACAGGTTGTGACTCTCGGATCATCCGTCCGGACCAGAAGGTGGCGCCAGGGGCCTTGTACCCCAAACGGTAGGGCCGTTTGCGCGGCCCCAAAGGGACCAAACCGAGGCAATCAGCCGTCGCCGACAGTCGCCTACGTTGCGTCTTCGTCGACCACAGGCTGCGGTTCGAGCAGATACGCGAGTTCAACCCGCGATTCACCGCTACCGAAGGCAGTGATAGTGTCGCCCCGCTCGATGATCGTGTCTCCGTGGGGGATGATCACTCTCATGCCGCGCCGGATCGACACCAACGTGGCGTCCTCCGGCCAGGTGAGTTCCTTGACTCGTGTGCCATGCGCAAAGGAGTCGGCCATCACGGGCATCTCGTAGAAGCCGGCGCCCGGTTGGGTGCGCACCCGGGCACGCTCGCGGTAGAGATGGCGATCCGTGGTCGACCCGAGCGCGTGGTGATAGGCCCGAACCACGCTCTCCCGACGGAACATCCCGACGAACTCGGTTGGGTCGTCGTCGGACACGACGGGCAGACGGCCGACCCCGAGAGCCGCCATGCGCGCCAACGCTGCAGAAACGGGCATCGAAGGAACCACGGTGATGGGGTGAGGCGTCATGATGTCGGCCACGGTGAGATCCGACGAGGGCCCGCCGCGGCGGGCGACATCGCTCACGGTGAGAATGCCGACCAAGTGTCCGTCATCATCCACGACGGGCAACCCGTGGTGGTGGGAATCGTCGAGGATCTGCTCGACGACATCGGCCGTCGTCGTTGTGGAAAGCAGCGTGCCCGGCCACTTCATGACTTCGCCGACATAAACGGTGTCGAGCAGGTCGATGTCCTCACGCCGGAGCAGGTGGATGCCGCGGCGCCGCAGCGGCATCGTGTACACGCTCTCGGGATGAAGGCGGTCGGCCAGCAGCGTCGCCAGTGACGTCGCCAGCATGAGCGGCAGCACCAGTCCATAGTCGCCGGTGATCTCGAACACGATCAGGATCGAGGTGAGGGGGGCCCGCGCCATGGCGGCGAACACGGCGGCCATGCCGACGATGGCGAATGCTCCGGAGTCGAGCGTTGAGAAACCCCAGATGGGACCGACCACGACGGCGAGCGCGGTTCCCAGGGAGGCCCCGATGAACAGGCTCGGCATGAAGGTGCCGGCGGAACCGCCACCGGATCGGGTCAGGGCATTGGTGACCATCTTGGCGCCGGCGACCAGAAGGAGGACCCACCAGACCTTGTCGGTTGTGGTGGACGAGTCGAGCAACTCTGCGACGTATTCCTGTCCGGTGCCGAGGGCATCGGGGGCAACCAGTCCGATCCCCGCGACCATCAGACCGGCGGCGACCGGCCGCACCCATCGCGGGCGATTCTCGGTCCAGGTCTGGCTCGACACCTGGTCGAGGATCTTCAGGAATAGCAGGGCGCTGGCTACGGCCAGTAGCCCGAGTAGGGCGTAGAGGAGTAGTTCGGGTGCCACGAGGGCGCGGTGCACGGGGGCACTCAGGATGGCGTCCTCGCCGACCAGGCTGCGAGTGGTAACCGCGGCAGCGACGGAGGCGATGACCACGGCGTTGAGGTGACGTACGGCGAAGTTGCCGAGCATCACCTCCATGGCGAAGAGCATGCCGGCGATGGGCGCGGCGAACGATGCCCCGATCCCGGCCCCGGCACCTGCCGCGATCAGGCTGCGGATCTGGTCTTCGCCGAAGCGGGAGTAGCGGGCCACGGAGGAGCCGATGGTGCCGCCGATCATGGTGGCCGGACCCTCTCGACCACCTGAGCCGCCGAAGCCCAGGGTGGCGATGGTCGCGCCGATCTTGGCGAAGATGGTTCTCGTTGGCAGGTAGCCGCCGTGGAGCGACAAGCCGGTCATGGTCTCGGTAACGCCGCCGCTTTCGACCTCGTGTCCGAACCTGCGAGCGATGAGCCAGGAAATCGTGATGCCAAGCGGGACGAGGCCAATGAGTACCCACCGGCCCTCAGAACCGATCCCATCCTCGCGCCATTCGGCGCCTTGCTCGATGCACCACTCGGTGATCGACCGGACCCAATCGATCCCGATAACCAGGAGCGCGGCAGATATCCCTACCAGGACTCCAACGGCCAGTGAGGCCGCCAGAAAGGCGGGGGCACCGCGCGCCTTGAGGGTTTGGCGCACTCTGGATCGCCAAGTTTGGCTCATAACGTCTGCACGGTACCTCCGATGCCGCCTCCGACAAGCATGCAGCGTGTCAACGGCAGGATTGCGACACGGCTGTCGTGTACCGTCGCCGCATGGAAGAGCACACGTACTCGATAGGGGAACTATCCCACCTGATCGGCCGTACCCTCGGTCGCGCTTTTCCCGACGAGGTGTGGGCCAGAGGCGAGATCCGCGACCTGAGCCGGTCCAAGGCGGGACATGTGTATTTCTCGTTGGCCGATCCCAGCGACGATCCGGGGGGCGTTCCCCTTGCGCTGATGCCGGTAACGCTCTTCGAAAGCGACCGTGACGCTGTGAACCGGGCGTTGCTGCGGGCAGGTGCCGGTCGGATGAGCGACGGAACCGAGGTGCGGATCCGGGGCCGGGTCAACCACTATGCCGCCCGCGGCACGGTACAGCTTCGGATGACATGGATCGATACCGACTACACGCTGGGCCGTCTGGCCGCCGAGCGGGAGCGCTTGATCCGCACCCTGACGGCTGAGGGATTACTCGAACGGAACGCGGCCCTGCCTTTCCCCTTGGTTCCTCTTCATGTCGGGTTGGTCACAAGCGTGGGCAGCGCCGCGCATGCCGACTTCATGCAGGAACTCGAAGCGGGTGGCTTCGGGTTCCACGTCACCGTTGCCGACTCGAGGGTGCAGGGTGCTGAGGCGGAAGCATCGCTGCTTGCGGCCTTGGCGGCCGTTTCTGGAGCCGGCGCCGATCTGGTGGCGATTGTGCGAGGAGGTGGTTCGGCCTCTGATCTGGCGGCGTTCGATCGCGAGGCGGTGGCGCGAGCTGTGGCGATGATGCCGATTCCGGTGGTGACCGGGCTCGGGCACGAAGTCGACGAGACGGTGGTCGACCGGGTGGCGGCTCAGGCCTTCAAGACCCCGACGGCATGTGCGGCGGCCATCGTCACCAGAGTCGAGTCGTTTCGAGACTCGGTGGACGTTCTTGCAGATCGGATCGGCACCGCGGCCGCGGCTCGGATCGCCACGGCGGGCAGCAGCCTTCACGTGGCTTCCCTTCACCTGGGCCGTTCCGTTCGAGATCGTCTCAGCTTGGCAGCCGGCCGGCTCGAGGGGACCGACCGCAGGCTGCGGCGCGGAGCCGCCGTGCGGACTGCAGACCGCGAGTCTGCGCTCCGAGCCGCGGCGGGTCGGATTGCACGCGCCGGTCGACATCGCCTTGCCCTTGAGTCCGCGTCCCTCGAGGTCGTTCGGTCCAACGTTGTCGACGACAGTCGTCAGGCGATGGCGGCCTCACGACGCAGGGTGGATGCCGCGGCCGACGTGGTGGCCGCCTCCGATCCGCATCGTCTCCTGTCACGAGGCTGGTCGGTAACCCGCGACAACACCGGTTCGGTGGTGCGTGCCCCGGGGGAGGTCGCCCCGGGAGAGGCTTTGCAGACCACCGTTGCCGGCGGGACGATAATGAGCCGGGTGGTGGTGCCAGATGGCGAAGACCCGCTTGGGACGAGCAGCAAACAGGAGGCCACAACGTGACCGAACAGGACGTCAGCCCCGGTTACGCAGCCGCGGTGGCGGAGTTGGAAGAGATTCTCGAGCAGATCGAAGGCGACGATGTCGACGTCGACGCCCTGTCGGTCCTGGTCACCAGGGCGGTGGAGCTGATCCGCTTCTGCCGCACACGTATCGACGCTACCCGAATGGAAGTCGAGACGGTGATCGCGGCTCTTGACGAACCGCCTGCCGATCAACCGGGGTAGGTTTGTCGGATAGGTTCGACGCTCAACGCTCGAGAGGAATCTGATGGACACGCCGGATACCACCACCACGCACACCACTGCTCGCTTTGGGTTCTTCCCCTTCGTGGTCGCCGACGAGGTCGCGGTTCGCCAAGCCGGCGTTACGGCGGCCATCAGCGGCGGCGACTACACCGTCGAGCAAGGTGGAACTCAGTTCGCTGTGGTCGGCGGTTCCCTCTCGATCAACCAGGGAGGCTCCCAAGCCCTCATCGTTGGCGGCGACGCCACCATCACCCAAGGCGGTGCGCTGGCGATGATCAGCCGGTCGGTCAAGGTCGAGCACGGGGTCGTTGGGTTCCTTCTCGCGCCCAAGGCCGAACTGGAGGACACCACCGTCGTCTTCACGCCCCAGGCCGCGGCGGCGCTCGGTGGGGCGCTGGCGCTGGGGATGGGCATGGTCGGCTGGCTGCTGAGCCGCCGCTCGCGTTCGGGCTGATCCACGCGGGCGGCCAGAACCGCGCCGCGGTTCGTATTACGGTTGGTGGCAGCCTGATCAGGAGGACGCTTGACCGAGGAGAACTACGACCGGGAGCTGGCACGGGTCATCGACCACACGTTGCTCAGGACGGACGCGAAGAAGGAGGACTTCGATCGCGTCTGTGAGGAGGCTATGCAGTACCACTTCCGGTCGGTATGCGTCTTCTCGGGCGACGTCGAGTATGTGGCGCGGAAACTCGAGGGGTCTGATGTCATCCCCATCGCCGTCGTGGGTTTTCCCCATGGCCAGATGACACCGGTCGCCAAAGCCTTTGAAGCTCACGATGCGATTGCCAACCGCGGCGCTCAGGAGATCGACATGGTGATCCACGTCAGCGCCATCAAGAGCAAGCACTACATCCTTGCATTCGAGGACATTCAGCAGGTGGTCAAGGCCTGCGGAGACAAGCCCGTCAAGGTCATCATCGAGACGGGACTCCTCACGGATACGGAGAAGGTAGCCGCCTGCGTCTTGGCGAAGACCGCAGGAGCGCGCTTCATCAAGACGTCCACAGGCAAGGAGGAGGGTGGCGCGACGGTCGAGGACGTGTTGCTCATGCGCGAGGTCGTCGGCGACGAGGTCCTGATCAAGGCGAGCGGCGGTGTCAACTCGAGAGAGTTCGCCTACGAGCTCATCGAGGCCGGCGCGGATCGTATCGGTACGAGCAACGGAGTCGCCATCGTGACGGGGGGAGCTGCCGAAGGCGGCTACTGAGTACCAAACTCAACGCCCTGGTCGACTTCGATCACCTCCGTCTGGGCGGTGGCTACGCTGGCCGAATGCCTGATCTCGGATTTGAGCCGCGAGTCGATCCAGACACCGGGGGGCGGTACCTCGCCGTATCTGCGCGCGGTGCGGGCTTGCTCAAGTCACCGCTGCTCAACAAGGGCACCGGTTTCTCGATCGAGGAACGGGAGCAGTTTGGGTTGCGCGGGTTGTTGCCGGATCACGTTTCAACGATCGATGAACAGATCCTTCGGGTTCGTGACCAGTTCGATCGCAAGGAGTCGGCACTGGCGAAGAACGTCTACCTCAACGGTTTGCTCGATCGCAACGAGACCCTCTTCTACCGCTTCATCGTCGAGAACCTCGAGGAACTCGTCCCGATCATCTACACCCCAACCGTTGCCTACGCCTGTCGGCATTGGAGTCGCATCTTCCGGCGGGCGCGTGGCATCTACATTTCGCCCCGAGACCGCGGCCACATGGCGGCGGCGCTGCGCAGCCGAGCCAAGCTACCGAATCCGGTCATCGTGGTCACCGATAACGAGAGGATCCTCGGGATCGGTGACCAGGGTGCCGGCGGGATGGGGATCCCGATCGGCAAGCTGGCGCTGTATTCCGCGGCGGCAGGCATTCATCCCGGCCGCCTGATCCCGGTGTCGCTCGACGTCGGCACCTCCAACGACGAATTGCGGTCCGATCCGCTCTACCTCGGCTACCGCCACGAACGGATTCGCGGCGAGGAGTACGACTCGTTCATTGCCGAGTTCGTGGCTGCAGTGCGCGAGACGCACCCGGATGCGTTGTTGCAGTGGGAGGACTTTGCCAACCGCACGAGCTTCAAGAACCTCGATACGTATCGCAAAACGGTGCCGTCGTTCAACGACGACATCCAGGGCACTGCCGCTATCGGCGTTGCCGGGATGATGGCCGCAAGCCGGTATCTTGGCCGCCCCCTGACCGACCACCGCATCGTCATCGTCGGCGCCGGTTCTGCCGGCATCGGGATCCGCGATCTGATCTCGACGGCCATGCTGGCGGAAGGCGCCACAGATGCCGACATCTCCTCTCGGCTGTTCGTCCTCGACAGCCGCGGCCTGATCGTCGAGGGTAGGCCGGACCTCACTCCGGCCAAGCAGCGGCTTGCGGTGCCCCAAGGCGTCACCGCCGGGTGGCAGATTGCCGACGACCCGATCGGCCTGACCGACGTCGTGCGCAATACCCACGCCACCGTGCTCATCGGCGTGAGTGGCGTCGCCGGCGTATTCACCCAACAAGTCGTCTCTCGGATGGCCCGCTACACCGAGCGTCCGATCATCATGCCGCTCTCGAATCCGACCAGCCACGCCGAGTGCACCCCGGAGGATGCACTCTGGTGGACGGCAGGCCGTGCCTTCGTCGCGACGGGGAGTCCATTCCCTTCGGTTCACCACCGCAATCTGACGCACCAGATAGGTCAAGCCAACAACGTGTTTGTGTTCCCCGGAGTTGGCCTTGGGGTCCTCACCGTTGGGGCCAAGATGGTCACCGACGGCATGTTCCTGGCGGCGGCTCGCGCCCTAGCGGACACTGTTGGTGATGACTTGGTCGAGTGTGGGCAGATCTTCCCTTCGATCACTTCCGTTCATGCCGTGTCGCGTACGGTGGCTAAGGCCGTGGCCGAGGCAGCCATCGCGGAAGAGGTCGCTGCGCCGATGGACGACATCGACGCCGCGCTCGAGGCAGCCAACTGGGGACCCGAGTATCTCCCCTACCGGCCCGCATGACCGACCTCAGGATTCCGCACCCTTCGCTGCCCCGAGGTATCTGGGTCAACCGGACGCTCAACCTGCGTTCGATCCGAGCCATTGGGTACGACATGGACTACACGCTGGTGCACTACCGACCCGAGGCGTGGGAGGCTCGGGCCTTCGAACACGGCAAGGATGGGCTGGCCGCCGTCGGCTGGCCGGTCGGCGACTTCGAGTTCGACCCGAGCAAGGTGATCCGGGGTCTCGTAATGGACATGGAGCTCGGCAACCTGGTCAAGGCGACTCGATTCGGCTGGGTCATCCGGGCGGCGCACGGGACCAAAGTCCTCGAGTACGACGAGCTGCGGTCGGCCTACTCCGAAACAATGGTTGACCTGGGCGAAGACCGTTTTGAGTTCATGAACACGCTGTTCTCGCTGTCTGAGGCGAGCCTCTTCGCCCAAGCGGTTGACCTGCTCGACGCCGGCGGCATCCCGGGGACACTCGGGTACGCCGAGGTGTACTACGCGGTCCGCGACGCCATCGACTCGGCACACCAGGAGGGGATACTCAAGGACGAGATCCTGGCCGACCCCGAGCGCTTCATCGACCTGGACGAAGACATCGTCCTGGCACTGCGCGACCAGCAGAACGCCGGCAAGCGGCTGATGTTGGTGACAAACTCCGATTGGGAATACGCCCAGAAGATCATGGAGTTCTCGTTCGACCGATTTCTCCCGGCCGGAGAGTCGTGGCGGGCGCTGTTCGATACGGTGATCGTGTCGGCGGCCAAGCCCGACTTCTTCACGTCGAGCAACCCTCTCTACAAGGTGGTGGACGAAAAGAACGCACTCCTCGCCCCGCATCGGGGTCCGATCGAACCAGGCGAGGTCTTCTTTGGGGGGAATGCTCGGTTGGTCGAGAAGAGCCTGGGACTCTCGGGCGACGAGATCCTCTACGTCGGGGACCACCTCTTTGGCGACGTGCACTTCTCGAAGGCGCTCTTGCGTTGGCGGACCGCGCTCATCCTGCGTGAGTTGGAAACCGAGGTCGAGGCAATGGTCGAGTTCCTGTCGCAACAAGAGGAGCTCGACACCCTGATGGCACGCAAGGCTGAACTCGAGGCGCAGGTGGCCGCCCTGCGGGTTGCCGCCCAACGCAGCCGGCTCGGATATGCCCCGCCGGCGGTGACGATGCCGGACCCAGCTGCGGCGCTCGTGGAGGTGCGGGCAGAGTTGGCCCGTCTCGACGACATGATCTCGCCGCTCGCCATCGCCGCGGGCCGGATCCGCAACAAGGCGTGGGGTCCACTGATGCGGGCCGGGCAGGACAAGAGTCTTTTCGCCCGCCAGGTCGAGCGCTATGCCGACGTCTACACCTCGAGGGTGTCGAACCTGCTCTACCCAAGCCCCTTCGCCATGCTGCGCGCCTCGCGGCTGGATCTGCCGCACGACCCCCATCTCTCCAATTCCCCCTTCTTGCGTGGCTGAGGGGCCAAAAACCGCGCCGGAGCCACGCCAGAAGTGGATATGCTCGGCGCGCACCGGAATCGAGGGGAGCGGTCAACTATGAAAGAGGCGCTAGAGGTCTACGACCGCTGGTCGGCCGAAGGCAAGCCCCAGGTGCTGCTTCTGTTCGGCGCCGGTCACGTCAGCCAACCACTGGCGGTGATGGGTCGGCAACTCGGTTTCCGGGTGATCGTTGCCGACGCCCGGCCGATCTGGGCCACCGAAGAACGCTCCCCGGACGTCGACGAGTTGATCGTTGCTTGGCCCGAGAAGGTACTCGAACGAGTTGAACTCGACCGCCGCACTTACGTGGCGCTCTTGAACCATGAGCGACCCGTCCGAGGGGGCCGGCACGAAGGCTGCCCCCTCGCGCACCCCCACACGTCGGCAAACCTTGTGAGACGAGGCAGTAGCCCGGATCATCGGACTCTCGATGACCGAAGGAGTAGCCTCTCTGGCGCAAGGCGTCGGCGGGAGGTGCGGTGGCAGGGATCCTGGGCTTTGGGGGATACGTCCCCGAGCGAGTCATGACCAACGATGACTGGTCGAAGCTGGTCGACACCACCGACGAGTGGATCACTGCCCGCACCGGCATCAAGCGGCGCCGGTTTGCCGCCGAAGGTGAGACCACCCTGGACCTTGCCGCCAACGCGGCGGAACGAGCGCTCGCGGACGCCGGACTCGGGCCGAGCGACATCGGTGAGATCATCGTCGCCACGGATACTCCCGAGCTGTACACACCGGACACCGCATCGCTGCTGCAGCACCGACTAGGTTGCGACAACGTCCCTACTTACGACCTTGGGGGGAGTGGTTGTGCCGGGTTCGTGCAAGCACTTGACGTGGCTCGCGCCCGCATCCACTTTGCGCCTCGCAACATCCTGGTCGTCGGCGTCGAACTGATCTCGCGCCTCATCTCCTGGGAGGACCGGTCTACCTGTGTGCTGTTTGGCGATGCTGCCGGGGCGATGATCCTCGGTCCGGACGGCGGCAAGGCAGAAGTTGTGGACGTCATCACTGGGACCGACGGCAGCTATGCCGAGATCCTCACTCTCGTGACGGGCGGTACCCGTCATCCATTCACGCTCGAGGCCGCCGCCGCGGGCGACCACCAGCGTCTCACTATGAACGGCAGTGAGGTCTTTCGAGTCGCGGTGCGCCGCATGAGTTCGGCGGTCCGAGAGTTGCTCGAGCGCCTCGGCAAGGGTCCCGATGACGTCGCCCTCGTTGTGCCCCACCAAGCCAACAAACGCATCATCGACGCCGTCCAGAACCGGCTCGGCTTCGACGCGGACCGGGTGTACGTCAACGTCCATGAATACGGCAACACGGGTTCGGCCTCGGTTCCGTTTGCGTTGTGGGAAGCCCGGCAAAAGGGCATCGTCAAACCCGGTGACCTCGTGGTGCTGACCGCCTTTGGCGCAGGGTTCCATTGGGCCGCGGCTGCGGTGCAGTTTTAGTCGAACCGGGTCTGCGGCCTCCAACGCCGCCGTTCATTCATCCGGAGCCTGGGTCGGCACCGTATCTGCGGGAAAGGGTCGGGTAGGTCATCCGGGGGGAGGGTCTGCTCGGCGCTTTCCACGTCAGGCGATGGCCTGCAGCAGCCAGAGCACTCCCATCCCCAACAGGATCGTTGCGACGACGCTGCGGGTTCGCCATGCGACCAGGGCGGCAGCCACGGCGGCGAGGAACTTCGGATTGCTCAGCGGAGAGAGGTCCGGTGAACCATCGTTGAGCACAACGGCAGGCACGACCAGGGCGGCCAGCACCGCCGGAGCGACGTACTTGAGCGGCCGCTCCAGGGCTGGCGACATGGGACGGGTGCCGAGGGCGGCAATGAACGAAACCCTGGTGAGGTACGACGCACTACCGACGATGACGACAATCAGCAGGTCGCTCATGACGACGACCGTTCAGCAATGACACCGGCCAGCACCCCGCTCATTGCGCCGACGAGGAGACCCAGGTTGTAGGGCATCGAGTGGCCGAGCAGGGCGACCGTGCCGCCGACGGCCGCGGCCGCCACGGTGGGGCGGTTCTTCAGTGTCGGTATCAGCAAGGCTAGAAAGACGAGGGGGATGGTGAACTCCAGCGACCACGCTTCAGGAATCTGAGCACCAAGCAGGACACCGATTCCGGTGGTTATCTGCCAGACGATCCACAACGTGATACCGGTACCGAAGAAGAACCACCGTTTGTAGGTGGGGTCGGTCACGGTTTCGTATCGGGTGATCGACACCGCAAACGCCTGATCGGTCAGCAGGTAGGGCAGTCCCCACCGCCACGCGGTGGGGAACTCCCGGAAGTGGGGGGACATGGCCGCGCTGTACATGAGGTGGCGGGCCTGGATGATGAACGCCGTGGCGATGACCACAAAGGCGGTCGTGCCCTCGTCGAGCAGTTGAATCGTCGCGATCTGAGCGGCCCCGCCAAAGATGATCCACGACGACATCCAGCCGATGGTTCCGCCGACCGAGGAGGCGGCTGCGGCGACGCCAAAGACCAACCCGAAAGGAATGACGCCGATCATCAGCGGCGAGACGGCGATCACGCCGTCGCGAAACGGTGTGTTCCTTGCGGTGCCGGGCGAGGACATGGGGCTCCCGATCGCGGCCCGTCACCCTACCGGCGCATTTCGCGGACCTACGCGACATTTGGTCGACGCCTAACCCTGGCTTGGTGCTGGCCTTACATAGCCCGCGGCACGATGACGACAGTAACAACAGCTGATGTTGTCGATTGCTAGATCCCTCCCCACGGGGACAAGTCGGGCCCCGATCTTGTCGATCGGGGCCCGATGCGTTTGAGCTGAGAACCAACTTCGGCGGTTTGATCGCTTGTTGGCGGTCAGGTCCGGTCGGGGGTCGGAAGTGCCATCTCGATTCTGGCGCCACCGAGGGGACTTCTGCCGGTGTGGAGTGCGCCTCCAGCCGACAGCACGGTGCGCTGCACGATGTCCAGGCCAAGCCCGGTTGAGCCGGTTCCGCTCTCGCCGCGACCGATCGGCGGCTCGGCTCCGAGGCCGGACCCGGCATCTTCCACCACAATCCGAGCCTTGGTGCCCGAGGTCAGGATGCTCACGGCGTAGGCAGTACCTTCGGGAGTGTGGCCCAGAACGTTTCCGATGAGGGCGTCGATGGCGGCCTCGAAGTCGGCCTCTGACACGTGCACCATTGCTGATGCTTGCCCCTTGACGATCAGCTCCGAGCGGCGACCCTGCTCGTCGGCGAGTGCCTGCCAGAACCGGGCGCGGTTCTCGGTCACGGCGACGACGTCGGTGAGGCCCGCAGCATCTTGGCGTACCGGGCGTCGGGCTTCCCGGATGATGTGGTCGACGGTCCGTTCCATATCGTCGAGGTCGGCGACCAGTCGATCACGATCCGGCCCCGGGGGTAGGTTTTCGGCGTCGAGGCGGGCCGCGGTGAGGGGGGTGCGCAGCCGGTGTGACAGGTCGGCGGCGGACTCGCGTTCCGCTTGGAGGAGCTGGGTGACTCTGCGAGCGAGGTGGTTGAACTCGGTACCCACCTCGACCAACTCAGGCGGCCCCGATGGTTCCACCCGCACGGACAGGTCGCCATCGCCGAGCCTCTCTGCGGCGTCGGAGAGTTCCTCGACCGGCTTGACCAACGAGCGCCCCAGGCGGTCGGCTACCAGCACGGCAATAAGGACGAGGAGAAGGCCGAGCCCCCCGAGGATCAGCCACGAACGAGTGACATTCTCGGTGAGTTCGGATTCGGGGACAAAGACCCGGACCACCGCGATTTCGCCGCCGGAACTCAGGATCGGCACATAGACAGCTTCTCCGCCGACGACGGGCAGGCTCCCGGCCGCCCCCGATTTGGGCAGAGTGAGGTCCTCCCCCGGGGGCACAGGGGCTCCCTCGACCGTCCCATCGGGCAGCACAACCGAAACGGGGTGGCCCTTGATCGCCTCGCCTACACCCAGGGCGGCCAGCGCGCCGGCGAATCCGGCTCCATCGTCGACCGCGGCAGCGAACTGAGCGACGAGTTCGGCGTCACGCTCGGCCGCGGTGAGTACCCGATCGCGAGCGAGTTCCCTGACCAAGCCGGCCAGCGGGACCAGAAACGCCAAGGCCACGATGCTGGTGACGGCCAGCGAGACGATGACGAGGCGGCGCCTCACTGTTCGGGGGGAACGAGCTTCACGCCGACGCCGCGTTTGGTGTGCAGATACCGCGGCTCGGCGGCGCGTTCACCGAGCTTCTTGCGAAGCCACGACAGGTGCACATCAACCGTCTTGTCGGCACCGCCGTACGGTTGGCGCCACACTTCGGCGAGCAGTTCACGCTTGCCGACCATCGTTCCGGGTCGCTGGGCGAGGTAGGCGAGCAGATCGAACTCCTTGCCGGTCAGGTCGAGCGATTTGCCGGCGAGCCTCGCCTCGTGAGAATCGAGGTCGACCTCGAGTTCACCGACCGTGATGACACTCGACTCCTCGAGTCGTCCGCTTCTGCGCAAGACGGCGCGGATGCGTGCCTCGAGGTGGTCGGCGGAGAACGGCTTGACCACGTAATCGTCGGCGCCGGCGTCAAATAGTCGCACGATCTCGGCCTCGTCGTCACGGGCGGTAGCCACGATGACCGGCACCTCGCTGACCGAGCGAATCATCTGAAGAACACTGCCGCCGTCGAGGTCGGGGAGTCCGAGATCGAGTACGACGACTGCGATGTCGCCGGTGACGGCCTGCTCGACCCCGTCCATGCCGGCGGCCGCCGAGCTGACGTTGTGGCCGCGCGCGGCAAGCCCTCGGGCCAGCGACTCTCGGATTCGCTGGTCGTCTTCGATGAGAAGTACGGCCGCCATCGGCGCCACGGTACCGGGCAAACGCATCCCGACGGTCGAATCCAGGTGATTTGATCCTCGCTTATCCGTCGCTTATCGCTCGTTCGCCGCCCTTGGGAGATGATGGCGTCATGCCCCGCCGCATTGGATTCATCGTCGCGTGGGTGATGGTCACGCTCGTTGCGGTGGCCATTGCAGCCCAGGCCGTCGGTAGCGTTCGCGATCAGGTCACCAACCGACCGTCACCGATCGTCGACGTGTCCGCGTTGGCCACAACTACGACGACCGCACCGGTCGAGGCCACGACGACCACGCCTCCGTCGACCACAACGACATCGACGACCCGTCCGCCCGAAACGACCACCACCACATCGACCACGGTGGTCGAGGCCACGACGACAACAGCGACCGCTGCTCCGGAGCCGACTACGACAACCACGACGACCAGCGCACCGCCGCCGACCACAACGACCGCTGCCCCGCCCGAGATGACCATCAAGACGTACGAGATGGTGGGTGGCTGGGTCCGAATTCGGTCTGGTTCAGGGAAGGTCTTCCTCGGCGGTGCCGGCGCCAACGCCGGGTTCACGATGGAGGTCGAGGACAACGGTCCCGACGAAGTCGAGGTCGAGTTCCGCAGCGAGAGCCATAAGTCGAAGTTCTCCGCCGAGTTCGAAGGCGGCGAGTTGCGAGTCGAGATCAAAGAAGAGGGGGACGACGAGGACGGAGCGGACGCCTAGTCCATTCCTTCGTCCATGTCGTGAAGGGGGGCCCGATTCGGGCCCCCCTTCGATGTGCGTGGTCGGCTCAGCCGGCGACGGGTTCCAATGCCCGGTCGAGGACGTCGCCGATGTCGGCCAGGATGGCGAACTCCATGTCGTCTTTGACCTGGTCGGGGACATCATCGAGGTCGTCGGCGTTGCGTTGCGGGATGACAATGTGGGTCAGGCCGGCGCGATGGGCCGCCAGGACTTTCTGTTTCACTCCGCCGATGGGGAGGACTCGGCCTTGCAGAGTGACCTCGCCCGTCATACCGACGTTCTCTTTGACGTTGCGCCCCGTGAGCAGGCTGACCAGGGCCGTCGTCATCGTGATGCCCGCTGACGGACCGTCCTTGGGGATAGCTCCGGCAGGAACATGCAGATGGAAACGGCGGTTGAGCTGCTCCGGTTCGATCCCAAGCTCGTCGGCGTGTGATCTGACGTAGGAGAGCGCGATCTGGGCCGATTCCTTCATCACGTCGCCGAGTTGACCGGTGATCGTGAGACCCGGTTCGCCGTCCATCACCGTCGCCTCGATGAAAAGGACATCTCCGCCTGCGCCGGTAACAGCGAGGCCGGTGGCCACCCCGGGCACACTGGTGCGGTCCGCCGCTTCGTCGCGGTGGATGGGAGGCTTGCCGAGCAGGTCCTTGAGGTCGTCGACATCAACCCCGACGGGAACCGTTCCGGGATCAGAGGCGACCTTGGTCACGACCTTCCGGATCAACTTGCCGAGCTGGCGCTCCAGACCACGTACCCCGGCCTCGCGGGTGTAGCCGTCGACGATGCTTGCCAGCGTGTCGTCGGTCACGTCGATCTCGTCCGGCTGCAAACCGGACTGCTCGATCTGGCGGGGAAGGAGGTGTTCCTTGGCGATGGTCACCTTTTCGCGGTCGGTGTACCCATCGAGCCGAATCACCTCGGTGCGGTCGAGCAGCGGCGCCGGGATGGTGTCGAGCACGTTGGCCGTCGCGATGAACATCACGTCCGAGAGGTCGAGGTCGTTCTCGAGGTAGTGATCGCGAAACGTGTGGTTCTGTGCCGGATCGAGCACCTCGAGCAGGGCAGACGACGGGTCGCCGCGCCAGTCGGCGCCGACCTTGTCCATCTCGTCGAGCAGGAAGACTGGGTTCATCGACTCGGCATCGATCAAGGCGCGGACGATGCGGCCCGGGCGAGCCCCGACGTAGGTGCGGCGATGACCGCGGATCTCGGCTTCATCGCGGATACCGCCGAGGGCGACGCGAACGAACTTGCGTCCGAGGGCAGAGGCGACCGATTCGCCCAGCGATGTCTTGCCGACCCCCGGGGGTCCGATGAGCAAGAGGATGGCTCCGCTGCCACGTTCCCCGGTGGTGGCGTCGAGCCCGCGCTCAGTGCGGAGTTTGCGCACCGCGAGGTGCTCAATGATGCGGTCCTTCACGTCATCGAGTCCGGTGTGGTCGGCGTCGAGGACCTCTCGAGCCGATTCGAGTTCGAGGTTGTCCTCGGTCCGCGTGTTCCACGGCAGGTCGAACATGGTGTCGAGCCACGACCGGATCCAGCTGTGTTCTGGGCTCTGCTCGCTCATGCGCTCGAGCCGGTCGATCTCACGCTCGACGTCCTCGGCGATCTTTGCGGGCAGCTCGGCCTCGGCGAGCTTGGCGCGGTACTCACCGGCGACATCACCGCTGTCTTCGCCGAGTTCCTTCTTGATGGCCTCGAGTTGTTGACGCAGGACGTACTCGCGTTGGCTCTTGTCGATGCGCTCGCCGGCCTCCTCGCGGATCTGTTGACGGATCGTGAGTTCACCGAGGGTCCCGTTCATCCATCCGAGCACCTTCTCGAGGCGTTCCCGAACGCCGATGGTTTCGAGCACGTCGATCTTCTGGGCGAGGGAGAGGTCGGGGGAGTAGACCGCCAGGTCGGCGAGCTGACCGGGATCATCGACGTCGAGCACGCGCGAGATGGCACCGATGCCGCGATGCTGGAGGATCTCGCGCACCACAGCCCGAAACTCGGTAGCAAGGGCGGTCACCTCCTTGGAATGCTCTTCGCTGTCGGCGACTGGTTCGGCTTCGACCATCAGCACATCGTTGCTGGTCGGTTGACCGCTGCCGATACGGGCGCGGGACACCCCGGCGATCAACGCCGTCGCGGGCGCGGCCGGATCATCGGCTGAGACTTCCTGAATGTCGGCAATCGTGCCGATGTTGGCGTAATCGCCGTCTAGTTGGGGGACGAGCAGCAGCTTGCCCCCGGTCGACTCGGCGGCAGCAATGGCACGGCGGGCCTCGTCCGACTCGATGGTGACGGTCACCACCATGTGGGGAAAGACGACGCCGTTGCGCAGGGGGAGCACCGGGAGCGTGACGGTAGAGAGATCAGCCACGGATGGTCCTTTCGTTCAGAGTGGTAGTTGTAATCCTGTAATCGTCAGTTTCATTCCGAGAATATCGGAATCTGTCAGCTATGCGCTCAGGTTTGTTTCGCGTATAGGGAATACGCAGCCAACTGGTAGCCTGGATGCCCCCATCGATCAAGAAGCAACTCCGTGCCGCGCCACTTCTCGCTCACGTACGACTATCTGTGCCCGTTCGCCCGCATTGCGAACGAAACGGTGGTCGCGGCTCTGCGCTCCGGGGCGGCTTGGGATGTCACCTTTGTGCCGTTCTCGCTGTCCGAGGCCCACGTCGAGGAGGGGGACCCGTCGGTATGGGAGCGGTCGCCGGACGCCGACGGCATCCGTGGGGTTCGTGCTCTGGTATGGAGCCTCGCAGTTCGTGACGAATTCCCCGATGCGTTTCTGGACTTCCACGTCGGCCTCTTTTCGGCGCGGCACGATCGAGCCGCCGATGTCGATGCTGCAGAGACCCTGTCCGCGGTCGCGGTCGCGACGGGTCTCGATCCGGAAGCGGTGGCTGCGGTCGTCGCCGGGGGCGAACCGTTGGCGACGCTGGCAAAGGAACACGTCGAGGCGGTCGATCGCTGGTCCGTGTTCGGGGTGCCGACCTTCATTGCCGGCGACGAGGCCGTGTTTGTCCGGTTCATGGAGCGGCACCAGATGGAAGATGTCGAGCGAGTCCTCGACATGCTGATCTGGGTCAACCTCAACGAGTTCAAGCGGACCACAATCCCCCGGTAGCAGGCCGGCCGGGGTCGCTCACTCGGTACGCTGGAGCAACGCCATGCCATCCGATCCTGTTGTTGCTCGCTACGAAATGCGTCGGCTGCTCACCCGGCGGACGTCGCGCGATCCCGAGTGGTTCACGTTCGGTGACCGCATCCTGTCTCCGTCGGAAGTCACCGCGCTGCTCGAGCCCTACGCCACGAAGGAGCGCTTGGCCACGATCGACGAGGTGCTCGATCGGCGCACGTCATCGCTGACCGTGGTGGTCGAGGGCATGGTCGATACCGGCAACGTCGCGGCAGTGCTGCGCACCGCCGACGGCTTTGGCGTGCAGGACTTCCACGCTATCGACACGGCGCGCAGCTACAAGCACTCGAAGCGCACCAGCCAGGGTGCCGAGAAATGGATCGACCGCTACCGCTGGCGCAGCCCCGCCGAATGTGTTGCCTACCTGCACGAGTCCGGCTTCGAGGTCGTCGCCGCCCACCTCGATCCCGAATCCAGCCCGGTCGACCAGGTCGACCTCACCGGCAGGACGGCGCTCGTCTTCGGAAACGAGCTCGAGGGCCTGAGCGACGAGCTGCTGGCGCTGGCGGATGAGCGGGTCTACATCCCAATCACCGGCTTCGTCCAGAGCTTCAATATCTCAGTCGCAGCCGCCCTCTGCCTCTACGAGGCCCGTCGCCAACGGATGGCCACCACCGGCGGCCACGGCGACCTCGACCCCACCGACCGCGAGCGACTCCGCGCCGTCCACGTCATGAAGAGCGTCCGCCACCACCGCCAAATCATCGAACGCCTTTTGGCCGACGAGGAGTAGGGCAGCAGGGTTGGAGCCTCCCTCGCCGGAGGCGGCATCGGAGGGGGCGGCTCCAGCGAGCCTCGTCGGCTCAGGATCTACCGGAGACAAGATTGACCGCGGGGTTGGAGCCCTCCGAGATCGTGTAGAGACCCAGGCCGCTGGGGTCAAAGGTGATCGCCTCCCCCTGGACTTCCTCGGGAGAGGCCGCCCTACAGGGTGTTGCGGCCAAAGAGACGCCGAGGTCGGGATCAAAGCGCGGCCACACCCAGATCTCCCGGTAGCCACGCAGGGTGATCATGTCTCCGGTTGCGGAGATGTCGGCTGCGCTCACCTCGGCGTCCAAGTCGAGCGCGGCGATTTGGCGGAGCGCGGTGAGACCGCCGGCGGTGAGTTCCTCTGCAGGTGCCCGATACACCACAGCGACACCGGTGGGGTCCTTGCTGACGATCATGATGTCCCCGGTGATCGGGTCGACGGCGAGTGCCTCAGCGTTGATCCCGGGAGTTGGGTACACGAGGCCAAAACGTTCGACCACGCCGATGGTTCCCCCCCCGGTTGTCGGGTCCGGCTCGGCGACGCGCAAGAGGATGACCTCGGGCCGGAACGAGAGGTTGTCACCGATGTCGCCGATGTAGAGGTAGTCAGTTCCGGCTTCAGGCCCGGGCCCCATGGCCATGTCTTCCCAGTCGAGGCCAATGACGCCGTCGAGGCTGAACTTGCCGAGAGCAGTTCCGTCCGTGCCGACGGCGTAGACCGCGGCTTCGTTGCCCGAGTCATTGTGGGCCCAGATGACGCCATCGTGACGGCGGCTCGCTGCGATGCCGGAGGTCTCGGTGAGTTGCGGTTCGGTCACGGCACCGAGCGCCTCGGTTTGGCCGAAGAAGGCACACGTGGTTGTGCCCGGAGGAAGCGAGGCGACCGGTGGCAGAGTTGCCGACGTTGTCGTCTCCGCCGGGACGGTTGCTGCTGGTGCTTCCGTCGATTCGTTACCGGACGCGGTACCGCAGGCCGCAATGAAGATGGCGGCTCCGAAGGCGAATACGGCTAGACGGGAGAACACGCCCGGATGGTATTCGACTCATGGACCTACGCGGGTCTCACCCCGCCAGCAGCTGCAGGGCAATCGCCTCGGCGATGATGCCGTTCTTGAGGTCGTCGAGGTCGAGGCTCTCGTCGGGGCCGTGGGCCCGGCTGAGGTGATCGGCGACCCCGGTGAGCAGGATCGTGGCGTCGGGATATCGCTCCGAAAACGCGGCAACAAACGGAATCGAACCGCCGACTCCCATCTCGTTTGGTTCGGTGCCCCACGCCTCCCGGAACGCTGTCCTGAAGGCGTCGTAGGCAGGCCCGGTGGTGTCGAGGGCGAACGCCTCGCCGGCGGCGCCCGGGGTCACCGTCACTTGGGCGCCCCAGGGAGCGTTACTCTCGAGGTGCGAGACGAGTGCTGCCATGGCGCGCTGCGGGTCGTCGCCGGGGGCCAGGCGCATGCTGATTTTGGCTGCGGCCACCGGAACGAGTTGGTTGATGGCCTCGCTCACGGGCGGGGCATCGACGGCCAGCACCGAAACGGCGGGCTGCATCCACATCCGGGCGGTGAGACCGCCCTTGCCAATGAGTTCGACCCCATCGACGGCACCGGACCAGTCGCGAACGTCCGCTTCGGTCAGGTCGAGCGGATCGACCTCGCCGCGAACGAGACCGGGGATGGCGACAGTGCCGTCGTCGTTGTGGAGCGTGGCGATGAGGCGGGCCAGCGAAATGATGGCGTCGGGCAGGGTGCCGCCGAACATGCCGCTGTGGACTGCGTTGTCAAGCGTGCGGACCTCGACGGTGCAGTCGACCAGACCCCGCAGTGATGTCGTGAGCGACGGTTGGCCGGTCTTCCAGTTGCCGGAGTCGGCGATCACTATGACGTCGGCGGCGAGCATGTCGGCGTGCTCGGCGAGGAAGTCCTCGAGGTGGAGCGAGCCGATCTCCTCTTCGCCTTCGATGAAGACCTTTACCCCAACGGGGGGTTTGCCGTCGAAGGCGCCCACGGCCCCGAGATGGACGATGATGCCACCGGCGTCGTCGGAACTGCCACGGCCGTAGATGCGGCCGTCTCGCACGATGGGCTCGAAGGGTGCGGTGTGCCACTCCACGTCGGGCCCCGGAGGCTGGACATCGTGGTGGGCATAGAGCAGCACCGTCGGTGCGCCCTGCGGGCCGGCGATCTCGCCGTAGACGGCGGGGTGAGCGCCTTCGTGTTCGAGCAACTGGACCTCGTCGAACCCGGTGGCGCGCAGCAGATCGGCGGTGAACTCGGCGGAGCGGCGCACCTCGCCGGCGTCATAGCCGGGAGCGCTGACCGAGGGCATTCTGATGAGTTCCTCCAGCGTCTCCTGGAGCGCGGGGAACTGATTCTCAATAGCGAAGGCGATGTCGTCGTACATGGCCCTGAGGCTAGGTCGACGCCGAGGAATGGCGAAAGTGGGCGTTCCACAAGGACCGGCGACTAGCGTCGTTGCGCATGGATGGTTTCTCCAGCTTCGGGTGGGGCATGATCATCAGCGTTGTCAGCGGGCTCGTGCTGCTGATGGCGCTGAAGGTGCTTCCAAAGGCGAAAGGGGACCGCGTGCGTCAGCCGCCCAAGACGCAGAAGCCGCCGGCCCCTCATGAGGATCTCGGTCCGCTCCCGGTCCAGCGTCCCGCAGCCGAACAGCAGATCCTCAACGCCAAGCAAGCCCACGACGATCTGCTGGCGGAAGCGATGGCGTTTTGGCGTCAAGCCCGCGGTCACCACCACGAGAGCGTGTTCTTCATGGAACGTGCGCTGGCCAAGGCCAACGACGCCATGGACGTTCGACCTGAGAGCTTTGATGCCACCAAGTTCATCGCCGACCTGCAACTCGATCTCGCGCAGGAGGTCCCATCCGGTGAGAGCCAGCCCCACCTCGAGGCTGCGGTCGCCGCCTACAACGAGGCGATCGGGATGCGCTTTGGCAATGTCGACTGTCACGTCGGCCTCAGTTGGAGCCGAATGTTGCTGGCGCAGCAAACCGAGGATCCTGGCGATGCCGCCGGCGCGGTCGCCGCCTTCGAGCGTGCCGCCGAGGTGTCACCCCGCAATCTCTTCATCCTGCGGGGATGGGCCGCGGCCCTCGACGGTCTCATCCGGATCGTTCCCGACGGCGGAGACGAGGCCGTCGGCCGCTATCGGAGGGTGATTGCCGACCACCCCGTCGCCGGCCGTGACCTCGACGAGAAGTTCTACGCCCGCCGCCGGGCGGTCGACTGGGTCATCCCGCCGGTTCCTCCGCTGCGCGACGCGTAGCCACGTCAGCGGCGCCACCCCGGCTCACCACCAATAACAGCAGCACTGCGGCGGCGATGCCGACGACGATGGCGGCTGCGGTCACCGCTCGGTCGAGCGGCAACGGGGCGTCGGTGGGAATGATTGCCCGGACGATGCCGTCGCGCTTGACGAAACCCCACATGGCAAGAGGAACGGCGGCCACAAAACCGAGAGTTGCCGTTCGTCCCCGCCACACCAACAGACCGGCTCCCGACAGGACCAGCGCTGCGGCGGGGAGCAGATAGAGCAGCGCACTCGGTCCGGTCTCATTCGGGACGGACGTGACCTGCCACCACCCCATGCCGAGGGCGACGAGGGCCGTCGCCGCCACGGCCACGGTGGAGCCCCGGCCCCGGCCCAGCCACGCCACCAACCCAAGCAGCAGCGTCAGCCCGACGACGCCTCCGGCAATCCCGGCCAGCGGCGACGGCGCCTCCTGCCACACCGAGACCACTGTGAGCGACACGTCGGTTCCGTCCACGATCAGCGGCACGACCGACTCGAGGATCTGGTCTCCAGGTTCGCTTCCCAAGGGTCGGGCCGGGTTCATCCAATGGGTGCGGTGGTCGTGCCATGCCCAGCGGCCGTTGGTGGCGACCACCTCCCACTGCGGCTCGGCGTCGTACGAGGCCTCGGCAGGGATCTCCGTCTCCGCATAGCGATCCTCGTTGAGGTAGGTGCTCGGCGAGACCTGGTTCTCTTCGACGGTGCCGTCGGGGAGGAACTGCACATAGGGTTCGCCGCGGTATCCGAGCACCACGACATGTATGCCGGGGTCGACCCGGATCTGGAGAAAGGCGTCGCCGCCGATCATGGTGGCCTCAACTCCGGCGGCCGGGGGTACCGCGGCGGCAATGGAGCTCTGGTAGTCGGTCGGCCCCGGCGGATCAGCCGCAGCAGGAGCAGCGGACCCAAGCACGATGAGGCTGCCGACCAGCACGGCCATGACCCAGCGGCGGCTGGTCACTCGGTGACCTCGAGTATCAGCTGACCGCTCGGATGCACGTAGCACGCCCCGATGAAGCTGCCGGGGGAGGCAAAACGCTGCGTTACCGTCTCGTGGGCGCCGACGAAGAACGGTCCGACCAGCTGACCGCGATCGTCCTCGTTGATGATCCTGATCACCTCGCCGACCTTGGTGTCGAGGCGTGCGGGGAGGATCTCCACCTCCTCTCCGGCGTCGATCCGCTCGCCCGTGCCGGCCGGTATCACGTACTCGTAGTCGGCCGGCACGGCGGCGTTGCCACTCTCGAGTTTCGGCGCGGGATCATCAGATCCACACGCCGCAACCAGCAGCATCAAGCTGCCAAGCAGCAAAGCCACAAAGAGAGCGGGCCATTTCCTCACTCCTGTTCGCGCACCTCCACCGGCACGGTGACGTCACCGGCCGTCTCGAAGGTGAGCACGACGTCGAACTTCTGGCCGGATTCGAGCGGCGCCGCCAGCTTCATCAACATGATGTGATAGCCGCCCGGCTCGAGCAGCACGGTGCCACCGGCCGGCACTTCGATCGCCGGGACCTGACCCATCATCATCGTGCCCTCGTCGTTCATGGTGGTCTCGTGGATCTCGGTCATTGCGGCGACCCCGGTGGGGGCCTGTGCCTTCACCAAGCGGTCTGCGGTATCCCCGCCGGTGATGGTGACGTATACCGCCCCGGCATCCTGCATCATCGCCGAAGTCCTCGCCCAGGCATCTTCGGCCTTGGGGGTGGCATCGTCACCACCACACGCGGCCATTGTCATCGCCATGAGGACCATGCCAAGTCCAACGACGGCGAGTTTACGAATCATCCTCGATTCTCCTTTGCTCGGTTGACTAGGAGCGTGAAGTCGCCCCGAAGATCCTCGGGTTCGGTGCCGAACGCCCACTGCAGTTGGAGCAACCCGGCGTCGTCGATTCCGTAGAGGAACGCGGTGTGACCCACCTCGACGGTGCCGTCGTCGGCGGTCCCTACTTCGTAGAAAGCGCCGAATGGCTCGGCGACGGCCCACAGTTCGTCGGGGTCATCGGTGCGCAGCGCGTGCGAATCTGCGACGAAGCTCTGCACATAGGCGGTGAGCCGTTCTCCGTCGTCACGATCGGGATCGACGGTGATCATGGCGAGGTCGACGTACTGGGCGTCGTCACCCATGTCTTCGAGGGCGCTGCGCACGTCGGCCAGGGTGGTCGGGCAGACGTCGGGGCACGAGGTGTAGCCGAAGTAGACCACCAGTAGTTGGCCGGGGTCGGCCTTGAATGCGAACTCGGCGTTGGCATTGGCGGCGTCGGGCAGACTCAGGGCAGCCATCTCGGGAGCAGGGTCACGGAC
>Ga0209567_10000278_pt1 | contig 27805 bp, 27 predicted proteins | sample COG_12_FD_184756 | JGI IMG/M metagenome (GOLD analysis project Ga0209567, IMG submission 184756) | Pelagic marine sediment microbial communities from the LTER site Helgoland, North Sea, for post-phytoplankton bloom and carbon turnover... | ecosystem: Environmental > Aquatic > Marine > Neritic... | reverse complement strand
GGGTGCTTGCCAAACTCGTTGCGGGGCACGCGCTCGCCTCGCGTGATGTACCACTCGAATCCCATCACCACCGATCTCAGGTAGCTGCGCAGGTAAGGCTTGATGCGGAGCCAATACGCGAACCAGCGCGCGATCGCTGGCCAATTCTGCAGCACGTGAGGATAGACGGTGATTTCCAGGGTACTGTTCGCATCGTCTACATCGATGATTCGCCAGGAAACCGATGCTATGCAATTGTCGCCGCGATAGGTTTCGAGGTCGTAGCCGCGGCCGTCATGCCACTCACGAAACCGGCGCTCGTACATCCAGCCGTTCAGGTAATGGATCTCGTCCCTCGAGTTGGCACCGTCCCACTTATGCACGGGGTTCTTCGTGCAGAACGGGTGGCACGGCTCGAGGTTGCCGGGGGCGGAAATTACGCGCCAGACTTCCTCTCGCGGCGCAGCGATCCGCTGGCGGACGGACACCGCCCATCGGGAATTCCTGTTTAAGTCCTGCACAAATTACCTTCCGATCACGGCGGACGATACTATTATCGCCGAAACCGTCCCGGAGCAAAGCCATGTATGTTCGTCAGCTCGTGATTTCCCTTGTCGCAGTCACCCTCGCCTCGGCAGCCACAGCGGACGACGCCCGCGCCGAACGCCGCATGTTGAGCCTGCCGAATACCGAGGCCCTCGGCATTCCGATCAGCGATGCCGTACTCGTCGGCGATACGCTTTACCTGTCGGGCAATGGCGGCATCGACTTCGACACGATGGTGGTGCCCAATGATCCGAAAGACGAAGCACGTTTGCTCATGGAGAACGTCAAGGCCGTGCTTGCCCTGGCGGACATGACGCTCGACGATCTCGTGTCGGTCACGATCTATTGTCCCGACCTGACGTTATACGGGCAGTTCAACGAGGTGTATCGCAGCTATTTCGACGGCGCTTACCCGGCGCGAGCTTTCGTCGGCTCGGGTGAGCTGTTATTCGGTATGCGCTTCGAGATTCAGGCGATCGCGGTTCGCTAGTGCGACAGATCCTCGATCTGCAAGCCAGACTACTCGAGTGCCTGGTACACGAGTGTCCCGAAACGATCACGGAGATCTGACCGGGTAGGACGTGCCTGCGACATGTAGACGCAGACGAGCTTCTCGACCGGGTCGATCCAGTACCCCGTGTTGAATGCTCCACCCCAGGCATAGCTGCCGACCGACCCCAGCTCACCTTGCCGGCCGATATCGGATACCACCCTGAATCCAAGCCCGAAGTCGGGAACGGCATCGCCGTCCCAGTCAAAGCGGGCCGTGCGCATGAGTTCGACCGACTTCCTGCCGAGGATTCGCGCACCGCCGAGCTCACCCTCGTTGAGCAACATCTGCAGGAAGCGCGCGTAATCGTACGCCGTTGAGGACAGGCCCGCGCCACCGGAGAAGTAGCTCCGTGCGCCTGCAACCGGGTAGAGCGGGTCGTCGAGGACGATATCGGATTCATCTCCCTGTGAAACTACCAGACCCTCATCGACGGCTGCGTAGAGGGTCACGAGGCGGCCAGCCTTGTCGTCGGGAAGATAGAAAAAGGTGTCGTGCATGCCGAGCGGCTCGAAGATCTCTTCCGAGAAGTACTGATCGAGCGGCTTGCCGCTCACGATCTCCACGAGGCGACCCAGCAGGTCGGTGTTCAGGCCATAGGCGAACTCGGTGCCGGGCTCGAACAGCAGGGGCTGGGTGGCGAGCAGGCCCATTTGTGTAGCGAGGTCGACATCTTTGACCGTAAAGCCATCGATGACCCCGGAGTCGACGTAGGAACGCTGCACCCGGCTCTTTATGAACGGGTAGCTGAGCCCCGAGGTATGCGTCAACAGGTCAATGATACGTATTGGCTGTTTGGCCGGTATCGTCGTTATGACACTCCCGTCGTCGTCCACCTCGCTCACGATGCGCATGTCGGCAAACGCCGGCAGGTATTTCGCGATCGGATCGTTGAGCCGGAAATAGCCGCGCTCGTAAAGCGTCATCGCGGCCACCGACGTGATCGCCTTGGTCATCGATGCGATGCGGAAAATGCTGTCCTTCTGCATCGGTGTCTCGGTATCGATGTCCGCGTAGCCGAAGCTCTTGTGATAGACGATGTTGCCGTCCTTCATGATCAGGGCGACTGCGCCCGGAATTTTGCCGACTGAGATTTCCGCGTTTATCGCGTTGTCGATACGTTGCAGCCTGCCGTCCAGGAAACCCCGCGGAGCGGGTTCGTGGGCAACAGACATTTGTGTAAGGAAAATAGTCAGCGCGACCAGGGCGTGTATTCTGCTTGCCTTATTCACAGGAGCTCCCTCATTAACGCTATTGCCCTGCCGTGGTACCCACTACCGAACAGGTTGAGATGATTCAGCACATGGTAAAGCTGGTACAGATGCAGCCGTTCGCGGTGACCCGGCTCCAGCGGCCAGCTCGCCTCGTAGGATTTGTAAAAACCTGCGCCAAACCCGCCGAACAGCCGTGTCATCGCCAGGTCCGTTTCCCGGTCACCATAGTACACGGCGGGATCGAAGATAACGGGCGACCCACCGCAGCACGCCCAGTTACCACCCCAGAGGTCGCCATGCAGTAGTGACGCGACGGGCTCGTAGCCCTCAAAGAAGGCCGGCAATCGCTTCTTGAGTCGCGAGCCCATTGCCTGCAGCTCACCGCCAAAACCTTTCGTCGCCGCGAGGTCGAGCTGGTAGCCGAGACGATGCTCGCGGAAGAAATCCACCCAGTCGTTCGTCCACGGGTTGTGCTGCGGCGTCAGGCCGATCGTGTTGTCACGGTGCCAGCCGAAGCGATCTTTGGTAACCCGGTGCATTGCCGCGAGTTGCTCTCCGAGCAGGCGTTCGCTCGCGACTGAAGACCCGCCGAATGCGAGCCATTCGATTGCGATGAAGGCTGAATCGTCGAACTCGTGCGCGGCGAGTACGCCGGGCACCCGCACGGCCTTCGCTGCACCCAGTTCCGCGAGGCCCTCCGCCTCGGCGAAAAACATCTCGGCTGACGACGCCGGACCCGTCTTCAGGAATACCGGCCTGTCATCACATTCGAGCCGCCAGGCTGCGCTGATATCGCCACCACTGACAGGCCGGGGCTCTTGCCGATCGCTTACTGAAACGCCCGCGTCACGCAGGTGTTGGAAGATGATCGTCCAGTCAGGCACGCTAGTGCCGGTAGATGTCGGACACCCGCTCGGCCTGGCGGCGCAGCGCCATGCCTATGCCGGCTTCGTCGTACAGCGCATTGATCTCGCCCAGCTTCGGCGCCGATGGCTGCATCGCCGATTCCGCATCGTCTATCGGCGCGTCGCAGGCGATACCGGTCAGGCGCCGGGCGAGCATGGCGTCATCGCGATGCGTTTCCAGCCTGGTCCCCAGGGTCTTCGCACCACGAACATTGACTTCATGAACCCGGTCGAGGTTGCCATAGATTTCCTCGAGGCTGCCGAAGTGCTGCAAGAGCACGGTAGCGGTTTTCTTGCCGACTCCCGGCACACCCTTGATGTTGTCGACGGCGTCGCCCGCGAGCGCGAGAAAATCGGCAATCTGCTCCGGCCAGACACCGAACGAATCGGGTATCTGCTCATAACGCAGCTTGCCTTTACCCGCGAAATCCCAGAACACGTCTTCCCTGGTCAGCAACTGCGTCAGGTCCTTGTCGCGGCTAACGATCGTCGAAGGGCGCCCCTGGTTCCTGCCATGTGCGACGAGCGTGCCGATGAGGTCATCGGCTTCATAACGCGGGCTTGCATATTCCATGACGCCGAGCGAGCGCACGAAACGCCGACACTGCTGGAACTGTCGTTTCAGATCTTCCGGTGCTGGATCCCGGTTCGCCTTGTACTCCGGGTAGATCTCGGTGCGGAAGGACTTCGACAAGCTCTCATCGAACAGCACCGCGACATACTCCGGCGTCACCCGTTCCATGAAGTCGCCCATGAAGCGACAGAATCCGTAGAGCGCGTTAATCGGGTTGCCGCTGTCGTCAACCATGTCGTCGGGCATCGAATAATAGGCCCGAAACACATAGACGCTCGCGTCGATCAGGTACTGCATCAGTCGTGATAGTGAACTTCGACGATTTCCGCGCCGTTCGCGAGATGGCCGCTCAGGCGCGCATGCAATGGGCTCGATCGCGGGATGTGCGCGAGCAGGTATTGCATCTGGTCGGCGAGCACGCGACGCCCCTTCAGGTAGATGTACTCCGCGTAGTTGGGCGTGAAGGGAACGGCGATGAGTTCCATCGCAGCCTGTTCGGGAGTGCGGCCTCCCTTGTAGTTGTTGCAACGTCGACAGGCCGTCGCAACATTGTTCCAGGTATCGGTGCCACCTCGCGACACGGGCGTAATATGGTCACGGGTCAGGTCGCGTGTCATGTAACGCATGCCGCAGTAAAGGCAAAGGTTCGCGTCCCGCTTGAACAGCGTGCGATTGTTGAGCGGCGGGACATACTTGTCGCGATTGCGCGAGAGACTCTGGCTTGTCCCATGCGTCGCAATAATCGAATTGACGTCGATACGGCTGCGGCGGCCGTCGATCGAGCTATACCCGCCGAACACCGAGTACAGGCGGGTACCGCAGTCATACGCAACCTGCTCGGAGTGATACAGGCGTACCGCTTCGCGGTAGTCGATCCACTCGAGCGGCATTCCGGCAACGTCGGTTCTGAGAACCTGCTGCGTTATGTCGGATGCAAATCCAGCGAGCATGCGCCGATTATGACGAAACTATGTTACATCGCCAAGTAACCAGTGCTCGTAAATGGCTATAAATCCTTCAAAACCTCGTCGAGAGTGGTCTTTGCGTCGCCAAACAGCATGCGCGTGTTGTCGAGGAAGAACAGCGGATTCTGCACGCCCGCGTAGCCAGTCGCCATACTGCGCTTGAGGACAATCGACGCCTTGCCTTTCCAGCATTCGAGTACGGGCATCCCGGCAATCGGGCTGTCCGGGTCGGTCAAAGCCGACGGATTGACGATGTCGTTGGCACCGATGACGACCGATACGTCGACGTCGGGGAAGTCGTCATTGATCTCGTCCATCTCGTACACGATGTCGTACGGCACCTTGGCTTCCGCCAGCAGCACGTTCATGTGACCGGGCATGCGACCGGCGACCGGGTGGATGCCGAATCGCACATTGACGCCTTTCTCCCGCAACGAGCGCGTGATCTCGAACACGGTGTGCTGCGCCTGTGCGACCGCCATGCCGTAGCCCGGGATGATCATGACTTCCTTGGCATTAACCAGGAGTTCGGCCGTTTCGAGTGCCTCGATCGGTGCAACCTCACCCTGTTCCTCGCCACCACTCTTGGCCGCCGCGCCGCCGCCCGTCCCGAAGCCGCCCGCGATAACCGCAAGGAAATGCCTATTCATGGCGCGGCACATGATGTAACTCAGGATGGCGCCGCTCGAGCCGACCAGCGCGCCCGTGACGATCAGCAGGTCATTGTTGAGCATGAAGCCCGTCGCTGCCGCAGCCCAGCCCGAGTAACTGTTGAGCATGGAGACGACGACCGGCATGTCGGCACCGCCAATGGCCATGACCATGTGGATACCGAACAACAGGGCGATGACCGTCATGAAAATGAGCGGATTCAGACCGCCGCCGGCAGCCGACTCCTGCACAAAGGCATAGCCGTAGTAAATAGCGCCAATCAGGAGCAGCAAGTTCAGCCAGTGACGTGCAGGCAGTAACAGCGGGTTGCCGGTAATGCGTCCCGACAGCTTGCCGAAAGCGATTACGGAGCCGGAGAAGGTCACGGCACCGATCAGCACACCGAGGTAGGTTTCGATGTCGTGAATCGTCAGCTCGACACCCACGAAGTGCGCATCCGGATCCATGAAGTTCGCGAAACCAACCGCGACGGCGGCAGCACCGACGAGGCTGTGCAGGATCGCGACGAGCTCGGGCATCTGCGTCATCTGCACGCGCCTGGCCGCGAAGAGGCCGATGCTGCCACCAACCAGCAGCGCAACGATCAGGAGATCGTAGTTCTGGCTGACCTTGCCGAAGATCGTCGCGATCAGCGCGATCGTCATGCCGATGATGCCGTACCAGTTACCGCGACGTGCCGTCTCCTGGTTCGAAAGGCCACCGAGCGCGAGGATAAAGAGAATCGTCGCGATGATGTAGGAGACCGTAACCACGCCCTGTGGCAGTGTGAATAATCCTTGAGTCGTCATGATGGTCTCACTTCCTGAACATTTCGAGCATGCGGCGCGTTACCGCGAACCCGCCAGAGATATTGATCGCCGTGACGCCGACCGTTACAGCGGCAATCCACATGATCACCTTGTCTGCCGAGCTGAGCTGCAGCAAAGCGCCGATGACGATGATGCTCGAAATCGCGTTGGTGACGCTCATGAGCGGCGTATGCAGCGCTGGTGTCACGTTCCAGATCACCATGTAGCCGACGAAACACGCCAGCACGAAGACCGTGAAATGCGCCATGAACGACGGTGGCGCGACCGCACCCAGTCCCAGGAGGGCAACGCCGGCGACCACCATGCCGATTATCGGGCCCATGATTGATCGCTTCTCGGGTTCTGCGGCGACAGGTGCCGGCGCAGGCTCCGCTTTGGGCGGCGCAGCCGACAGTTTCGGCGCCGGTGGCGGCCAGGTCTTCTCGCCTTCCTTGCAGACCGTCGTGCCACGGATCACCTCGTCCTCGAAGTCGACAACGATATTGCCGTCTTTCCCGGGCGTCAGGTCCGTGAGCAGGTGCCGGAGGTTGGTTGCATAGAGCTGGCTCGATTGTGCGGCGAGGCGACTCGGCAGGTCCGTATAACCGATAATCGACACGCCGTTCTTGACGGCCACCGTCCCGGGTTCGGTCAGCTCACAGTTGCCGCCCTGTTCGGCCGCGAGGTCGACGATCACGCTGCCGTCCTTCATCGACTCGACCATCTCTGCCGTGATCAGACGCGGCGCCGGTTTGCCCGGAATCAGCGCCGTTGTGACGATAATGTCGACATCCCTCGCCTGCTCCGCGAACAGCGCCATCTCGGCCTTGATGAATTCGTCGCTCATGACCTTGGCGTAGCCGCCTTCGCCCGAACCGTCCTCGTCATCTTCGAAATCAAGCATCAGGAATTCGGCATCCATGCTCTCGACCTGCTCCTTGACCTCCGGACGCGTATCGAAGGAACGCACGATTGCGCCCATGCTCTTGGCGGCACCGATTGCCGCGAGACCCGCGACACCGGCGCCGATCACAAGCACCTTGGCGGGCGGCACCTTGCCGGCGGCCGTAATCTGCCCCGTGAAGAAGCGGCCGAAGTGCTGCGATGCCTCGACGATCGCGCGATAGCCCGCGATATTGGCCATCGAACTCAGCGCGTCCATCTTCTGCGCACGCGAAATGCGCGGCACACTGTCCATCGCCATGACCGTGGCACCGCTCGCCGTCAGCTTGTCCAGGAGATCGGGATTCTGCCCCGGCCACAGGAAACTGATCAGCGTCTTGGCGGCGCCGAGGCGTCCGGCCTCGTTGTCCTCGGGGGCCCGGACTTTCATGACGACGTCGGACTGCGCCCAGAGGTCCTCAGCCTGCGACACGATCTCGCATCCGGCCTCTTCGTAAGCCTTGTCGGAGAAACTCGCCCGGGTTCCAGCGCCCGTCTCGACGGCTACACTAAAACCCAGCTTCATCAACTGGGCCGCAACTTCGGGCGTCGTGGCTACGCGCCGCTCATCTGCATGGACCTCTCTCGGGACACCGATTTTCATACGTTCGCCTCCATTTTGACTGGCGCAGTGTAACGAACGGCTCGATCGCGCACAAAGAGAAAAGGCCCCTGAAGAGGGGCCTTTTTGTAGGGACTTTCCGCAGGGCTCACTTGCCCTTCTGGCGTGGCCTCGGGCGTTTCTGCAGGCGGTCTCTGAGATGTTGCCGCTGCTCCGGCGTCATGCGCCTGTAGCGATCCCTGAGCTGTTGTCGGCGGTCGCGATTCATGCCGCGGTACTTGCGATAGTTCTCGCGGATTCGCCGCTGTTCATCGGGTGGCAGCTCCCGGAATACCTGCGCGCGCTCGCGGATCTGCTCGCGTCGCTCATCGGAAAGCTGCCGCCACGCGGTAAAACGCTCGCTCGCCTGGCCCCGTTCTGCATCCGACATTCCGGCCCAGCGTTCCGCGCCCCTGGACAGCCTCAACTGGCGCTCGACCGGCAGGGCGTCCCAGCTATTTTCCAGCTGGCCCAGCACCTCGCGCTGCCCGTCGGTGAGCTCGTTCCAGCTGACGCCGTCGCCCTGTGCAAGCGCCGCGCCGCCCAGGAACAGCATCAGCATTACGACTATCGACTTAACCTTCATCTTCTTTCTCCATCGACTCTTCACCTTCCGGTGCGGGGTCGCTCCGCTCCTCGTTATCCGCCGCCACGGCTTCGTTGAAGATCTGCCATTCCTCATCCGACTCTTCCCACGTACCGAGGTACTCGAGGAAGTCCAGTTCCGGCGCCTCCTGCTCCTCGGCATAGCCCAGACCGCCGCACAGCAACACGCCGTACACCACGCTGCGAAATACCTGGTCAGCCGACATCGCCTTCCAGGTCCACGGTATCGATCCAGCTGTAGAACTCGAGGTCCTCGAGCATCTCGATGCTGTCCTCGCCCAGCAGGATTTCCATGTCGGTTACGGCCGTCGGCATCTCATCGACGCCCCCTGGCGTCTGAATCACGACAACGGCAACAAGCACTGCGGCCGCAACGCCCGCGGCCGGCATCCAGCGCGAGAAACTTCTCGTCGGCGACTTAAGCTCGGCCAGCGCAGCGTGGCGGCCCCGATTGAGCTTCGACAAGGTTGCCGCGTCGAGCTTCTCCACCGATGCATCGAATGCCTCTTTAGCCTGTCTGCCGAATTCTTCGTCTGATCGTTTCATGATTGACCTTCCACGAGCCCGGAACTGCCGGGCCGATACTCTTCAAGCTGCTCCCGCAAAGTATGCACCGCGCGGGAATAATGTGTCTTCACGCTGCCCTGGCTGCAACCCATGGCTATGGCCGTGCCGGCGACGTCGAGACCTTCGAAGGTGCGCAGCATGAATGCCTCGCGCTGCCTTGCGGGCAGTCTCCGCACCGCCGCTTCGAGACTCAGCATCGCCTCGCTGTTGGTGAGTTCCTCGTCAGGCGTGCGGCCAATCGGGTCGGGCGCGGCAGCTACCGGATCGTAGTCATGATCCTCGTCCGGCTTCTTTCGAAACCAGACCATCACACGATTGCGCACCGACTGCCGGCGATGCCAGTCGCGCACTGCATTTTGCAGAATTCGGTAGAACAGCGGCGTCCATTCCTCCTCGTCACGCTCGGAGTACTTGCGCACGAGCTTGATCATCGAGTCCTGCACGATGTCCAGAGCTTCGTCTCGATCGCGCACCGCAATTTCGGCGATACGAAGGGCACGACGCTCCACTTCAGCCAGAAACCGGTTGAGTTGCTGTTCTTTGTGCAGTGCTCGCGTCCCTGTTCTCGGTGTGCCGGTGCACGATACCGCAAAAACCGCGGTGTCGACGTCCATATCTCTTGACTCCACGTCAATGTCATCTAACTTGTCTCCCCTGTTTAACGGCCCAGCGCACGCACAGGTTGACACATCCGGGGGCCGATTCACCTTATTATGTAAAGTCATTGAGCCATAGCCCCACCATCCTGAAGATAGCCGTCAACGTGCCCTTGTCACGGGAGTTCGACTACCTGGGCCCTGAAGATGACCGTCTGCCACAAGCGGGCTGCCGGGTTCGCGTGCCTTTTGGCCGCCGCTCCGCTGTCGGTCTAGTGCTGGGCCACGCCACGTCGTCATCCCTGCCCGCGGACAAGATGCGGCGCTGCAGCGAAATCATCGACGATTCACCGATCGTCGCCGCGCCCGAACTCCGGTTGATCCGGTTCACGAGCGACTACTATCACCACCCGATCGGCGAAGTGGTGGCAGCCGCGTTGCCCGCACTGCTGCGGCAGGGGAAAGCCCTGCACCCGGCCGTGGAGACCCTCGCAGTTACGGACGCCGGCGAGGATTCGGACATCGAGCTGCTTGCCAGGAAAGCGCCCAGGCAGGCAGAGCTGCTCGAGTACCTCGTCGATGCCGGCGGTAACGGCGTCGAGGCCGAACGCCTCAACGAGGAGCTTCCCAACTGGCGACGCGCGCTCAAGCCGCTGCTCGAGAAGGGCTGGGTGAGCCGCATCGAGGCGCGCGCCGGCGACTTCGACGAAACACTCGCTGCCGGTCCTCATCAAGGGCCCGAACTCAACGATGACCAGCTCGCGGCGCTGGGTCGCCTGCGCTCCAGTGATGCATTCGGCGTGTTCCTCGTTGACGGCGTCACGGGCAGCGGCAAAACCGAACTCTACCTGTCCCGAATGCAGGACATGATCAGTCGGGACAAACAGGTACTGGTGCTCGCGCCCGAGATCGGGCTTACGCCGCAACTCGTCTCGCGTCTGCGAAAGCGCCTCGGCATCGAGCCCGCACTGTTGCATTCCGCGCGCACCGATGCCGAACGTCTCGCGGCCTGGCGCGCCGCACGATCGGGAGCAGCGCGGCTTATCGTCGGGACGCGCTCCGCGATATTCACGCCGCTCAAAAACCCGGGCCTGATCATCGTGGACGAGGAGCACGACCATTCGTTCAAGCAGCAGGAAGGCCTGCGTTATTCGGCGCGCGATCTCGCGATCGTCCGGGCGAAGCACCTCGATATCCCAGTGATCCTCGGTTCGGCCACGCCGACGCTCGAGATGCTGCAGCATTGTCGTGGCGGCAACTACGAGCACATACGCTTGCCGGTTCGAGCAGGCGGCGCGCGCCCACCCTCGATCCGGCTCGTCGATACCGTGCGCTCTCCGGTCACGGACGGCATTAGTGAACCGTTGGCCGCGGCCATCCACGGCCACCTCACTGCCGGGGGACAGGCACTTATCTTCCTCAACCGGCGAGGCTTCGCGCCAACACTGATCTGCGGCGCCTGTGGCCATATCGCCGAGTGCAGTCGCTGCGATTCGCGCCTCACGGTGCACGCTCGCAGTAGAGAGCTGCGCTGCCATCATTGCGGCGCGTCCCGTCCGCTCGCAACCAACTGCGGCGAATGCGGCGAGCCGGTCAAACCACTGGGCGAGGGCACCGAGCGGCTGGAAGGGGCATTGCGCACGCGCTTCCCCGACCGTTCGATCACTCGCATCGACAGCGACAGCACGCAACAGAAAGGCGCGATGCATGAGGCGCTCGATCGCGCAACGGCCGGGCATGCCGACATCCTCGTCGGCACGCAGATGCTCTCCAAGGGACACCATTTCCCGAAGCTGACGCTCGTCGGCATCGTCAACGCTGACCAGGGACTCTTCGGCACCGATTTTCGGAGCGCAGAGAGAATGGCCCAGTCCATCATCCAGGTTGCAGGCCGCGCCGGGCGAGAGAGTCGTCCGGGCGAGGTCCTGATCCAGACGGCCTTCCCGGAACACGCCTTCTGGTCGACGCTGATCGAGGGCGGGTATCAAAAGGTCTCGGCAGACGCGTTAGCGGAGCGCGAACTCACGCGCTGGCCGCCGTTTACGAGGCTCGTGCTGATCCGGGCGGCAGCACACCGGCACGCAGACGCGTTCGGATTTCTCGAAATGGCGCGTCAGAGGATCGCAGACAAGGCAGGCGACTCGCTCCGGGTCCTCGGTCCCGTCGACGCGCCGATGGCACGCAGGGCCGGACGCTACCGGACACAGCTGTTGCTGCAGAGTAATGATCGCCAGACCCTGCACAGCCTGCTCCGCGAGTTGCGGCCGGCGCTCGAAGAGGAACCCGCAGCGCGCAAGGTACGCTGGTCCATCGACGTCGACCCTGTCGAGCTATTCTGACGCGGATCTACATCCCGCGACATAAGCAGGTAGAATTGCCGCCTCGCAAAACTGCCCCTCGTCCCAATGAAACACATCGTCGCCGAACTCCTGAACAACGCGCTCGCCGCCCTGCCGGAACTCACCGAGGCCGCATTCGACCTGTCAGTCTCCAGCACAGTGGAGCGCACTCGCGATCCGTCCCACGGCGACTTTGCCAGTAACATTGCCATGCGCCTGGCGAAGCCCGCACGCAAGAGCCCGCGAGACATCGCGGCGAGCATCGTCGAAGCGCTGTCCGACAGTGAGCAGATAAACAAGATCGACATCGCCGGACCGGGCTTCATCAACTTCCACCTGAGCGACTCCGCGTTTCATGAAGAGCTCGAGTCGATCCTCGACACGGGCGACGCCTATGGGCGGCAGCCACAGAGGACATCGCCGAAAATCCTGCTCGAGTTCGTTTCGGCAAATCCAACGGGCCCCCTGCATGTCGGGCATGGCCGGCTTGCAGCCTACGGCGCAACGGTTGGAAACCTGCTCGAGGCGGCTGGATACCCGGTACACCGCGAATACTATGTCAACGATGCGGGTCGGCAGATGGACATTCTCGGGATGAGCGTGTGGCTGCGCATACTCGAGAACGACGGTATCGCAGTACCGTTCCCGACAGCCGGCTACCGCGGCGACTACATCCGCGACATCGCAACAACGATCAATACTGACGACCTTGCGGCTGTCGATGCTGATGACCTTCTCAATGGGCTCCCTGCCGACGAGCCCGAGGGCGACAAGGAAGCCTACGTCGAAGCGTTGATCGGCAAGGGCAAAGCGTTGCTCGGGGAAAACGGCTTTGACCGTGTCCGTCAGCAGTCGCTCGATTCGATACGCGATGATATCGAGGATGACCTCGCGGAATTCGGGGTGACCTTCGATCGCTGGTACTCGGAGCAGGAACTGACCAAAGGCGACGCCATCGACAAGGCACTCGAGGTCCTCGAAGAGCGCGGCATGCTCTACGAGAAAGACGGCGCAAAGTGGTTTCGTGCGACCGACTTCGGCGATGAGAAGGACCGCGTCGTCGTGCGTGACAATGGTGTGAGGACTTATTTCGCCTCCGATATCGCATATCACTTTGAAAAGCGTGAGCGCGGATTCGACCACCTGATCGATATGCTGGGCGCCGACCACCACGGCTACGTCACGCGCCTGAAAGCCGGGCTCGAGGCTATGGGCTACAAAGGCGACGATCTCGAGGTGAACCTCGTACAGTTCGTGGCGCTCTTCCGCGGCGGCGAGAAGATGCAGATGTCGACACGTTCGGGCGAATTCGACACGCTGCGCCAGCTCAGGACCGAGGTCGGAAACGATGCCGCGCGTTTCTACTATGTGTCACGCTCCAATGACCAGCACCTCGACTTCGATCTCGACGTCGCGAAATCCCAGTCCAACGACAACCCGGTGTACTACATCCAGTACGCGCATGCGCGCGTCGCGAGCGTGTTCCGGCAGCTCGGCGAGAAATCTTTACAGTGGAACCAGGCGAACGGCAGGTCCCAGCTCGTGCTGCTGGTCGAACCCCAGGAAAAGACGCTGATGACCTCGCTGAGCCGCTACCCCGAGATCGTGGAACTCGCGGCGAATAACCGTGCGCCGCAGCACCTCGTTCATTTCCTGCGCGACCTCGCGAACGACTTTCACACTTATTACAACGCGCATGCTTTCATCGTCGATGACGGTGCGCTGCGTGACGCCAGGCTCTACCTCATTTCGGCCACGCGCAACGTGATCGCAAACGGCCTCGGCATCCTCGGCGTGTCGGCGCCGGAAAAAATGTAATGGCACAGCGCAAGACCCGCCGTAAACGCCGCCGCACGAGCCGCGCGAAGAAGTCCGAGTATCCGCCGTACGTCTGGATGCTGTTCGGGCTGGCTGTCGGCCTGTCCGTGGCGTTCGCCGTCTATGTGAAAGACCGCCGTCCCGTAGCGGTGGCCGTTGCCGAGACGCCACAGCCGGCCAGTCTGCAGAGCGCACTCGACGACAATGACGAGACCCCGACTGAACCGGAACCCGCGGCGAAGAAGGACAAGCGCTTCACGTTTTACGACATCCTCCCCAACGTCGAGATACTGACGGACGATACGGCGCCCGAGGTCGAAGCGGACGTGGGGCCGCAGGCGATCGCTGAGCCCGGCGTCTACGTATTGCAGGCCGGATCATTCTCGACACACGAGGATGCGGACCGGCGTCGTGCCGAGCTCGCGCTGCAGGGCATCGAGTCGCACATTCAGCGCGTCAAGCTCAACGACCGCAACTACCATCGGGTCTACATCGGACCAACCGACGACCTCGACGAACTCAATATGCTCAGAAGCCGCCTGCGCGCTGCACAGATCGACGTATTCCGGATTCGCCTGAGTGACTAGGCTCGGCATACTCCTGGCGCTCGCGGCTCTGCTCAGCGCCTGCGCCACGCGAGCGCCCATGCCGGACCCCTCACCCACCGCGGAATCACCATCAGGATCGCGGACGGGAACGCCAGCAGAACCGGCACCGCAGGCGCCGATACCTCCGCCGCAACCCGACAAGTCCGAGCTGCGCATCAGCATCGCAGCCGTAGGCGACATGATGATCGGCACCGATTACCCGGAAAACCATCTGCCCGATGACGACGGCATCGGTTTCCTTAAAGACGTGGCGCCGGTGATTTCCGCGGCCGACATTGCGTTCGGCAACCTGGAGGGAGTCCTCGTCGACGGCGGCGAGCCCGGCAAGAAGTGCAGCAACCCGAAAGCGTGTTACCTGTTCCGCTCGCCTACCCGTTATGCCTACCACTACCGCGCGGCGGGTTTCGATGTCCTGAGCCTCGCAAACAATCATGCCCGCGATTTCGGTGAAGAGGGGCGCACGAGCAGTATGGAAGCGATCGCCGGAGCGGGCATGCACCACTCGGGACGTGTCGACGATTTCGCCAGCTTCGAGGCGAACGGAATTCGCATTGCCGTGCTTGCCTACGCCGTCACGAAGAATTCCAATATGATGCTCGACTACGAACTCGCGTTCGAAACCGTGGCGCGCTTCGATGAATCCCATGACGTCGTCATCGTATCGTTTCATGGCGGGGCCGAGGGCGTCGATGTTACGCATGTGCCGTTCGCCGACGAAGAGTATTACGGCGAGCCGCGAGGTGACGTTGTCTGGTTTGCCCGTGGCGTCGTCGACGCCGGGGCGGATCTCGTCATCGGCCATGGCCCGCACGTCGTGCGTGGCATGGAGCGTTACAAGGATCGATTGATCGCCTACAGCCTGGGCAATTTCGCCACGTACTACGGCATCAGCGTCGCGGGAATCAAGGGCGTTGCCCCGATACTCACGACGATTGTCGACGGCGAAGGGAAATTCGTCGAAGCCCGGATCGTGTCGACCGTGCAACTGCGACCCGCCGGGCCGAGCATTGACCCGCGCGACCGTGTACTGAACCTGATTCGCGGCTTGAGCATCGAGGACTTCGGTAAACCCGGCTTGTCATTCCTGCCTGGCGGTCGAGTACTGCCCGAATCGCGACCGCCCGTTGCTCCGCACTTTCTCCAGGCGGCTGAAGACTGATTTGGAGACAAATACGGCGGTGCCAAAACCACCGCCAGACCGTCGACGAGACGCAACCGCAATGAATAATCTTGCAAATCGAATCTGCAGATACATGAGCGTGTTTCCTGCGTTTGTCCTCGCAGTAACCGCCAACGCCGAAGTGAACGCCCGCGTCGACCGATCCAACATCGAATTGAACGAGTCACTGAAACTGGAGATCTTCGTCGATTCTGATGAAGACCTGGAGCCCGATATTTCTGTACTCAAACAGGCCTTTTCCGTCGGCCAAAGCCGGCATATCGGCAATACAATAACTGCAGACGGGCTGGTTCGGCGGCGCGATACATGGACCTTCGTACTGATGCCCAAGCGGGCCGGAGAGATCGTGATCCCCGCAATGCGACTTGGTGATGAACAAACTGATCCCTTGACCATAGTCGTCAGTCAGGCCACCGAGAAACCGCCGGGCGAAGCGGAAATTTTCGTTACCACCACAGTCCATAGCGAGAAAACCTACGTAAAGGCCCAGTTGCTATTAACGATCAAGGTTTATCGGTCGATTACGACGGGACACCTGAATGTCAAGTATCCGGAGTTTGGTGGTGTCGATGGCTTCTTCAAGTTTGCCGGCGAAGATCGAACTTATGAGTCCGTGATCGACGGCACGGTCTACAGTGTACTTGAGCGCGTGCTTGCGATTTTCCCGCAGACGAGCGGACACCTGACCATTTCGCCAGCTGAGTTCGAGGCTCGGATGCGGATAGACGGCCGTATCGCAGGTCCAAAAGTGTATCGTTCGGTGCCTCTCACCGTAGAGGTGCTGCCGCTGCAGCCCCCTCCGCCCGGATATCCCGGTGCGGACTGGTTTCCTGCCCGTGACGTGCAACTTGGTGAAGACTGGTCTTCGGACGCCGACAAGATTCGGGCAGGAGTGCCGTTGACGCGCCGGATCACGATTAGCGCCCTGGGGCAAATCGAGACCCGGATTCCAACATTACAGCTTCCCGACGTCGACGGGATCAGTTTTCATCCCGGCAAGCCGGCTCTGAGCCGACAGGTTGAGCACGCAGGTATCCACGGTATTCGCGGGGAACAGTATGCGCTGATCGGCACTACCGGCGGCGAGTTTGTTCTTCCGGCGATTGAGCTACCCTGGTGGGATGTCCGCGAGAGCCAGTGGCGAGTGGCAAGATTACCGGAACGCACCCTGATAATCCTGCCACCGAATGACGAGCCGGCTGTTGGCGCTGCAGCGACGGACAGCGCTGCAGCCGCGAAAAATGATGGCGTATCGGAGGCTAATTCACCCAGCGGCGTGTGGCGCCGCGTCAGTGAACTCATTGGCGCGTTATGGCTGGCGACCGTGCTTGCGTGGTGGTGGGCTTCCCGACCGCACCGAAAGCCACGCAAGCAAGAAGCGAAAAAGTTGCTTTGACTTGTCGGGGTTTCTCTTGCGCCGCAAAGACCACATCTCGCCGTGTGGAATGGCCCCGGTAAGTCGGACCATTCACGGAGCCCACAAGGCCGGTTGGAGCCACTGCGGGGGAACGGCCAGTTTTCCGGTACAGTGCACCCTGCTGTCATCCAGGTACTGAGACTGCCATGCGCCGCCCCACTCGGCTGGCAGCGGGAATGGCGGCTCGACAAGATTCTCTGGCGTAAATCCAAAGCGACCGTAATATGCGGGGTCGCCCAGCACAGATACCAGGGCGACGTTCGAGTCGTTTAGCCGCTGCAAGCCGGCTCGCACTAACGCACTCCCGATGCCCCGTCTCTGCCACACTGGCGCGACAGCGAGCGGCCCGAGCAGGGCTGCTTGGACGTCACTTCCGACGACACCGCACTTCGTGAAGATGACGTGTCCTGCAATCTCGAGGTCAACCACACCGACGAGTGAGAGGGTGATCGCCGCATCCGGCAACAGGTCTCGCACAAGCGGAACCAGGTCTTCGTCGGGGAACGCTTCCGGATAGAGCGACTCGATCGCAGCGGCATCATCTTTCACGCTCTCGCGGATATCGAGATCGACCGCCATCGCCTTATCTGAAATCAGTCCTCGGTCGCGACGGACTTGAAGTCGACCCCGAGCGAACGAAGCTTGCGGTAAAGGTGCGTGCGCTCCATGCCGACCCGCTTCGCAAGCTGCCCGACCTTACCGTGGCATAGCACGAGCTGCTGTTGCAGGTAGGCCCGCTCGAACTGTTCGCGAGCTTCGCGGAGCGGCAGCGCCAGCAGGTCCTGCTTGACGAGCGGTTCGTCGACCGGCGCCGTCGCCGAGATCTCAGCCTCGACTTCGTCGAGCGTGATGTCCTCATCGCTGCCGGACAGCAGCAGGCGTCGCACGAGATTCTTGAGTTCATGCACGTTGTCGGGCCATGGATAGTTCCTGAGCCTGTTCTGCGCCGCGACGCTGAAGCGGCGAAACGTGAGTCCCTCCGAATCGACGAGCTTATCGACGTAGTAGGCCAACAGTTCAGGCACATCTTCCGCGTATTCGCGCAGGGGCGGGACGCGCAGCGTCAATTCGCTCAGGTGCGAAATGAGATCGCGACGTAGCTGGCCCGAATCAATCCTGGCCTCGTAATCGGCATCGACCGTTGCAACGATTCGAGCATCGACCTTGACCGGCGCAGATCCGCCAACGCGTGTGAAGCGGCCATCCTCGAGGACGCCCACAATGACCTTCTGTGCGGCCTCGTTGAGATCGGCAAGTTCGTCGATGACGAGCGTGCCACCCGACGCTCGTTCGAACGCACCCGCTTTGACTTCTCCGTCCTTTTCACTGCCTAGCAGTTGTTCCTCGAAGTCCGCGTCGGTTACCGACGCGGCCGTCAGGCTCGTCAACGGCTCGTCGGCGCGGCTGCTGAGCGCGTGCATGTAGCGCGCAAACGCTCCGCGGCCCGTGCCGGGCTCACCGCTTATGAGGACCGAACCGTCGTGCCGTGCGTATTGCTGTACACGCTCGCGCAAGCCCTGCATGAGTTGGCTGCGACCGACCGGCGCCAGTAACGACGGCAACAGCCGGCGAGCCGTCCTTGCCTGGGTGCCGGCGGACTCGAGCGCCGCCTCCACCGTGCGCAGCAGCTTCGCGAGCGACAGGGGCTTTTCGACAAAGTCGAACGCGCCGAGTCGCGTCGCCTCGACCGCAGCATCGACCGTGCCGTGTCCAGACATGATCACGACAGGGCTGCTGAGGTCACCTTCCTCGGACCACTCTCGCAGTAGCGTGATGCCATCGGTATCAGGCATCCAGATGTCGAGCAGGATGAGATCGAATTTCTTCTTCACCCGCGCTTCGCGCGCTTCCGTCGCATTGGCCGCGACCGTTACGCCGTAGCTCTCGTCCGAAAGTATGTCCTTGATCAATGCACGAATGTCCGCTTCGTCATCGACTACCAGTACATGAGGATTACTCATGCGTGTTCCCTCCTCTGTTCGGCACGTCCCGGTGCCTTGGCAATAACCAGCTCTCTGGCCGCCTCGTTCACGGGCAGCCGTATGCTGATCAGCGCCCCACCTTCACTTCTGTTGCGCGCCCGAATCGAACCGACATGTTCCTCGACGAGCTTCTTCACGATCGCGAGTCCGAGTCCCGTGCCCTTCGGCTTCGTCGTGACGTAGGGGTCGAAGATCTGGCTGACCGAGTCCATGTTGAATCCCGGCCCATTGTCCTCGACCTTGATCTGCACCATCTCCACCTCGTCGATCTCGGCGGCACTGACGTGGATGTCGATGCGGCCATCGGTTGTGCCTTCGAGCGCTTCGACAGCATTGCGAATCAGGTTGTGAAGTATCTGGCGAATGCGGCCCATGTCGGCCTCGATCAGTGGCATGGTCGGGTCCGACGCAAGCACGATATCGACACCGCTTTCCTGCGCCCGGTAGAGATCGACGATCTCGTGCGCCAGCTTGTCGACATCGAACAGGCTCATCTCCATGTCGGGCGCACGCGCGTAGTCGCTGAACGCATTCACCATCTCTTTCATGGCCTCGACCTGCTGCACGATCGTGTGCGTCGCACGGTCGAGAACCTGCGCCTCTTCGTCCGGCATCGTGTGCAGGTATTTGCGGCGCATGCGTTCGGCTGACAGCTGGATCGGCGTGAGCGGGTTCTTGATCTCATGCGCAAGGCGACGCGCGACTTCGCCCCAGGCCGCGTCGCGCTGCGCTTGCAGCAGCGCCGTGATGTCATCGAAGACGATCACGAAACCGACGTCCGTGTCGTCGTCGCTCGGCAATGTCGTACAGGCACAGGTCAGAACACGGCGCCCGACCTCGCCCCGAAGCACGATTTGCTCGCGCCATTCGGTTTCGCCGGCATCGAGGTGCATGGATGCCACGTCGACAAACTGGGCGAGCAGCGAATTCCCTTTCGCGATGTCGGTCAGGCGCTCGCCGGCGCGCTGGCCGAGATCGACGCCGAGGATCGCGCCTGACGCCTGGTTGGCGTTGCGAACCGCGAGATCGGACTCGAGGGCCACTACGCCCGTCGACAGGCGCGCGAGAATCACCTCGAGGTTCGCCCGTTCGGCCTCGACGAGCGCCTGGCTGAGGCTTGCCTCGCGGCGTGCCGTGGCAAGACGTTGCGTCATGTCGTTAAACGAACTGATCAGGAAGCCGATCTCGTCACGCGTGGGGGTCGGCAAGCGCGTATCGAAATCACCCATCGCGACCGCACGCGTGCCGGCAACGAGGTCCTGGATCGGCGCGACCAGGCGACGCGAAAGAACGAACGCGCCGTAGATGGCCGCCAGCAGGCTGAGCAGCAGCACGAATGCCAGGGTCAGGGTCAGCAGGTCCTTGAGGTCCTCGCGAAAGAAGACCAGCTGCTGGTATTCCTGGTACGAACGCTCGACGCTATTGATCATGCGCCCGAGCCTTTCAGTCACACGGTAGTGTGCCTGCACGACACGAGGCTGTTGCGCGCGCGTACCCCTGTAGGTAAATACGACGGCCGTACGCACCTCTACCTGCCCTTCGCCGAGCGACTCGAGGCTCACGAAGGGCCGCCGCTGTTGCATCTGCAGCACGACCTCTTCGCTAAGTGGCTTGGGCAGGCTTGCGGTCGAGCTGTCGGTGCTGGTCGCAAGTACCGTATTGTTCTCACCGTACAGCGTCATCTCGCTTGCACCGCTTTCGCGCCTCAGCATGCTGAGTTCGAAAATGATCTGGCGATCGCTTACCTGCGACAGCCGCTGCGCCGCTTGCTGAGTTGCGTAGAGATTCTGCCGCTTCTGCATCTCGAGCGCCGCGCGGCTCAGCGTCAGCGCGTTGTCGAGCCCCTCCTCCACCTCGACGTTGAACCAGCTGTCAATGCCGCGATTGATGAACTGCGTGGAGAAATAAAACACGACGAGTAGCGGCAGGATGGCCAGTCCGACGAACATGCCAACCATGCGCGCCTTGAGCTTCGCTCCCGGCACATTACGCCGATAGTCCTGCGCGAGGCGCGCGAGGTTCCCGATGAGAAAGGCGATGAGCAATACACCGCCGGCGATGTTGATCGCGAGAATGACGTCCTGTAGCCGATCGAAGTCATCGGACTTCTGCACGGTCTGGGTAAGCAGGAACAAGGCCACCACGGCGAGGCCGACGCCGGACGCTGCCAGGAAGAAATAGATGGCGCGTTTTATCGTTCGAGCAACCATTCAAACCATTCGCTTTGTAACTGCCACTGTCCGCGCCAGAAGAACAACAGCCGCAGTGTCGCCGGGTATTGCTGCGTGTTGAGCATCGCGCGCAGGCGGATCCGGTACGGTCGGTCCGGCACGAGCAGTGCGTCATCGATAACAGGCAATCCCTGGACACGGCCAAGGCTGTTTAGCGCGGAGTAGAGTGTTGCGAAGGAGTCCTGGTTACTGCTGTTGAGGTTCTTGACAATGTAACGCTGGCTCAGCGGTCGATACTCGAGTTCATAACGTACCGCGAGCTCCGCGTCGACATCGTCAGGCACCCAGCGTCGCACGCGGATGACCTGCATCTGCAGTTCGATCGTCAGCGTGACGCCGCTCTCGAGTGCCGCCAGCGCCTCACTGCTCAGAACGAGTTGCAGGCGTGCGTCGAGAGTGTGCACGCCCTCTTCGACCTGCGTCGTCGCTGACCGCACCTCGAAGTAGCCCTGACGCTCGGCATCGTCCTGGGCGAGACCCGTGCCTGTCGTGAACATCGCCAGGCACCCGAGCACTAGCTGTGCTGCGATGGTCGGGCGGCGTGATCGGGCAGACGTTGGCATGGTATTTCAGGAGACCTTCTTTTTGAGGCATGCGAAGTAAAAGCCGTCCAACCGCTCTTTCCCCGGCAGGACCTGGTACCCACAGGCCTTCCTCCACATTAAATCGCGGATGTTGTTATTTGGCAACACATCATCTTCCTCCGCGTCGCCCTGGTTCCTGAGGAATTCCCCTGTCACTTCATCGTTCTCCGCCGCCAACGTCGAGCAGGTCACGTACAGCAAGCGGCCACCCGGTTTCAGCACCGCCCAGAGTGCCTTGAGCATTGCGCGCTGCAGCTCGCCCAGGGCTGCAATATCGCTGGCCCGCCGCAGCAGCTTGATGTCCGGATGCCGCCGAATCACGCCCGTTGCCGAGCACGGCGCATCGAGCAGGACACCGTCGAATTCGACGCCATCCCACCATTCCTCTGGTTTCGATGCGTCGGCGACCCGTATGGTTGCATCGAGACCCAGCCGATCGACCGTCTCGCGCACCCCTTCGATGCGCTGCGCGTCGCTGTCGAGCGCCGTCAGCTCGACATCATCGCCGCCGATCTCGAGGAGCTGGCCGGTCTTGCCGCCCGGCGCCGCGCAGGCATCGAGTATCCGCCCCCGGGCCGTGGCCATGAGCCAGCGGGCCGCTATCTGCGCCGCGGCGTCCTGAACAGACACGTCGCCGGCCCGGAATCCGGGCAGATCATCGACGGCGCATGGCTGTGCCAGGCACAGCGTGCCGGGAATGGCATCGAGCCGTCCCGCCGCGATGCTTTCCTGCGCCAGCCGATCCACGTATTCGTCCGTGGTCGACCTGCTCGTATTCACCCGCAGCCACATGGGCGCCTGTTCGTTGTTGGCCATAAGGACCGACTCCCAGTCGCCCGGCCAGTCTTGCCTTATGCGATCGATCAGCCATTGCGGATGATTCCAGCGGCTTTCCTCCTCCGTTGCTTCACGCGCCCCGATGGCCTCCCGCTGGAAGCGGCGCAGGCAGGCATTGAGCAGGCCCGCGAGCTTCGGCCGGCGCAGCTGCCGCGCGGCCTCGACAGTCTGCGAGACGGCCGCATGGTCCGGTATACGCGTCTTCTCGAGCTGGAACAGGCCGACTGCAAGCAGGGCGTTGATGACGCTGTCGCGTCGTTTGAGTGGACGATCGAGCAGTTGATCTATCCAGGCCTGCAACTGCCAGTAGCAGCGCAATACGCCGTAGCAAAGCATGCGCAGCAGCGGTCGGTCGTCCGGGGGCAGACGCGACTCGTTAGCCGCAATGGCAGCGTCCAGCGACTGGCCCTTGCTGACGACCGCGTCGATAACTTCAGCGGCAACAGCCCGCGTCCTTGCGCCTGCGCCGGCCACGTATCCGCCTAGCCCAGCCTGCGGCCGCTGAGGTCGAGCTGCCCCGCAAACTCCCGCGCCGTGACGCGGCGCTTGCCGGGTAGCTGCAGTTCCTCGAGACGCAGGGCGTCTTTGCCACATGCGATAACGATACCGTCCTGTCCACAGGCAACGACGGTACCTGTAGGCGCTTCGACATCGGCAATACAGCTCGCACCCCAGCACTTGATGCGCTTGTCGTCGACATGAAAGAAAGCGCCCGGCACCGGGTTGTAGGCGCGCACGCGACGCTGCAGCTCATCCGCGTCGAGCGTCCAGTCGAGTTCGGCGTGCTCTTTTTGAATCTTGCCCGCGTAATTGGCAAGCGCCTCATCCTGCGTGGCGGGTGCGAGCTTCCCTGAGAGTATGTCCGGAAGGTTCTTTACGAGCGCATTGCCGCCGAGTTCGGCGAGCCGGTCGTGCAATTCACCTGCCGTCTCTTCGGCGCCGATGCGGATCTCGTCGACGGTATAGACGGGCCCGCAGTCGAGCCCGGCCGTCATGGCCATCAGGCTCACGCCTGTCTTTTCGTCACCCGCGAGTATTGCCGCCTGGATGGGTGCAGCCCCGCGCCAGCGAGGCAGTATTGAAGCATGCACGTTGAGACAGCCCTGGCCCGGAATGTCGAGGACATTCTGCGGCAGGATAAGCCCATAGGCGGCGACGATCATTACGTCGGGCTCGAGCGACGCAAGCTCAGCGACAATCTTGTCGTCCCGGAGTGTTACGGGCTGAAGCACCGGGATAGCGTGTGACAGGGCGTACTGCTTGACCGGGCTTGCGGTCAGGCGTTTGCCCCGACCGGCCGGACGATCCGGCTGTGTGAGTACGGCAACAGGGACGATACCGGACTCAACGAGCGCGGACAGCGACGCAAGCGCGAACTCCGGCGTTCCGGCGAATATCACCCTGGGATTGTTCATCGTTTCCGCGTCTGCGCGCAGCCGCGCGTCAGATCGCTACCGCGGCGGACTGGTGCCGGCGCTCTTTCTCGAGTTTCTTGCGAATGCGCTGTCGCTTGGCCTCGGACAGGTAATCCACGAACAACTTGCCGTCGAGGTGATCGATCTCGTGCTGAATGCAGATGGCGAGCAGGCTCTCGGCTTCCATCTCCTGCTGTTCACCGTCCCGGTCCAGGAAACGAACCTTGACATGCTCGGCGCGTTTCACCTCTTCATAATATCCGGGCACCGAGAGGCAGCCTTCGTCGCTGTACGTCACGCCATCCTTCTCGACAATCTCGGGATTGATGAAAACATGGGGGTCCGACTTGTCCGACGTGATGTCCGTGATCAGCAGGCGCTTGTGTACGTCGACCTGCGTCGCTGCAAGACCGATCCCGGGCGCTTCGTACATCGTCTCGAACATGTCATCGATGAGCTGGCGCACGGCATCATCGACGACCTCGACGGGCGTCGCTTTGGTCCTGAGCCTGGGGTCAGGGAATTCGAGAATCTTCAGCTTTGCCATATTTTCTTCCACGCCTTATCTATGGGCAGGCATGCAAAATCAACCCTTTGAAACATAATAAATCCGACGAAATTTCGCGTGAATTCCCACAAAAACGACCTAAATGTTTGACTTTATTGAATAAGATGTCAGACAATGCCGCCTGAAAAACACCCTTCCGGACCGCGTTTGGGGCCGGAACTGTGACGTAATTAGCAGCCTCGGCCGGATCGGAACGACATAGTATAGCAACGCCTTACTCAGCTTGAGGCCCAAACCTATTTTGTATGGAGCACCCGCGAATTATGTCTCTCAGCAAGATTTGCCCAAATCACAGCCTCCGGCTGACGCTTGTCACGCTGGCCGCCACACTGGCCGGATGCTCCCTGAACCCGTTTTCCGGCGACGATGATTCATCGTACAGCGCGCCCGCGGCGACACAACCGACCAGCACGTCGTCTTCGCTCGAGCCATCACGCAGTTCGGCGCCGTCGCAACCGGCCTCCAGCGGGCCGACGCTGACGCGTATCAACGAGCCCGTGCCGCTGGCCGAGGGCCACCCGAACGAATATGTCGTCCAGGTTGGCGACACGCTCTGGGATATCGCCGCGGCATTCCTCAAGGACCCGTGGTTCTGGCCCGAGATCTGGTACGTCAACCCCGACATCGTCAACCCGCACCTTATCTACCCGGGCGACGTGCTCGGCCTCGTTTACATCGACGGCCAGGCGCGCATCACGAACGTTCGTGCATCGACTTACCGCATGTCTCCAGAAGCGCGCGTTACGCCGCTCAGCGAGTCGATCTCGAGCATCCCGTATGAGACCGTGGCAGCCTTCCTGAGTTCAGGCGTCATTCTCGAGAAGAAGGAAGCCGAAAACCTCCCCTACTTCCTCGATACCCGTGGCGACCACCTCATGGCTGCGGCAGGTAACGAGATTTACGTTCGCGGCCTCACTGCTGACATGCCGGGCACGCGCTTTAACGTCGTGCATGTCGGCGATGAGCTGCGGGACCCGGACGACGACCGGTTGATCGGCTACCACGGCATGCTCGTTGGTGAAGGCAACCTGCGTCGTGGCGGCGACCCCGCAACGGTTGCGCTCACCCACACCAACCGTGAAGTCCTGAAGGGCGACCGGCTGATTCCCGAGTCGGTCGACATGCCGCTGAATTTCTTCCCGCGCGCGCCGAGCAACGCCATCGATGGCCGAATTATCCTGGTAGTGGGCGGCGTTACGCAGATTGGCCAGCACCACGTCGTCGTTATGAACCGCGGCACGAACAACGGTCTCGCGGTCGGTGACGTACTCACGGTGTACCAGGCTGGCGAGACGATCAAGGACCGCTTTGGCGGCGGCAAAGTCAAGCTCCCGGACGAGGATGCGGGCACGATCATGGTCTTCAAGACCTTCGATCGCATCAGCTATGGACTCGTCATGGAGGCCCATACGGCAATCCACGTCCTGGACGTGGTGCGTAATCCGACCTGACACCGAACCAGGCAGTAAACAGGAACGGCGCCCGTGTGGCGCCGTTTTTTTTGCCGTCAATCGCGACTATCGTGGCAATAAGTGCCTGCGGTTAACGCATGTATTGGCGTTATCATTGCGCAATGACGCAATCCACACATGCCTGGCTGATTCTCGCTCACGCTCACGTTCGCGTGGCGGAATTCGACAAGCTCCGTCAGCGCTTCCAGGAAGTTGCAGCCATCGTCGAACAGAAGCCCGGCGAGTTGAAAGCAACCGGACTTAGCGAAGAAAAGTGTGCCGCGATCGCCTCGCCGGATCATGAACGGATCGCCACAGCCGAGGAATGGCTGCAGCAAGACGGACACCACGTCGTGGCCTACGGCGAGGATGACTATCCCGAGATGCTCGCGCAGATCCCCGGGCCGCCGCTGCTTCTCTATGTGAACGGTAACGTCGACGCACTGCATCTGCCTGCGCTGGCCATTATCGGCAGCCGCAATCCAACCAAAGGAGGACTGCGCAACGCGTTCGATTTCTCGCGGCACCTCGCGCAGCAGGGTTTCGTCATCGCGAGCGGGCTCGCTGAGGGCATCGATTCCGCGGCCCATCGCGGCGCGCTCGATGCCGGCGGCAACACCGTAGCCTTCCTGGGCCACGGAATCGATCGGGTCTACCCGTCCGCGAATCGCGACCTGGCGCATTCCATCGCGGCCAGCGGTGCGCTCGTGAGCGAATATCCACTCGGCGCAAAACCCGAGCGATGGCATTTCCCCGAGCGCAATCGCCTGATGAGTGGCATCAGCCTGGGCACAATAGTCGTGGAGGCTGCCCGCCGCAGCGGCTCGCTGATCACCGCGCGGCTCGCGGCCGATCAGGGCCGGGAGGTGTTCGCGTTGCCGGGCTCGATCCACAACCCGTTGTCGCGTGGCTGCCATGCCCTCATCCGGCAGGGCGCCAAGCTCGTAGAAACGGCGGGAGACATCCTGGCTGAACTGGTGCCGCTGGCCGGGCACATGCAACTTTCGACCACAGCGGCGCCAGCCGACCCTGCGCCGGGTCCCATTGCCGACGATGATTACGCGGAACTGCGCAGCGCATTGAGCCACGACCCCGCCACGATCAACGAACTCGAAAGCCAATCCGGATTGACGATCGAGCAGCTTTCCTCCATGCTTCTGATCCTGGAGCTCCATGGAGAAGTGGAGTCATTGTCCGGTGGACGATACGCCCTGTCAGGGTGAGCATTTAGTCAAAAGCCAGCGCAAGGAGCTGCTCCAGGCATGAAAGAGAACGTTCTCGACGTACTTATGTATCTTTTTGAAACGTACGTCGACACCGAAGAAGATCCCGAACCCGATCAGAATGAGCTGCGTATCGAGCTGTCACGAGCCGGATTCGGCGATATCGAGATTGAGCGCGCGCTGACCTGGCTCGATGCGCTAACCGACCAGCAGCAGAGCCTCGACTACGGTAAGCAGACGGCCCATGGCACCCGCATCTATAACGAGTTCGAGCACGAGCGGCTCGATGCGTCCTGCCGTGGCTACATTACCTATCTCGAGCAGATCGGCATCCTGTCACCGCCGCAGCGCGAATTGCTCGTGGACCGGCTGCTGGCGCTGGAAACGCACGATATCGACGTTGAACAGATCAAGTGGGTCGTGCTCATGGTGCTGTTCAGCCAGCCGGGCCAGGAACTCGCCTACGCTCGCATGGAAGACCTGGTTTTCGAGGAGAGTGCCGGTTCCGTACATTAGTCCGGAAACGCGATTTCCTTGACACACCCCGGTCAAGCATGTAATTCAACCGCGGCACAGTCCGCGGTTTTGTTTTCTTAGGACCCTGAATCAGAAGATGTCAAAGAATCTCGTCATTGTTGAGTCGCCAG
>Ga0209567_10000275_pt1 | contig 27885 bp, 25 predicted proteins | sample COG_12_FD_184756 | JGI IMG/M metagenome (GOLD analysis project Ga0209567, IMG submission 184756) | Pelagic marine sediment microbial communities from the LTER site Helgoland, North Sea, for post-phytoplankton bloom and carbon turnover... | ecosystem: Environmental > Aquatic > Marine > Neritic... | reverse complement strand
AATTCCTTTCCATGGAGCTGGTGCGCGGGGAAGACCTGGCGCAACGCCTGAATCGTGGGCCGGTGGAGATGGCGCAGGCGCTACGCATCGCCCTGCAGGTGGCCGAGGGCCTCGAGGCGGCGCACCGCTTGGGGGGCGTCGGCGCGCAGGGCGTCGGTGAGGGGAAAAGAGCCGACGGGGTGCCCGTCGACGGTCAGGGCAACGCGGCCCTCGAGGGCTTCGATGCGCTGATCGACCTACTCGGACGCGAGACCGACCGCGACTTGGCTGCGGCACTCGTCGGCGACGTTGTTCTCTGCGAGGGATGGTCGGCGGCGTGGGCCCTGGTGCAACAACACCCCGAGCTTCGTGCCGTGACTCCCGAGGGTGATGTGGTGACCTCACAAGGTCTCTACCTCGCCGAGCCGGACGGTGCCGGACCAGCCGCACTCGAGGCAGCCAAGGTGGCCCTCGAGATCGCAGAGCGGAACCTCGCCAGGAGCGAGAGCTCACACACCAGCGCCCGCCGCGATTTCAACACCGCTCGCGACCAGGAACGCACCGCGCTCGAAGCGCTCGAAGCCCTCGAGGCGCGTCTGGCCGGGCTGACCGAGGCGCTGGGACTGCTGGAGCGCTCCCAGGCCGAAGGCACTGCCGAGATCGAACGCCTTGATGAACGTGGACGGTCGCTCGATGCCGCAGCGGTGACGCGTGACGAGCGCATTGAGAGCCTGCGACGCCGCGTCGAGGAGTTTGAAGGCGAGGAGAAGGTTCGTCAGGAAGCCTGGGACGCTCTCAATCGCCGCCGTGAAGAGGTCGCTCGGCGCCGCGACGAAGCGCGGCGCCTCCGCGAGGAGGCTGCCGGCACCCTGGCCGGGGCGATCGAGCGGCGCAAGCTCCTCGAGACGCGGCTTGTCGCTGCCACGACGGAGTTCGAGGGTTTGGTCGCCGCACCGGTTGATCCTGCGGTGATCGAACGACTGGCCGACGTCGAGGACAAGGCTCGTGGCGCCACCGAGATGGTCCGTGATCACATCGAAGCCCTGCGGACCCGCCAACGCCAACTGCGGGAGCGAGCGGGCATCGCCGACAACCACCTCACCGCAGCCCACCGTCGCCAGTCCGAACTGGAGAGGGCCATCTCGGGAACCAAAGAACGTGCCGCCTCGCTCGCCGTCGAACTCGCCGAACTGCGGGTGCGCGACGAGTCCGTTGCCGAAGGTCTGCGTCGCGACGCCGACCGCACCGAGGAGGAGGCGCTTGCCGCCCCCGAGCCAGAGCTCGAAGGCGCTACGAGCCACGCCGAGGCATTGGCGACGGCGGAAGCTAGCCTGCGTCGGATGGGGCCGATCAACCCGCTGGCCGCGGCGGAATACCGTGAGCTTGGCGGTGAGGTCGAGATGCTCGACTCGCAACTCGAAGACCTCGAAGAATCCCGGCGCGAGCTTCTGAAGGTGATCGATGCCCTTGATGAAGAGATGGCTGTGCTCTTTCGAGCTGCCTTCGACGACATTGCGGGCTTCTTCGAAGAGAACTTCTCATTGGTGTTCCCGGGCGGACGTGGTCGGCTCAGGCTGACCGATCCCGACCACCCGCTCGCCACCGGGGTGGAACTCGAAGCTCAGCCGATGGGCAAGAAGGTGGGCAGACTCAGCTTGCTCTCGGGCGGAGAACGCTCGCTGGCAGCCCTGGCCTTCCTATTCGCCGTCTTTCGTGCCCGACCCAGCCCGTTCTACGTGCTCGACGAGGTCGAAGCCGCGCTCGACGACGCCAACCTGCGGCGGTTCCTGCGCCTGGTCGACACATTGCGCGAGACCGCTCAGCTGGTCATCATCACCCATCAGCAACAGACCATGGAAGCTGCCGATATCCTGTACGGCGTCACCATGGAACCCGGAGCGTCGTCGAAGGTCATTGCCAAGCGACTTGCCCGGGTCGAGGCCTGAGCTAGCCAACAGGAGTCAATGTTGGATCTGATTCTCATCGTTGTCATCGTCGCGGTCATCGCACTTGCGATTGCCGGTGTTGTGCTGTGGCAACGCCGGTCGACCACCGACAAGCCCACGACGCCCACCGCCAAACCTCCGGCGGCTGAGGTATCGGCAAAAGCACCACCCAGAGCGGTGGGGCTTCGCAGCCGATTGGCCAAGACACGGCGTGCCGTTGGAGACCGCCTCAACTCGATCCTGGACCGGGACCGGCTCGACGGCGAGTTCTGGAGCGACCTCGAGGACACCCTGGTTGCCGCCGACGTCGGCATCGGCACGGCCACCTCGGTGGTCGACGCGGTGCGCTCACAGAACCCCAAAGATGGGGACGAGGCCCGCGTCGCTCTCGAGCAGCAGCTCGTCGAGGTGCTCGACGGTCGCGACCGAACCCTGCACCTCGACGCCAACCCAGCGGTTTTGCTCGTCGTTGGCGTCAACGGGACCGGCAAGACGACCTCGATCGCCAAACTCGCCTCGCAGCTGCGCAGCGAAGGCTCGTCGGTCATGCTGGGGGCGGCCGACACCTTTCGTGCCGCCGCCGACGAGCAACTCCGCACCTGGGCCGACCGGGTCGGCGTCGACATCGTCTCAGGACAATCCGGGGCGGATCCTGCCTCAGTTGCGTTTGATGCCTATCAGTCGGCGAGCAGCCGCGGCATCGACGTGCTCATCGTCGACACCGCCGGAAGGCTCCAGAACAAGGCCAACTTGATGGATGAGCTGTCCAAGGTAGCTCGCATTCTGAAACGAGAGGCCGGCGCACTCAACGAGGTGTTGCTCGTCATCGACGGCACCACGGGCCAAAACGCCATTGCTCAGGCGCGGAGTTTCACGGATGCCGTCGGTGTAACGGGTATCGTGTTGACCAAGCTCGACGGAACCGCACGTGGTGGTGTCGCCATCGCGATGGAAGAGGAGCTCGACATCCCCGTGAAATACATCGGAGTTGGGGAAGGGGTCGACGACCTGATGCCGTTCGACCCCGATCAGTTCGTCGACGCGCTACTCGGCGCATGAGTGCCGACTACGACGCCGCCGAGCTGATCGAGCAGGCGGAGGACACCGCCGGCCGGGCCTATGCGCCGTACTCGAACTTCCACGTCGGCGCCGTCGTCGTCGCCGAAGACGGGAGCACCTTTCGGGGAGCCAACGTTGAGAACGCCGCGTACGGGTCGACGATCTGTGCCGAGGGGGCCGCAATCGCGGCTGCCGCCACTGCAGGCGTCCGCAAGGTCGACGTCGTCGCCATCGCCTGCACTGAGACGATGGAGTGCTACCCCTGCGGAAACTGCCGGCAGTTGATGCTGGAGTTCGGGGTTGGGACGGTGATCGTTCAGGAGCCCGACGGCTCGCCCCGGGTCCACACCCTCGCAGACCTGCTGCCGCATTCTTTCGGCCCAAGTTCGCTCGGGGCGGCCGCAGAGCCCACTTGATCTTCGCAATCGGCCGGGCCGCGAGATTCCCTTGAGGCTGCGGCTCAAGGCTCGGCAGCAAATTGCCGATAGACGGCCGTATGGGACATGAGAAAGGCCGCGATTTCGCCAACGGGTGGGTGAGCTCACTCTCCCGGAACATCGTTCTTGGCATCGGTTGGGCGCTGGTAGCAGCAGCCCTCTCGGCTGCCGTGATAGGTCTGATCATTGGAGCACCGGTCCTGTCGGTAGTGGGGACACTGACCGGTTTGTTGGGTTGGACCATCTCCAGCTTTGTGCCGGAGCCGGTTCCCGCCCCTCTGAAGACTGATCGCCGCCGTCTCGACGCTGTTCGGCGGGCGATGGGTCATCAGCTCCCAACCTGAAGGGGACCCAACATCCACTTCAGGTACCAGGTCCTCAAGGTCGGGATCCCTCCTCCGGCCGGCGCCCCACAAGGGCGCCGGCCGTCCCGATTTCCCCCTCCTACAAGGTTTCCACCCTCAGGTAGAATGTGGTTTCCGGTGGATAGCGGCGAAGGGTCGGCATAGTGAGCGTGTATGTGTTGGCGGCTTTGGTCGGTTGGCCGTTCGTCCTCTTCTTCATCTTCTTCGGCGGCGACCTCGATACCGACTTGGATGTCGGTGCGGATGTCGACGTGGACCCCGGGGTCGATGTGGATGGCGGCGGCCCGTTTGCTGCCATTGCCTCGTTCCTGTCGTTTCGATCGATCGTGTTCTTCCTCGCTTTTTTTGGCCTCACCGGGATTGTGCTCAGCTGGCTGGATGCGAACCGCGTGCTCACTGTGCTACTCGCGGTTGGCATGGGTGTCTTTGCGATGTGGCTCAACCACACGCTCATCAACTACCTGAAGACGAATACCAGCGACAGCCAGATCCTCGATAGCGAACTCGAAGGCAGCGTCGCGTCGGTGGTGTTGCCAATCGGATCGAAGCGCAAGGGGAAGATCGCCGTCGAAGTGGGAGGTCATCGTCTCTACTTCGTCGCCAGCCCGTACCGCCCCCGGCCCGGCGAGGACTATGACAAGGGCGACGAGGTCGTCGTCGTCGAGATGGCGAAGGGGGCCGCGCTGGTGGCCCCTCTGGACAGTATGGATTAGGCGACCCGAGGGTCGCAGTCAGGAGACCAAGTCGTGGATGTTCTCATCGCCATTGCGGTGATCATTGTTGTTGCGGTGATCGTGGTGGCCTTGGCCGTCAAGGCGTTCATCGTGATCTGCCCGCCAAACCAGATCGCGGTCATCACCGGCCGGACCCGACAGATGCCCGACGGCAAGACGCTCGGGTACCGCGTGCTGCGTGGTGGTCGAACCTTCCGCTGGCCGATCATCGAGCAAGTTCAATTCATGGATCTCAACACGATCGCCATCGAGGTGTCGGTGCACAACGCCTACTCGAAGGGTGCCATCCCGCTCAACGTGCAGGGAATCGCCAACGTGAAGATCTCCAGCCAGCAGGGCCTGCTCGAGAATTCGCTCGAGCGCTTCCTCGGTCGGCCGCCCGACTACATACCGCAGCTGGCCAAAGAGACCCTCGAGGCCAACCTGCGCGGTGTGCTGGCGACGCTCACGCCCGAAGAGGTGAATGAGGATCGGCTGAAGTTCGCCCAGGTGCTGATCGACGAGGCGGACGATGACATCAAGACGCTTGGGCTCGAGCTCGACGTGCTCAAGATCCAGAACGTCACCGACGAAGTCGGCTACCTCGACTCGGTCGGACGGCGCCAAACCGCTCTCGTGCTCAAAGAAGCAAGGGTGGCTGAGGCGATGCGCCAAACCGAGGCTCAGGAGCAGGAAGCAGAAGCCCGGCGGCGTGCTGAGATCGCAAGGGTGGATGCCGATCTTGCCATCGTCGAGCGAGAGAACGACTTGCGGGTGCGTAACGCCGAATTGGAGAAGTCGGCGGTCGCCAAGGAGCAGGAAGCTCTGGTCGAATCAGATCGCGCTCGGGTGGTAGCCGAACAGGAGCTCGAGAAGGAGCGGATCGAACTGCAGAACCGCAGGCTGGAGGCCGACGTGATCGCTCCGGCCCGAGCCAAGCGCGAGGCGATGGAGCTCGAGGCCAAGGGCGCCGCGGCCAAGATCGTCGAGGACGGTAACGCCCAGATCGAGGTGTTCCACCGTCTCGTGGATCAGTACCAGGCCGCAGGAGATGACGCTCAGCGCATCTTCGTGCTCAACATGCTGCCCGACCTGATCGACAAGATCGTCGGCACCGTTGAGGGGGTCAACATCGAGAAGGTCTCGGTGATCGATTCCGGCAACGGCAGCGAGGCCCTACCCGGATTCCTCAGTCAGCTTCCCGGCACGGTGATCAAACTCACCGAGCAGATCGAGAACGCCACCGGGGTGAACATCCTGAGCGGCCTGGGTCAGACAGGCGCCGTCACCACCGAGCCCGCCCCGGCGGCGGGGTCCGTCGGCACAGGTGAGCAACCAGACTCTGCTTCCTAGACAGAACCGGTTCAGCCCGGGTGGTCGCGAGGCACCGGGCGTTGCGTCGCCTCTAGCGGCACCGTGCCGGCGGGTTGACGCGCACCAACTCGGTACCGAACGCAGCCCACCTACGATTGGCGACGTGAACGCTGCAGGACGTTTCAACCTAGGTTTGCTGCTCGTCGGTGTCGGGATTGCAGCTGCTCCGAGCGCAGCTATTCGCGTCGTCGCGTCGACCGAGTGGGAGGTCGAACTGATTCGGTACTTCGCCCTTGCCGTCGTGGGCTTGGCCGTCCTGTGGCCCTGGGCGATGCGCCAGGGTGGAGCGCCGGCCCGTCGGCTCCGGCGTTGGGCCGCTCTTGCTGCCTTTGGCGCCGCCCTGTACCTCTTGGGAGATCAGCAACTCTATCTGATCATGGCGTTTGCGTGCCTTGTGGCTGGGGTCCTCAACGGTGGAATCGAACGAGCAATGGCCGCTTCCGACGCACTGCGTGCCGAGCTAGAGCGGCGCAACGAATAGGGCCCGCCGAAGCGGCGGGCCCTATCGCAACCACATGGTTCTGCGACCATCTGTGCTCTTTGGGGAGGTTGTCCTTGAGGGTGCTGGTGGGGGTTGCTGCGAGGTCCATGACCACGCGTGTGCTCGGCGGCGCAACCCCGGCACGGCGTTTGTTCAACATCCTCCTAACGCGCTTTCAACGCCTCGATCAGGGCGGGGACGACCTTGTGGACATCGCCAACCACCCCGAGGTCGGAGAGACCGAAGATCGGTGCCTCGCCGTCCTTGTTGATGGCGATGATGACCGAGGAGTCCTTCATCCCGACGATGTGCTGCATCGCCCCTGAGATGCCGCAAGCGAGGTACACGCCCGGCTTGACCGTCTTGCCGGTTTGACCCACCTGAAGCGAATAGGGGACCCAACCGGCGTCAACAACGGCGCGGGTTGCCCCGACGGCGCCGTCGAGCAGGCCGGCAAGCTCCTCGATGATGGCGAACTTCTCTTCACTGCCCACACCGCGGCCGCCGGAGACGACAACGTTCGCCGCTTCCAGGTCGGGGCCTTCGCTGGCCTCGACGTGGCGTTCCTTGACGGTTGCGGCGCCGGCATGGCCGACATCCGGAGGTGCGATCGCAACCACCTCGGGGGCGCCTCCACCGCTCGGCTCAGCGTTGAATGCCTTGGGCCGAGTGATGACAAGCGCCGGAGCAGACGCCGCAAATGCAGTCCGTACCTTGGTCGTTCCACCCAGGATCTCGTTGCCAACGGTCACGGCGCCATCGGCGACATCAATCGCCACGGCGTTGGACAGCACCGGCAGGCCGAGGCGAGCGGAGAGCCGCCCTGCGACGTCGCGGTCGGTATTGCCCATGCCGAACATGATCACGCCGGGAGTGCCGGTCGCCACCAGATCTGCCATGGCCGCGGCCGCGGCCGCGGCCGGCAACAGGTCGCCGGTGTCCAGGTGATATACCTTGGTGGCGCCGTGGGCGCCGAGTTCACCAAATGGTGCATCGCCGCCGGTGCCTACGTAGAAGACGGCGGTGTCACCGCCCCATTCCTGGGCCTTGGACAGGGCTTCGAGAGCGCTTCCCGACGGCGCCCCGTCAACTTCTTCAGCAAATACCCAGGTCGTCATCAAATCACCTTCGCCTGTTCGAGCAGTTCGACGATCTTCAAGTAGGCCTCGCCCTCGTCCTCGATGAGTTCGCCGGCTTGGCGGGCGGGGACGGGTTCAACGGCGACGATCGACTGCTGGGGGTCGGGCGACACGCCGAGGTCGGCGGCGGTCGCGGTATCGATCGGCTTCTGCTTGGCCTGCATGATCCCCTTGAAGGTGGGGTAGCGGGGCTCGACGACGCCGGACGTCACAGTGAGGAGCGCGGGAAGCGCCGCCTCGACGACGTCGTAACCGCCGGCGGTTTGCCTTTCGATCGTGATGGTGCCGGCGGCCTGGTCGACCTTGCGAGCGAAAGTCAGCGCCGGGACGCCGAGCAGCTCGGCAACCTGTTGGGGCACGATTCCGCTGTAGCCGTCTGTGGACTCGGTGCCGGCGATGACGAGGTCATAGCCTTCACGGTCGATGGCTGCGGCAAGCACCTTGGCGGTGGTGAGGGCGTCGGCGCCGCGCAGCGAATCGTCGTCGACGATCACGGCCTTGTCGGCGCCCATAGCGAGCGCTTGGCGAATGCCCTGCAGACTGCCGGAAGGCGACATCGACACCAGGGTCACGGTGCCTTCCGTGGCTTCTGCGAGCTGGAGTCCGATCTCGACGCCGTAGCGGTCGGTGTCGTCGAGCACCTGGTCGTTCGGGCGAACAACGAAGTGGCTTTCGGGGTCCAGCTCATAAGGCGTCGCCGGATCCGGTATCTGCTTGACGCAGACGGCGATTCTCATGAGTGAGTACTCCTCGGTCGGGTGACGGCGCCGATGCTACGCAGTTTGGCCGGGCAACCAAAAGCAGACGCCCTTCGGCGGCAAGGGTGCGCAGCGGCCAGATCAGGCCGGCGGAACCACCAGCCGGGGCAGCAGCGCATTGATGAGCCGGGTGAACCGCACCTTTGCCATGGCGGCGGTCTCCGTGACTTCGTCGTGCGACAACGGGTGTGGCGAGATCCCCGCGGCGAGATTGGTGACCAATGAGATGCCGGCTACCCGGACCCCCATGTGGCGCAGGGCGATGGCTTCGGGAACCGTCGACATGCCGACTAGATCACCGCCGATGCGCCGCACCATCTCGATCTCCGCCGGCGTTTCGTAGGTGGGGCCAAGGAACCAGGCGTAGACACCCTCCTTGTAGGGCATGTCGAGTTCGAGCGACGTCTGCCGGATCATCTCGCGCGCCTCGAGACTCCATGCATGGGTGAGGTCGGGGAAGCGCGGTCCGAGCCGGCTGTCGTTGGCACCCACCAGCGGGTTGTGCCCGGCGAGGTTGATGTGGTCACGAATGGCGACCAAGTCACCCGGCTGCAGGCCGGTGCCGATGCCTCCGGCCGCGTTGGTCAACAAGACGCTGTGGCAACCCGCCATGGCGGCAGTCCGGACCCCGAACACCACCTCGCCCATCACACCGCTCTCGTACGTGTGGACGCGGCCCGCAAACAGCAGAACGGCCGACCCTTCGACATCGATCGAGAACAGACTGCCGGCGTGACCTTGCACTCCGGGCAGTGGGAACCCCGGGATGTCGACATAGGGGACCTCGATGCCCCCCGGGATCGTGGCGGCGTATTCGCTAAGCCCCGAGCCGAGTACCACCCCCGCTTGGTGTCGGTCCCTTCCGGTGGCGGCCGCGATCGCGGCCGCGGCCAATTGGAGTTCCTCGTAACGGTTCACGCGCATTCCCCCGTGTGAGGCGATACCACCACGCTACTCCACCCCCGAGTCACAACCTGGATCGCCGCCAAGGACGTAACCCAAAGTGGACCGGGGGGTCAGCGGACTTCTCCGAGAATGACGGGCGCCGCGGGAGGTGCTTCGTCGCTGATCTCCCAAGCGGCTTTGAGCAGCGGAAGGGCGGCGGCGAGGCGAGCCTCGTCCCGGTAGGTGACCACCGCCAGTGGCTCGCCGGTCTCGACGACTGCACCTTGTTTGCGGTGGACCGTGATTCCGACGCCGTGATCGACCACGTCCTCCTTGCGGGCGCGGCCGCCACCGAGCCGCACTGAAGCCACGCCGACGTCGAGTGCATCACAACGGGTGACAAACCCGCTCCGCGGCGCCGTGAGTTGATAGCGCCCCGGCGCCCGGTCGAGTAACGAACGATCCTCGATGACTCTCGGGTCACCACCTTGGGCGGCGATGACCTCGGCAAACTTCTCCATGGCTCGGCCCGAGGAGACCGCCGTTTCGAGAAGACCGAGCGCTGTGGCCGCGTCGTCGGTTACTCCGGCGAGCAGGAGCATCTCGACGCCGAGCGCATAGGTCAGCTCAGCTGCATCGGCAGGACCCTCACCGGCGAGCAGATCGAGCGACTCGGCGATTTCGTTGGCGTTGCCGACCTCGCGGCCGATCGGTTGATCCATGTCGGTCAACAGGGCGACCACCTTGGTTCCGTGAGACAGCCCAATACCGACCATCGTGGCCGCGAGGCGTTCGGCGGACTCGCGGTCCTTCATGAAGGCTCCCGAGCCAACCTTGACGTCGAGGACGAGACCGTTGAGACCCTCGGCGAGCTTCTTCGACATGATCGATGACGAGATCAGCGGGATCGACTGGACGGTGCCGGTCGCATCCCGGAGCGCGTAGATGCGCCGGTCGGCGGGGACGAGCGTTTCGGACTGCCCGGCAAGGACGAGCCCCAACCGTTCGAGCTGGGCGGTGAACTCCGGTGGGTCGAGCACGGTACGGAAACCGGGGATCGACTCGAGCTTGTCGAGCGTGCCGCCGGTGTGGCCGAGGCCACGTCCCGACATCATCGGTATCGCCACCCCGCAGGCGGCAACCATTGGGCCGAGGGGGATCGACATCTTGTCGCCGACGCCTCCGGTGGAATGCTTGTCGATCTTTGCCGCAGCGACATGGGAGAAGTCGAGAACATCTCCAGAATGCAGCATCGCCTCCGTCCACGGACCAAGTTCCTCGGCCGTGAACCCGTTGAGGAAGATGGCCATCAGAAGCGCAGACATCTGGTAGTCGGGGATGATGTCCGCGGTGTACTGCTCGATGATCCAAGCGAGCTGATCGGGGTCGAGGACGCCGCCATCGCGCTTGCGCTCGATCAACTCAATCATGTTGTGGGGGCGGTCGGCCATGGTGTCCTCTCGGGGTAAACCACCAGTATTGCAAGTCGCGACCCGATGTCGAGAGTCAAAGGCAACAAACCGCCAGACCACGGGGCTCGGCCGATCCCGTCAGGCCACCACTCGGCCGTTTCTGACCGTTACCCCTTCGGCACGCAGCAGCTCCGCCTGGCGGGTTTCGTTGCCGGGAGCGAGTCGACCGGCGGCGTTGACGACCCGCCACCATGGCAGTCCGGGGGTGCGGCGCAACAGGTTTCCCACCGCCCGGGCCGCTCCCGGGTAGCCAGCCTCGACGGCCACCTCTCCGTAGGCGATGACCTCGCCGGGTTGTAGCGCCTCCAGGACTTCGATCACGGCCTCCGTGAAATCGTCGCGTTCGGTCACAGCTTGCGCAAAAGGAACGACTGCATGTGGAGGCCGTCGTCGTCCTTCTGCTCGTCGGGCAAGAACGTCTCGAACGACTCGACGACGAACGCGGTTTCGAGAGCGGCTCGCAGGCTCTCGTCGCTGCGGATGGCGAAGAAGCGCGCCGGCTGATAGAAGTCGTTCTCGTACATGCCCTCGATGTCGCGGCCGCCCCACACGGCGGCGTAGAACAGCGCGGAGGGACGCAGGATGTCGGCGATCCCGGCGAGCACCGCGGGAAGGTCGTCGCTGGGAATGTGGTGGATGCAGTTCATCGCCCAAGCGGCGTCGAAGCTCTCTGCCGGGAAGCTGAGGTCGAACATGTCGCGTACATACGCGTCGAGCCCTTTGGCGCGGGCGATCTCAACCTGGGCGGGGGAGAGGTCGGTCGCAACGACGTCGAGGCCGCGTTCGGCAAACCACAACGAGGTGTAGCCGACGCCGGCGCCGATCTCGAGCAAGCGCGATTTGTCCTCGTCTTGCAGCTTGGTGAGGAACCGCTCGGCGAGGGGCCAGCGCCAGTCGGCTTCGCCCATCTCGTCGCGTTGGGCGGCGACGTTGTCGTAGGTCGTGGCCATCGAGTCGCGAAACGATGTCGGCGGGGGTCCAGGAATGAGGTCCATCAGAGAGTTCCGAATAGTCGGTCTCCCATGTCACCAAGGCCGGGAACAATGTAGTAGCTGTCGCTGAGTTCGCGGTCGTGGGATGCAGCCACGATCCGCACGTCGGGGTGGTCTTGATACATGCGAGTCACCCCGTCGGGTGCCGACACGACGCACAGGCAGGTGATGTCCTGCGCCCCGGAGTCCTTGGCCTTGGTCACGGCCCACGAGAGTGAGCCCCCGGTGGCCAGCATGGGCTCGAGGATCAGGACGGAAGCGTCGGTGAGCGACGGCATCTTGGCGTAGTACTCCATCGGCAGCGCGGTCTCTTCGTCGCGCTGGACCCCGGCGAACCCGACTTTCACTTCGGGGAGGAGCTCGAGCACGGCGTCGAGCATCCCAAGCCCGGCGCGCAGCACGGCAACGGCCACGATGTCGCCCAGTTCGTAGCCGGTGGTGCGCTCCATCGGGGTCTGGATCTCGGTCTTGCGCAGCGGGACCCGCCGCGTCGCCTCCATGACCAGCGCATAGGTGAGGCGTCGGGCGGCGTTGCGGAAGTCCTCAGGCGGAGTGCTCGCGTCGCGCAGCACGGTCAGGTAGTGACGGGCGAGGGGATGATCGATGACGGTGAGGTTCATAGTCGAAGAGTATCCAGTATCCCGCAGCGGCGAGCCAATCAACGAGCCGGCGGAGATTGCGGGGCCTCGGGCCCGCTAGGAGAACAGCCCGTAGTGGTAGGCGCCTTCGATGACTCCGCTTGTGTAGTAGCCGCTCAGGCCCCTGAAGTCGCCCTTGGCGAAGTAGACGCGGAGGGCGGGGTCCCGGGCCAGGGCCTCCTTCACGTTCGCTACGAGCTGGTCGTCGGCGTTCCTGACGAGGACGCCACAGAAGCCGGCCGTGAGCGGGAAGATGTCATTGCCGCTGTCTCCGCAGAACACGACGTCCTCGTTGGGGCAACCGTGCGATTCGGCCACGTATTCGAGTGCGGTCTGCTTGGTGGCGGCCGCGGGGAGGAAGTCGATCAGTCCCTTCCCATCCATAGAATCGAAGCTGTAGACGATCACCTCGTCGAACTTGCCCTTGACCCGGGTATCGACCTCTTGCAGGACCGCGTCTTTCTGCTCGTGATCGACGTAGTAGCTCTGCTTGAACGGGTTCTGGTGCTCGGGCTCCTGTTCCCTGAGGCCCGACACCGCAGCGACCGCACGCTTGATCGCCGCAGCATTCCACCGGGGACTCGTGCGCATGACATGGGCATCCCACCCCTCGTCCGCCTGCCAGCGCCCTTGCTCATACCGCCGGATCGTCGTCCCGACGTCGCCGCACAGCACATCCGGGTAGCGCACCCCGTATTGCTGGATCGCTTGTTCGGTGAGATCGAGGTTCCGCCCCGTCACATAGACGACGAGCGTTTCGTGCTCATCGGTGAGTTCGTTGAACATCCCGATCGCCTCGTCGTCGCCCTCCCAGGGTCCGTTCGGGAGCAAGGTCCGGTCGAGATCGGTAGCGAGGATCTTCGCGTTCGTTCCCCTAGTCATAGGACAGCACCCTTTCCTCCCCGGCGTCGTCGCGCTGCATCACGGAGAACCCAAAGTCGACCAGGTTCGCTTCTAGCGTCGCGACGTGGTCTCCGTTCGTCCACGTCAGATGTAGCTCGTGATTCGGGGAGTCGTGGACGGTCAGCTCGCCGTCGAAGGCCTGGGAGTTGTTACGCAAACGGACGAGCTCGATTTGGTCCCTCACGACGCTTCGCCGCAGCCCGGCTTCGATGGCTTCCATGTCCAGCGTTGTCCGGTTGATCTCCTTGTGGCCACCGGTCCCGCCGCGGTCCGCAGCCTCGTAGTCGTTCGTGCCCGCGAACAGGTCTAGATACCACACCTGGGGTATCCCCGGCATGAAGAGCTGGATGGCGCGAGCCAAGCGCAGTTTTCTCTCGTCCTCGCCCAGGGCGCTGAAGAAGGTGGCGTTGACCTGGTAGTAGGAGATCTTCGTGCCGTCGGCGCCGTAGAGGTTCTTGACCCGACCGCCGCGTTCGATGATCCGGTCGATGACGGCGTCGATCTGCTCCGTGCTCAACAGACCCTCGTGCCAAACACCGTCGACCTCTTTCCCGGCGAGATCGAGCACCGGGATGCCATCGTGACACCCCAGCATGTTGATCGTCAGGATCCCTCTCGACACCAGTTCGTCGATCCAGCGCACGATGTGGGCGTTGGTGCCACGATCGAGAGCGTCGATGACGAGGCCGGGTAGGAAGAAGTCGTAGATCGGGAAGCCCTCTGCGGCGACCTCCTCGTGAAGCCCGGTCCCATACTCGGAGTGAATCTCGGGAAGCAGGGTCAGGCCGTGCCCGCGTGCCAGTTGCCGCAGTCGCTCGAGGTATTCCCAGGTGCCGGGCTTGTTGAAGAAGTTCGTTTCGCCCGGCTGTTTGTGCAGGTAGGCAAATGCGTCCAATCGCACGAGCCGGGCACCGAATGCGCTCAGTTTGCCCAGGGTCTCGTCGTAGAACTCCCAGACGCCTGCCGATTCCGCGTTCAGGTCCATCTGACCCAGATACTGACGCTTGCGGTTGGCCAGTTCGAGGACGTCGGCCTCGTTGCACGAGAAGCCTTCCACGTCGAGCCCCGGCAGGTTGCCGTGTGCGTCGAGCGCTTCGTTGTACCGCGCGGCGAGCTGCACGGCCTGCTCGTCATCGATGCCTTCGATCTCCAGGAAGTCCTCCGCAGCCAATTCGGGGTAGCGCACCTCCTGGTAGAACGTGTTCCAGTACGGTCGCTCCGTCCCGTCTGGGAAACGGACGTTGAGGATGGGCAAACCCGGCTTTCTCATGAACAGCTTGTCGAGGTGACTCTTGTCCGGTACGACATGGCCTTCGCCGCCCATCGTCCCTTCACCCTGCCAAAACTCGTTCCAGTCGATGAAGAAGTCCCGGTAGTCCGAGTCGTCTCCTTGCTCGAGGAGATCCTGAAACTGCGGTGAGCCAACCGACAGGTGGTTCAGTACGAGATCGAACTTCAGTCCAATGGCGAGCGCCTCAATCGCCTCCAGGTCAGACACCGACACCAACTCCTCGTTGAAGTCGTAGTCGATGACGGAGAAGCCGCGGTCGAGGTCACTGTGGAAGAACGTGGGGAGGACGTAGAAGAGCGAGAAGGCGCCCTCGAGTTCCGGCTTCTGGAGGACCTCAATGGTGTCGTGCAGGTTGCGACCGATGCTGTCCGGGTAGGCGTTGAGCATCACACCTTGCGGCAGCGGCGCACCGTTCGGTTCCGGTTGCTCAGGTATGTCGCCCATGTGATTCGGCCTCCTGAGTGCTTCGTGGGGACTGGCAGCGGAATCATACAGCGACGCTCTGGGGCCAGGCTGCAGCCGAGGCTCCGGCAGCCCTCAAGGTGACGTCGCAGCTGCGGTTCTCGATTCCGGCGACGTGGAGGCCGGCCGAGGTCCGGGTGCTGCATGCATGCCGCCGTGCCGGTCCTACACTTCCTCCCCATGTTCGACACCCTGACCAACCGACTCGGCGACGTCTTCACCCGGCTGCGCGGCAAAGGCCGTCTCAGCGAGGCCGACGTCGACGCTGCGCTGCGCGAGGTTCGTCTGGCGCTGCTCGAGGCCGACGTCAACGTGACTGTCGTCAAGACCTTCCTCGCCAGGGTGAAGGAGCGCTCGGTCGGCACCGACGTCATGAAGAGCCTCACCCCCGGCCAGCAGGTCATCAAGATCGTCCACGAGGAACTGGTCGTCACGCTCGGGGACGAGGCAGCTCCACTGGCCCGTCCCTCATCGCCACCGCTGGTGATCCTGATGGCGGGTTTGCAGGGTTCCGGCAAGACGACCTCCGCGGCCAAGCTTGCCAAACATCTCAAGAGCAAGGGCAAGCGTCCCATGCTGGTAGCCGCCGACCTGCAGCGGCCTGCCGCCATCGATCAGCTCGAGATGCTCGGCACCCGCATTGGGGTACCGGTCTATGTCGACCGGAGGGCCAAGGCACCGCGGTTGGTCAAGGCCGCCCTGAAGGAAGCTCGTGCCGAGGGCAACAACGTGGTGATCATCGACACCGCCGGCCGCCTCCAGATCGACCAGGACCTCATGAAGGAATTGGCCGCGGTGCGCAAGGTGGCGGAACCCCAAGAAGTGTTGCTTGTCGTCGACGCGATGACCGGCCAAGAGGCCGTCAACGTTGCCCAAGGCTTCCTCGAGTACACCGAGATCACCGGCATCGTGATGACCAAGCTCGACGGCGACGCCCGTGGTGGCGCCGCCATCTCGACCCGAGAGGTGACCGGTCGCCCGATCAAGTTTGTGGGCCTCGGCGAGGGTCTCGACGAACTCGACGTCTTCTACCCGGACCGCATGGCCTCTCGAATTCTCGGCATGGGCGATGTGCTCACTCTGATCGAGAAGGCAGAGACGGCCTACGACCAGGAAGAGGCCGAGAAGGCCGCCGAGAAGATGATGCGGGCCGAATTTGATCTCGAGGATTTCTTGGAGCAATTCCAACAACTCAAGAAAATGGGCCCACTGCAGTCATTGGTTAGTATGCTGCCGGGCGCCGGACAGGCGCTGGGCGATGTTCAGGTCGACGACAAGGACCTGGGCCGGGTCGAGGCGATCATCAGATCGATGACGCCCGGCGAGCGACGCAACCCGAAGATGATCAACGGGAGCCGAAAGCGTCGGATCGCGGCGGGTTCGGGGACCCGGCCGCAGGACGTCAACAAAGTCCTGAAGCAATTCTCCGAAGCTCAGAAGATGATGAAGGCCCTGGCAGCAGGAAAGAGCCCGATCCCGGGACTCGCCATGCCGGGCATGCGACAAGGCAAGAAGAGGTGAAGTAGATGCCGGTCAAGATCCGCCTGACGCGGATGGGCAAGAAGAAGCAGCCGACGTACCGCGTCGTAGTGGTGGACTCGCGCAAGCCGCGCGATGGGGCCTACATCGAGCAGATCGGCCGCTACGATCCCCGTCAAGAGCCTTCGCTCATCGACATCGACAACGAACGAGCACTCGACTGGCTCCAAAAGGGTGCCCAACCCACCGAGCGTGCTCAGAAGCTGCTGGAAATCTCGGGTGCCTGGACCGCCTTCCGTGTGTCCAAGGGCGAGATTCACACGATCGCCGCCGAGACCACCGCTGATGAGGTTGAAGCCGAACCGGCAGCGGCGGCACCGGTTGCGCCCGACCACGAGCCGGAGATCCATGTCGTCGGCAGCGGCGACGCTGAAGATCATGCAGATGTTGAGGAATCTCCCGAGGACGATCTTGAAGAGGTCGAAGAGGCCGCCGCCAATGAGGTGACCGAAGCAGGTTCGGAAATGGTCTCTGAAGAAGACGCGGAGGTTTGAGCGTGGACAAAGGTGACATCGTCGGCCGGGTCGTTCGCTATATCGCCGAGCAGATCGTCGACGACGCGTCGTCGGTTCAAGTCGAAGTCGTTGACGACGGTGAGGACGCGGTGGTCGCCGAGGTTCGCACCGCCAAGTCCGACATGGGCCGGGTCATCGGCCGGCGGGGCCGGGTGGCCCGCGCCATTCGGTCCGTAGCCAAGGCTGCGGGAGACGAAGAAGGCCTGCGGGTAACGGTCGACTTCCTCGACTGACGCCCTCCAAGCGTGGTCGCCCGGAAATCGGCGGCGGCTACGGCTAGCGTCTCTGCCGTGAATACTCGGGGGGACCGACGCATTTCGGTTGGCTACGTGCGCCGTGCCCACGGCATCCGTGGCTCGGTTGTCGTTCGCCCCTTGACGGATCATCCCGACCGCTACCGCCCGGGAGCGGTTTTCCTGACCGATGAAGACGAGCCCCGTCTGCTGGTAGTCGGCGACGCCGCCGACCACCCCGACGGCGTACTGGTCCGATTCGAAGGTGTGGCCGACCGTTCCGCGGCCGAACGGCTCCAGGGTGTGACCCTTACGATCGGCCTCGATGAGCGTCGCCAGCTCGGCGAAGACGAGTTCTGGCCCGAAGATCTCGAAGGCCTCACTGCTATCGATCCCAATGGCGGTCATCTCGGCATGGTCACCGGTGTCGTCCTCGGCGCCGCCCAGGACCGCATCGTGATCACCCGCAAGAACGGCGAGGTGGTCGAGGTGCCGTTCGTAGAGGCCATCGTCGGCGAGATCCACCCCTCCCTCGCCCACATCGTCATCGACGCCCCCGAGGGGTTGTTCTAGACCAGGTGTCCGGTGCCCGTTGCCCGTTGAGTTGCGCTGGCATCGGCCTTCTGACGTCCTCCCCCGACTCGGCGGGGGAGGTGGCTCCGGCGCAGGCCGGACGTCTCCGTAGGAGACGCACGGTGGGGGCAACCCCATCGCAGTGGTCCCTATGGGTAACGCACAACGGAAACCCCCAGAATCCCCTGTCGCGCCTGCGTTTCTGTCACACCTGGGGGGTACGGTGGGGTCATGTTCAACCAAGCCATTGACGGCCCCATCGACTACCTCGAGCAAGAACTTGTTGCCCGGGAACGGGTGATCGCCCGCCTCCGCTCGCAGCAGGCTTCCCTGTTGCGGGCCCTGGATGCAGCGCAGGTGGCGACGATGGATGGCGCCCGCTCGATGCAGGAGTGGACGGCGTCCCGTCTCGATGTGTCTGACACCACCGCCCGGGACCTGATGTTTGCTGCCAAGTCGGTGAGCGAACAGCCAGATATCACCCGACGTTTGGGTGGGGGTGAGGTGTCGTTTGACCGTGCTGTGGCGACAACCCGCTTGGCGGTGGCTGGGGCTGATGCTGAGACGCTTCGGGCGTCGTTTGGGTTTGACCTCAATGGTGTTGGTCGGGTGATCGCCCGTCATCGTCGTCTCACCCGCCACCGTGAGGAACAGACGTTCCGGGAGCGGTTCTTTGCCATCCAGCCGACGTTGGATGAGGAATCGGGTCGCTTGTGGGGTCGTCTGCCCGGTTTCGAGTTGCGCATCGTTGAGCAGGCGTTGGTGGAGCGCGCTGACGAGTTCAACCAGCTTCCCGGCCCTCGGGTTGCGAAGGCGCAGCGGATGGCGGATGCGTTGGTAGCAGTGTCCCAAGACTCCCTCGAAGGGGTCCACTCTGATGGGACCCCTGGGGGGCGGTCGGATCCGTTGGCGACGGTGTTCGTTGACGCTGGCCTTGCTGCCGCCACCGGGGGTGAAGCGGGCGCTGAGATCGAGTACGGACCCAAGGTCGGTCCCGCCACCCTGGAACGCATCCTCTGTGGCGGAGCCGTCCAGCTGATTGGCCTGACCGATGGGCGGCCCGTGGTCGTCTCCGATGGTGCGCGGGCGATACCGCCTGCGGTGCGCCGTTTGGTGGTGTGGCGCGATGGGGGATGCACCGCTGATGGCTGCCGGTCCCGGTATCGGCTCCAACCCCACCACCTCCAACAACGCCACGACGGCGGTGGCCACGACCCGGACAACCTGACCACGCTGTGTTGGTTCCACCACCACGTCGTGATCCACGGGATGGGACACCGCATCGACCCGCAGTCCCCGCCAGGTCGGCGCCGATTCACCCCCCACGCCCGGGGACCCGACCCACCCCCATGAGTAACGCACCCGCCACCCCACCACAACCCGAAGCATCAGCCATGTCGGCGCGTCCGACTGCCCGGCTTATCCACCTGACGGCGACAGCTGCGATGTTCTAACGTCGCACCATGTCCATGCCACGCATCCCATGGGACCAGCCGCTGACACCGTTGTCGTTCTTGGAGCGGTCGGCGCTGGTCTTTGCGGATCGGACCGCCGTCATCGACGGAGCGCGGCGCTACACGTACCGGGAGTTCGCCGATCGGTGCGCCCGTCTCGCCGGCGGCCTGATCGAGATGGGGGTACGCCCTGGTGACCGGGTGGCCGTCTTGGCTCCCAACACACGGGTCACGCTCGAGGCGCACTATGCCGTGCCGATGGCCGGAGGAGTGCTGGTGGCCATGAACCACCGCCTCGCACCAAGCGAATTGGCCTACATCATCGACCACTCCGGGGCCAACGTGCTCATCTACGACCACGAATGGGCGGATGTCGTCACCGAGATCGAGGCGACCGTCGAGCACGAACTCATCACGGTCAATGCCGACGGTCCGGTATACGCCTATGAGAACCTGATCGCCGGTTCCGAGCCCGTCACGGTGCCGGTCACCGACGAGCGGTCGCTGATTTCGATCAACTACACCAGTGGCACCACCGGCCGGCCCAAGGGGGTCATGTACGTGCATCGCGGCGCCTACCTCCAAGCGCTTTCGATGGCGTACCACTCGGACCTCGACACCACGAGCGTTGTCCTTTGGACGCTGCCGATGTTTCACTGCAACGGATGGACCTACACCTGGGGCATTACTGCCGCCGGGGGCACCCACCTGTGTCTGCGCAAGGTGGATGCCGGGGAGATCTGGCGCCTCCTGCGCGATGAGGGCGTCACCCACTTCAACGGCGCCCCCACAGTGCTCACCATGGTCGCCTATCACCCGTCCGCGGCCGACGGTCCGCCACCACGTCGGGTCGAGATCGCCACCGGTGGGGCGCCGCCGTCGCCCGCCATTCTGGAGCGGATGGCCGAGCTCGACATGCACGTCACCCACCTCTACGGTCTGACCGAGACCTATGGACCGGCAACGATCTGCCAGTGGCAGCCCGGGTGGGACGGGCTGGACATTGCAGCGCAGGCGAAGATCAAAGCCCGTCAGGGAGTGGGCACGATCACGTCCGAAGAGACCCGGGTCGTCGATGAGCACGGCGATGACGTCCCCGCCGACGGGGAGACGATCGGTGAGGTTGCCATTCGCGGCAACAACCTGATGGCGGGCTACTACCGGGATGAGGAGGCGACCGAACGGGCGATCCCAGACGGTTGGTTCCGCACCGGCGACCTGGGGGTGATGCACCCCGACGGCTACGTCGAACTACGGGACCGCGCCAAGGACATCATCATCTCTGGGGGAGAGAACATCGCCTCGATCGAGGTAGAGCAAGCCGTGGCGTCACACCCCGAGGTGCTCGAGGTTGCCGTGATCGCCCACCCGGATATCAAGTGGGGCGAAATCCCGGTTGCATATGTGACGGTGGTGCCGGGGGCTCAGGTGACGGGCGACGAGATCATCGATCACGTCCGATCTCGCATAGCCCACTTCAAGGCACCCAAGCTGGTGATCTTCACGGAGCTTCCCAAGACCTCAACCGGAAAGGTCCAGAAGTTCGTTCTCCGCGCCGCCGTTGCCGACCAGACCGGATGAGGGCCGTCAGCGCCTTCAATCGGTGAGTTGGCTGATCTCCCAGAGGTGACCGTCGGGGTCGGGGAAGAAGCAGCGGATTTCTGCACCCCAGTCGTATGGGGGCGTGAGGAACTCGGCGCCGCGGGCCGCCAACGTTTCGTAGGCGGCCCGGCAGTCGGGGACCCGGATGGTGAACGAGTGGTCGAGGCGGGCCGGGTCGGGCGGCGCAAATGCGACTTTTGGCTTGTCCGCCGTTGGAGCCCCGCCTTCGACGAGCAGCAGCCAGGTCCCGTTGAACGAGAACACCGCCGACGTGCCGTACTCCCGATACAACTCGGCGCCTAGGACGTCCTGATACCAGCGGCTTGACTCCGGCACATCGCCCACCACGAGGATGTGTGTCAACGCCATGTCTGGTGTCGGGAATTGATCGGTCATGTGGACGGTTTTCCAGGCGTTGGGCCAAAGGTGCTGCCGATGGCTTCGATGATCTGGTCGGGGGCGTCCTCTTGGATGTAGTGCCCAGCGGCCCCCAAACGAATTACCTTGGCCTGGGGGAACGTCGTCTTCCAACGCTCGAGGACGCTTGAGGCGCCAAAGGCGGGATCCTTCATGCCCCAGATCAGGACGATCGGCTTGCTGCTCAGGGTGGACTTCACCCGCGGCTCCAGCTCGGCCATCCAGGGCCGGGCCGACCGGATCTGGATGGGGAAGACGGCGATTCCCCTGCGGGACTCCGGAGTGGGGACCACCTTGACGTAGTGGTCGAATTCGCGATCGGTGAGGTCGACCTTGAGGGTGCGCTTCATCAGCGTGGTGACGAAGAAGTTGCGTTTGATGATGAGGCTCTGCATCGGGCGAGAGCCCATCGCCCTGCTGAACGACGTCAGCATGACGGCGTCCGCAGGCCAGAACCAGGTGTTGCCCATCACCAGTCCGCCAACCCGATCGGGCATCTGCGAGGCGGTCTCCATGCCGATGGGTCCGCCCCGGTCCTGACCCATCACCACCATGTCGGCCAAGTCGAGGTGCTCGACGAACTCCCGGACCACGGTGGCGTGTTCGGCTGCCGTGGACTCGTAGCCGTCGGGATGGATTGAGAGCCCGAAGCCGGGGTAGTCCAGGGCAACACACCGGAAGCGGTCCTTCAGGCCTGTCACGATGTTGCGGTAGAGGAAGCTCCAGTCGGGGTTGCCATGGAGGAGGAGCAGGGGTCGCCCCTTGCCTTCGTCGATGTAGTGAACCGGACCCACCGAACTGGCAAACCATCGTGACTCGAAGGGAAGAAGATCGGGATCGGGAACGAAGTCGACAATGCCTTCCGGTCGCTCCATGAACGTGGCTCCTTCGGGTAGCTCATAGGCCGACCCTACTGCGCCTTATCAATCGGGGAGCTGTTCGAATAGCGCCATCGCGACGACGGCCGACAGGAACCATCCGGCCACCAGGAGCGGGTAGATAGGCCGTAGTCGCTTGGCAAGGCGAGTGGCGATCAAGACCAACAATGGGACGTTGAGTATGGCGATGCCCCATCCGAGCCAGATCCTGAGCAGGGCCGACTCGCAGGCGTCCGTGCTATATCCGTCGGACAACATAGGTGCCAGCAGGAGGCCTGCGAAGACTGCAACCAGCACGGGGGTACTGAGAGCGATCAGAGCCCACTTCGTCAAGTCTGACCAAGGGCGTTGGGGCTCCGGCCCCCCGACCAGCACGTTTGTCCTCCATTTTCGGGTCGTGGGCTGTCCGTTGCTTCCTCGCCTGCATCATTCACAGAATCAGTTGCTACCACCAGAGGCCTCCGACTCCTGGTCAGCGAGATTGCTTCGACCAGGCCGATACCAGAGGTGTGGCGGATCGCCGTGCTCGAATCTCTGCTCCGCTTGACACGCTGGGGAGAGTCGTGAATACTCAAATGGTCGGGAAACGCCGACCATTGGGACGATATGGTGAATGAGGCCAAACCGAGGAGCGGGCTGCGCACCTTCCTGGTGGTGTGGGCTGGTCAGTTCGTCTCGTTGATCGGGACCAATCTCACCGCGTTTGCCCTCTCGATCTATGTGTACCAGGAGACGGGCGAAGCCACGCAGTTGGCAATGATTCTGCTGGCTTCGCAGCTCCCGCAGATTCTCTTCACCCCCTTTGCAGGAGCGTTGGTCGACCGATGGGACCGCCGCTGGGCGATGATCCTCAGTGATACGGGCGCGGGCATCGCCACCATGGCGATCGCGGCTCTGCTGTGGACTGGCAATCTGGACGTGTGGCACCTCTATCCGCTGCTGGCCATCCAAGGGATCTTCCAGACCTTCCAATGGCCGGCCTATTCGGCCGCCACCACGCTATTGGTCCGCAAGGAGAACTACGGGCGAGCCGCCGGCTTGATCCAACTCGGCGAAGGGGTCGGGATGGTGCTTGCCCCCGCCCTTGCCGGAGTCCTGCTGGCCCTCGGTGGTCTCGCCACCGTGATCAGTGTGGATGTCGTGACCTTCCTGATTGCCGTCGGGACCTTGCTCATTGTCCGCTTCCCGCGACCCGAGCAGTCCGAAGCCGGCAAGGAGGGCGCCGGGAGCCTCTGGCACGAAACGAGGTTTGGGTTCCGCTACATCCGGGAGCGCCCCGGGCTGCTGGCCCTGCTGGGGTACTTTGCGGCGCTCAACCTCGTGTTCGGGTTTCTCGGCGTCCTCGTGTTTCCACTTCTGCTCGGGTTCGCTTCTGAGCAAGCGACCGGGCTGGTCGTTTCCCTCGGCGCCACCGGGATGGTATCGGGCAGCCTTCTGATGAGCATCTGGGGCGGTCCCAAACGCCGGGTACTGGGCGTGATCGCCGCCGACGTCATCATCAGCGTCGGTCTGATCCTCGTCGGGCTGCGACCTTCGCTCGTATTGGTCACGGCAGCCGGGTTCCTGGTGTTCTTCGCGATCCCGGTGGCTAACAGTTCGAGCCAGGCGATCTGGCAAGCCAAAGTGGACCCGGACGTTCAGGGGCGTGTGTTTGCCGTCCGGCGCACGCTGGCGCAGATCGCCGGGCCGGTGGCCCTGATCCTTGCCGGGCCGCTCATCGACGACGTGTTCCAGCCGATGATGGATGCTGGGGGAGCGCTCGCCGGGACCGTAGGGTCCGTCATCGGGGTCGGCGCCGGGCGCGGTGCCGCGCTCATGTTCATTGTGCTGGGGTTGATCGGCCTGGTGCTTTCCGGCCTCGCCCTGTCGTACCCGCGGCTGCGCAACCTCGAGGCGGAGCTACCCGATGCCGTCCCCGACGAGCCGCCAACGGCGCCGGAGGCCGAACCGCGACCGGTCGGGGCACCGGTCCCCGAGCCCGGATAGCGATTGCGGCCTTGGTAGCGATTGCGGCCGTGATAGCGTTCCAACGATGACGTTCCCGCTACCGGAACCGGAGTTGGCGCTCGACTTCGTCCTGGGCCACCGCGACACGGCGCCACTCTTCGCCGAGGCGCAGCGCTTGCGCGATGAGGGTAAGGGGCGCACGATCACCTACTCCCGCAAGGTGTTCATCCCGGTTACGACGCTGTGCCGGGACACCTGCACCTACTGCACCTTCGCCAAGCCACCCGGTGCGGACGGCCAGTATCTCGATCCTGATGACGCGATGGCGGTCGCCCGGGCCGGAGCGGCCCACGCCTGTACCGAGGCCCTCTTCACGCTGGGAGACCAGCCGGAAGCGCGCTGGCCCCAGGCCGCCGACTTCCTGGCCGGGCATGATTGCGCCACCACCCTCGACTACGTCCAGATGTTGACCGAGGCCGTGAATGCGCAAACCCCTCTGCTTCCTCACGCCAACCCCGGTCTACTCGATGACGCCGCCTTCGCCGCGTTGCGGCCGTCGAATCCGTCGATGGGGATGATGCTCGAGAACATCTCGCCACGTCTGATGGAACCCGGCATGCCGCATCACAACTGCCCCGACAAAGACCCGACCGCCCGGGTAGCGACCATCGAGGCTGCAGGCCGTCAGAAGGTGCCGTTCACCAGCGGCGTGTTGGTAGGGATCGGAGAGACCCCGGCCGAGGTCGTTGATTCGTTGTTTGCGCTGCGCGATCTGCAGGCGGGCGGGGGTTCGATCCAGGAGATCATCATCCAGAACTTCCGTGCCAAGGCCGACACGTTGATGCGCCGAGACGCCGAGCCGACCATCCAGTACTTCGCCAGGGTGGTGGCCGTTGCTCGTTGGATCCTCGGGCCGCAGATGAATCTCCAGGTGCCACCGAACCTCACGGAAGACTTTGGGGTCTATCTCGATGCCGGCATCAACGACTGGGGTGGGGTTTCGCCCCTCACGATCGATTGGGTGAACCCGGAGGCGCCGTGGCCGCACCTCGACAAGCTTGCCGCAGTGACTCAGGAGGCGGGGTTCCGGTTGATGCCGCGCCTTCCGGTGTATCCCGAGTTCATCAGCTCGGAGTGGATCGATCCCACGCTCCTACCCAAGGTTGCCGGGGCCATCGATGACGAGGGCTACGCTCTCGCTCCGCAACTCGAAGGGGCCTCCTCATGACCCACATCACGTTTCTCCGGCTCCGGCCCGCCGAGCAGGTCAATGAGTTGTGGGCGGCCACTCGGCGCCGCGAGGGGGCAACCGCCGTTGAGGTTCCGATGCTGGACACCGCTGGGCGAACAGCCGCTCTCGCCGGCGGGTTGGCCCCGGTCTCCCGTGCACTTGGCGAGATCGAACCCCTTGCGTGGGTTCTCGAACCCGACGATGCGATCCAGATTGGCGAATCTGGCGATCTGGGTTGGCGGCTCACGATCGTGGATACCGGCGAACGAGAGCCGGTGCTGGATGCGCTGGTGCGGACCGATGCCGCCTACCTGCGGACCGGCCGCAGCACCGTGGCCACCGCCGCATCCTTGGTGAGCTTGCCTGCATTGGAGTGTCGGGTTTCGGTCTTCGTCGACTCAGTGGAGGATGCCGCGGCCGCGGTGGCAGCAGGGGCGGCCGACTTGCTGCTGCGTGACTGGGACACCGAGAGCCTTGGTGCGCTGCGCGAGGCACTGGCACCGGTCCGTTTGACCGAGCGAGCAGCTCTTCCACCGGATGTGGCCGTTGACGCCTTGCGTGACCGCCTCGACGCCGAGCTCTTCAACGGATACCTCGACTTGGTCGACGGCTCCGGTTACGCCCGACCGCGCTACGAGTGGGCTCCCGGCAAGGACATGCCGGCCCCGGTGCCTGCCGGGCGTCTCTCGGCGGAGTGGCTCGACCACAGCTGGGTGACCGCGTCCGACAAGGGCAACCTCGATGACGTCGCCGTGGACCTTGCCGGCATTCTGCGCCGTTCTCTCGATGGGATCCGGCCGAGCCGTGATGAGGTGGAGCGGCTCTTTCGATCGCGGGGGAGCGAGATCGATGCCGTCGCCAATGTCGCAGATGAGTTGCGGCGCAGCACCAACGGGGATGTTGTCACCTACGTGGTCAACCGCAACATCAACTACACCAATCAGTGTTACTTCCGGTGCGGCTTCTGTGCCTTCTCCAAGGGTCCTCGCTCGCTGAACCTGCGGGGTGATCCGTACTTGATGACGGTTCCCCAGGTGGTCGAGCGCTCCATTGAGGCGTGGAATCGGGGCGCGACAGAAGTCTGCCTCCAGGGCGGAATCCACCCCGAGTTCACCGGTGACTTCTACGTCACCGTGGTCGAGTCCATCAAGGAGTACCTGCCGGATATGCACATCCACGGTTTCACCCCACTCGAGGTGTGGCAGGGCGCCGAGACCCTCGGGGTGTCGGTGCGAGAGTTCCTCACCCGTCTACGCGACGCCGGGCTCGGGACCTTGCCGGGGACGGCAGCGGAGATCCTCGACGACGACGTGCGGCGCTTCCTATGTCCCGACAAGATCCGCACCGCTCAGTGGGCCGACGTGATGGTGACGGCCCACGACCTGGGTCTGCGTTCAACCGCGACCATCATGTTCGGCCACATCGACTCCCCTCGATCCTGGGCGAACCACTTTGAGGTCCTGCGAGAAGTGCAAGCACGAACCGGTGGTTTCACGGAGTTTGTGCCGCTTCCGTTCGTTCACATGGGCAGCCCGATCTACCTGCGTGGCAGGAGCCGGCCCGGGCCGACCTGGGACGAGGTCGTCTTGGTCCACGCCGTCGCCCGGATCGCCTTTGATGGCCTCATTCCCAACATCCAGGCGTCGTGGGTCAAGCTCGGCCTCGAAGCCGGTACCCGGCTGCTGGCGGCAGGGTGCAACGACTTCGGCGGAACCCTCATGGACGAAACGATCTCGCGCGCCGCCGGGGCATCGCACGGAACGATGATGGAACCTGCCGACTTCGAGGCGGCCATCCGTGCCGCCGGGCGCCGCCCTCGCCAGCGGAGCACACTGTACGAGTCTGTGGAAACCCGCACTTCGGTGGCCGAGAGCTCGATCAGCCCCCTGGGAGAATGAGCGGGCAATCGTCGTAGGGATGCGGGATCACCCGCATCGGATGGCGGTAGATATCGGTGAGTAGCTCGGCGGTGAGCACATCGTGTGGTGCCCCGTCGGCAACCAGCCGTCCCTGGTCGAGAGCGATCACCCTGGTCGAGAAGCGAGCGGCGTCGTTGAGGTCGTGCATGACCGCAATGACGGCTCGCCCGGAGGCGGCCATTCGGCGCAGCTCGCACATGATGGCGACCTCATGGCCAACATCCAGCGCGGTGGTGGGTTCGTCGAGAAGGAGTAGTGCCGTCTCCTGGGCCAGCACCCGGGCCAACGAGACCCTGGTGCGTTCACCACCAGACAGCGTGGCGAAGCTGCGGGACACCAGTGCTGTGGTGTCGGTTCGGTTGAGCGCCGACCAGACGGCGTTTCGGTCGGTGACGGCCGAATTGTCGGCGCTGCGGCGGTGGGGGTGGCGGCCCATCATGACAACTTCACCGACGCTGAACGGGATGTCGGGTGCGCCGTCCTGGGGGAGGAAGCCACGCAAGAGGGCACGGTCCGAGCGATCGACCCTGGCGAGCGGCCGACCGTCGAGGTAGATCTCGCCCGACGACGGCACGATATCGCCCGACAGCAGCGTCAGCAGCGTTGACTTGCCGGCACCGTTTGGCCCGATGACGGCGGTGAATTCCCCCGACCCGACCGCAAACGAAACCTGCGAAACCACC
>Ga0209567_10000274_pt1 | contig 27919 bp, 29 predicted proteins | sample COG_12_FD_184756 | JGI IMG/M metagenome (GOLD analysis project Ga0209567, IMG submission 184756) | Pelagic marine sediment microbial communities from the LTER site Helgoland, North Sea, for post-phytoplankton bloom and carbon turnover... | ecosystem: Environmental > Aquatic > Marine > Neritic... | reverse complement strand
TGTATGTGGTGTTTTTCCCAAAAAGAAGAAACACCTAAGTGGTTTACCATAGATGCTAACCCTTATTATGGTTCCGTAATCCTCCATAATCAAGATATATCACATTTGATTAATGCCCATCCTTCAGGAGTTATACTTGGCTTTAACAAGAAGAATTATGGATTAAAAGAATGGCATCAGGAATATAATTATCCTGATACAGGTATTTCCTTTGTTTATCAGGATATGAAGTACGAAACCCTTGGTTCAAATTATAGTTTGTACGCACACTATAATTTTTATTTCTTTAAACGGAACATGCAATTCAGAATTGGCCAGGGCCTGGCCTATAACACAAATCCCTACGATAAGAATCAAAATTTCAGAAATAACGCCTATGGGTCCCACATTATGAGCTCTACCTTATTAATGCTCAATTATCATAAGGAACAACTATTCAAAAACTTGGGAATTAAAGCAGGAATATCCATTATTCATTATTCCAATGCTAACGTGAAAGCACCCAATACTTCTACGAATACATTTGCTTTTAATGCGGGACTTGTTTACAATTTGAATGGAAATGAAGAGATTGTTTATATTAAGAATCCTAATAAAGAAAAAATTACCCAACCTGTTAAAGCTAATATTGTCTTTAGAGGCGGTATTAATGAGAGCGATGTGGTTAATTCGGGCCAGTTTCCGTTTTATATTTTATCAGCTTATGGGGACAAGCGCTTATCCCGAAAAAGTGGAATACAGTTGGGGGCAGAGGTGTTTTTTTCAAATTTTTTAAAAGAATTGATCCGTTATCAGTCCATATCCTTTCCTGAGATGGATGTTAATCCCGATACAGATTATAAACGAGTGGGTATGTTCCTGGGATATGAACTCTATATTTCTAAATTAAGCGCTATCGCTCAGCTGGGTTATTATATTTATTATCCTTTTGATTTTGAATCTAAAGTGTACAATAGAATTGGTTTAAAATATTATTTTGGAAAAAAGTTATTTGGTGCAGTTACTTTAAAATCCCATGGTGCTGCAGCCGAGGCGGTAGAGTTTGGACTTGGAATACGTTTATAGAAGTTACCGGCAATAAATTTATTTAAGGCATGAAGCATTTAAAAAGTATATATTTAGTAACGGTCATGGTATATGGACTCATTTTCTTGATGAGTTGTAATGGAGATAGTGTACCCGATTGCTTCCAAAATGCAGGCGACACCATACGTGATGAGATTCCCGTAGATGGCTTTACAAAAATAACCGTTAATGAAAATATTAAATTAGTACTTAAAGAAGGGAGCGCTATAATGGTGGAAGTTGAAACCGGAAAATTTTTACGAAATGAAGTAAAAGCTGAAGTCAGGGACGGCACCCTCTTGCTAACAGATACCAATAATTGCAATTTATTCAGACCATATGGGGTTACTACTTTTTATGTCACAGCACCAAATATTACGGAAATTAGAAGTAATACAGGTTTTTCTACTGTTAGCGATGGGTTGTTGACCTATCCTCAGATTACTTTAATATCTGAAAGCTTTAATGAACCCGAAAACCTGACAACAGATGGTGAGTTTGACCTGGAATTGGCATCGCAGAATGTAAATGTAATAGTTAACGGTATAGCATATTTTAAACTTAAAGGAAGTTCTGCCAATTTAAGTGTTGTAATTGCAGCTGGGGATTCCAGAGTTGAAGCGACATCACTATTAGTTCAAAATGTAACTCTTAATCATAGAGGAAGCAATGATATACTTATTAATCCACAGGAGTCATTAAGAGGCACAATTCGGGGAACCGGGGACGTACGGAGTTATAATCGTCCAAATATAGTAGAAGTACAGGAACTCTATAAAGGGAGATTAATTTTTAATGACTAAAAGGAGAACCTTAATTCTAAGGGCAATTAATGATTTATTTACTTTGAAGAATAATTTGAATTATGATACAATGACTGCTGTTTTGACTGTTGCAGATGAGTTATTAAATGCACTCGTCAGTCAAAAAAAGGTACCCGGCTTGTCTATTACTGTAATGAAAAACAGGAAGGTTTTATTGCAAAAAGGTTATGGTTATGCAAATATTGAAACCAGATCGCCCGTTGATCCTTTAAAAACGATATTTCGGATAGCAAGTGCATCAAAGCCAATTGCTGCTACTGCGCTTGCACATATGGTTGAAGAAAACACATTAGATTTAGACGCTTCTTTTTATAAATATGTGCCATATTATCCGCAAAAATCTTCTGATTTTACTATAAGGCAGCTAGCTGCACATACTGCAGGTATTCGGGGATATAAAGGGAAGGAATACGCACTTAATAAGCCATTTGGCATAAAAGAAGGTATTGAGATATTTAAGAATGATGAATTATTGTTCATTCCCGGAACGGATTATTTTTATACAAGCTATGATTGGGTATTGGTTTCTCTGGCGATGCAGGAAACAAGTTCTATCCCATTTTCAGATTATGTTGAACAAACCGTATTAAAGCCATTGGGCCTTTTTGATACCTATCCAGAGCTAGCGGATGATAAAATTAAAAATAGGGCAACATTTTATACAAAAAAAGTTTCAGGATTTACAAAGGCGGTACCCGTAAACAATGTATACAAACTTGCAGGTGGTGGCTATTTATCTACTACAGCAGATCTTGCCAAATTTGGGCAAGCTTATCTTGATAAAAAAATAGCAGAAGAAACCGTTATCAATCAATTTATCACTTCACAGAAAATAGGTGATATACCTACTTATTATGGCCTAGGATGGCAGACAAGTTTCGATAATAAAGGAAGGCCCTACTACGGACATGTCGGGAATGGGGTTGGGGGGTATTCAAATTTTTTTATTTACCCTCAACAAAATGTTGTAATCGCGCTTTTAATAAACTGTACAGATCCCAAAGTGCAGTTCGAATTGGATTCAATCAATGAAATTTTACTTTCTACAGAAATTATTAGCTGATTTAGTTTCCGGTTAATTCCGTAAACAAACCTTCAAGGTTTTTATTCTTTCGGCTAAGTTGCAGCGTTTTGAGTTCATTGTCATGAGCAAAATCAAAAACAACTGACCGCATATCTTTAGAAGTGCCAAAGGTGATTTCATATACGAACCCACCGGTGTTAACGACCTTCGTAACGTTGGGTAGTCTTTCCAGGAATGCCTCTTCCACGCGATAATCAAACTCAACTTCAATTATTTGTTCATTCTCCTCCCTTAGATCGGCAAGTTTTTTATCTGCCACCAGAACTCCTTCGTTAATTATTAGCACCCTATCGCACACAGCTTCTACTTCTTTCATAATATGAGTTGATAGAAGAATGGTCTTTTTTTTACTGATCTGTTTAATAAGTTTTCTTATTTCAATAAGTTGATTAGGATCTAAGCCTGTCGTGGGTTCATCTAAAATAAGAACTTCAGGATCATGAAGAAGAGCAGAGGCAAGTCCAACACGTTGTTGGTATCCCTTGGACAGCGCGCTAATTTTCTTATAGGCTTCTCCACTTAATCCGGTTTGTTCTATTACTGTGTTTATTCTTTTTTTAGATATTTTATAAACCTCAGCATTAAAAGCAAGATATTCCTTTACATACATGTCTTTGTACAGAGGGTTATGTTCAGGTAAATATCCTATACATTTTTGTACTTCTCTTGGCTTCGAGAGTACTTCATACTCGTTAACAAAAGCTTCGCCTTTGTCTGCCTTACTGTAAGTGGTCAGAATCTTCATCATAGTAGATTTCCCTGCTCCGTTTGGACCTAAGAAGCCTACAATCTCCCCTTTTTTTATCTGAAAAGACACATCATTTAGTGCTTTTTGAGTACCAAAACTCTTAGAGATATTTATGACCTTTAAAGACATGCGTTAAATTTTTAGTAAAAATAAACATTGCAAGTTTAAGCTCGAATTTCGTTTGTATTATTTTTAGTAATCCATTGGAAGTTTATAGAATGAGAAGCATTACCTTACTTGAAGTAATGATAAATTCTCAAAAAAAAATTACATTCAAAAAATTATCCGCAAAGAAATGGAGGATACTGTGAATATTCAAAAAAATATATTTATAAACATCGATTTTTAAATTTAATATTTACCTTAGCCACAGATTTATAGTAAAATGACTCGCAATTATTTTTGGAATGGTTTCTATTTTTATTTCTTTTTTAAAAGAAGTACGGGACTGTTTTAGAATATTGTGAACAATATATCAGATTAGGTCCCGTGAATTACGGGATTTTTTTTTGAAAGTAACTTAACCATATGGGTTTTAAAATAGCCATACAAGGAATTAAGGGGTCTAATCATCATCAGGTGGCTTTGGATTATTTTGGTGATGATATAGATTTAGTTGAATGCTTGTCATTTCATACGTTGGTAGACCAATTACTCAATAAGCAAGCGGATAAGGGAGTAATGGCTATTGAAAATTCAATCGCAGGATCAATAATTCCTAATTATGCCCTTGTATATCATAATAATTTGCACATTATTGGAGAATATTATTTGAATATTCACCACAATTTGATGGTTTTAAATGGGCAACAATTGTCAGACATTAAGGAAGTCCGATCGCATCCAATGGCCTTATTACAATGTAGAGAGTATTTAAAGTCTCAGCCACATATAAAAATGGTTGAAGATGTTGATACTGCAGAAACTGCTAAAAGAATTCAGGAAAACCAATTGAAAGACATAGCTGCAATTGCTCCGGCAGTGGCTGCAGATCTGTACGATTTAAAAATCATTGAGCCTGAAATACAGACCATAAAGAATAATTCCACCAGATTTATTATCGTAAAAACGCAGAATAAGGAAATTCCAAGAGAAGAGATCAATAAAGCCTCCATACGTTTTATTACAGATCATAAGCGAGGAAGTTTAGCTGCCGTTCTGAATGTTATGAGTGATTGCAATTTGAATTTGACCAAAATACAGTCGTTACCGATTATTGAAACTCCATGGAAATATGCATTTTTTGTGGATATAACTTTTGAGGATTACAATCATTTTGCTAAAGCGAAATCATTATTGGATATTATGTCAGAAGATTTCAGGGTTTTAGGTGAATATAAAAATGCTCGTTTATGATACAAACTGCTGATCGTTTACAGACCATAGAGGAGTATTATTTCTCCAAAAAATTGCGGGAAGTCAGGGGAATGGCAGCTGAGGGAAAACCAATAATAAATATTGGTATAGGTAGCCCGGATCTTGCACCATCTGACGCCGTCATTTCTTCTTTCCAGGAATCCATAAGACATGCGGGTGCACATCAGTATCAGAGTTATCAAGGACTCCCTGAACTAAGAGGAACTATAGCGCAGTTTTATAAGGAAAAATTTAATGTAGATGTAGATCCGTCTAATGAAATATTGCCCCTTATGGGTTCCAAAGAAGGGATAATGCATATTAGTATGGCCTTTTTGAATGAAGGTGATGAGGTATTAATTCCCAATCCGGGGTACCCTACCTATACATCAGTCACCAAATTGGTCGGAGCAGTTCCAAGGCAATATGACTTGCATGCTGATCATGGCTGGTTCCCAGATTTAGAAAGCTTAACCCAGGAAGATTTATCTGGTGTAAAGCTCATGTGGGTAAGTTATCCGCATATGCCCACTGGGGCTACGGCAAATGCTCTGCAATTTGAGACATTGGTGGCCTTTGCAAAAAAGCATAACATCTTATTGGTAAATGACAACCCTTACAGTTTTGTATTAAGTAAGAATCCATTGAGCATTTTAAGTGTAAAGGGAGCTAAGGATACAGCTTTGGAACTTAATTCTCTAAGCAAAACCTTCAATATGGCAGGTTGGAGAGTTGGTATGGTTTTGGGGAATGAGGAGAATCTAAATGCGATTTTAAAAGTAAAAAGTAACATGGATTCCGGAATGTTCTATGGTATTCAGAAAGGCGCTATTGTAGCATTAAAAAGTGGAAAGGAATGGTTTGATCAATTAGATAAAACATATGAAGCTCGGAGAAAGTTGATGTTTCAGTTGGCAGATAAATTGCAATGCACCTATGACCCTAATGCTGTAGGGATGTTTGTTTGGGCTAAATTGCCGAATGGATCACCGAATTCAGAAGATTTTATAGATCGAATATTAAATGATAAAAATATTTTTATTGCACCTGGGACTATTTTTGGAAGCAATGGAGAGGGCTATATCAGATTTTCACTTTGTGTGACTGAATCAAAAATAAAGGAGGCTATCGACAGGTTCTAAGACCTTATAAAGAATATAAACAAGAAATGGAATTTAATAATGGAATATCCTGAGAATTGCAAAAGGCCTAAAGGTTAATAAGTAAAAAGATGAATGTAATAATAGTAGGTATCGGATTAATCGGGGGTTCAATGGCAAGGGACCTGAGATGCAAGTATCCGGACGTATCAATCTTTGGGATGGATGCAAGTTCAGTACATCTTGAAGAAGCTATTAGGCTCGAACTTATTGAGGGCATTGCAAGCTCAAAAGAATTATCAGAGGCTGATATTGTTATAATTAGTATCCCTGTGGATGCTATTGTAAAGGAACTTCCTAAATTATTGGATGTCATTGGTGATGATTCGTTGGTGATAGATGCAGGTTCAACAAAGTCAGAAATTTGTAGTATAGTAGCAGATCATCCGAGAAGACGAAATTTTCTGGCTTGTCATCCTATTGCAGGAACCGAATTTTCTGGACCTACCGCTGCTATTTCGGATCTGTTTGAGGGTAAAACAAACATAATTTGTGAAGTAGAAAAAACAGCATTTAAACTCCAGGAAAGGGCTATGGGTATTTTTAGCAGCTTGGGCATGCGAATAAGATACATGAATCCCGAAGCACATGACCGGCATATTGCCTATGTCTCCCACCTGTCGCATATAAGTTCGTTTATGCTTGGCAAAACGGTAATTGAAAAGGAGAAAAATGAGCGTGACATTTTTGATATGGCGGGCAGTGGTTTTGAAAGTACGGTTAGATTAGCAAAAAGTTCACCGGCCATGTGGACCCCAATTTTTGAACAAAATAAGGAGAATGTCGTAGAGACTTTGGATGAATATATTCAGAATCTGGAAGCCTTTAAACAAAAACTAATTGATAATAATTTTGAAGGCATATATAAAGAAATGGACAATACCAATAAGATAAAAGCAATATTAAAAGGAATACCACAAAATAATAAAGACAGATAATAATGGAGAATTCAAAAGATTTAAGATCATGGTTAGATGATATGAAGTTATCACATCCTCTGGTAATTGCAGGGCCATGTAGCGCAGAAACTGAAGATCAGGTATTAGGTATAGCCCATGAGCTTAAAGATACTGATGTAAACTACTATCGCGCTGGTATATGGAAGCCGAGAACCAGACCAGGAAACTTTGAGGGAGTTGGTGCTATTGGTCTCAAATGGTTACAAAAAGTAAAAGAAGAAACCGGACTTAAGACAGCCACTGAAGTAGCTAACAAAAATCATGTAGATCTTGCATTAGAACATGACGTGGATTTGCTGTGGATAGGTGCACGCTCTACCGTTAGCCCGTTTATAGTTCAGGAAATTGCTGATGCTTTGGAAGGAACAGACAAAATTGTCCTGGTTAAAAACCCGGTAAACCCAGACCTGTCCTTATGGCTAGGTGCTGTAGAACGATTATCAAAGGCTAATATTTCGAAATTGGGGGTAATACATCGGGGCTTTTCTACCTATGAGAAAACTAAATATCGGAATATCCCGGAATGGCAAATGGCAATTGAATTGCAGACCAAATTTCCGGATCTCCCTCTGATTAATGACCCCTCTCATATTAGTGGCAACAGGGAATTGATATTTGATATTTCACAGACCGCCCTGGATCTGAATTTTGATGGATTAATGATTGAAACACATCATGATCCGGATAATGCCTGGAGCGATGCCGCACAACAGGTAACTCCTAAAAAATTAGTACAGATCATGGAAGACTTAAAGATTAGAAAGGAAACAGATGAGGAAGCAGAATACAACCAAAAAATTAATAATCTGCGGACTCAAATTGATATTATTGACAATCAGCTAATTGACACACTTGGCAAGCGAATGAAAGTTTCAGATGGGATAGGTAAATTGAAGAAAGAACGCAATGTTGCCGTTCTTCAAACCAACCGATGGAATGCTATATTAGGCAAAATGATACTGGAAGGTGAATCGAAGGGATTGAGTGAAGAATTTGTGCTTCGAATGTTTAAAGCTATTCACCAGGAATCAATAAATCATCAGGAGAAAATCATAAATGCCGCGGAGCACATAAAGAATTAGAAGTTAAATATTTTAGATCCTTATAATAGGTGTAACAAAAAGTAAATAGCGTTATCTTTAAGAAAACTAGTAACACAAATAATTATGAAAAAAGTAATGCCGTTTTGCATGTTTCTTATTGCCTTTAGTGGCTTTTCGCAAACCATGCTTGACAAAGAAGTTGGCGATTTTCAGGAAATAAAAGTTTATGATCTAATTGAAGTGAACCTTATTAAGTCTGATGATAACCGGATAATTATTAAAGGCCATAACGTTTACGATATCAAATTCGTTAATAAGAATGGTGTTTTAAAATTACGCATGGAGCTGGATAAAAAGTTCCAGGGTGAGGATACTTTTGTAGAGGTTTATTATACAGATCTGAGAACTATAGACGGAAATGAAGGAGCTAGAATTGTCTGTAATGAACTTGTTCAAAAGGAGAAGATAGAAATAAGGGCTCAGGAAGGATCACATATAAAAATTGGAATGGATGTAAAGGATGTGGAAATAAAAGCAGTCACGGGAGGGGTAATAGAGGCTTCAGGATTGGCAAAAAATCAAATAATTGTTATACATACCGGTGGAGTATTTGAAGGCAGGGAATTGTTAACAGAAGTAGCAAGTGTAAATATTTCAGCAGGCGGAGAGGCAGAACTTTACGCTTCACAAAAATTGGATATCAGTGTAAAAGCAGGAGGGGATGTACATGTTTATGGAAATCCAAAAGATGTCAATAAAAAAACTCTGGCCGGGGGTAGAATAATTTTTAAAGACTAAAAGGTTAAACTAATAATTAAATAACCCGGTATTTTTGCCGGGTTTTTTATTGTATTAATTTTTTCTCATAAAACGTTGTGTAGATTATTGATTTTTTGGCCTTTCCAGGTAAATTATACCACCCTAAATTAAAGTATTATCGTTTCTTTGTATTGAAATACAAACATTTATGCTTGGAATTGTTTATAAGTCTACCGGTAGTTGGTATACAGTAAAAACCGATGAAGGAGATATTTATGAATGCCGTATTAAGGGGAAGTTTCGAATTAAGGGAATTAAAAGTACCAATCCAATTGCTGTGGGTGACCTGGTGATATTTGAAGCCGAACAAATTGGTGATGAGACTATAGGTGTTATCTCGAAAATTGAAGATCGTAAGAATTATATAATTCGAAAATCAGTTAAACTCTCCAAACAAACGCATATAATAGCGGCTAATATTGATCAGGTTTTTTTATTGGTTACGCTTAAGAATCCGAAAACGTATACTATTTTTATTGATCGATTTCTAGCAACATCCGAAGCCTACGATATAAAAACAGTACTCCTTTTCAATAAAGTAGACATGTATAATGAGAATGAGTTGGCGGAAGTAAAGTATATGGCTGCTTTGTATCGAGAAATTGGCTATACATGTATTGGGATATCTGCCAAAACCGGAAAAAATGTTGATAAGGTAAAAGACTTGATGAAAGATCATACGAGTATGTTTGCCGGGCATTCCGGGGTGGGAAAATCTACACTTATTAATTTCATAGCGCCAGAGTTAAATTTAAAGACTACTGAAATTTCTGATCAACACTTTCAGGGTCAACATACTACGACTTTTGCAGAAATGTATGACCTGAAATTCGGAGCCAGGATTATTGATACTCCAGGGATTAAGGGCTTTGGAGTAGTTGATATGGATAAAGACGAAATAGGCGATTATTTTCCGGAATTTTTTAGATTGAAAAGCGACTGTAAATTTAACAACTGCCTTCATTTAGATGAACCGAAATGTGCCGTTAAAGTAGCACTGGAAGAAGATAAAGTGTCCTGGAGCCGTTATCGAAGTTATGTGCAGATTGTTACAGGGACTGAAGACACCTATAGGATGGACAATTACGAAGAATTATGAGGGCGGTAATACAAAGGGTATCCAAATCAAGTGTTGTTGTAAATGAGCAAACAATCTACGAAATTGGAGTGGGCGCTGTGATATTGCTGGGCATTGAGGATTCTGATTCCATGGATGATATTTCATGGCTCTCAAAGAAAATAGTAAACCTAAGAATATATAATGACGCAAATGGAGTGATGAACCTATCCTTATTGGAAACCAAGGGAGATGCTATTGTGGTAAGTCAGTTTACGCTACATGCAGCAACTAAAAAAGGGAACAGACCTTCCTACATTAGGGCAGCAAAACCAAATATAGCAATACCCCTTTATGAAGCTTTCGTACGTCAGATGGAAACAGATTTGGGAAAAAATATAGGCACTGGCGTTTTTGGTGCCGATATGAAAGTGACCTTGGTAAATGATGGTCCGGTTACTATAATAATTGACACTAAAAATAAAGACTTATGAAAATTGAAAATGCACAGATAGCTGTTGATAAATGGATAAAAGATCATGGCGTTCGCTATTTTAATGAATTGACAAACATGGCCCAGCTCACAGAGGAGGTTGGAGAAGTGGCTCGTATTATTGCCAGGCGTTATGGAGAACAAAGTGAGAAGGAATCGGATAAAGAAAAGAATCTAGGAGAAGAATTAGCCGATGTTCTCTTTGTTGTTCTATGTCTGGCAAACCAGACCGGCATTGATCTGCAGCAAGCTTTTGACCGCAAGCTTGATATAAAGGCAAAACGCGACCATGACAGGCACCAAAACAATAAAAAACTGAAATAGTAGTATCTTTGGCTTCGGTTTAAAACAATACCAATTTGAATTTACATATCTCAGGCCCTTCCAGTAATCTCCTGAACTCATATATCAAGATCACAGGTTCCAAGAGTGAGTCCAACAGACTTTTATTACTAAATGCGCTTTATCCTGAAATTACAATTAAAAATCTATCCAATTCTGATGATGCTTCTGTAATGCAGAAAGGCATTCAGGTTAAAGAAGGAAGGGTAGATATACATCACGCAGGTACGGCAATGCGGTTTTTAACAGCCTTTTTTGCTTCTCAGGAAGGAGCAAATGTTACAATCACAGGTTCACAGAGAATGCAGGAACGACCTATAAAAATATTGGTTGATGCATTGAGAAATTTGGGTGCTGATATCGATTATTTGAAAAATAAGGACTATCCCCCATTGTTGATAAAAGGAAATACCCTAAACAAACCTAAGGTAAGCCTTCCCGCGGATATTAGTAGTCAGTACATCTCTGCTTTATTGCTTATTGCACCAAGTTTGGAACATGGACTGGTGTTGGAACTGGTAGGTAATATTACATCTGTTCCTTATATTAAAATGACGTTGGGCCTGTTAGATCAAATTGGGATAAGGAGCTCTTTTAAAGGGAATACTGTAAAGGTCCTTCCAAAAAAACATGTAAGCGAAATATCCTTAACAGTAGAATCTGATTGGAGCTCGGCTTCATATTTTTACAGTATTACTGCTCTCTGTGAAGTTGGGACCAAAATTAGTTTGTCATCCTATAGAAAAGATAGTTTGCAAGGAGATAGTATTCTGAAGGAACTATATAAAGATTTTGGTGTTAAGACCATATTTAAAGAGGATAGTATTAATCTGTTTAAAACTAAAACTCATCAAAAAACAGATATTGAATATGACCTGGCTAATGCCCCTGATTTAGCCCAGACTGTGGCAGTTACATGTTTTGGATTAGGAATTGGATGTCATCTTACCGGGTTACATACCTTAAAAATAAAGGAGACGGATAGGCTTTTGGCATTAAAAATCGAACTTTCCAAACTCGGGGCCAACGTTTCAGTTACCAATAAGACGCTCACTTTGGAATCTTCAAATAAAATAAATTCCGAGGTGGCAATTGATACTTATAACGATCACAGAATGGCCATGGCATTTGCCCCACTGGCTTTAAAAACGGCAATATTCATTAACGATGCTGAGGTAGTTTCAAAATCATACCCGGATTTTTGGAAAGATCTGGAACAACTAGGATTTAAGATTAAAGAGCTATAAAGGTATTTAATACCACTTTTACTTGACAAGCCCTACTTCAGGATTGTATATTTGCAGCCGCCAAAAAGGCGAACTAAAATTCACATATGAAATTATCACACTTTAGTTTTGAATTGCCAAACGATCTGATGGCAGAATATCCTGCAGAGCACAGAGACGAATCCAAATTAATGGTTGTTCATAAAGATACAGGTAAAATTGAACATAAAATGTTCAAGGATCTTATTGACTATTTTGATGAAGGAGATGTAATGGTTATTAATAATACAAAAGTATTTCCGGCCAGGTTATATGGCAATAAGGAAAAAACTGGGGCCAGGATAGAAGTGTTTTTGCTTCGTGAATTGAATGAAGAACAAAGGTTGTGGGACGTTTTGGTAGATCCTGCCAGAAAGATCAGAATTGGCAATAAACTTTACTTTGGAGATGATGAGAATTTGGTTGCCGAAGTTATTGACAATACTACTTCAAGGGGAAGAACACTTCGTTTTCTTTATGATGGATCTTATACCGACTTTAGAAGGAAATTAAGAGCACTCGGTGAGACACCTCTTCCAAAGTATATTAAAAGAGAAGTGGAGCCTGAAGATGAGTCCCGTTATCAAACGATATATGCAAAGCACGAAGGCGCTGTGGCGGCACCAACAGCTGGACTGCATTTTTCCAAGCATTTATTAAAACGACTCGAAATTAAAGGTATTGAATTTGCCGAACTCACACTTCATGTAGGTCTGGGCACTTTTAACCCGGTAGAAGTGGAAGACCTTTCTAAACATAAAATGGATAGCGAAGAATTGGTGATTGATGAGAAAGCCACAGAGATTGTAAATTCAGCTAAAATTAAGAAGAAAAGAATTTGTGCTGTTGGAACAACAGCTATGAGAGGTCTCGAAAGTGCTGTTTCTTCCGAACATACGCTAAATATGTATGATGGCTGGACCAATAAATTTGTATTTCCACCATATGACTTTAGTATTGCTAATGCCATGGTTACTAATTTTCATTTGCCAAAATCTACCCTTTTAATGATGGTTTCGGCATTTATGGGTCACGATCTTATGAAAAGGGCCTACAAAGAAGCCATAATTGAAGGATATAGATTTTACTCATACGGTGACGCCATGCTCATCATATAAATAATGTATTAATTAAATAAAGAATCCTGCCATTGCCTATTTCTGATAGGTGCGGCAGGATTTTTTTACTTAAGCAATGGTTGCAAAGAAGAAAGATATTCGGGCCCTTACCAAGGAGCAACTTCGTGAGTTTTTTGAAAGTCATGGAGAGCAGCCATTCCGTGGAAATCAGGTGTATGAATGGTTGTGGCAGAAATCTGCATATTCATTTGATGCAATGACTAATCTATCCAAAGAAACACGTAAAAAACTGGAAGGATATTTTGTCATTAATCACATTGAAGTGGATCAAATGCAGAAAAGTTCTGATGGTACAATAAAGAATGCTGTTCGATTGCACGATGGATTGGTTGTAGAATCAGTTCTTATCCCAACCAAAGAAAGAACCACAGCCTGTGTCTCCAGTCAAGTTGGTTGTAGTTTGGATTGCAAATTTTGCGCCACGGCAAGATTAAAAAAGATGCGCAATCTTAATCCGGACGAGATATATGATCAGGTGGTTGTAATCAATAATGAAAGCGAGCTCTATTTTAATAGACCATTGAGTAATATTGTCTTTATGGGAATGGGTGAACCATTGATGAATTATAATAATGTTTTAAAGGCAATAGAAAAGATAACTTCTCCTGAAGGCCTTGGGATGTCTCCAAAAAGAATTACAGTTTCTACTTCGGGGGTCCCAAAAATGATCAGAAAACTTGCCGATGAGGAAGTCAAATTTAAACTTGCCGTTTCTCTGCATTCAGCAATAGAGGAAGTACGAACGTCTATTATGCCCTTCAATGCGATCTTTAATCTTAAGGATCTGAGAGATTCTTTGATCTATTGGTATTCAAAAACAAAAAGCAGGATTACATACGAGTATATTGTGTGGCAAGGTATTAATGATAAGGATAAGGATATTAAGGCTTTAATTGCGTTTTGCAAATTTGCACCTTCAAAGGTAAATCTGATAGAGTATAATCCGATAGATGATTCAGACTTTAAGCAGGCATCTAATAATGCCATTAATAAATATGTGGAGGCTCTGGAACAAAATGGGATAATAGTTACTGTTCGCCGGTCAAGAGGTAAAGATATTGATGCAGCTTGTGGACAATTGGCTAACAAATCTATATAATTAAGATCGCAATTTATTATCGCCCTAATGCGTCAATGCAGGTATAATAAAACCAAGACTAACTAAGGATCAGATTGAACTTCTTATTTCTTTATTCTCACTTCGTTCCCCTTGTTATTTTCCCTAAATTTATCGTTCATCATCGATAAAATCAATTCTATTGAAAATTGTCGCACAAATAACGGAACCGATCAATGAAGAAATGGAGCTCTTTGAAAAAAAGTTCCGTGATTCCATGTCCACTAAAGTGGCTCTTCTTAACAGAATCACCTATTATATAGTAAACCGCAAAGGAAAGCAAATGCGGCCAATGTTCGTATTTCTTACCGCAAAAATGGTTAATAATGGGAAAGTTAATGAAAGGACATATCGTGGGGCATCGGTTATAGAATTAATTCACACGGCTTCTTTGGTTCATGATGATGTAGTTGATGATAGCTACAAACGCAGGGGTTTCTTCTCCATAAATGCACTGTGGAAAAATAAAATCGCTGTCTTAGTTGGAGACTATCTACTTTCAAAAGGAATGTTACTTTCTGTAGAGTATGAAGATTTTGATTTGCTTAAAATTATTTCAATAGCTATACGCGAAATTAGTGAGGGAGAATTGCTTCAGATAGATAAAGCCAGAAGATTAGATATTACAGAGGATGTATATTACGAAATAATCAGACAAAAAACCGCAACCCTTATTGCTGCATGTTGTAGCCTGGGGGCATGTTCTGTAAAGCCCAATAGTAAAGATGTTGAAACTTTTCGAAAATTTGGAGAACTTTGTGGGATGGCATTTCAGATAAAAGATGATCTTTTTGATTATGGAGCTGAAAGAATTGGTAAACCCACGGGAATAGATATCAAGGAGCAAAAAATGACTCTACCATTAATATATGCATTGAATAATAGTACTCCCAAAGAGAAAAAATGGCTTATTAATTCAGTAAAAAATTACAACAAAGATAAGTCGCGTGTTAAAGAAGTAATTGCCCTTGTAAAAGAAAAGGGAGGTCTGTCTTATGCGGAAACCAAAATGAACGATTTTAAAAATAAGGCTTTGGAACTTTTAAATACCTATCCGGATTCTGAGTATAAAGATGCTCTTAGGCTTTTGGTAAGTTATGTTGTAGATAGAAAAAAATAGCACTTAACCACCACATTTACATAGAGTTATAAATTAATTCTAAAAAACTTCAGATTTCGGGCAACGTTTTTGATTTCCAAAACGTCTTTATCTATAGAAGACTAAAATGAAACGCTTGAAAATTATTTCTTTTTACAATAATGAAAAAGTGTTGATCAGGAGAGCAATTTCAGGTCATCCTAATGCACAGCGCGCTATTTATGAGAAGTTTGCACCTAAGATGCTGGGAGTATGCAGATATTACATTAAGGACCTGCATTATGCCGAAGATGTAATGATCAATGGATTTGTGAAAGTATTTAAAAGTTTGAATTCATTTAGGCATGAAGGAAGCTTTGAAGGTTGGGTCAGACAAATTATGGTTAGAGAAGCCATCTCGTATCTCAGAAAAAAACAATTTGTAGTCTTTGACGATGAGGTGTACGAGTATAATACTCTAAACCAGATTACAATCTCTTCTTCAATGGATATTGAATATATTCAGGGGTTAATTGACAATCTTCCTGAAGGTTATAAAATGGTTTTTGTGCTTTACGCAATAGAAGGGTATAAGCATTCAGAAATTGCAGAAATGTTGGATATTACGGAAAGTACATCAAAATCCCAGTTGTTCAAGGCCAGGAGATTATTGCAGGATAAATTAAAAGAACAAAATATACTAGGTTATGGAACCCACTAAATTTGAAAATCATCTTAGGGAGACTTTAAAGGGGTCTAAAATTAGACCTTCAGAGGATGCCTGGGTTAAGATTAAAGGACAGATCAGTCAGGATTTCAAACCAAAGAGAACCGCATATATTAGGTATGGGATTGCAGTAAGTTTTATTGGCATGTTGGTACTATCTGTTCTCTACTTTACAATTGATGATGCGACTTTAAATCAAGAAGTGCAAGTTGCTTCTAAACCTTCAAGTCCGGTCATTGGCATAGAAAAAGAAGACCTTTTAAAAGCAACCATTCTTGAGGAAGAAAGTTTAATGATCGGAGATAAGGAATCCTATGAAGCAGTTGAAAAAAAATCAATCACAGTATCAAAAAAGGAATCTCAACGGGAATTGAATATAACTGAAGATGCTCAATTGGCGAATACTGATGGGATACAAAATAGGCCATTAGAAGATACAAATGAGCAAATTGATACAAAAATAGCGGAGGTATTGGCAATAGTTACCACACTTGAAGAAAACAACAAAGAGCTTACAGATATGGAGGTAGATTCCCTCCTAAGGCAGGCTCAAAAGGAAATTTTAACAGAAAAACTTATAAATTCTGATAATTCAGTTAATCCGGCAACATTGCTTTCGCAGGTGGAAGAGGAGTTAAATCAGTCTTTCCGGGATCAGATTTTCGAGAAACTTAAATCTGGTTATAACAAAGTGAGAACAGCTGTTGCTGATCGCAATAATTGATCATTAGCACATGTTTTAATATAATTTCTTCAATTTATATTGGAGAAGCAGTAAAGAGTTTATTCATCAATCATTAATCAAAAAACAAAATGAAAACTATCAATACTTATTTCGTATTAATTTTAATGTGTTTTATTGCCAATACGGTGGTGGCACAGGACAATTATGAAGACAAGATACAAGACCTAAAAGAACAGAAAGAAAAAATTACACTTGAGGAAAAAGAAGCCTTAAAGGAAGAAATAGAAGCCATAAATAAACAATTGGATGAAGGCAAATTTAATGCCGAAGAAGCCACCGAGCTCAAGGAAGATGCAGCCAGAAGACGAGCATTAAATATTGAGAACAGATTGGCTATAATTGATAATAAAATTGCCTTGTTAGAGAGAAATAAGGGAGATGTTTTAGGGGAGGAAGATAATTCCATTAACAGTGACGAGGAGGCAGGAGTAATAATAAATATAGATGATGATGTTTCAATAAAAATAGATGATGAAGAGTGGGATATTTTTACTAACAAAACAAAATATGACCGTAGGACATATTCTGACCTGGTTTTTGCTTTTGGGCTAAACAATGCTATTATAGAAGGTCAGTCTCTTAATGATACACCTTATAAGGTATGGGGAAGCAGATTTTTTGAAATAGGCTGGACATGGAGAACGAGAGTGTTTAATAAGACTAATTTCATGAGATTCCATTATGGATTTTCCTTTCAATTTAATGGGTTAAAATCACAGGATAACCTATACTATGTGGTAGATGATGAGGGAAAAACTGTACAGACTCCATTTGCATTCCCTTTAAGCAAGTCGAAGTTAAGAATGGATAACCTGGTATTTCCTATTCATTTTGAATTCGGACCTTTTAATACAACCAGATCTGAGAATAGGATAAGGTATTCATTAAAAAATCAATTTAGAATTGGTTTAGGAGCTTATGGAGGTTTTAATATGGGAACCCGGCAAAAGCTAAAATACGATCAGGACGGATCAGACAGGAAGACCACAATAAAAGGTGGTTTAAACAGTAATCCTTTCATTTATGGCCTTAGCGGATATATGGGGGTGAATTGTTTCTCAGTCTATATTAAATACGATCTTAATCCTATTTTTAAGAGCCCTTCTGATGAACAGCGCAATATATCTTTTGGCCTTCGTTTTGCTATCTAAGTATTTAAAAATCTAAAATTCAGTAGCATATGGATTTCAACTTAATAGAAATTTTCCTGTGACAGATTTCATTTGGAGTGATTAAGAATTAATTTTCAAATGCAAGTTGCATTTCTTTTGTAAAGTCCTCCTTGTAATACCCTTTTTTACAATAATTACAACGTATTACCTGAGTTGTTGACACGCGAAAAAGCGGAATCCAGAAGATGTGAAAAAAATTAGGTGTGCTTTCACCTGAAAGGGTATTGGTTTGACCACAATTAGAACATTTTACATTTTTAATGGCAATGATAATTGTCTTTCCAGCCCGAATTCCAAAAAATAAGATCATAATAAACCCTAATTAGTTTAACTATCTAAAATAATCATTCACAATCAGATTGTAATCTAAAAATACTGTATTTTAAAGCTTTTAATTTTACTAATTTTACGTCGCACATATTCAGTCACATTGATTTCAAAATTTACCATAGATCAAGTTTATGAAACTGCCCGCCTAGAGGAGGTTATTGGAGATTTTGTCCAATTAAAAAAATCTGGCTCCAATTTCAAAGGATTAAGCCCTTTTACGGACGAACGTACACCAAGTTTTATGGTATCGCCCGTAAAACAAATTTGGAAGGACTTTAGTAGTGGGAAGGGTGGGAATGTTGTTGCATTTCTAATGGAACACGAACATTTTACGTATCCAGAAGCTATTAAATATCTGGCAAGGAAATACAATATTGAAATTGAAGAAACAGAACGTACAGATGAGCAAAAGGAACAGGCAGATGAACGTGAAAGTATGTATCTGGTTTCAGAATATGCTCAGCAATATTTTGAGAAAACCCTTTGGGAAAAGGAAATGGGGAAGGCGATTGGACTTAGCTATTTCAGAGAGCGAGGTTTTTCTGATGACATTATTAGAAAGTTTGGACTAGGCTATAGCCTGGACCAATGGGAGGCTTTTACGAATTCCGCTCTTGAAGAAGGTTATCAACTGGAATTTTTGCAGAAGACCGGGCTGACAATTGTTAAAGAAGATGCCAACAACCCCGGAGTCTCTAAAAAATTTGACAGGTTTAAGGGTAGAGTAATGTTTCCTATCCATTCCATGAGTGGCCGAGTTCTGGGATTTGGGGGCAGGATACTTTCAAATGAAAAAAAAGCCGCCAAATATCTGAATTCCCCGGAAAGCGATATATACCATAAGAGTAAGGTGCTATACGGTATATATTTTGCTAAGCAAGCGATTGCGAAAGAAGATAACTGCTATTTGGTGGAAGGCTATACAGATGTTATCCAACTCTATCAAAGAGGAATTCATAATGTGGTTGCCTCCAGTGGTACAGCCCTTACACCAGAGCAAATACGATTAATAAACAGGCTTACGAAAAATATTACAGTATTATTTGATGGCGATGCTGCCGGTTTAAGGGCGTCCTTAAGAGGGATTGACCTAATTCTTGAACAAGGAATGAATGTAAAAGTCTGCACCTTTCCCGAGGGAGAAGACCCTGATAGTTTTGCAAAAAATAATGAAGTTGAGGATATCATAATTTACCTACAAGAGAATGCCAAGGATTTTATACAGTTTAAAACTTCCTTACTGGCCAAAGATGCGGCAAATGATCCAATAAAAAAGGCCGATACTATTCGCGAAATAGTAAACAGCATCGCTAAAATCCCAGATAGGATAAAACGTGAGATCTATATTCAGGAGTGCGCACATATAATGAATATTTCAGAAGATGTATTATTTAATACTTTAGCGCAGATTGGAAGGAAAGAGCGAACAGATGCGGCAACTATTGCCAGACAGGAACAAAAAGCATTCGAGGTTGTAAAGCATAGCCAAAAAGAGGAGAAACTGGATGTGCAATATGAGTTGGAAAAGAAGATAATAGAAATGCTTCTGCTTTACGGCAATGAGCTTCAGGAATTTGAGGACCTTATTCTAAAAGAAAATGATGAAGGTGATCTTATTCTGGAACCTGAAAATATGGAAGCAAAAGTATATGAAAAGGTATATTTGGACCTTCAGGAAGATGAAATAGAACTCACACATGATAAATTCAGAAATATCTATTACAAATTAATAGAAGGGCTGAATGAGAAAGAAAACTTTACCATCACAACTTTTATGACTGAGCTCGATCAGGAAATGGTAGCTCAAATTTCTTCGATATTGATGGAGGAAGAAAAATATGAGTTGCATCACTGGGAGCGAAAGGACATCTATCCAAAAAACAAAGAAAAAAGTATTTCACAATTAGTAAGTGAAACAATTTTAACTTTAAGATGCTTTCTAATTAAAAAACGGATTACATCCCTGCAGGAAAATACAGAAGATTTGAATGGAGATCACCAGGAAACTCTTGAAGAGATAATGAATTACCTGCAATTAAATAAGCTTTTAAATAAGAAGTTAAATAGGGTGCTCTCATAAAATATTTACACAGGCAGCTCTTTTATTTGTGACTTATGTGTATAAAAAACCCCGACACTCTGGTCAGGGTTACAATTATTTACGAATCTAAACTTAGTACAACTCTAAAGCCTTTGCTTGTTGAAGCAAATCCACAAGATTATCAACATTTAATTTTTTCATTAAACGAGCTTTATACGTACTAACTGTTTTTTCATTTAGATTTAGACCCAGGGCAACATCTTTGTTTCTCTTTCCGCTGGCCAGGAGCTTAAGAACTTCAACTTCTCTGGTAGACAACTTTCTGAAAAACCTTCGGGGCTTTTGAGTTCCTTCATCGAAAGCCAGTCGCTGAGCCAATTCATTAGTGATAAACATATTACCTTCACTTACTTTTCTAATTGCAGTAATTATGTAATCCAAATCTGCAGTTTTTGAAAGATAGCCGAATGCTCCTGCCCTTATGGTACTAAGTGCATATACGTCTTCAGATTGGCCACTATAGATCAATACTTTAATGTCCGGGTATTCCAGTTTAAGCTTTCTCAAAGAAGCTATTCCATTAATTTCCGGAATGTCCATTTCAAGTATAACAACATCTGGAATCAAAGTCTTTAATTTTGCAAAAAGTTCAGTAGTAGTGGCAACATCAGCAATAATTTCAAAATCAGAAGCAGAATTTAGGACATTCTTAATTCCCATTCTGACTATTGGATGATTGTCTGCGATTAAAACTTTTATCATGGTTGATTGGTTTTCTAGATTTTAACGCTACGCATGTCTAAAAATACTGACATGCAATGTAAGGTTAAATTATCTAATTTCTTAAACAAAAGTGTACTTTTTTTCCCAATAATAGGGAATAATGGAGTCATTATTCGTCTTAATTAACTGATTCTTAGTCAAGATGTTATTTTAAGCTACCTGGAATTTCGCAAACGGGTATTGGGAGCATCTTATGTTGATTCACGGTGTTGTACCTTTTGAAGATGAGAAAGACTTCTTTTTCCCTTCCACTGAATTCATCGGCCTCCTTCCCTTTGTTAGTCATTTCCATGGCCCATTCCAATTCCGGATAGGAAGCACCAATCTGATCCTCATCCGTTCGTGAGTCACCCCATAAACCATCTGTTGGAGGAGCAATAATTATTTCTTCATTAATGCCCAAATACGTAGCAATTTCGTAAACCTCAGTTTTAAGGAGGTCTGCAATTGGACTAAGATCAACCCCACCATCTCCATACTTGGTGTAGAAACCAATTCCAAAATCCTCCACCTTATTACCTGTTCCTGCAACCAGATAATTGTTTAAAGCAGCAAAATAGTAGAGTGTTGTCATACGAAGTCTAGCACGGGTATTAGCCAAAGACATAAACCTGTCTTCTTCATTGTCAACCGCTGGCAATGATGCGACAAGATTATCAAATACAGAAGTGAGATTCACGGGTTGCCTGGATACATTGTTATACATTTGCTTCAACCACTCAATATGATTGGACGCCCGGGTGACCTGATTTGCACCTTGATGGATTGGCATTTCGATGCATAAGAGATCCAGACCTGTTTTTGCACATAAGGTTGAAGTAACAGCGGAGTCTATCCCACCCGATATACCAATAACAAATCCTTTGATTTTAGACTCGTTGGCATATGTCTTTAACCAATTTACAATATGATCTATCACCTTTTCTGTTTGCATAGGGTACATTATTATTTGGAAATACTAACTTTGCTGCGATAAAAATAAAGCCTATGCATTTAATAATAAAACTGAAGAGTAATTACTTTATATGAAAACAAGATTTATTGCGGTTTTAGTTATTCTTTATAGTATTTATTCTTGTAAAAATGAAACAAGGGTATCCGAAGATGTTTCAAAGATTCAATTAAATCTGTCTGTGTTGCGTTTTGACCAGGAATTTGCGGAAGCAAAACCCGGAGACATACCCAAACTAAAACAGAAATTTCCTTACCTTTTCCCTAAACAGTATTCAGATAGTGTTTGGATAGCAAAACTGAAGGATTCTTTGCAAAATGAATTATTTAGTGAGGTAAATGAAGCTTTTCCGAATTTTGCTAATGAAACAGCAGACCTCGAACTTTTGTTTAAGCATGTTCTGTATTATTTTCCAAATTACCAGGTGCCTCAGGTAATTACAGTTATTTCTGACGTAGATTATTCGAATCGTGTAATTTTAGCCGACACACTTCTACTTATTGGTTTGGATAATTATCTTGGTAAAGATCATAAATTCTATGCAGGAATAGAACAATATATAGCTACCGGACTTGATAAAAAATATTTAATCAGCGATGTTGCAAGCGCTTTTGGAAAATCCAGGCTCGGTTTCCCTTCTGATCGTACTTTTTTAGCACAGATGATATACTATGGGAAAGAGTTATATCTTAAAGACAGGTTGATGCCTCTTGCTAATGATGCACAAAAAATTGGATATACCCCGGAGGAATTGGAATGGGCCCATGCCAATGAAGAACAGATTTGGCGTTATTTTATTGAACGGGAAATACTCTACAGTACCAATAGTATGCTTGCTCCCCGGTTTTTGGACCCCGCTCCGTTTTCAAAATTCAGATTAGAATTGGATAATGAATCCCCGGGTAGACTTGGTCGATATATGGGATGGCAAATAGTTAGGGCATTTATGGATAACAATGATGTTAAGCTTAATCAATTGTTGGATTTATCCGCGGATGAAATTTTTAAAAAATCAAATTACAAACCGAAAAAATAGATCATGGGAAAATTACATACTTCTCAAATAACGCTTAAAGTGGGCCTGGATGAAAATCGCGTTCCGGAAGAGCTTACCTGGTCCGCAGAAGATGGCGGCATTGTAAACGAGGAGGCAAAAGCCATGTTGTTGTCAGTTTGGGACAGTAAGAACCAGGAATCCTTAAAAATAGATCTATGGACTAAAGATATGCCTGTAGATGAAATGAAAGTTTTCTTTCATCAAACCCTGTTGGCTATGTCCGATACCTTTATGAAAGCTACGCAGGACGAAAAAATGACGACCACCATGAAGGATTTCTGTGCCTATTTTGCAGAGAAGCTGGAATTAAAAAAGGATTAGTCCAGGGTAATGGTAATTGGCCATCCCTCAAATTGCTTTGCATTGCTTGTTGTAACATCAGTATTCCTTGCCCAACATTCAAAAGTTACGTTCTTCTCTTTTTTGTTAAATCTGATTAGACCGTAACCTCCTCCACTGGAAGGGCTCTCAGGATTAACATAGGCCATCATACTTATCTTGTTTCCAAAACCATCCAAATAATCTCCAGTCCATGGTAATGAAGTATTCTTGTTAGGATTACCACCGGTCTGTTCATCTTCTGGCCACCACCATCGGCTATAATAGTCATTTACGATTGCTGGCACAATAAAGGCCCATGGTCCATCTCTAAAGTCTTTGATACCATGTTGAATAACGGTAGCCAGGTGTTGGTCTCCTGCTATATGAACCGCATTTGCATTTTTAATCAGACGTAACGCTTTGTCCCTGCCGCTTTGTGGCCAGCCATTGGAATCCAGATCTGCATGTAATCTGTTATCCAGTGAACCATGAATATGGGCACCTCCACAAAATCCTGTTTGAGATAATACCACCTTCATGGCCCCGGTATTTTTACTGCCCCAGTCCTTTAAAAAGATTAGTTGTCTTTCACCTAATAAAGTCAATCCTTCCAGATCAATAGAGCTGGGATCGTATTGCGGATTCATTATATGGTCAGGTCGCGGTCCTTGCTGTGGAATCTTGCCTTCTGGCCCTGATTTAAATTTTCTGTCTTCTAATATTGCAAAATCAATACCTCCCAGAATAAGATTTGTGTAATATACCCCAATGCCCTGTTCAATAAGCGTTGGATCATAAGGATCCGGAAGATGCGTGGTTTGGCATCTTTCCACCATTTTCACATATTCGGGATGATAGGTATACCCGCCATCACTGCTTCCTTTTGCTATTGACAATTTGCCGTTTTCTCCCCAAAGGTTACCCTGCCCAATATCGTGATCATCAGGAATAGTAATACAGGGCCTGCCCCTGAAAGTTTCCTTGAATTGAAGACCGAATTTAAGCCAAGCAGCTGTATGCTCTGTATGATCATAAGACTGATCTCCTGCAAAAAACATGAGGTCTGGATTCTGGTAATTTATATTCCTCACGTAATTCTCCCTCAAGCCCCTGTCCTTATTGGAGTTACAGGAAAGTGCTGCCATCACAATTTCATTCTTATAATCAGGATTTTTTCGGATTGTCCCTTCAAAATAAGCTCGTTTCCCATGAGTAATTCTGTATTTTGTGTCTTTTGAATAGTCCCAATTTTCTATTCGGAAAAGAGCAGACCATCCTAATTCATTTATATTTTGTCTTTGAGCTACTTTCCATTTTCCATCCTGATAAAGCCACAAGTCTATTCCTCTAGGTTCATCGGGGTAAAGCGGATAAAGTTGTGCTGTTAATTTGAGGACATTGGCCTGTACCGTATAAAGACCGAAAGCCACAACACTGTCTCTACTGACTTTGAGATTGATTATTTCATTAGGAGCCCTATTCCACCAATCATTGGTAGCGAGTGTGTCTAAATTTTTAAAAGGAGAGGGTAAATAGGTTGATTGTTGTTGAGCAAAATTTAACTGCCAACTCAAAGTAAATAGGAGCAGGTAACAGTTTACATATGTATTCATAAAAGAACTGATTAAAGATATCTGATGTAAGTATTGCGTATTTTTATTGACTAAAAAGTACAATATAAAGTATGGTTTCAGTACTTTTTAAATGTATAAATTTATTTATGGATATTCATGAAGATATGAGGCTAATTTTTATTTATAACGCCAATTCAGGCTGGCGAAATGCCCTTCTGGATGGAGCTCATAAGGCATTAAGCCCGAATACTTACCAGTGTAATCTCTGTGATTTAACCTTTGGGTTGGTTAATGAGAAAAGGACCTGGAAGAAATTTCGTGAAGAAGAGTACTGGAACATGGAATTTCTGCATAAAGATGAATTTAACAAGCAGTATGCTTCAAAATTCGGATCTAAGTTTGAGTTTCCGATTGTTCTGATAGCGGTTAATGAGGAGTTACAGCTATTTATTTCTACAAATGAACTCAATGAACTAGAAAATACGGAAGCACTAATTGATTTAATTAAGAAAAAAGGTAAGGAATTAAAGGTGTAGCAGAAGAATTTTTATTTTCCTGCATAGAACCCTGAATTTATTTCTTCAATATAGTTTAGAACCTCTTCCTTACCCATGCTATTGGATGAGGAAGTAACGAAATGATTTGGAACTTCTTCCCATGCTCCCAAAAGTAGTTGATCTAAGTAATTCTTGACATTTCTTTCAATCGCTTTGGGCTTCAGCTTATCTGCTTTGGTAAAAATTATGGAAAAAGGTATGCCGTTCTCACCCATCCATTGCATGAATTCAAGATCTATCTTTTGAGCTTCGTGACGAATATCAATTAATAGGAAGGCACTTACTAATTGCTCTCTTTTAAGGAAGTAATCAATAATATACTTCTGAAAAGTTTTCTTGTCCTTCTTAGATACGCGTGCGTATCCATATCCGGGAAGATCAACCAGGAACCATTGATCATTTATTTTAAAATGATTAATAAGTTGTGTTTTTCCCGGTCTTCCCGATGTTTTAGCCAAACTCTTGCGAGAAGTAAGCATATTTATCAAGGAAGATTTTCCAACATTTGATCTTCCTATAAAAGCATATTCGGGTAAAGGCTGGTTAGGGCACTTCTCTACACTGGAGTTGCTCATCAAAAAGTCGGCAGACTTTATCTTCATGACAATAAGTGTTAGAATTTGCGCTTATGTAACCATTCATCCAGAATGACATTGAAATCATCTGGATGTTCCATCATAGGTGCATGGCCACATTTTTTTATCCAGAATAGCTCTGAATCTGGCAGTAATTCATGAAATTCCCGTGCGACATTAGGTGGGGTTACGGAATCATTTTCACCCCAAATAATACAGGTTGGAGTCTTCATATTTGGTAAATCTTTAGACATATTATGTCTTATGGCACTTTTGGCTATTGCCAGTGTCTTCACCAATTTCCTTCTGTCATTTACAGTGGCAAATACTTCATCCACAATTTCTTTAGTAGCTACTTCAGGATCATAAAAAACATCCTGCGCCTTCTTTTTAATAAATTCATAATCCCCCCGTTTGGGATAGCCATCTCCCATGGCGCTTTCGTAAAGCCCCGAACTTCCTGTGATTACGAGAGCTTTCACCATTTTAGGATAAAGCCTTGTGTGTAATAAACCTACATGACCTCCAAGGGAATTACCTAGCAAAATAACATCTTTGAGTCCTTTAAATTCTATAAATTTTTCAAGGAACCTGGCAAAGTCTTTTACATTGGTTTTCAATAAAGGTAAAGAGTAGATTGGCAATTCAGGTACTAAAACTTTATAACCCTTGTTCGGGAAATAATTGGTTACCCCGTGAAAATTACTGAGTCCTCCCATAAGTCCGTGAAGAATAATCATAGGAGTTCCTTCTCCTACCTCAATAAACCTATATTTTCCTTCTTTTTTAATGTGTTCGTCCATTAAATACTGCTTCTGTCTTCAGTGGGCAAATATAGACATTTCCTAATAATACTAATACTTTTGTAAAAAAGAGGGTACCTTTACAACACCTTATTTTTTTTGAAAAATAAAGGCATCCAGCTATTTGTAGCAACTGTTAAAATGGTTGGACTTTGCACTATACTTCTCTCCAAATACAGATTTTTTTTTCAATAAAGTGGTAATTTGTGGTAAATTGTGGTAATAAATTCTATATATTTGAGTTTATATTAGAAAACCAGCCGATTTAAGTGATAAGTTTTATAGGGACATATGATTGCAAAGCTGATGTTAAGGGCCGGATAATGATACCCGTTACTCTCAAAAACCAGATGGCCCCTGTTCTTAACAAGGGCTTTGTCATTAAACGCTCCGTATTTCAGCCTTGTCTGGAACTGTATCCAATGGACGAATGGAATCTGCTAATGGAAAAAATGAATAAGAAGAACAGATTCAAGAAGAAAAACAATGATTTTATCAGGCGGTTTTCGGCAGGTGTAAAACCCTTAGAAATAGATGGGACAGGTAGATTACTGATACCTAAAAACCTCGTTTCTATTGCTGGAATTAGCAAAGAAGTGGTATTGAGTTCGGCTATAAACATTATTGAGATTTGGGATAAGGATAGCTATGAAAAAGTAATTGATGAAACTGCAGAAAATTTTGCGGAATTAGCGGAAGAGGTAATGGGTGATGATGGAGACGAACTATCATA